>Ga0207664_10001416_pt1 | contig 15781 bp, 26 predicted proteins | sample LARL83metaG_FD_184349 | JGI IMG/M metagenome (GOLD analysis project Ga0207664, IMG submission 184349) | Corn, switchgrass and miscanthus rhizosphere microbial communities from Kellogg Biological Station, Michigan, USA - LAR L8-3 metaG... | ecosystem: Host-associated > Plants > Roots >... | reverse complement strand
CTACCCCATCTAGATTTTCTAATCTTAAATCGTCCATCTTACCGTATGGTACGGTACCAGTACCTAATAAACTTACTGTGTCAAGGTTCTGTAGCGTTGATGGGACATAATTTGACCTGTTTTCCATCGGGACATGAAAGAGATGTTCCAAAAGCACAGGCTACACACAGTAAAGGAAATGTTGCTCGGACACATCTTTGGCTTGAGTGAAAATATCATCTTCAAGTTGGCATCATATACAGGTATTAGGCGTATTTGTTTTCATTTCCGCAATAAGTCTTTTTTTCATAGGGTGGATTTTACAAATAATTGGATGTACGGAATTACCGTCATATGTAATAGGATGTAAACAAAATGAACTATTACAATATTCAATCATAGGTAAGTTAGGCATTGTTTTATTAAAATGGGCATTTGTAGGAATATTTCTTGCATTAATTCCGTTTGGTTTAGGTTATTTTATGTCGTCTGACTCGTTTACCTAACCAACTAACACCAGAACTGATCAGTGCATGTGCCTCAATGAATCCAAAGCCAACCAGTACGAGTGTCAATGATTCAAAAATATCATTTGTTTTTACTGTAGACGTTGCATCTGATGAAGATACTGTAAAATCAATGAATTTTTCTGGTTGTTGGAGATAAAAATGGTTAGGATCGTTGTTAGGATCTATTGGGAAAATCATAAAACGAATATCATGAGTATTAGCTATGAGAGGAGAAATAAAATCATAGGAATATTTTCCCTCAAACATGTATGTGATTTCTCCTTCACCATAATAATGTGGAGGATCATCATATTTTGTCAATTCAATGATTGGACTCTGAACATTGTTATTTGTTATATCATCTGATGGTGGATAAACCGAAGCATATGGAAACATTATATCTTGTTTTTCTGGGGCATATTTCCATTGAGAAAGTTGTTCTCCACCCTGAGGAATTAAAGTTGCTTGTACAAAAATTGGATTTTGAGCACTGAAAGAAGTTGTATATAATGCCAAATTAAAATTTGCAAATGGCATTACAATGTTATATTGTTCATTTGATTCAATAGTACTATTATAGACATAAGCTGACTGTGTAGGAAATCTGTAGATAGACGGTACATCATATTCTTGATTATACACCTGCCAAGCCACAAACCACAAACTTACTACTGCTACAAAGACAATAAGACTTGAAATTTGATAAGCTGTAATACAAGCAAAAAATCTTTTGATTTTATCATTCCAACCATATGATGATGGCATATTCATAAACGAAATTTTTAATGTATAAGATTACTGTTTTCTAAGATACTCACTAAGGATTACACGGATGGTCTCAGGCACAGTATCAAGCAATCTCTCTTTACGTTCCTTTTCCAAAACCTTCATCATCTCATCAGGTATAGCTAGCATTACTTTCTTCATTGGCATATTGTTATAGATACCAATCGGTATATTTATTAATTGCTATGTGTATACCTAATGGTATACAATGGAACACAATAACAAATGCAACAGAGAAGAAAGTGGAAAGGAAATAGCCCTTAATCCTAATGTTCAGATTCTAAGAATCAATGATTATACTTACCACGTAAAATCACAAACTACCAAAAGAGAATATGATGTTATCAGTACAGAAAGCGGTTGGATATGCACTTGCCCAGATCATACATACAGAAAGATTTGTTGCAAACATATCCATGCAGTAGAGTTTAGCTTAAAGCTTAGACAGCAAGTAAGAGAAAAGAATCAAGTAATCATAGAGCAGCAAGCTTCTGACAAGTGTCCAAAATGCAATTCAATCAACATAGTAAAGCATGGCATAAGACACAACAAGAAATATGATCTTCAAAGATTTTCCTGCAAGGACTGTAAAAACAGATTCAGTTTCAATCTAGGATTTGAAGGAATGTCAGTAAGTCCAAAGATAATAACTTCAGCTATGCAGTTGTACTTTACAGGCGAATCACTAAGAAGTGTTCAGAAATTCCTTAGACTTCAAGGTGTCAATGTAGCACATAGCACAGTCTATTCTTGGATCAAAAAATACACAGGTCTAATGGAAAAATATCTTGAAAAGATAACCCCACAAGTCGGAGATACTTGGAGAGCTGACGAAGTGTGGGTTAAGGTCAAAGGCGATATGAAATACCTATTTGCCTTGATGGATGATGAAACTAGGTTCTGGATAGCAAAAGAAGTATCGGATAGAAAAGAAGGACATGATGCAAAGGGACTATTTCATGAGGCAAAAGAAGTTACAAAAACCATACCAAAATTAATGATAACTGATGGGTTAAGATCCTACAAGGAAGCTTTCAACAAAGAGTTTTTCACACAGAAAGGTATCAGGTCAGTCCACTTGAGACACATACGCATGAGTGGAGACATGAATAACAACAAAATGGAGAGAATGAACGGTGAATTTAGGGATAGAGAGAAGGTAGCTAGGGGACTGAAAAAGGAAGATTCGCCTTTGATTAATGGTTATCAGATTTATCATAATTATGTAAGACCACACATGAGCTTGGATGGTAAGACACCTTCAGAAGCTTGTGGAATCACAATTCAAGGTAATGACAAGTGGAAAACCTTAATTCAAAATGCAAGTAAGAAATGTTAACAAAACTTACGGACAAATCCCTTTTAATGTGGTTATTGAATAATATGTGTGAACTATAAACAAGCTTTGATTTTATCTTCAATTTTTCTAGTATCGATTCTATTTTTTTCAAGTTCAAATGCCTATGGTGTAATGCTTCCTGAATATCAAAAACAGTACCAGATGAAACTTATGGCTATTGAAAATACAACGGTTAAACCTCATCCACATCAACAAATACAAAATGGAATTACATATTCAGATGTTATCTGTTCAGATAATTTTGTTCTCATATTGAAATGGGATAGTAACATATCTGCCTGTGTAAATCCTAAAACTTCGGTCAAACTTGAGAATCTGGATTGGGGAATACAAAGACAACGAGTAACTGTAATAGATACACTTTACCCCTGTTTTGGTACTTTCAAGATTCACTATGATGATATGAAAAAGTTCAGTGAATCTAGCATAATAAAATCAATACGAAAGAGTTTAAACTCGAATAGAACATCACAATCTACTTCTATGTATACATGGGCAGATGTACAGATACAACAAGATAATTCTAATCACAGTAATTTTTGGATCAATACTGGAGCAGTTCTTGATGGTCATTCATACCAAGCTCAGAAAGTTATAACGTCTTTACAGAATATGGGAATTTCAGAAGCTAGTTTTACAGGGGAATCGTGCGATTAGATCGTAGAATTGGTTTGCATGTCCCGACAAAAAACAGGTTGAACTATGTCCCACCGTTTGTACAGAACCTGTGTCAAGGTTCTGTATAGTTAACGGGACATTAATTGACTATTTCTTCGTGTCAAATGTCGGGACATGAATCAACTTTCCACAATCTTGAAAAATTGTTTAAAGTCAGGCAAATCAACTAGAGTGTCTAGTCGAGCTTTTACTTCGCTAATGATATGCTCATAATCTTCTGTGTATACTTGCTTGAGTACCGTTTTGAGATATTCAGGATGATCAAAACATTCCCTTATGTCTATGTCATAAAGAGCCCTAAGCTTGGCAACTGTTGAATGATATTTTGCATTTCCCATACTCATCAAGACGACTTCTATGGCTGATATTAGAGCGACTTTATGCTGTTCCGCATAATGACTCATCGCTGTTAAACGTAGTATGATCTTTTAACCATTTCCCGAAATTTGGGATAATCCTTAATCAAATCCCATAATATGGCCAGTCTGATTGTTAATTTTGACTTTTTTTACGGTCTTTTTATCAAAGGATGAGACTAAGACCTCTACTATCCATGTTTGGTTTATCAATTCTGATTTTTCTATTCTGATTACAGAATAACTCTGACTCAGGAAAGTTCTTGCAATCTCTTCTGCCTCATTATTATCCATATTTAGGACAAACACACCCATACACCAAAAATCTAAGTATTATTCATATTATTTATTCATGCAAGTAAGAATGTTCTATAAGATTTTTGTAGAATAAGTGATTCTCACTAGTGGAAGTTTAGAATTTTACTGTGTTTTATGGTATTGTGGGGCAAATCTGATTTATGATCATGTTGTGTTGTTTTGAAATTCCCATGTCTTGCATATGCAGAAAAACTATCCTGACCAAAAAAAGACATCGCTGATGTTAGCATTAACACTACTAGCAAAGATGCAATAAGAACTCTATTGAGTTTCATGTAATTTTGTACTTGCATTTTGTATTAAAGTGATCCATTTGTTATCACCTTCAATCTTGATTCCACAAGCTTCTGAAGGCGTCTTACCGTCTAATCCCATATGCGGTCTAAGATAATTATGAAACATCTGATACCCATCAAACATTACGGAATCGTCTTTCTTGATTCCCCTCATAACTTTCTCTCTATCTCTAAATTCTCCATTCATCCTTTCCATCTTGTTGTTATTCATGTCCCCTTGCATGTGGATATTTCGTATGTGTAATGTTCTCTTGGAACGATTTATTTCCCAAAATTCCTTTTGGTATGCGTTATGATATGATCTAAGACCGTCTGTGATTATGACCTTTGGTTTTGTTTGTGCAACTTCCTTAGCTTGTCTGAATAATCCACTAGCATCATGTCCTTCTTTACGATCTGCAACCTCTTTAGCTATCCAAAACCTTGTTTCATCATCCATGAGGGCAAAAAGATACTTCATGTTGCCTTTTACCTTCACAAATACCTCGTCTGCTCTCCATGCATCACCCACTTGTGGAGTTATCTTGTCTAGGTATGCTTTCATTAGTTTGGTGTACTTTGTTATCCAATTCAATACGGTTTGATGTGAAACGTTAACACCTTGCAAGGTTAGGAATTGTTTTACACTTCTTAGTGATTCACCTGTGAAATACAACTGCATTGCTGAAGTAATTGCTTGTGGAGTAGCTCGCATCTTTTCAAAACCAAGATTTACTACGAATCTTTTATGACAGTTTTTACAAGAGAATCTCTGAATATCTCCATACTTGTTATGTCTAATTCCATGCTTGACTAGTTCTTCTGACAAGCATTGAGGACATCTTGAAGGACTGATTGGTTCTATGATAACTTGGTTTTGTTTTCTTACTTCTTCCTTGATCTTTAGGCTAAACTCTACTGCATGGGCGTGTTTGCAACATACGTGTCTATACACATGGTCTGCACAGTTGCAAACCCACTTGTCGCCTACTTTGATTACGTCATATTCTCGGTTTGATGTTTGTGAATGAACTCTGTATTGATAATCTGAAATTCTGATTAGGTCGCTCTTGAGTGCGATTTGTTTTCCCTTTTCTTGTCGTTTATCATTATTCATATCTACGTAGATATTATTTATTCATCTATAATAATCTTTCTTTATCTACGTAGTTATATTTATATACGTAGATTTGTCTTTTAATTACATATGCCTAAATGGAAGAAAGATGCTAAGGAATTTACTGTTGGTGTGAATTATAATGAGATTAGAGGATACCAAAGTTCAATACCAAAACCCATTATGGAAGCTTTAGGTGATCCAAAAAATATCACCTTTGTAATAAATGGAAATAATGTGCGTATAATGGGGACGAAGAATAAATCAAGTGATTAGTTAATGATAACCTCACAAAAATCCTATTATACTTATGGAGTCGTATACAAGGCATGAAGAAATACACAGACAAAGATCTTAAACAAATTTTTGAGGCATTTGGACTACCAACTGATAATGATACTCGGTCATTGTTAAAATCAATGGAACCGAATAGACAGACTAATCCAAGAGTAATAATAAGTGCAGGAACATCATCAAAATTCGTTTACAGAGAATAAATGTCAAGTTGGAATGACATCTATGATGAAATAAACTCTTATGGTAGCATACATGACGTAATTCGAAGAAATTACATCAACCAATTATCAGAATTAACTGGACGAAATGTCATAATTTATTATTCAAGCTGGTTGACTAAACCTGAATTTTCACTTTCAACAGGCATCAATGATGAAGATAAAAATGGTTTCATGGCTACAATTAAGGGACTAGATAGAGAAAAAGGACTTGATTTGATTTTACATACTCAAGGTGGTGAAACAGCTGCTACTGAATCTCTTGTTGATTATCTAAAAACATGTTTTACTGACATTAGAGCAATCGTACCACAAATTGCAATGTCAGGTGGAACTATGATTGCCTGTGCTTGTAAGAGTATTGTAATGGGAAAACAATCAAGTCTTGGACCTGTAGATCCACAAATACAAGGTGTCCCAGCACATGCCATTTTAGAGGAATTTGAACAAGCTGTAGAAGAAAGTAGAGGTGACCCTTCAAGAATACCTTTTTGGCAAGTCATTTTATCAAAATATTCACCTGCATTAATTGGAGAATGCCAAAAAGCAATAGCTTGGTCAGAACAGATGGTTCGAAAATGGCTTGCTGAAGTAATGTTACAGAGTGAAACAGGAAAGATTGATGCAGTAATAACAGAATTAATCAATCATGCATTGACATTATCTCATGCTAGACATCTTTCCGCACAAAAATGTAGAGATATTGGATTAAAGATTGAGATGATGGAAGATAATCAAGAATTACAAGACGCTGTATTAGCAGTACATCATGCTACAATGCTTACTTTCGCACAAACACCATCAGTAAAAATCATTGAAAATCAAAATGGCAAATCTTACATAAAAACAGCAGGCGTTTTACCTCCAAGATAGGCGGTTTTATCAAAGATCTAACTACGTAGATATTTTTATATACATATTTTACGTAATTGAATTGATAAGAATGAGTGTAGATGAATCCTTCATACCACGACCTCAACATCTTAGTATTGATGCTTTAAAATTACAACTATTTACTAATCTTAATTTGCTAGCCCATGAAGTTTTGATGTATAAATCGGAAAGAAGAACATTTTGGCATTTTTTTATGGCTAGTAAAAAACTAGAATCCACAGAGGCTACAAAATTTGTAGTTTCAATAAATGAAAGATTAGATTATTTACTTGAATCTGCAAAGAACGCATTTAAAAATCCAAATGACCCCGACAATCTTGAATACAGACGTTTCGCAGATATGGCAAACAGGATAGTCAGACAAAGTTTGACCAGATACAAGTATGGCGGATTAAAGAAAAGTAAATTGGGATAATTTACTTCAAATCTTCATCAGGTAAATAGCGTTTCAAATCAGCTTCATTTGGAAACCACATATCTTCTGCTTCATATTTTGTAGTCATTTCTTCAATCCTTTTCTTAACTTCGTATACCATGTCCCGAATTTGACACAGAGATTTTGTCAACTTATGTCCCGTCAACTATACAACACCTGTGTCAAGGAACTGTTACCTTACAGGTTGATTTTTGCGGATTTTCTCGCTGTTACCTTCGGTTGATGTAATCAAATGACTTGGATTGATGTAGATTCTGGTGGTTGTAATGCGGATGGATTGTTAAGATTTGACCACAAAAAGATTTGAACAGTATAAGTACCTGAAGTTGTAGGTTGCCAAGATTGTATTGGATTTAATGACTGATACGAACCAAGATTTCCTGTAAGCCATGACAGCGACATGGTTACACCGTTTGCATCTTGTATTTGTACAATATATGCAAATGTTTTATTGGTATATTGGTTATTTGTCAAATAACCAACAATTTGTATTTGTTGTCCTACTTTCACGGTATTATTGATTTGGTGATTGGATAAATCTAGAATGATTGGTGTCTGTGGCATACAAAAAGACTCACCGACAATACATCTAGCTTGTACATTTATTGGATTTTCAATTAGTAAAAACGGTACTAGGAGAATTAGTAGAAAGTAAATCTTCATTTATAATCAATTATGCTTCTGTCTTAATAAAATAAAGGTAGAAGTTATCTGTAGTCTGTAACAACTAATCTTTAGGTTTCCAATATTGCTGTACTCTTTCTCTACAATCATCACACCAAAAAAATCTCAATTCGTAATCGTAATCAAATTTAACATCCATCTTTATTCTGCATAGAGGACATTCAACGTTAGTCAAGCTTCTCTCCTGCTAGCATTCTGTATCAAGGTCATCCACTTGTTATCGCCCTGAATGTCTATGCCACACGCCTGTGCAGGCGTCTGACCATTCAAGCCCATGTGAGGTCTAAGGTAATTGTGGTACATTTGATAGCCATGAATCAAGACTGAATCCTTGATTTTTACCCCTCTCACGACCTTCTCACGGTCACGAAATTCCCCGTTTAGTCTTTCCATCTTGTTATTGTTCATATCACCTTTCAAATGGATATGTCGAATGTGAATAGGTCTTGTTTGTCTATTCATTTCCCAAAACTCTTTTTGATATGCGTCATGATATGATTGTAAACCATCAGTTATGATCACTTTGGGCTTGTTATTAGCCACTAGCTTTCCTTTTTTGAACAAGCTACTAGCGTCATGTTTTTCTTTTGAATCTGCTACTTCTTGAGCAATCCAAAAACGAGTTTCATCATCCATCAAAGAAAAGACATATTTCATTTCACCTCTGATTCTTACAAAAACTTCATCAGCTCTCCATGTGTCTCCTACTTGCGGTGTGATTTTGTTTAGATATTTTTGCATGACTTTGGTGTATTTTATAATCCACATGTAGATCGTTTTATGGGTGACAGTTACGCCTTGAAGTTTCAAGTATTTTTGAATTGATCTTAATGATTCACCTGTGAAATACAACTGTAATGCTGAAGTTACTAGCTGTGGTTTGTTTCGCATCTTGGCAAAGCCTACGTTTATGCTGAAAGTCTTATGGCAAGTATCGCAGATTAGTCTTTGAATATCTCCGCTTTTGTTGTGTCTAATTCCAAACTTTTTGATCTTGTCAGACTTGCAAAATAGACAATTTGAAATTGTTAATGGTGAAATAGTTACCTTGCTCTTTTCTCTTACTTCTTCTCTGAATTTAATTGAAAACTCTACTGCGTGAATATGCTTGCAACATACGTGTCTGAATATGTGATCAGGACAATCACACTGCCAAGAATTGTTTGTCTTGACTACATTGTATTCTCGTTTTGTGGTTTGAGATTTTACATGATAAAAATTATCAGATATTCTGTGAAGGTCATGTCGTGAGGCGATTTGTTTGCCTTTGATTTCACGTGTATTTTCTGTCATATTTACCTAACTAAGTATATACTAGACGGGTATATAGACATTATGTTTATAAACTATACCTACATAAGTAAGGTATGGCACCGAAAATAAAATTCGAAGTTGAAGGGTATGAATGTTCTAGGTGTAATCATAGATGGATACCACGAACTAAGATAGAAGATGAGCCTACTATTTGTCCTCAATGTAAATCACCTTATTGGAACAAGCCACGACAAAATGGTTTGAAGATTGCAAGAAAATATGCAAAGAGGAAAACCAATGAGTCAACGTGAAGCAATAGAACGAATTGATAAGTTCATCAAAGACTTGGATAATAGAGATATTACATTAATCCCAGAAAAATTAACAGCACATTGGGGAATTGAAACTAAAGGGTTTCTCGGTAGAAAAAGCTTTGACAGTCATGGTACAATTGCAGACATGCTTGCAAAGTATCTTGCCTTATATCAACAAGCCAAAAATTCGACTGATGTCTATGTACGAATGGAAGTGATCGATCAAGCATTACGTTTTATCAATTTGGCATACACCAAGAATGCTGTTAAACCAAGTGATGGTATTTACAGAAAGCATGATGAAGCTCAAGATGAAGTTTCAAGATTAAAAAAAGAACTACTAGAAAAACAAGACGAGTTACAACAAGTAAGTTCTGAATTATTAGAAAGTGAAGCTGAAAGAAAATCGCTTAAACGTCAATTAGATGAGATATTGAAAAAATGAATAACATATCCAAATGTTTTAGGTGTGGAAAAAGTTTCATAAGCGAAGAGCTAGATTCACACGTTTGTAATCCGTATTTTACAGGAATTATAGAAATTGGTATAACCTCTTGGTTTGAAGGTCAAATTAACAAAGATGGAGATAAAGTACTGATCGCTAAGGGTTTTGATGGTAAATTGTATCATTTAGTACAATGTAATCACAATCCACCTCATTTTTTACCTTCATCAACCGAAAGTAAACACGATAAACACTACCGACAAGGAAACAGAACCTGTGTCAAGGTTCTGTCAAATCTACGGTGGAAAAATTGACTGTCAAAAGTCGGTTGATCCCAAGACAGAATCTCTCAAATTTGAGAGGTTTTTTAATTGGTTAGTCTATTTCTACAAGTTTTTAGCTACTGCGGTCTTGCAGTTGCTTGTTTTATTTTTGGATATTATTTTCGAGAAGATTCGTTTAGGAGGAACGGTACGCTTTGACACCGCTAAGAAGAATCCATACACCGATTCCTGCAATTATCGAGTGTACAATTATCACAGGTGCAGAGTCAAACATATGCGTTGGTTCTATTAGTGGCGAATTAGGTGATGGTATAGACTCCATTAATGTTTCATACCATCCAAAAATTCCTATTCCTAAAAGTATAATTCCAACAATTACTCGTATTATTCCCTTTTCCATTATTCGATTAAACCTTCACTATATCTTAAACAGTTCATATCAAAAAGGTGAACTATAGATTTGATCAGTAAAAAGGATCATTTTATTAGGTACCGACAATTAATCAAACATCAACCGAAAATGACTATCTGCATAGCTGCAATTTGTAGAGGTGACAATATAGAAGATCCAAAAATATTATTCTGTAATGACTCTTTGGTCAGTGCTGGCATTCAATACGAAGGGAGTCTAAAATATGATTATCTTACCCATAGAGCAGTATGTCTTTTTTCCACAAATGATGGAGATTTAACTGAAATTTTACTTTATAAAATTAAAGAAAATGTAAGAGCAGACCTTAAAGAAAAAAAGATAGTTGCATTGAATGTGATAGAAATAGTGCAAATTGTTAGTAAGACATGTCTTGATTTCCGTAATGAAAGGATACAAAATGATATCGGTTACAAATATGACATAATATTATCCAAGATACATGAGAATACTGATACTATAGCCAAAAACATGCAAAATGACTTGGAATCATACAATTATCCATTAGAGGTTGATTTTCTCATAACTGGATATGATCTGGATAAACAGCCTCATATTTTCACTGTCAATCAAAATGGTCTAATCAAAAAACATGATGATTCGGGATTCATGGTCATAGGAAGTGGTGGAATGTTAGCCTTTTCTGAACTTACAAAATATGGATTTAACGGATTTCAATCTTTAACTGAGGCGATCATGGATGTGTATTTTGCTAAAAAAGCTTCTGAGCGGATGGTGGGAGTTGGCAAGAACACGTATTATAGTATACTTCACTATTCGGATACTGTAACTGTGGATCATCTTAACCAAAACATGGATCTTATGAGAATGCTAGATGAAGAATTTGAGAAACTTGGGAAGACAGAGCTTGAAAATAGAATGACTGCCATAGCTAATATCGATAACTCAAAAGTTTTAGAACCAAAAACTAAATCCTAGTTAATCGGATTTAGGCTTTATTACAATTTTTCCGTCTTTCACTACTACTTCTAATTCAAAACCTTCCTTCCATCCAATCTCTTTGATTTTTTCAGGCGGAATGACAACGACCCATTTGGAATACTCTTCGTTACCCACTTTACGTGAAAGTTGTTTCTGTAATTTCACTAATATTGTTTAGTGTTTATACATAGATAAACCTTCGGTACCTAAAGTTTATATAATTAGGTACCTAATACTTAGGTATCCAAATGACAGAAAATATGCGTGAAGCAAAGGGACAAAAAATCGCACTCAAAAGCGACCTAATCAGAGTTTCAGATCATCATTATCATGTTCATTCTCAAACAACAAAAAGAGATTATGATGTAATCAAAACTAATGACAAATGGGTTTGTAGTTGCCCTGATCACGTATTCAGACACGTTTGTTGTAAGCATATTCACGCAGTAGAGTTTTCGATTAAGATTAGAATGGAAGTAAGAGAAAAGAACAAGATAACAATTCAACCAATTACAATAGATTCATGTCTATTCTGCAAATCAAAAGAGATCAAGAAATATGGAATTAGACATAACAAGAATTACGATATTCAAAGACATGTTTGCCAAGATTGCCACAAGACGTTCAGTGTCAATATTGGTTTTGAAAAGATGAAACATAATCCAAAAGGAATCACAACTGCCATGCAACTATACTTTAGTGGAGAATCACTAAGGAATGTTTCTAAATCATTGAAGCTAATTGGAATGGATGTTACTCACCAAACTGTCTATAATTGGATTAAGAAATATACAGAATTGATGGGAAAGTATCTCGAAAGAATCACTCCACAAGTAGGAGATGCATGGAGAGCAGATGAAATATTTGTGAAGATTCGAGGAGATCTAAAATATGTATTCGCTTTAATGGATGATGAAACTCGTTATCTAATTGCACATGAAGTAGCTGACAGAAAAGAAGGTCATGATGCAAGTAGTTTATTTGCAAAAGGTAAGGAAGTGACAGGGATTAAACCGAAAGTCTTGATTACGGATGGTCTAAGATCATATCATAATGCATATCAAAAAGAATTTTGGGGTGTACAAAGACTAGATAGAACGTTACACATTAGACACATTCGATTACAAGGTGATATGAATAATAACAAGATGGAAAGATTGAATGGAGAAATACGAGATCGTGAAAAGACCATGAGAGGTTTGAAGAAGAAAGATACACCGATCTTGAAAGGTTATGAAATATTTCATAATTACATTAGATCTCATGAAGGTTTAAACGGTAAAACTCCGTCTCAAGCTTGTGGTATTGAAATTGAAGGACAAAATAAATGGAAAACACTCATTGAGAATGCCTCACAATTCAGGTGAATTGATTAACTCAACTCACTCAAGTGATTTAATTTTAATATAGTATGTTATATTATAACAAATGAAAAATTACAATACAAAACAGTGGCAATGTTATAATAGTATACTTTTGTAACATTCTACATGTCTAGTGGAGAGACAAGTAAGATATTCGTAAAAGTAGATTTTACCAAATACCAAGATCAAAAAGCTAAAGCATTCTATACTTTGATACATGCTAAATCACAATTCAGTGGTATTGGAAAAAATACTCTTGTCATACAAAAAAAAGACTGTAAATTACTGAAAAGTAAGAATATAAAGTATGAAATAATCAAACAGTGAGTGTCAGATCTTAAAGTAGAAATTTTACTTCCACTTCGTTATAATAAAGATAAAAACGGAAAACGTAAGAAAATCGAAGGAGAAAAATTTTCTAAAACCTTTGAAGAGCTTGTTGGTAAATTTGGTGGATGTACTATAGACAATTCGCCTTTGTTGGGTGGATGGTTAGATCCTTCTACACAAAAACAGATCAAAGATGAAAACAGTACTTATTGGGTTGTTTGTAAGAAAACTAGTAGTAATATCCAGTTTTTCCATAACATGAAGAAGAAACTAAAAGTTCGATTCGAGCAAAAAGATATGATGATTTATTATGTAATTATAAACAGATTCTAATTTGATTTAGAATACTTGAATTTTAGCTAAGTACAGGTAAACGATCAACTCACGATCCGTATTAAATTCTGGTTAAACTACACTGAAACAGAATGGGTGACTATGATATATGTAATGAAACAGATTGCAGACACTATAGAAAAGACCATCCTAATGGGGGACAGTGTAGTCGCAATCTGGGCAATGGAAGAACTTGTACATGCAAGCATTTCCATCTCTGATCTTTTTTCATACATAAAATCAAATTCTATCGGTGTCAACAAAACTGATCCAAAACAAAATTTTAGAAGAATAACTTGAACCATCAGTGTTTATTTCTTAGTTTCATTATTTACTAGATAGATGGATTACATACACAGGTCTGAAATCATACGGGAATTAGGAACAAGATGGATCACAGACATACGATTAGATGGGAAAGAAGCTTATCGAGAATTACCACAGTTTGGCAACAGGCACATAGTTTTTGAGAATGGTTCTGACTACGGCTATGTTCATTGGGATCAATACAATGCAATCAGTCAGCCAATAAGCCATCTAGCTAAATGGGGAAACGAAAAAACAGGAATTAATGAAGGATTTCTTAGACTGCTTGGGTATGGGTTAACTCTCTATGGTGGGTATAAACTAGCAAAATACCTAGATGAAGATTCCTAGTCTAATCAACTTCGAACAGCTTCTCCATCAAAAGAAGAAGCTGTCATCAACCGACTTTTGACAGTCAAAAAATACACCGCAGACTATACAGAACCTGTGTCAAGGTTCTGTACAAATGGTGGGACATAGTTTAACCTGTTTTTTGTCGGGACATAAAAAAAGAGATTAAGAGAGCAATGGCTCGCCTAATTCTACAAACTGTCTACAAAGACAACCTACATTTGTTTCAAAGATTCCTAGACAAAGCGAATTAGGAGGATGATCTTGTCTGTAGTGTCCACAGTTTTCATTTTGACATCTTTCATATTTTGCCATTATTTTCTAATTCTGCTTCTCTCTAATAGGATCGATCGATCAATTCTGTTAACTATTTTTTTGTGGTATTTTGACCTGAGCGATCAGAATCTGATCGGTATGACAACTAAAATTTGACTTGAAGTATTAGTATAATTACCACCTAGTCTATATCGAACAAAATGATTCTATGATTTGCTATATAGCAACCAGAAGAAAAAGTCGGTCTCCTAAACCGACAGAAAAGATTTGATCAGTCTTTTCATCTTCTGGTTTTACTTGATCTTAAGCATTTTGGTTGGTTGTTGAATTTCTGAACATTTTGGATAAAGTGTTTAGAAATTGAATATCATTCGCAAATAGGCATGACATGAACACATCCATTAGTTTTCTTACGACTAACAAAATAATAAGAATAACTGCATGGTCTAGGCAGTAACTGAACATTTTGGATAAAGTGTTTAGAAATTATTTAGATACAGATGTAGCATTCTGAATTAAAGTTCTCCATTTGTCTTGTCCTTGTACCGTAATTCCACACGCTTCGCTTGGAGTTTTACCGTCAAGTGCCATGTGTGGTCTAACATAATTGTGATAGATCTGATAGCCATTAATCAGAGGCGAATCATCTTTTTTCAAACCTCTAGCGACTTTCTCTCTGTCTCTAAACTCTCCGTGTTTACTTTTGAGACATGTTACCTGAGATTATTTACGGGTTCTTACTAAGAACATAGAGGATATTGATCAGCATGACTACACCAAAGATAACAAAGAGAAGTGGAAGTTTTTTCTTTAAATCATCTACTTTGGATTGATACCTCCGTATAATGAAGTAAGAAATTATAGAGAAGATGGCAGTAATAGCAATACATCTTGTAACAAGTTCCCTAGCTAGCTCAGATGATAAGATATCTACCATAAACAAATTTGGTCTTGCAAGATTAATGAATATGTCGTATGTTTATTTTTTCTTGCCTTTCTCGTATCCCTTTTTTGCAGATTCTTTGGCACCCTCATATCCTTTGGTTCCCAATTCTGCACCCTTTTCAATTCCTTTCTTTCCAAGTTCGATGCCCTTTTCAGCACCTTTCTGAGCCAAGCCTTTAGCTTTGTCTAAAATTCCCATAGCGCACTATTCACAATCAAATATTTATCATTTGTTTATAATCAATTAGGAAAAATGATCTAATCCGCTTGGAATGGGTTTTGTGTGTTTTCTTAGGACAT
>Ga0207664_10001415_pt1 | contig 15786 bp, 11 predicted proteins | sample LARL83metaG_FD_184349 | JGI IMG/M metagenome (GOLD analysis project Ga0207664, IMG submission 184349) | Corn, switchgrass and miscanthus rhizosphere microbial communities from Kellogg Biological Station, Michigan, USA - LAR L8-3 metaG... | ecosystem: Host-associated > Plants > Roots >... | reverse complement strand
CTGCCGTTGGCCAGTGTTAACATCAAGACGTCGGCAGGGGGTAGCGCTGCTCCCATTGAGCACGTGGTTGCGAAGATCGCAACGCTGGCCGGTTCGATCGCGGACAAATCGCCGAGTTCCAGCATCCATTGCTATTGCGGGATTTGATCGGACTTTGAGTTTGAGGATCGAAATAAAGTCCGACGCCTTGACTAACGCTTCATACTCAGCCCACTCGCAACGCTCATGCCCACACGTTAGCATGAACAGCGCCCTTACCCAGCCCCCTTTATTCCTGCCGGAGGGCCCTCACGGGGTCCACCCGGCTGGCCCGGCGCGCCGGGACAAAGCTCGCGAATAGCGCCGCGACCACCAGCACTGGAATCATTATGGCGAAGGTCGCGGGCTGGCTCGACTGCATTCCCTCCACCAGGCGTGTCAATACTCGTCCGGCTGCCCAAGCGCCGCCGAGACCCACTATCACGCCGACGAAAATCATTCCGACGCTCTGCCGCATCACCAGCCGCATGACATCGCCAGCGTTCGCTCCTAGCGCCATCCGTACACCGAATTCCGGCACGCGCTGGCTCGTCAAATATGCGAGCACGCCGTAAATGCCGATGCATGCCAGCACCAAAGCCAAGGCTGCGAATATGCCGAACAACAGCAGAAGGAAGCGTTGCCGGGCGAGAGAGTCGCTCACGAGCTGCTCCATGTTGTGAACGTCGTAGAGAGCCTGATCGCCTGCAGCTCCGCGCAATTCCCGCCGCAGCGGTTCCACCGCATTCAACGGTGGGATGTTCGAGCGAACTGCCATGGACATTATCGAGGAAAAGAACCGCAACAGCGGGTCCGGCACCTGAGCAAAAGAATAGTAGATCTGATCGCGCACTCTGGATTGGTCGTCGGCAGCGAGCCCCCAATGCCGGACATGGCCCACCACACCTACAACCTGGACGGGGCTGGGGCTCATGCCTGGAATCCAGAGGCGCTTCCCGACTGCCTGGTTTCCGCCGAAGGCGTGCTGCGCCAAATTGTCATCGATCACTACGACCAGATCGCGCCCGATGCGATCCTGTTCGTTGATGAATCGACCCGAGCGCAGCGGAATGCCCATGACCTTCAGATAGTCCGGCGTTACGCAGGATGCCAGCGCAAGCGGAACTTGGTCCTGCGGCGGCGGGTCCGGCGTGGCCCAGTAGCCCAGTGAGTTCTCGCCTACACGCATGGGGATGATGTCGGTGAGGGCGGCCGATTGCACTCCTGGTACGCGCCGCGCGCGGTCCAAAATATCTTGCCAAGCCGCGCGCATCTGCCCGGCGGTCGCGAGATTGGTTGGCGAGAGCGCTATCCGAGTGGTCACCACGTTGTGAGTGTCGATGCCCGGATCTAAAGACGACAGCCGTACGATCGTCTGCCCGAGCATCCCCGCCGAGACCAACAACACCACCGCCAGTGCGATCTCGGCAATGACAAAACCGCTGTGCATCCGGCGCGAGTTTCCCATAACGGTCCGCGCTCCGGAGCGGAGCGTCTGTTCCAGTTCCCGAGCCGGAGCGCGCAGAGCCGGCGCCAACCCGAAGAGCAGGCCGCTCGCGAGCGAGGCGGCCAAGGCAAACAACACCACATGCCAATCCACCTGGACTTCTTCAGCGCGAGGCAAACTGCCTGGCCAGAACACCACAAACGGTCGAATGCCAATCGCGGCGAGCAAAACGCCGAGCAGGCCACCCGAAAGCCCCAATACCGCGCTCTCGGTCAGGCATTGGCGCACCAACCGGCCGCGGCCCGCCCCGAGCGCCACGCGCATGGCCAACTCCCGTTCGCGCGTAACCGCACGCACCAGCAGCAAGCTGGCGACATTGACGCACGCAATCAGAAGCACCAGGCCAACCGCGCCGAGCAGCAGCCAAAGAGTGGGCCGGACGTCTCCGACGATCTCCTGTTGAAGTGGATGCGCTACCAGGCCGCGGCCCTCATTGAATTTCGGGTATTGTTCGGCCATACGACGGGCAATCAGGGACAATTCGGTATCCGCCTGTATCACTGTCACCGCGGGCTGCAGGCGCGCCACAACATGAATGAAACGCGCTCCACGATTCTGCATTTGCGGCCTGGTGCTTTGGCCGAGCGGCGTAAACACGTCGGCATCGGTATCCAGCCGGAATCCCGCGGGGGCGATGCCGACGACGGTATAGGGTTTTCCATCAAAGACGATCGGCTTCCCGATGATGGCCGGGCTTCTTGCGTAGCGTCGCTGCCACAACCCGTAACTAAGGATGATCACCGGCAAGGCGCCAGGCCGGTCTTCCTCCGCCAGGAAGGCGCGCCCTTGGGGCAGCGAGATTCCCAGCACAGAAAATAGTTCGGACGAGATCTGGCGGCCGTCAACGTATTCCGCTTCCCCTGGCTCACTCAAGGTGGCTCCGCTATAAGTCCATGCCGCCATGGGTCGCAGTGAGCGGCTCTGGCGTTGACAATCAAGAAATTCAAGGTAAGAGAACCCCCATTGTTCGCCGTATTTTTCGGTGTGCCCATGCACTGTGACCAGCCGATCCGGCTTTGCATATGGCAGCGGTTTAAGCACCACTCCGTTGATGACCGTGAACATGACGGTAGTGGCTCCGATGCCGAGCCCCAGCGTCAACAATGCGACCGCGGCGAATCCCGGCCTCTGCTTTAGCGTCCGCAGGGCATAGCGGAAATCCTGCCACAGGTCCTCAAGCCAGCGTGTGCCGCGTGCGTCCCTGCATTGTTCCTTCACTCGCTCCGGACCGCCGAACGCGAGTCTGGCCTGCCTGCGTGCTTCCTCGGGATTCATACCGCGCGCCGTCAGATCGGCCGTGTGTTGTTCAAGATGAAAGCGCAGTTCCTTCTCGAGTTGCTCATCCATCTGCTCTTTGCGCATGAGGCGATGCCACCAGTTCATTCCGCACCCCCCGCCGACATCTTGAGAACTAATCCCACGGCTTCCGCCAAACGTCGCCAGCTCTCGGTTTCCGCTTCGAGCTGCATGCGCCCTTTTCGAGTTAGCCGATAGAACTTGGCCTCGCGCCCGGTTTCGGTTTCTTTCCAATCGGCGGCCAGAAGCCCGCGGTTTTCGAGCCGGTGCAGGGCGGGATAGAGGGAGCCTTGTGGCACTTGCACCACATCGCGCGAGACTTGCTGCAGCCTCTGCGCGATGGCATAGCCGTGCACGGGCCCCAGCGCGACAACTTGCATAATCAACAGGTCCAGCGTGCCTTGCGGTAGATCCATACCTATTGCTTCTACATATATCACAAATTAGGGACAGTGCACTCAAATACCGATTTCAGGGGGCCGCCGATCGGCCATCCCCTGGAGTGTTATCTTGAAAGAGAAACCTCCAAAACATGCTTGGAACCAAAGTCGACACACCCTCGGATATCAATCCACAGGAAACCAGCGAGTGGCTGGAAGCACTCGAGAGCGTCGTGGAAGAGGGCGGCGCAGAACGCGCCTCCTACCTGCTGGAACGCTTAGTTGACCGCGCTGCCGTTTACGGCATCGAATCGCCCCACAAGCTCAATACGCCGTATGTGAACACCATCCCGGCTGAAGAGGAAGAGCCGTATCCCGGCGACCGTGCCATCGAGCGCCGCATAAAGAGTTTGATCCGCTGGAACGCCATGGCCATGGTTGTGCAAGCCAATAAGCACGATGCCGGTATCGGCGGCCATATCGCGACTTACGCGTCGCTGGCGACGCTGCAAGAGGTCGGCCACAACCATTTCTTCCATGGACGTTACGGCGAACAGCCGGGCGACTTCATTTATTTTCAAGGCCACGCCTCCCCCGGCACTTACGCCCGCGCCTATCTGGAAGGCAGGCTCACTGAAAAACATCTCGAGAATTTCCGGCATGAGCTACGCGAACATCCCGGCCTGTCTTCGTATCCCCATCCCTGGCTGATGCCCGACTTCTGGCAATTCCCGACGGTATCGATGGGCCTGGGTCCGATCAACTCCATTTATCAGGCTCGCTTCATGCGATACCTGGAAAATCGCGGCATTATTCCTCAAACCAAGCGCAAGATTTGGGCGTTCGTCGGCGACGGCGAATCGGACGAGCCGGAGAGCTTGGGAGCCATCACACTGGCCTCGCGCGAGCGGCTGGACAACCTGATCTTTGTGGTCAACTGCAACCTCCAGCGCCTGGATGGTCCGGTGCGCGGCAACGGCCAGATCATCACCGAACTGGAAGCCGCTTTCCGCGGCGCCGGTTGGAACGTCATTAAGGTGCTGTGGGGTGCGAGCTGGGACGATCTGCTGGCGCGCGACACCACCGGACTGTTGATCAAGCGCATGGGCGAAGCGGTCGACGGCGAGTATCAGGCTTTCAAGGCCAAAGACGGCGGTTACGTCCGCAAGGAATTTTTCGGCAAATATCCGGAGCTGCTCAAGCTGGTGGAACACATGACCGACGAGCAGATTTTTGCGCTGCGCCGGGGCGGGCACGATCCGCAGAAGGTTTACAACGCCTACAAGCGAGCCGTCGAGCATACCGGATCGCCTACTGTCATCCTGGCCAAGACCATCAAGGGTTACGGCATGGGCGAGGCCGGCGAAGGCCGCATGGTGACGCATCAGCAAAAGAAGATGAACGAAAAGGAGATGGTCTACTTCAGCAAGCGCTTCGAAGTTCCCGTTACGGACGAGACCGTGCACGCGGGATCGTTCTTCAAGCCTGCTGAGGACAGCCCGGAAATGAAGTACATCCGGGAGCGTCTCGAGGCCATGGGTGGAAGTTTGCCGGCCCGCAACGTTCCGAAGATCACCATCCAGGCGCCGCCTGTCACGCTATTTGCCGAATCACTGGGCGGTTCGGGTGGGCGCGAAGTCTCGACGACCATGGCGTTCGTCCGCGTCCTGACGCTGCTGCTGAAAGATCACGATTTGAGCAAGTACATCGTGCCGATTATTCCGGACGAAGCTCGCACCTTCGGCATGGAGTCACTGTTCCGCCAGTACGGCATTTACGCCAGCCGCGGCCAGCTATATAAGCCGGTCGACGCCGAGAATTTCCTTTTCTATAAAGAGACTCGCGACGGACAGATCATTGAAGAAGGCATCACCGAAGCCGGTTCGATGGCGTCGTTCACCGCCGCCGGCACAGCCTACGCCAATTATGGCGTGCCCATGATCCCGTTCTTCACTTACTATTCGATGTTCGGTTTCCAGCGCATCGGCGATCTCATCTGGGCCTTCGCGGACTCGCGCGGCAAGGGTTTTCTGATGGGCGGAACCGGCGGCCGCACAACACTCGCGGGCGAAGGTTTACAGCATCAGGACGGGCACAGCCTGGTGCTATCCAGCACGGTGCCGACGTGCCACAGCTACGATCCGGCCTACGCGTATGAGATCGCCGTGATCGTGCAGGACGGTATTCGGCGCATGTATCAGGAGATGGAAGATCGCTTCTATTACCTGATGATTTACAACGAAAATTACGCCCAGCCGGCCATGCCCGAGGGCGCTGCCGAAGGCATTCTGCGCGGCATTTATCGTGTCAAGGCGGCCGAGAGCGGCAAGGCGAAGGTGCAGTTGTTCGGTAGCGGTCCGATCGTGAACGAGGCGCTGCGCGCGCAGAAGATTCTGGCGGAGAAATATCAGGTGGCCTCCGACGTCTGGAGCGTGACCAGCTACAACGAACTGCGCCGCGATGCTCTGGAAGTGGAACGCTGGAATCGCCTGCATCCGGCCGAGCCGGAGCGCAAGCCATATTTGCTTGACGCACTGAAGGGCGTCGAAGGACCGATCGTGGCGTCGTCCGACTACATGAAGGTGGTGGCCGATCAGATCGCACCCTGGTTGCCCGGACGCCTGACGGCGCTCGGTACCGACGGCTTCGGCCGCAGCGAAAATCGCGAACATTTGCGCAAGCATTTTGAAAATGGCGCGGAGGCGATCGCAGCGGCGGCGCTGTCTCGGCTGGCGCGGGATGGCAAGTTCGATAAAAAGCGCGCTCAGGCCGCGATTGCGGAGTTGGGCCTGAATCCCGAGAGCTCGGACCCGGTCCAAAGATAGTACCAATAGCACTCATTCGAGACGAATTTGTCATCGTCTGTTTTCATGTCGTGATAAGCTGTTAATCCATGAAAACGGTGAGCGCTGTTAAGGGAATAATTCCCTTATTCCTTCTTGTTATTTTTGCGAGATCGCTTGGCGCGTCGACAATTGCAACAGCTGAGGTTCAGGCTGACTTTGGCAGCCAGCATTGTAGCCAGAGTTCGTCAGGCGTTTTGGTTTACTGCAATTTATACGGTCCGCTAAGTCGTTTCGAAGCCGGTAGCTGGGCCGAAGCGAAAGCCGGGCCGTTCAGCGTATACGCTAATGCAAACGCCAACACCAACCCCAGCGTTCTCGCCTCTGCATCGGCTACCGCTTCGGCGACATTTGATGAACTGGTAATTGCTGATGGATCAGGCACTTCTATCCTTATCGGGCACTACCTTGTTTCGTTCTCTGCATTGACCTCCGGACAGTTCTCCGCCACCATTGACCAGGGAGACGGACAATTTCGCATCCAAGACGAAGGAAGCCCCATAGGAGGCATGATCACTGTCCTGTCTCACTATACTCCAGGCGTTCCGTTTGAAGTGAGGATGTCCGGGCTAGCCTTAGCATCAGGTCCGGACCAACTGTACGGCCTAATAGAAGTCGACCTCATCAATTTTTCGGATCAAAATGGCGACCCCGTGTTAGTCACTCCGATCCCCGAACCTGGATCTTTTCCAATCTTCGCGCTTCTGCTCGCAATTTGTGGACTGAACTTCCTAAGATAGTCGCGCGACTCAGAGTGGCATAATGGCCGTATGCGCTGCTTTGTCCTTGCCCTCGCCTCTGTGTTTCCGGCCCTCGCCGCCGATCAGGTCGACCTCGCGGCCGTCAACAAAATCAAAGCCGAGGCGTTTGAGCACTCCAAAGTGATGGAGCATCTCGAATACCTCACCGACGTTTACGGTCCACGCCTCACCGCCTCCCTCGAGTTCAAAGAAGCCGCCGACTGGGCGTTGAAGCGCCTCCAGGACTACGGCCTTGAAAACGCCCATCTCGAAAAATGGGGACCCTTCGGCCGCAGCTGGACCCTCGAAAAGTACGCCCTGGAGATGATCACTCCCCGCTATTCGTTGCTCGCCGCCGCGCCCCTGGCATGGTCCAGCAACACCAACGGACCCGTGAACGGCGAGCCGATCTTTGCCCCTCTCGCCAATACCCAGGCAGTTGGCAGAGGTGAACGCAATCTCGAACAATACATCCAGAAGTACAAAGGCAAACTTCGCGGTAAGGTCGTGCTGATTTCGGAGCAGATGCATAACATCGCCGATGCAGAGTCGAAGCCCGAGCTACACCGCTACACCGATGCCGAATTGCACGAGCTCGAAATCGCGCCAACGCCAGTGGAGAAGATGAAGATCGATCCAGCCAACCTTGACCCACCGGAGGAACTCGACGCCCGGCTCCGGTTCTTCGCCAGCATCCCCCCTGCCGTGCAGGACGAGCTTCGCAAACGGCGTGAGGCGCTCGGGATTAAACGCACGCGGTTCCTGCTGGATGAAGGCGTTCTTGCCGTCGTACAAGACGACCGCCGCGCGCGCGATGGCATCGATTTCGCCGAGGCCGCCGGTTCGTATGATCCCAAGAACCCAGCCGCGCCGCCGACTTTCATAGTTACATCCGAGCAGTACAATCGCATCGTTCGCCTGCTTGAAAACAAGACTCCCGTGCAGATGCAAGTCAACCTGAAGGCGCGCATTTCCGACAATGCCAACGATGCCTATAACCTGAGCGCCGAAATTCCGGGGGGCAGCAAGAAGGATCAGATCGTGATGGTAGGCGCGCACTTCGATTCCTGGCATACCGGCACCGGCGCTACCGACAACGCGGCTGGAAGTGCGGTGATGATGGAAGTGGTCCGCATTCTGAAAGCACTCGATCTGAAAATGGATCGTACGGTTCGCATCGCGCTCTGGAGCGGCGAAGAGCAAGGACTGCTGGGGTCGAAAGCTTACGTCAAGGAGCACTTCGGAGATCCCAAGACCATGAAGCTCACGGCCGCGCACGGCAAACTATCCGGCTATTTCAATCTGGATAACGGCAGCGGGAAGATCCGCGGCGTTTACCTGCAGGGCAACGATGCGATGCGCCCGATCTTCGAGCAATGGCTGGAGCCGTTCCGAGACCTGGGCGTCACCACCATCACCATTCGCAACACCAGCGGCACCGATCATCTCTCTTACGACGCCGTTGGTCTGCCGGGTTTCCAATTCATCCAGGACCCGCTCGATTACATGAGTGTCACGCATCACTCCAGCATGGACACCTATGACCATGCCATCCCAGGCGATCTGATGCAGGCGGCCGCGGTGATCGCCTCGGTGGTTTACGACGCAGCCATGCGGCCCGACATGCTGCCGCGGAAAGCTTTGCCCAAGCCGGAAGAGGTTACCTCGACGAGGTAATCAATACTCCACTGAAACCAGAAAAAGTCCGCGCGCGGGCACAGTTGGGCCGGCAGGAATCGCACAGCCAGGTTGCAGCCGCTCGAGCAGCGCGGCGCGATCCACGTTGCCCTTTCCGATTTCGAGCAGCACGCCGATTATGTTCCGCACCATGTGTTTCAGGAACCCGCTTCCAGTGACCCGATAGGTCAACCGTTCGCCATCCTCAGTCAGCTTCGAGCAAAAGATCGTTCGTACCTTAGAAGCTCCCAGTGCATCGCGATCGTCCGCTGCAGCGAAACCAGTGAAGTCGTGCTCGCCTTCGATCAGTGGCGCCAGGCGCGTCATCTCCTCCAACGCCAACCGATAAGGATGATGGTAGACATAGCGTCGCTCGAACGGAGCGCAGATCTCGCCACGGAAAATCCGGTATTCGTAGGTCTTCGCTTTGGCTTGGAAGCGGGGATGGAAATCCATAGCAGCTTCGTCCACATGCGTCACCCGAATGTCGGGCGGCAACAAACGATTGGCGGCTCGTCGCAGGTTCTCCATCGGAATCGGATTCTCCATCGTCAACGCGGCTATTTGCGCGAGCGCGTGAACCCCGGCGTCCGTTCGGCCCGATCCAGCAACTTGCACCGCCTGGCCTTCGATCTCACCGAACACTTGTTCGAGAACGCCTTGGATCGTCGGTAAGCCTGGCTGCACTTGCCAACCGTGATAGTCCGTGCCGTCGTAGGAAATCTGGATCTTAATTCGTCGCATGGACGGAACGGGAACCCGGCTTCACCACGGGACTACCCGCGCGGCACAAAGGACAGTCGTCGGGAGAATAGCTCAGTACCTGCATGGTCTTCAGCGCCACACGCGGAACGCCAAGATTGGCCGCGCCGCCGCTGCGGTCGATGATCGAACCCGCGCCGATTACCCGCGCGCCCGCGTCCTTTAAAAGGTCGATCACTTCGCGCGAGCTGCCGCCGGTAGTGACGACGTCTTCCACCACCACCGCCACCTCGCCCGGTTCCACGAAGAAACCACGCCGCAGGATCATCTTTCCGTCAGCATCGCGTTCCGTGAAGATGCTTCTCGCGCTCAACGCTCGCGCTACTTCGTGCCCGATGATCAGCCCGCCAATTGCCGGCGACGCAACCACGCCCACGTTCAGCGTCGGTTCCAACTTGCGGAATTCGGTGGCCAGCAGTCTACCGAAATGTTCGGCGTGCCTGGGATATTGCAGTACCAGCGCGCACTGCAAATACTCAGGGCTATGCAAGCCGCTGGTCAAGCGGAAATGGCCTTTCAGATACGCGCCGGTTTCGTAGAAAGCGCTCAGAATGGGGTCAAGCTGCGGGGTCACAACGCCACTATAACATCCGCGCAAATGGCTGGTTACAAAGCTTTACGTCCTGAGACAAATCGATAGGAATCTAAACCATTGGAAGGTAATTCGAAGGAGACGGCACACGTCATTACAAGTGGAGACAAGAAAATGAAAAACATATTAACAAACAAGTCTCTTGTGACTATAGCCGGAGTATTGCTGGCGGCTGGCGGAGGCCTTTGGTATTACGTCGGGCATAGCAACCAGACTCAATATCAGACTGCGGCCCTCGAGCGTGGACAAATCCAATCCAGTATCTCCGCCACCGGAAACTGCAACGCCGTAGTTACCGTGCAGGTAGGCGCCCAGGTGTCCGGCAACATCAAGGCGCTTTACGCGGACTTCAATACCAAGGTCAAGAAGGGGCAGCTTGTGGCTGAGATCGATCCACAGGTGTTCCAGGCACGTGTGGATCAGGCTAATGCTACCTTGGACAGCGCCCGGTCGGCCGTGGTCAGCGCCAGGGCAGGCGTGGAGAAAGCCAATGCCGACATCGCGAGTGCGCGCGCCGCGGTAGCTAATCAGAAGGCCTCCATCTCGAAGGCACAAGCTGCCGTGAAAGATGCGGGCACCAAGCTAGCGGCTCAGAAAGCGTTATTCGAGGACAAGATCGTCGCCAAGCAGGATGTCGACACAGCACAATCGACGTACGACCAAGCCGCCGCCGAGGTGGACGCCGCCAACGCTCAGCTGGATGCCGCCAATCACCAGGTGCAGTCGGCCCAGGCGCAGTACGAAGTTGCCCAGACCCAGCTCGCTTCGGCGCAATCGCAGGTCAAGCAGGCACAGGCTTCTCTACAGCAGTCCCAACTCGATCTGGATCACACGAAGATCATCGCGCCGGTGGATGGAACCGTGATCGCCCGCACTATGGACGTCGGCCAGACGGTAGCGGCTTCGTTCCAAGCGCCCACCATTTTCCAAATCGCGCAGGACTTGACCAAAATGCAGGTCGACACCAATGTGGATGAAGCGGACGTTGGCCAGGTGAAGCTCGGCCAGCCGGTCACCTTCACCGTGGACGCTTATCCGACCTCGCCTTTTCAGGGATTGGTGACGCAGATCCGGCAAGCTCCCATCAATGTGCAGAACGTCATCACCTATGACGTCGTGGTGGGAGTGGATAACAGCGCATTGAAGCTCCTTCCCGGCATGACGGCCAACGTGAAGATCCTCACGAATGAAGTCGACGCCGCGCTTAAGATCCCCAACTCGGCGCTACGCTTCCGGCCGCCCGAGGCGATCTTGACTAATCAGCGCACAAGTTCGGTTCGCGCCGCAGGCAAGCGGCAGGACAAAACCGGCGCAACCGTCTGGTTGCTGGACCAGGGCAAGCCGAAGCCGGTGCGCGTGAAGCTGGGGATCACGGATGGCGTGTACACAGCGGTGCAATCCGGCGATCTGCAGGAGGGCCAGCAGGTGATCGTCAGCGCGGCGAATAGCAGTGGCAGCAGCAAGACATCGTCGCCGATGGGCGGCGGTGGTGGCCGCGGCCGTGGACCGGGCTTCTGACGGAGGCACTATGGCGCAACATCTGATCGACATTCGTAGCCTCTCGAAGGTTTATACGCTCGGCGACGTGACCGTGCACGCGCTCGGTGGCGTCTCGCTTCAAATTGACCGCGGCAGCTTCGTCGCCATCATGGGACCATCGGGCTCGGGCAAATCGACCTTCATGAACATTGTCGGCTGCCTCGATAAGCCAACGTCCGGAGGCTACGTGCTGGATGGCGTCAACGTCAGCTCACTCGATCGCGACCAACTCGCCGAAATTCGCAACCAGAAGATCGGATTCGTCTTCCAGCAGTTCAACCTGCTGGCTCGCACCAGCGCGGTGGAGAACGTCGAGCTGCCGTTGCTCTACAGCCCCAAGGAGGTGAAAGATGCTCACGAGAAGTCCATGCGCGCTTTGAGCCTGGTGGGTCTGGAAGGCCGCGAACACCATCATCCCAACCAGCTTTCCGGCGGCCAGCAGCAGCGCGTGGCGATCGCTCGAGCCTTGATCAACGATCCTCAGCTGATTCTCGCCGACGAGCCCACCGGGGCGCTCGATTCGCGCACCAGCATCGAGATTATGGCGCTGTTCCAAAAGCTGAACCGGGACGGCATGTCGATCGTGGTGGTGACGCACGAGCCGGACATCGCACAATACTCGAACCGGATCATCCGGTTTAAAGATGGTCATGTGGTCAGCGATGAGCCGGTGGCAAGGCCGCAGAATGCCCAGCTCGAGCTGGAATCCCTACCTTCAGAAGAAGCCGTGGCGGAGGAGGCGTTAGTCCCATGAAAAAGATTTTGCCGGCCATGAAGATCGCTTTTCGGGCGCTGCGCATCAACAAGCTGCGCTCCGCGCTGACGATGTTGGGAATTATCATCGGTGTGGGTGCAGTGATCGCGATGGTGGCCGTCGGCTCCGGCGCAACCGAAAGAATACAGCAGCAGATCGCCAGCATCGGCAGTAACGTAATCATGGTTCTTCCCGGTAGCATCACCGCTTCCGGTATCCGCTTGGGCAGCGGCAACGCCGTCACCCTGACCATTGACGACTCGAAGGCCATCGCCCGGGATTGTCCGTCAGTGCAGGCCGTTGCGCCCAGCAGCCGTGGTGGTTCGCAAGTCGTTTACGGCAATAACAACTGGGCCACGCAAGTTCTGGGCACTACGCCCGATTACCTCAGCATTCGCGATATCGAGATGCAGAGCGGCAGCCCCTTCACCCAACAGGACGTGGATGCCGACGCCAAGGTGGCGCTGCTGGGCCAGACCGTGGTCGACAACCTTTTCAATGGCAACGATCCGGTGGGTCAAGTGATCCGCATAAAGCAGGTTCCCATCACCGTGGTTGGAACACTGGTGCCGAAAGGCCAGTCGCCCACCGGTCAGGATCAGGATGACATCATCCTGGTGCCCATCACGACCGCTCAAAAGAAGCTGTTCGGCGTGAACCAGGCGCGTGCCAATTCCGTCGGTACTCTGATGGTGCAGGCACGTGGGCCGCAATTCATCCAGCCGGCCGAAGACGAGATGCGCTCCGTTCTCCGCCAGCGCCACCATCTCCAGCAGAATCAGGATGACGATTTCACCGTCCGCAATCTGGAAGAGGTCTTCAAGGCGCAAGAGACTTCGTCGCAGGTGATGTCGATTCTGCTCGCGGCCATCGCGTCGGTGTCGCTGATTGTGGGCGGCATCGGGATCATGAATATCATGCTGGTTTCGGTGACCGAGCGCACTCGCGAGATCGGGCTGCGGCAGGCCGTGGGCGCGAAGACCAAAGATATCCTCACCCAGTTTCTGGTCGAGGCGGTTACGCTGTCGCTGCTAGGCGGGGTGATCGGTATCTTGTTGGGTGTTCTCGCCTCCAAACTGATCTCGATCTTCGCGCAATGGTCCACGCTCGTTTCACCCGGTGCCATCCTGCTGGCCTTCGTATTCTCGGCGCTGGTGGGTGTGTTTTTCGGCTTCTACCCGGCTCGTAAAGCGGCCTTGCTGGATCCGATCGACGCCCTCCGCTACGAGTAAATCAATTGGGCCTATGCTTTTGAGCTGGCCCTTGTAACATCCGCTAGGGCCGAGCCGCCAAATAGTATTACCATATAGAGAACGACGAAAGCAGCCTGGGGGTTTGTTTTCGTTTTCAAGCACTTAGGAAGGTTTTTTGAACAACCATGCGATGTCTTAAACGGCTACGTGTACTGTGTTTCGCGGCGGGGCTCTGTTTGTGGGCGCCAAGCGTCTATGCCCAGCAGTCCGGGCAAAGCGGCTCCAATCCACCGCCCACGCCGCAGCTCGATTCGGAACGGCCCCACTGGTACTCCGGCTTCACACATCCCTACACATCGCCGGTTGTTCCGCCCATCAGTCTCTCCAATTCAGCACGGGTGGATTCCCTTCTGCGCGCGGGAAGGCTTTATCTATCGGTCTCGGACGCAATCGCCCTGGCCCTGGAGAACAACCTGGACATTGAGCTGGAGCGCTACGAATTTCCCCTGGCGCAGGCGGACCTGCTCCGCGCCAGAACCGGGGCATCGATCATAGGAATCCCGACCAACGTGTTGCCGGCCATCAACACCACGGCCGGAGTGCCGGTCCTAGGCAGTAACAGCGCTGGCCTGCCTGCTCAAGGCGCTCAGACTTCTCTGGCGCCCGGCTTGAGTTATGACCCCGCCCTGATCGGAACCGTGAGTTGGGGGCACCTGACGACTCCACAATCGAATACCGTCCTGGTAGGCACGACGGAATTGATCTCGACCAATAAGATCGCCAACGTCAGTCTTGCGGAAGCCTTCCCAACCGGTGGTTCGGTAGTTTTAGGCTTCAACAATTTGAACCAGGAGCAGAATTCCTTTCGTCAGACCATCAATCCGGCCATAACCTCCAACCTGGATTTGACTATTACGCAGCCTCTGTTGCAAGGTTTCGGCCTGGCTGTGAACAATCGGACCATTCGCATCGCGAAGAACAATGTCAGGGCCGCTGACCTGGTTTTCAAGCAGCAGTTGATTAACGCAGTCGGCAACGTGGTCCAGCTCTATTGGACTCTGGTGGCGGCCAACCTGAATGTGGATGTAAAAACACAGGCTATCGGCGTTTCCCAGAAGTTGTATGAAGACAACAAGAAACAGGTTGAAGTCGGGACGCTCGCGCCCATCGAAATTGCCCGCGCGGAAGCCCAAGTGGCCGCTGACCAGCAGGCCCTGGTAACGGCACAGAGCACGGAACTGCAGCTCGAAGCGATTCTAAAGAGCGCTCTCAGCCGCAATGGCCTGATGAGTCCGCTCCTGTCTGAGGCGCGAGTCGTGGCGACCGATCCAATCAGAATCCCGGAGGTCGAACCCGTCGAGCCGATTCAGGACGTAGTGGCGAGAGCGCTGGAGAACCGGCCCGATCTGGCTCAGAGCCGGATACAGATTGAGAATTCGAAGATCGCGCTCCAAGGTACGAAGAACACGCTACTGCCGACGTTGAACGCTTTCGCGGACCTTCGGAACAATGGCTTGGTCGGCACGCAGAATAACCTTTCAGGCATCAATGCAACTACCGGCCTATTGTCGCCCGCCCCGATTGCCGATCCGTTCTTCCTGGGTGGCTTCGGTGGCGTGCTAGGTCAATTATTCTCGCGCAATTTCCCGAACTATACCGTCGGTTTGAACTTGAACATCCCCCTGCGCAATCGTGCCGCTCAGGCCAACGTCGCCACTGCGACGCTCAACCTGCGGGAGAACGAGTTGCAGGTCCAGCGTCAGATCAATCAGGTTCGCGTCGACATCCAGAGCGCGCTCATTGCTCTGCAAGAGGCTCGGGCGCAGTATCAAACCGCCGTCAAGCAGCGTGTCCTTGAAGAACAGACCGTCGACGCCGACCAGAAGAAGCTCGACCTCGGCGCCACCACGGTCTTCCAGCTGATTCAGGACCAACGCGATCTTTCTACTGCCGGCGGCAACGTTGTATCGGCGGAGGCGACCTATGCCCAGGCCCGCGCCCAACTCGACATCGCGACTGGAATGACGCTCCAGAATAACAACGTGCAGTTCGATGAAGCCAAGAGCGGCCAAGTCTCCCGACCGCCCAGCGCGCTGCCGCCTCTGGATCAGAATCCGCCGCCCGGAGCTACTTCTCCCGGCTCGAAGAATCTTCCGAACGGTTCGCGCTAGGTTTTACGTTTTCCTAACCTGGAGGGATTGCCGGTTTTGCACGGCGCCCGTCCCAATCTGGTAATTATTTCTGACGGCGCTTGAACGCCTCGAACAGAAAATCAACAGCTTGGCCTTTGGCATAGAGCTTGCATTGAGTAAAGGCGAATGAAATCATGCAAAGCTCAAGGAGCCAAGGTCGTTCCTCTCTAATCTCTGCTAGCTAGACTCCACCAAACGATTTTCTTCTTTGTATCCCTACGAGAAACCCCACCCGACCTGCTCCTTGAGTCTTTCTGATTCCCACCCCGCAGGCTGTCAACCCACCGCCATTT
>Ga0207664_10001414_pt1 | contig 15793 bp, 12 predicted proteins | sample LARL83metaG_FD_184349 | JGI IMG/M metagenome (GOLD analysis project Ga0207664, IMG submission 184349) | Corn, switchgrass and miscanthus rhizosphere microbial communities from Kellogg Biological Station, Michigan, USA - LAR L8-3 metaG... | ecosystem: Host-associated > Plants > Roots >... | reverse complement strand
CAGTACCGGCAGGCGGTCAGGGAAGGGGACACCGAGCGCATCGCGGACCTGAGCTACGCCTTCCACCGGCAGATCAACCTGGCGGCGGATTCCCAGCGGCTCGCCCTGCTGTCCGGCATGGTGGCCAGCCACCTGCCCCGCCGCTTCTACGCCTCGGTCGAGGCGCAGGTCGCCGCTAGCGGCAACGAGCACCCGCTCCTGGTCGAGGCCCTGCGCGACCACGACGCGCGCAAGGCCAGGGCCCTGATGGAACAGCACATCCTGGCCAGCGCCGATCACCTGATCGAGATCCTCGGCCAGCGCGGCCTCTGGATCACCCAGGACCCAGACCCGTGACACATCGACTCAGAAACCGGGACGGCTCGTCACCGACCTGACCGTGCCCACGCGAACCGCCGCAGCTGGAAAGGCTCGAGTAGCTCCGGCCGCCGGCCCGACAGGACGAACCCGGCCACGGACTTGCCCGAGGCCGGCCCCAGCGTGATGCCGAGCATGGAGTGCCCCGTCGCGACGAACAGGTTCTCGAACGGCTCCACCCGGTCCAGGATGGGCAGCCCGTCCGGCGTCAGCGGCCGCCTCCCGACCCAGAGCTCTTCCAGCGCATCAGCGCCATGCCGTCCTTCGAGGTCGTCCCAGCCGTCGAAGTACGGCGCGGCGCCGCGGGCGATGGCCCGCGCCCGTGACCGGCGCAGGATCTCGTTGTTGCCGCTGAGCTCCATTGTGCCCGCCACCCGCAGCCCCCGGGGGAGCGGCGTGACCGCGACCTTGATGTCCCCGAAGTGGATGGGCCGGCTTGGCCGCGTGCGCAGCCGGCGCAGGAAGCTGTACCCCTTGCCCGCGGTCAGCGGCAGCCGGACCCCGAGCGGCCGCAGCAGCATCGCGGACGAGGCCCCTCCGGCCAGCACCACGCTCGAAACCGGCACCACCCTCGTGACCGGCCAGGAACCGCCACCCGTCACGACCGCCCGCACCCGCTGGCCCGCGCGCTCCAGGCCCGTCACCTCGGCCCGCTCCCAGATCCCGGCGCCCGCCTTCCGGGCCAGCCCGGCCAGCCCGGCCGTCAGCCGGGCCGGCTCGACGTACCGTTCCCGGCCGATCAGGTAGCCCGCCTGCGCCCGCCCGGACAGAGCGGGCTCGAGCGATCGCAGCTCAGAACCAGTGAGCAAGTCATCGGGCACCGTATACCCGTAGCGGCGCATGACCGACGCCCCCGCGAGCGACCTGGCGGCCGGCTGCGCACGCCCGAAGACGTGCAGCAGCCCGCGCGAGGTCACCCCGGCGTCGAGCCCGGCCCGTTCCAGCTCGTCGTAGAGGCCGAACGTCGCCCGGCTCAGCTCCGCTACCGCCCGCAGCCCGCGGGCCGCGGCGGCGGAGTTGCAGTACCTGACCGCCTGCAGCAGCCACCGGTACAGGCCGGGTTCCAGGGCCGGCCGCAGGTACAGCGGCGAGGCAGGCCGGCCGACGGAGGCCACGGCCTGCCTGATGGCCTGCGGCCCGATCACGGGCGCCCCCTCGCTGGGGCAGATCCAGCCCGCGCTGCCCCAGGTGCAGCCCTGGCCGAGCGCACCCCGTTCGTACAGCGCCACCTCGGCGCCGGCCCGGGACAGGTAGTACGCGACCGACAGCCCGATGACCCCTCCGCCGACGACGGCGATCAAGCCGGGCTGCCGTACCGGACGAAGCCGGCGAAGAAGTCGCGCGCCCGCTCGCTGGCCGAGCCGAACACGACCTCACGCGGCGGGCCGGCCTGGACCACCTTCCCGCGGTCGATGAAGACGATCCGGTCCGAGGCGTCGAGCGCGAAGCTGACCTCGTGGGTCGACACCAGCATGGTGATGCCCTCGGTGCTGAGCTCCCGCATCACCCCAAGCACCTCGGCCGAGGACTCCGGGTCCAGCGCCGAGGTCGGCTCGTCGAACAGCATCGCCACCGGCCGCAGGGCCAGCGCCCGGGCGATCGCGACGCGCTGCTGCTGCCCGCCGGATAGCCGGGACGGCAGTTCCAGCGCCTTCCCGGCCAGGCCGACCCGCCCGAGCAGGTCCACGGCGCGCGCCACGGCCTCGGCGCGCTCCACCTTGCCCACCCGCAGCAGCGGCAGCGCCACGTTCTCGGCCGCGGTCAGGTGCTGGAACAGGTTGAAGCTCTGGAAGACCATGCCCACCCGCTGCCGCAGCGCCACCCGCCGGGCCCGGTGCAGCGACTCGCCGTCCTGCGACACCACCTCACCGCCCACCGTGACCAGCCCGGAGGTGGGTTCCTCCAGCAGGTTGATGCAGCGCAGCAGGGTGGTCTTGCCGCCGCCGCTCTGGCCCATCAGGCTGACGACCTCGCCCTTGGCGATGGCCAGGTCGATCCCGTCCAGCACCCGGTTGCTGCCGAAGCACTTGACCAGCTTCTCCACCTGGACGACGTTCATGCCGCCGTCCCGTTCGACCCGGCCAGCGCCAGCCGGACCTCGCCGATGAGCCGGCGGCGGCGCGGCGACAGCGGCGTGCCCGCCTTGAGCCGCCGCTCAAGCCACAGCGAGGCCATCGACAGCGGGTAGCACATCGCGAAGTAGACGACCCCGATCACCAGGTACACCTCCATGGCCCGGAACGTCGTCGACGCGATCAGCTGCCCGACCGTCATCAGCTCGGCGGCGGAGATCGTGATCAGCAGCGACGTGGACTTGAGCATGTCGACGAGCATGGTCGCGGTGGCCGGCATGACCAGCCGCACCGCCTGCGGCACCACCACCCGCGTCAGCACCTCGCGCTCGCTCAGGCCGAGCGCGTGCGCCGCCTCCCGCTGCCCGGCCGCGATGCTCTGCAGCCCGCCGCGGAAGATCTCGGACAGGTAGGCGGCGTAGAACACGATCAGGCTCAGGCAGCCCGCCTCGAAGATGCTCAGCCGGACGCCAAGCGACGCCAGGCCGAAATAGACCAGGAAGATCTCGGTCAGCAGCGGCAGGTTCTTGAAGATCTCGGTGTAGATCCGGGCGAGCCAGCGCAGCGGTGCTACCGGCGACTCCCGCATCAGGGCGAGGAGCAGGCCGGCCACGATCGCGCCGGCGAAGCTCGCGACGGTGAACTCCAGCGTCTTGAGAATCCCGTCACCCAGGGTCGGGGCCCAGGATGCCCAGTTGACGTGGAATGGCCCGAACGAGGTGACGGCGGAGGGCATCGGAACCTCTCAGGAACTCGACGGGGGCGTCCAGCTGGCCGGACGGTCGGTCTTGCGCCGCTCCTGGGCCATGCCCGCCGACGGCTTCAGGAACAGGTCCGGCTTGGCGCCCCACTTGGCCAGCAGCTTGGCCATCTCCCCGTTCGCGTACATCTGCCTGATCACCCGGTCCATCGCGGCCTGCAGCTTGGGCTCCTGCTTGGGGATGTAGAAGCCGGTCATGTAGGGCTCGAAGGCCGAGTACGCCGGGTGCGCCTGCACCTGGGCGGCGGAAGGCGGCGTCAGGTAGTCACTGGTCAGGCCCGCGCTCGCCCCCTGCTTAGCCTGGTAGATAACCAGCAGCGTGTCGATCACCAGCGCGTTGACCCGCCCGTCGGCCAGGTCCGTGAAGGCCGACGGCGCGTCCTGGTAGGAGTGCAGCGTCGCGCCGGGGATCTGGCGGATGGCGTCCACGAAGATGTAGCCCGTCACCGTCCCGACCGACTTGCCCTGCATGGCCTCGATCGAGGTGATGTTCTCCCCGTTCTTCTCGGCCAGGGCCACCGGCGAGTAGTAAGGCGGGTCGGTGAACAGCCCGACCGCCGCCCGCGAGGCCGACCAGGCGATCCCGCCGATCGCGATGTCGACGCGCCGGGTCTGCACCCCGGAGAGCATCCCGGCGAAGTTGGTGACCTGCACGTTGATCTTCTGGTGGAGTTGCTGCGCGATGTAGTTGAAGATCTCGCTGTCAAGACCGATCAGCTTGCCGTTCTGCTCGGCCGTGTACGGCATGTACGGCTCGATGGCCACCGTGATGGTCCCGGACGTGAGCGTGCCCAGGTCGGCGCCGCCCGTGCTCGTGCCTGATGTCGTGGCCGCGGTCGTGCTCGCGCACGCGGCCACGGGCAGGCACGCCGCCAGCGCCACGGCGAGCCACACCGGTCTTGCTTTCCGCACCATGACGTGCTCCTTTCTCCGGCCGGCTAGATGCCCGAGCTGCGCTGCCTGTCCACGGACAGGCGGAAGGCCGGGTTGCCGAGCGCGGCCCTGAAGTCGTTCTCGAAGTCGGTGATGTGCTGGCGGGCCAGGGCGCTCGCCTTCTCGGCGTCGCCCTTGACCACCGCGTCCAGCAGGCTGGCGTGCTCGTCGACCATCTCCGCGACGCTGCTGCCGAGGCTGTCGAGCACGAGGACCCAGGCCCGCAGCGTGAGGTTGAGGAAACGGTGGAGGCAGTCCTCGAGGAACGCGTTGTGGGTGGCGTCGTAGATCGCCCGGTGGGCATCCTGGTCCAGCCGGATCAGGGTGTCGCGCGGGGTGTCCTCGGTGAGCCGCAGGATCTGCTCCCGCAGGGCGCTCAGGCCCTCCCGCTCGGCCGGAGTAGCGCGGGCCGCGGCGCTGGCCGCCGCGAAGCCCTCCAGGTTGACCCGGATCTCGGCGATCTTGACCAGGTCCGGCAGGCTGATTGGGGTGACGAAGGCGCCCCGGCCGGGCAGCAGTTCCACCAGGTAGTTCATGGCCAGCCGCTGCAGCGCCTCGCGCACTGGCGTCCGCCCCACGCCCAGCCTCCTGGCGACGTCTACTTCCCGCACCGGAGTGCCCGGGGGCAGCTCGAGGAAGACGATCTCGTCCCGCAGCGTGCGATAGACCCGATCCCCGAGCGAGGACTCACCAGGCTCGGCAGCTGCGGGTGAACCAGTACCAGCCACCACGAACCTCCTTGTCGACAACCAAGACGATAGATTGTCGACAGCATGTCGTCAATAGGTCGACCCACAGCCGCCAACCGGTAGACACAACCATTCAGAACGAACGAGGACGGTGCCCGCCCCCCTGAACCCGGCACGCGGACGTGACGGGACAGCCGCGCCGCGACGCGGTACCTCTGCGTCAACTGTCCCCGAGGTTAGGTTTTAGTATCTTGGCGGAAGCTCGATACATCTACCTGGACAGAACTGTGGCTTTTCGGCGAGTAGTCGATCTATCCTGTTTACTGGGAATCGGTTTGGGCGGCAGGGGGGAAGGTTGAGCGATCAATGATATTTTGCCGTATCCGTATATCGTCTGGCGAAACTCCGGCGCCTGCGACCGTATTACCCTTGCCGCGGCACGCTATGCCGTGCCGAATCACGCATGCGACCTTCTCTTCTCTCGATTCCTGTTTCATCCTTCATTCGCCAGGGCGCTGAGCAGTGTCCGAGGGGGCCAATATAGTGCTGTCAGATGATGAGCAGGTACTGCCGCCTGAGGCGGCGCCAGGCCATCAGCCCGATGACGTTGGCGACGCATTAACGCAGGCCGGGCCAGAGCCACCAGGGGACATGCTCAAGGAACTGGCCGGGCGTTTCGACCGGGTGGAGGGGCAGCTTGCCGAATTCCACCGGCGCTCGGCGCACCGGGAATCGGTCATCGATCACCTGCACGAAGAGAACCAGCAGCTCCGCGGCGGGATAAGCAAAGCCATCCTGAACCCGGTGATCGCTGATCTCATCCGGCTCCATGATCAGATCTCTGTCGAGGTCCGCAGGCTGAAGGCGGCGGGGGAGGATGAGCGGCTGCTCTGGTCTTTCGCGGACGACATTGCGATGATCCTGGACCGGTGCGGTATCGAGCTGTATTCCGCCGAACCCGGCGATCCATTCGATCGTGACCGGCATCGCCCGCTCGAGGTGGTGGCCTGTCCCGATGAGTCGCGGCATAACACCGTGGCGGAGGTAACGGCGGCCGGTTTCGCCGACCGCGAGACCGGGCGGGTGCGACGTCCCCTCCAGGCGCGGTTCTACCAGTACTCGCCGGCGTCCGGGTCCCCGCACGGTGATGGCGCGGCGCAACCACAGTGAGGTGACATGACTACCTACGGAATTGACCTCGGCACCACGTACTCGTGCATCGCTTACGTCGACAAGACGGGCCGGCCGGTCGTGCTGAAGAACGCGAATGGCGAGGACACCACGCCGTCGGTGGTCTGGTTCGAGTCGCCCGACAACGTCGTGGTCGGGCGCCAGGCCAAAGACTCGGCGATGCTCTTCCCCGACCTGGTGGCGCAGCTGGTGAAGCGGGAAATCGGCCAGGATGTCCATTACAGCTACCACGGCCAGGATCACACCCCCGAGTCGGTATCCGCGCTGATCCTGCGCGAGCTGGCGCGGGCCGCCGGCGAGCAGGCCGGCGAGACCGTCGAGGACGTGGTCATCACCGTGCCGGCGTACTTCGGCGTGCTGGAACGCGAGGCCACCCGCAAGGCCGGGCAGATTGCCGGCCTCAACGTGCTCGACGTCCTGGCCGAGCCGGTGGCCGCCGCGTTGTTCTACAAGGCGCTGGCCGACAGCAGCGGGACCCGCCACATCTTCGTCTATGACCTCGGCGGCGGGACGTTCGACACCACCGTGATCCGGATCGACGGAAACGATATCCAGGTCGTCTGCACGGACGGCGACCACCACCTGGGCGGGGCCGACTGGGATAACAAGATCATCGAGTTCCTGCTGCAGGGCTTCACCGAGGCCAACCCCGGCCTCGATCCCGGCGGTGACGAGCAGTTCCTGCAGGAGCTCGCGACGGCCGCTGAGCAGCTCAAGAAGGCGCTCAGCAGCGCCATGACGCGCCGGTACAACGCGCGCTTCGACGGCGCCGTCGCGCAGCTTGAGCTCTCCAGGGAACAGCTGGAGAGCCTCACCTCCGAGCTGCTCGAGCGCACGATGGAGATCACCGAGCGGACGATCGCCACCGCGAAGCGCAAGGGCGTCACCAGGTTCGACGACGTCCTGCTGGTCGGCGGCATGTCCCTGATGCCGGTGATCGCCCGGACCTTGCGGGACCGCTTCGGGCTCCAGGCCAGGCTGCAGGATCCGCACCTGGCGGTGGCCAAGGGCGCCGCGCTCTTCGCCCTCATGCAGAAGGTCAAGGTGAGCATGCTGGAGGAGGGCGCGGACGCCGGGGACCGCCAGGCCGCCCTGGATGTAGCCGACCAGCTCGGGATCAGCCTCAAGCAGGTCGAGGAACTCGCGTCCAAGCGCGTGGCCACCGTCGTGCCGCGTGCCTTCGGCATCAAGGTCGTCGATACCGGTGACCCGCTATTCCGAACCGACCCCGACCGTGCCCGCAGTTACATCGCGCACCTGCTCACGGCCAATACGCCGCTTCCCGCCGATGCCGGTCCCGAGACTTTCTACACCATCGTCGACAACCAGCGCGAGGTCAGGCTGGAGGTCTGGGAGCAGGCGGGCTCCGTGGCCTCGGAAGAGGTCGGCCACAACACCCACATCGGGGAGGGCATGCTCACGCAGTTGCCTCTGCGCCCGGCCGGGGCCCCTTTCGACGTCATCTTCCACATGACCGAGACGGGCCTGCTCAAGATCCATGGCCGGGAGTCGCGATCGGGACGGGAAGTCCGCTTCGAGATCCAGATCGGCGGCATGGACGAGGAACAGCTGCGGAAGGCGGCCACCGCCGTGGCCCGCTACGAGGTGAGCGGGTAAGTGGGCTGGGACCCCGAGCGATATCGCCTGGAGGTACTGGAGCCGTCCCGCCGGGCCGGCAACATCTGCCCCGTTGACCTGTACGCCAGGTACGGGCTGACCGAGGGCCTCTCCAGCGAGAAGGCCTTCGACGCGCGGATTGCCGAGGTCGTCGCGTACTGGCGGACGCTGAAGACCAGGCGCACCTACGCCCGGCTGGCCGACGCGCTGCTCGCGAAGCACGCCGAGCTCGACCGGGCCGGCGGACTCACCCTGAAGAAATTCGGCGAGCTTCAGGCCGACTCGCACCGCGGGCAGACCGAGCTGCTGGCCCGCCTGGCGGAAAGCGAAGCCGGAACGGCCACCGTGGCCGGGCCGCTGACGGTAACGCGGCTGCGCGACGCGCTGAAGGGCTCCGTTTCCGAGGCAGAAGTCCGCGCGGCGCTCTCGAAGGCGGGGGTCCGGGTGGTCGACAGCTTTCCCGAGCTGCCCGCCGTGCCGCATCCCAAGGCCGGCGACCTGGTCCAGCTCGTCCAGCAGCTCGGCCTGCGGCTTTCCCCCGAGGCTGTCTTCGGGGACGCGATATCCGCTGGTTTCCTGGTGCTACCCGGGTTCCGGCTCACCGACGGGCGCCAGCTCAGCGAGGCGTCCATCGGCGAGGCGCGCCGCCGGGTGGACGCGCTGCCGCACTCGGATCCGGCCAAGACGGGAACCGAGAACATCCTGGCTATCTTGCGCGGGGCCGCCCGCAACGCCGCCGAGCTGAACACCCTGCTGCTATCGGAGATCGTCGAGCGCCTGCGGCATTTCGCCGACAGCGGCTTCCAGCAGCGGGCGATCGCTACCCAGGCCCGTGACCTGGGGCTGGGCGAGGATGAGGCGGGGATCATCGCGGCTGCCATCCTGGCCAGGGACACCGTGGGAACGGTGCGCCAGCAGGTCGAGGAAGAGCTGGCCCGAGGTCAGCTGCGGTCCGCGCAGCGGCTGATGGCCTCGCTGCCCGCCGACGATCCGCTGCGGCAGGCCGTCGCGGCGCGGGACGCGGAAGTCACCGCCCTGGCGCGGCGTGCCGACGAGGAGCTGGCGGCAGCCGCGCACGAGCGGGCCGCTCGCCTGCTGGCCGAGGCCATGGCCCTGGCCACCGACGACGTTCAGCTCTCCGAGCGGCTGGCCGCCCTGCCGCCACCGCCCGCGCACGGTGCCGTGGCCCGGGTGAGCGGGGAGCACGTCCTGATCACCTGGACCGCCAGCCCGACGACGGCAGGGCAGCCGCACTACCGGGTCATGCGCGGCGAGGGCCGGGCGCCCGCCGCGGCGGCCGAGGGCACGGCGGTGGTCACCCAGACCGAGCGGCAGGACGTTACCGACGCCGAGGCGCCGCCCGGTGCCGCGCTCTTCTACAGCGTCTTCGCGACCCGCGGCGGCAGCACCTGGTCGGCGCCCGCGGCCACGCAGTCGGTGGTGTTCACGCCGGAGGTCGCCGGGCTTTCCGTGGAGACGGGCGAGACCTCGGTCGCCCTCTCCTGGCGCGTCCACCCAGGCACCGAGAGCGTCATCGCCGTCCGGGCCGAGGGCCGCCCGCCGCGGGGACCCAAGGACGGCACCGTCGTGGACGCGTCGCTGGCGGGCCTGACCGACACGGGCCTGCGCACCGGCACCGAGTACTTCTACCTGATCTCGGCGTCCTACCGGACGTCCGGCGGACAGCGCCGCTCCTCGGCCGGGGTCGTGGTGTCGGCCGTGCCCATGCCCGCGCCCGACGCGGTCACGCGGCTTGAGGTGCTGGCCCCGGCCAGCGGCGGTACCGGCCTGGTGGCCGCCTGGGTGCCGCCCCGGTACGGTCAGGTGCGCCTGGTCCTGGCCGACAAGCCGCCGAGATGGCCGGCCGGCACCAGCCTCACCGCCGATGAGATGGCCGGTCTCCGCCCGCTTCCCGGGATCCCGCGACGCGGCCAGGACGGCCGGGACGTCCTCGAGCTCAGCGTGCCGCCAGGCCGCCATTACCTGGTCGCGCTGACCGCCGGCGGCCGCTCTGTGGTGGTGGGCGATTCGGCGGAGGTCGGCCTGGCCGAGCCCTTCCGCGACCTGTCCGCCCTCCGGATGCGCGATGTCGTGCAGCTCAGCTGGATCTGGCCCGATGACGCCACCGACGCCGTGGTGCGCTGGCCAGGCGGCTCCCGCTCCTGCTCGCGCCGCGTCTACGAGGACGAAGGCGGCGTCACGGTCAGCGTCGGCCCGGCCGAGACGGTCATCGAGGTCTTCGCGATCTACGCCCATCCAGACGGCGAGCTGACCGCTCCGGCGGCGCGAGTCACCGTGCCCGGGCGGGGCATCTCGCTGACCTACCGGATTCACCGGACCAGCCGCATGCATCCCCGGCAGCGGACCATCGAGATCGCCGCCGAGCAGCCGGTAACGCTGCCGGCCCTCGTCGTCGTGCGGGCCACCGGGCCCTACGCTCCCGACGACCCGGCCGAAGGCGAGACCCTGACCCGCATCGAGCCGCAGCCGATCACCCCGGAACAGCCGGTCCTGGTCACCGTCGAGCTGCCGAAGGGACGAGCCTGGCTGGCCTGCTTCGTAGATCCGGACGCTGCCAGGAACGGGGCTCCAGGCGTACTGCTCTTCCCGCCCGCCACCGAGGAGATGAAGATCCGGTGAAACCCTTGTTCAGCGGCGCCCGCCTGCACTGCCCGTACTGTTACAGCGGGTTCACCGAGCGAGAGATCTGGTTCAGGTGCTCGGGCCGGATCGGGCCGCAGGGGGAGCGTTGCAAACTGGAGATCGACAAGCTCAGGCGTGACCGTACCGGGTTCAGCGTCGCGCTGCCGCCCGCCTTCAACGCCGACGGCCGGCAGCGGGCCGCCGACTGCCCCACCTGCGGAGCCGAGAGCACGACCAGGATCTGCCCGGCCTGCCACATGCAGCTGCCCGTCCACTTCGGCAAGGTCACGAGCCGGCTGATCGCGCTGGTCGGCGCCAAGGAATCAGGCAAGACCGTCTACATGACCGTGCTCGTGCACGAGCTGATGCACCGGGTGGGGGAGGACCTCAACGCCGCCATCAGCGGTGCCGATGACGAGACCCGTCTCCGCTTCGCGAGCGACTACGAGCAGCCGCTCTACCGCGATTCCCGGCTGCTGGCCCCGACCACCACGGCGGCCGCGCGTGACCGGGCGCCGCTGGTCTTCCGGTTCACCACCGAAGGCCGGAGCAGCCGCCTCAGCCGGAACGGGACCGGCGAGCCGCAGCGCACGCTGCTGTCGTTCTTCGACACGGCCGGGGAGGACCTGCGCTCGGCCCGGGCGGTGGAGGAGAACGTGCAGTACCTCGCGGCCGCCGACGGCGTGGTGCTGCTGCTCGACCCCCTCCAGATGCGCGGGGCCCGTCAGCTGGCCGCCCCAGGGACCAGGCTGCCGACACCAGGCGCCGCCGGAGACGAGCCCGCCAACGTGCTGGAGAACATCACCGACCTGATCATGGCCAAGGAACGCATCAAGGCGAGCCAGCGGATCGGCAAGCCGCTCGCCATCGTATTCACCAAGATGGACGCGCTGCTGCACGAGTTCAAGGAGACCAGCCCGCTGCTGCGCCCCCCGGCCCACGCCCCCTACTTCGACGAGCGGGACAGCCTCGAGGTGCACGCCGAGATCCAGCGGCGCCTGGGCCGGTGGGAAGGCTCCCGGATCGACCAGATCGCGCAGAAGAACTACCGCACCTACCGCTACTTCGGTGTATCCGCGCTGGGGGAGACCCCCACGCAGGACAACCGCGTCTCTCCGCGCGGCATCCGTCCCTACCGGGTCACCGGCCCGTTCACCTGGATGCTGGCGCAGTTCGGCACTATCCCGCTCGAGCGAGGCTGACATGGGGTTCCAGCAGCTCTACTACACCTCATGCGAGGCCGGCCTGGCCGGATACGGCGGATACCAGTTCAACGCGGTGACGCCGGGTACCTCTCCGCTCATCGTCCGCGAGGTCGAGGACCGCAGCGTGTACGAGCCTCCGCGCTGGCTGATGGCCGACCCGTGCCTGGACGAACCCGAGGCCTATCCCGTCGCGTTCTCCTACGCCAAGAGCGAGGCGACGGACGCGGTGATCCTCACCCACGTGGTGTTCGCCGGGAACGACTACTCCGGCCGGCCGGGCAACTACTTCGCGCACGCCCTGGTCACCAGCATGCCCGAGCAGGATCTCGGTCCGCTGCTGCCCGCCGAGCTGTGGGGCGCCGACGTGTGGCAAGGCGCGCCCATCGAATCCAGCACGCTGCCCGAGCTCCAGGGACCGCTGCGGCGCGGCGTCGTCGACCGGGCCGGCGTCCAGCGGTTCCTCGACGCGCGCGGCACCGAGCGGCTCCTCGCGGAGATGCTCACCGCGGTCTGGCGGGCCATGGCCGGCGACCGGCTGGTACTGCTCGCGAGCGACGACCCGAACGAGAACATCTGGTGGATCGCCGCCGTCTCGTACCTGTCCGGCGAGCACCTCGCGCCGGCGATGACCTTCACCACCTACAGCCACCGGCCCGGCTACTCCCGGCATCACCTGATCGGGATCCAGGCCGATGCGGTGCCGCCGGACGCCGACACCGGTTTCCAGCTGTTCGACCTCGACGCGGGAAAGACCCCAGGAGGCACCCCGCATCCCCTGGCCGCTCTGCTGACCGAGACGGGAGTGATGGCTGCGGAAGGACTGTGGCGGCAGGCGGCGGCGTTCGCGTCGGGAACCGAGGAGGGGCCCGACGACTGGCTCGGCCCGGTGGCTGCCGCGGCCGGCCTGCTCCGGGGACGGCTGTCGGCCGGCGAGACCCAGGCGGTCGTGGCCTGGCTTCCCGGAGCCGCCGACCGGATACCCGGCCAGCACGCCACCGTAGTCCTCGGCGTGGCGCTCGCCCAGCCGGACGCCGCGCTCGCGGACGGGCAGGTGCTCAGCCTGCTCGGCCTGGCCCGCCGGATAGGAACCACCGCCCAGATCGAGCGGCTGGAGCAGCTCCTGGTCGAGCGGACGGTGGCCCGGCTCGGCCGCGGCGAGCAGGCCGAGCCGGTCCGGGTCAGCCTCGGTGCCACGGAAGCCGCGCGGGCCGAGGTGTCCCTCCTGCTGCAGACGGCCACGCCCGCCGTCGCCTTGGCCGCGCTCGAATGGGCGGCAGGATCTGGAGCGGTGCCCGCCGACGCCGTGCTCGAACAGTACGGGCGTGCCGGCCTGCGGCTGAGCAGAACCGCGTCGGAGCCGTTCCGGATTCTCCAGTACTATCCGGCCGTCCTGCGCGGCTTCCTGGCCTGGCTCGCCCGCGAGCCCTCGCCGGTAGCGAGGCAGGTGCTGGCCAGTCCGGTCGGCGGGCTGGTCAACGACGGCGACCTCGCCGGGCATCCCGGCCTGGCTGAGGAATGGCTGCTGGTCGCGGTGGACAAACGGCGGCTGCCGCCAGAACGCGCGTTCGACCGCATCCGCGCTATCCGCGGCGCGGTGCGACAGCCACCCCTTATGGACGCGGAGGTGCTGAGCCGGCTGTGGCCTGATAGCTGCCCGCCTGCGCAGCTAGCGGACCTGCTCGACATCATGGCCGATCCAGCCGCGGCGGATGTCCGTGACTGGATCGTCAGGCAGATCCGGGCGGCGGCCGCGGACAGCACCAAGAGCCAGGGCTGGCTGACCCTGGCCCGGGCCCTCACGGGGAACCGCGCGCTGCTGAGGCAGCTGCCTGACAAGCTCGCCAGGGCGGTGGAGCGCACGGTCTCGGCCGACGACAAATGGCGTCATGCCAACGCCATGATCGACAAGGGGGATCTGAGCGTCTTCCGTACTTTGTACGCCGAACACGTCCTCATCGCCGACAGTCGCGCCCGCGCTTCGTCGGCCAAGGACCTGGCCGTGCTGCTTTACCGGGCCGACCCGCTGACTCCGGCCTTGACTGACTGTCCGCCCGACGTGATGACGGCCTTCTGTGAGGAGCTCGGGAACTGGCTGGATTCCAAACGGGGTGACGCGCGACTCGCCGCGCGGTTGTTTACCGCGCTCACCCGGCCCGGCCTCGAGCCGGAGATCGAGGACCCTCTGATGGCAGCTTTCGAGCAGGTGGATGGCTGGGGGCGCCGTGACCTCGGCCGTATCGGGGGCTACCTGTCGGATAACCCCGAGGTGGCCAAGCGATTTCAGGCGTGGCGAGAGGATCACGGCCATCCGCTGCTGCGCAAACTGCGAGGCAGCCGCCACGGACCAGCCGAAGATCACTGAGGTCGCGGAGGGAGCGGCACCATGTGGATTTTCTACATCATCGTCTTCATCATCGGCGCTAGCCTCTACCTCGCGTTCCTGTCGATCGCCATCCCGGGCAGCGCGGCGGTCGCCTGCGTGGTGTATGCCGTCGGCCTGCCGGCCGCCTACGTGGCTGGCCTGGGCACGGTGCTGGCCACCCGGCCGAAGGCCCTGCCCGCCCCGCGGCGCTGGCCGAAACCGCCCGCGAAGGGCGACCCCGCGCTCCTCCAGTATTTCTACGGCCCCGCGACGGCCGACGCGGATCACGCCGTCCGCGTCGCGTACGGCAACTGCCAGAAGCTGTGGAAGACCGGCCTGGACGCGATCAAGGCGTCGTTCGACATGGACGACGCCACCTGGTTCACCTGGCCGCTCGGGCTGGGAGGGCTCATCGGGCTGGCGGCGGGGACGGCGGCGGGCGCCCTGATCACCAGTATCTTCGCCTTAATACACGTGCTGGTGGTCGCGGTCTCGGCCGGCCTGGTGCGGGCCCTGGGAGCGGGGCTGCGCGCGGCTGACTCGGGCCTGCTCTGGGCGAAGAACGTACGGATGGTGTGCCCGTACTGCTACGAGCGCGTGCCCTATCCCGCCTATGACTGTCCCAATCCCTCCTGCGGCCACCGGCACCGGGACGTACGGCCAGGCAAGTACGGCATCATCCGCCGCCGCTGCAACTGCGGCACGCCGATGAACACGCTCCTGCTGTTCGGCTCGTCGAAGATGGCGGCCTTCTGTCCCCATCTGGGCTGCGAGCGCTCCCTGGAGCATCGTCCGGGAGAGGCCCCGGAAATCGTGCTGCCCTTCTTCGGGGCCACCGGAGCGGGCAAGACACGGTTGCTCTACAGCATGGTCGCGCAGTTGCAGGCCTGGACGGACAAGGGGCGGATCAAGGCCGAGTTCGGCGATTCCTCCACGGCCAGGGAGCTGGATGTCGCGGGCCCGCTGATGCGTTCCGGCGGCTCCACCATCGGGACCTCGGTCGAGCTGCCCAGGGCCCACGTGATCCGGCTGACCCTCAAGAAGGGAACCAGGATCCTGCAGCTGTACGACGCGGCAGGCGAGCGGTTCTACAACACCGACCGCACGCAGGAACTGCGGTATCTCAGCAAGGCCCGCACGTTCGTACTCGTCATCGACCCGCTCTCCGTGGAGTCGTTCTGGCTGCAGCTGCCCGCGGATACCCAGGAGCAACTCGGCCCGGTGCGTTCGGTCGCCCCGTCCCCCGACCTGGCTTACCAGCAGACGCACCAGCAGATCGAGGCGATGGGGGTACCGCTCAAGAAGGCCCGGCTGGCGGTGGTCTTCAGCCGGGCCGACCTGATCGGCCTGCCGGACGGTGACGTGACCGAGTGGGCCCGCCAGGAGCTCGGCCTCGGCAACCTCATCCGGTCGACCACTCAGAACTTCAAGGAGGCGCGCTATTTCCGCACGGCCGCCATCATGGACGGCCACGGCATCCTGCATCAGTCCGTCGTGGAGCTCATGGGCTGGCTGATGGCCCGCGAAGGCGTGAATCTGCCGGGAGGCACGTCATGAGCGGCCGCATCGAGGATGCTTCGTACAAGCGGTCCCGGAGGTTCGTCTTTGTCGCGACCCTCGTGGTTATCGCCGCCCTGCTCGCCCTGCCGTTCCTCCTCTGAGCAGGCGCCAGCCCCTGCTAACTGAGATCGCGCTTGCTGAGCTGGGAGGGTTGGCGAGAATAACCACCATGGGCAAGGAGTCCGCGCCCGCCAGGACCAGGGGCGGCTGGGAGCCGTCGGGGACGGCGGCGGCGCGGCGCAGCGCGCACGGCGAGCGGGTCACCGCCAAGGGCCTGCGCACCAGGGAGGAACTGGTGGCCGCCGCCCGGCGGGTGTTCGAGCGGGGCGGCTACTCCGGGGCCAGGGTGGCCGACATCACGGCCGAGGCCGGGGTGGCGCACGGCAGCTTCTACACCTACTTCT
>Ga0207664_10001413_pt1 | contig 15799 bp, 15 predicted proteins | sample LARL83metaG_FD_184349 | JGI IMG/M metagenome (GOLD analysis project Ga0207664, IMG submission 184349) | Corn, switchgrass and miscanthus rhizosphere microbial communities from Kellogg Biological Station, Michigan, USA - LAR L8-3 metaG... | ecosystem: Host-associated > Plants > Roots >... | reverse complement strand
GCTGATGTTTCTGATCGCCGGATTCATCGGCGTTATTTTTATCGGCATGTTATTGCCCGTCCTCACCATGAGCCAAAACATCAAATAAATTGAACCCATGAAAATCAACAGCAACCTGACCCTCCATCCCAACAAGAAATCGAATCGAGGATTCACCCTCGTGGAAATGCTCCTGGTCGTGACGATCATCGGCATCCTCGCCGCGCTGGTAATCCCGAAAATTGCCGGCACGAGCGATAAGGCGCGCATCACCGCCGCGCAGGCCGACATCAAAGGCGGCATTAAAACGGCACTCGACCGTTTCGAAGTCGACAACGGTTATTATCCGAAAAGTTTGCAGGACCTGGTCACCCGCCCGAATGACTCGAAGAACTGGAACGGCCCTTACCTGGACGCGATTCCCGTCGATCCCTGGGGCCAGCCCTACGTTTACGTGAATCCGGGCCGCAACAACACGACTTCCTACGATTTGTATTCGATCGGCCGCGATGGCCAGGACGGCACGGCCGACGACATCGGCAATTGGCAGTCAAAATAATAGGTGCCCTGATGATGGCGCGAAGCAAAACCTTTGGAGTGCGGTGGCAAAGCGAAGCGGCGACACCGCTTTGCGCGCGTCCGCGTCGTATCCAGGGGCAATCGGGCTTCACGCTTATCGAGATGATCCTGGTCATGGCGCTGCTCGTGGTTGCAGTGTCATTCGTCGCGCCGCAGTTGTCAGGATTTTTTCGCGGGCGCACGTTGAAGTCCGAGGGACGCCAGATCGTTGCGCTCATGCATCAGGGCCAAAGCCGGGCAGTTTCCGGCGGCGTGCCCATGGTGTTGTGGTTTGATCCGAAGGAACAAAAATACGGGCTCGAAGAAGAGCCGGGTTACACGGACAAGGACCCCGATGCGGTGGAATTCAAGCTCGACGACAACCTGCAACTGGAGATTCCAGAGGATGACCCGAGCGCCAGTTCGCAACTGACGACCACGAGCACCGACACGGCGCGGGCCGGTTTGCCGCAGATCAATTTCCTTCCAGACGGCACGATTGCCGAGACCAGCCCCCCCACCGTGCGGATTGTGGACCGTTCGGGCGGCGCAACGCTTTCGCTGACGCAGACGCGGGACCGCAACCAATATGAACTTACGACCACCAACACGACGCAGTAACGCGCGCCGGTCGATGTCGAATGAGGAATGTCGAATGGGCAAACTACGCCATTCGCCGTCCGTCATCCGTCATTCTTGCGCCGCCTTCACGCTGGCGGAGGTGCTGGCGGCGCTGGTTTTCATGGCCATCGTGATTCCAGTGGTCGTCGAATGCCTGCACGTCGCGAGTCAGGCCGGGGAGGTCGCGCAGCGTAAAACTGAAGCCGCCCGCGTGGCCGAGAGAATTTTGAACGAGAGCATTGTGACGACGAATTGGAATCAATCGGCGCAGAACGGGACGGTGCAGGATGGGATGCGGCAATTCGATTGGACGCTGCAAAACGAGCCGTGGAACCAGGACCCGATGCGTCTGCTGACGGTGCAGGTGAAATACACCGTGCAGGGCCGCGATTACTCGGTGCAATTGAGCACGCTGGCCGACGGATCGTTTTCGTCGTCGATGACCAACAATTGAGCGAATGAAATTGATGCCGAAAAAAATGACGAATGACGAATGTCCAATGGACAATTCCGGCCATTCGTCATTCGTCATTCGTCATTCCCAGACCGAAGGGCCGGTTCGCTCGCCGGTTTCGAAGATCATTTTTGGCCGCCGTCGGCGCAGTCCAGGACGTAAGGCGTTATTCAGCTCCGTTCACCCGGCGCCCGCGTCTTGGACTGCGCCGGCGGGCTTCACGCTGATCGAAGTGCTGCTGGCGCTCATGATTTGCGCCGTGGTGCTGATCGTCATCAGCTCCGTTTTCGCCGGCGCCTTGCACTTGCAGGAAAGCGCGGCGGCAAACCTGGACCAGTCGCTGCCGATCGAGCGCGCGATGACCCTCTTGCGGCGCGATTTGAAAAACGCCGTGGCACCCGGCGGCATGTTGGCCGGTCCGCTTCAAAGCGGCTCGCTTGAAGGCGGCACCGATGCCAATGATGGCATCCAGATTTACACGACCACCGGCCTGATAACTCCCAATGAGCCCTGGGGCGAAATCCAAAAAGTCACGTACGGATTGCAAACGCCAACCGATTCCACGAACTCGGGCAAGGAGCTGGTCCGGACCGTGACCCGCAACCTGCTTTCGACCGGCACGGAGGATGAGGACGACCAGTTTCTCGCCGGCGGCGTGGAGAGCCTGAACTTTTCCTATTTTGACGGCGCCAACTGGCAGGACACCTGGGATGACACGACGCAGACGAACTTGCCGATTGCCGTCCGCGTGAGCGTGCAGTTAGTTGCGCCGAATGCGAACGCCTCCAAGCCGGAGCCGATGCAATTGCTGGTGCCACTGATGGTCCAGGTGCACACCAACCAACTGGATAATACCGACGAAGGCAGCACGAATAGCGCGGTTGGAGGTGTGCCGTGAGGATTCAACATTCAACATTCAACATTCAACATTCAACGCCCAATTCCCGGGCGCGCTCCCGCTCATTGAATGTTCGGCGTTCGATGTTGAATGTTGAATGTTCGTCTTCTTCCCAAACCGGCTCGGTCCTAATCATCGTCCTCTGGATCGCGCTGGGCCTGGTGACGTTGACGTTGTATTTCGCCAACTCGAGTTCGTTCGAATTGCAGGCGGCGGATAACCGGACCTCGGGCTTGGCAACCGAAGAGGCAATTGATGGCGCGGCGCGTTACGTCACTTTCGTGCTGGCGAATTACGCGACCAACGGCACGATGCCGGACCAAACTTACTACCAGACCGCGGCGGTCCCGGTGGGCGACGCGCATTTCTGGCTGATCGGGCGCGACACCAACGAGCCGCCGATTAATCCCGACCAGGTTTCTTTCGGGCTTACCGATGAAAATTCCAAGCTCAATATCAATACGGCGACGCTGGCGATGATTTCGTCTTTGCCGCGCATCCTGCCCGATTTCGCGGCGAACATCATCACCTGGCGCACCAACGACACCTCCTCGGGCGGCGTAGGGCCGGAGGAATACGCGATGCTGAGCCCGTCCTACGCGCCCAAGCAGCAGCCGTTCGAGACCACGGATGAATTGCGCCTGGTTTACGGAGCCGACATCGACACACTGGTTGGCGAGGATGCCAATCGCAACGGAATTCTCGACCCTAACGAAACGGATGAGAACCGCAACAGCCTGGTGGACCCGGGCATCCTGGAATACGTCACCGTTTACAGTCGGGAACCCAACACGCGCCCGGACGGGACGCAGTTGATCAACGTGCGCACGCTCAACGCGACCACGCTGCGGCAGTTGCACGGTCTTTTATCCACCAACCTTTCGTCGCAACTAGCCACTGAAATCACGAACCGCCTGGGCAGGGTGAACGGCACCATCTCAAGCCCGTTGCTCTTTTATCTCGATAGCGGCATGACCTCCGACCAATTCGCGTCGATCGCGGACCAGATCACTACCGTGACCAATGCCTTCATTGACGGGCGCATCAACATCAACACCGCGAACTCCGCCGTGCTGACCTGCATTCCGGGCCTGAGCAATTACGTCAGCCAGCTCGTTTCTTATCGACAAACCAATCCCGATAAACTCACCTCCATCGCGTGGGTGTTCGACGGCGCGGGCCTGACCGATACCGCCGCCAAAATCACGCTCGCGCGCCAAATCGGGAATCGCGTCACAACCAAGAGCTATCAATTCATGGCCGACGTCGCGGCGGTGGGACCTTTCGGCCGCGGTTACCGGCGCGTGCGTTTCATTTTCGACACCAGCGAGGGCACGCCCAGGATCATTTATCGGCGTGACCTATCGCATCTCGGCTGGGCGCTGGGCAAAGACGTTCGGCAGGTGTGGCTCGCAAAAAACACCAACAATGATTGACCTGAAAAAAATACCCGGGCTCAAACGGCAACGGCCCTCCACCCTTCTGGCGCTCGCCCTGGATGGCAGCCAGATGGATGGCGTCGTGCTGCGGCGCACGAACGGCTCGGTCCAGTTGCTGCAATCGTTTTCCACCACCTTGTCGCTGGACCCGCTGACGGCGGACGCGGAACTGGTCGGACGCGAAATCCGGAATCACCTCGATGGGGCGGAAGTGCGCGAGCGCGATTGCGTGGTGTGCGTGCCGTTGAAGTGGGCGATGACCACCCACACGGAAATTCCCGAGCTGCCGGAGGCGGATGTGCCGGGATTTTTGCAGATTGAAGCCGAGCGAGGTTTCCATTCCGATGCGGAATCGCTGTATTTTTCAACGTCGCGCTATTCGCTTTCCGGCAAGCAATACGCCGCGTTAATAGCCGTTCCGAGAGCCCACGTGGAAGTGCTCGAGAAAGTGCTCCGCGCGGCGAAGCTCAGGCCGTTGAGTTTTTCCATCAGCCTGCCGGCCTTGCAAGCGCCCGCGACGGAAAAGTCCAATTGCGTCCTGGCGCTGGCGGTGGGCGAGAGTAGCGTGGGGCTGCAAATTACCTGTGGCGGGGGCATCGCCGCGCTGCGCACGCTGGAAAGCACGCTCGAAATGCAGGGCGGCCGGCGCGTCCTGCACGCGGACGTGGTCGTGCGCGAGGCGCGCATCACGCTGGGCCAGTTGCCGGCGGATTTGCGCGAGAAAGTCCGCATGGTGCGCATTTTCGGCCCGCGCGATTTCGCGCAGCAACTCGCCGACGAGCTGGAATTGCGGCTGGAGCAAATGAGCCTCAAGGTGGACGTGGTGAGGAATTATTCGCCGGATGAATTCGGCGTTCAAATCCCGTCCGATGCGGCGGTCTCGCCGGCATTCAGTTTTGCGGCGCAATTTCTGGCCGGCCGTGACCCGGCTGTCGAATTTTTGCCGCCCAAAATCCCCGCGTGGAAACAATGGACGGCCAAATACGGCACGGGCAAGGCCCGCCAGGCCGTTGCCGCCGCCGCCGCCGTGCTGGTCATTCTGCTCGGACTGTTTTTGTACCAGGAAATTCAATTGATGCGCTGGCAATCACGCTGGGACCAGATGGCGGCCGAAGTCGGGGAGTTGAAAGCCATCGAGGGCAAAATCCAGGAGTATCGGCCGTGGTCCGATGACACTATTCGCGGGCTGACCATTCTCAAGCAAATCACCAGCGCATTTCCGGAAGACGGCGCGGTGACAGCCAAGACGCTCGAAATTCGCGACCTCAGCACGGTGGTTTGCTCGGGCACCGCGCGCAGCATGCAATCCCTGGTGATCACGCAGGGACAGTTGCAAAAAACGCCGGGCATCGCCGGGGTCAAGGTGACGCAGATCCGCGGGCGTTCGCCGCAACTGCAATTTACTTTGGACATTCAATGCGTTGAAGGAGGTTTCCGTGCAAATTAAAAACCGCCAGCAGTTTCTCACCATCCTGACGCTCACGGCGATTGGCCTGCTGGCGGTTGACCGGATCATCAGCCCGCCGCTGGTGGCATTTTGGAACCAGCGCTCGGCCCGGATCCGGCAATTGCAAGCCCAGGTGAAGGAGGGCGAGTTGCTGCGCCGCGGCAAGCAATCCTTGCGCAGCCATTGGGCGCAGATGCAGGCGAGCACGCTCACAAACAATACCACGCTGGCGGAACAGCAATTGTTCACCGGCCTGAACCACTGGTCGCAATCGAGCGGCATCAGCCTGGGCACCATTACCCCGCAGTGGAAACAGGGCGCGGACGCGACCTACAAGACGCTCGAGTGCCGGGTGGAGGCCTCCGGTAGCATGGATCGGCTGGCCCAGTTTCTCTATGACCTGGAAAAGGATCCGATGGCGCTGAAGCTGGATTCCATCGAACTGACTTCGCGCGACAACGAGGGCACGCTCATCGGTCTGGGCGTGCAGGTGAGCGGTTTGGTTTTGACGGGCAAAGACCAGGCGAAATGACTTTCATGAACAACGAACTTCGAACCGCAAACACCGGGCGGCGGCCGCGCCGGCGGTGGCTGGCGTCCTTGACGCGGGGCATCCTGGGCGCGGGCATCGTGGCGGGTATGTCGATTTACGCGCAGCCGGCCAGCACCGACTCAGCCCCGAGCTTCGATTCCTTCAAAATCATTATCCGGAACAACATTTTTGATCCGAACCGTTCGCCGCGGATTGCTTACACGAATCATTCGCAAAGGGTGGAGCGCCGGGCGACCGATTACATCGCGCTCGTGGGCACGATGAGTTATGAGAAGGGAAAATTCGCGTTCTTCGACGGTTCCAACGGCCAATACAAAAAAGTGCTGGAGCCCGGCGGGAGCCTCGCGGGCTACACGGTCAAGGAAATCACGCAGAACGACGTCACCCTGGCCGCGAACGGCAAGGAATTTCAGATGAAGGTCGGTACACAGTTGCGCAATGACGGCCAGAGTGGCTGGAAATTATCGACCAATACCGACCTGCCCTCGGAGGTGGCGTCGAATGGCGAATCCACGGCCGCCGAGTCCTCCGCGCCGCCCGCCGGCGTGACCCCGCAAATGAGCGACGTGCTCAAAAAATTGATGGAACAAAGACAACAGGAGCTAAAATGAAAACCTTAAACTGGAAAATCCTCGGGCTCGCGGCAGTCCTTTCACTGCTCACGGTCGCGCGAGCGCAAACCCAGGATGATGCGCAAACCGTGCCGCCCCCGGACATCGGCGCGCCCCCGCCCGAGGGCCAGCCGCCCGGCCCGGGCGAGCAGCCTTCCAATGTCGTGGTTGTGCCGGTGCCGGCCGACTTGCTCGATTCCAATTCCGCCGCGGGGGTGAACGGCCAGGAACTGAACGGCGCGCCACCGCCCGGAGGTCCGAACGGCCAACCCGGCCCAGTCCCGGTGACACCCAACGCCAATCAAAACGATGGCCGCAATTTCGACCGCAGTCGCGGACGATCGGATCGCCGTGATTCGCGGCAGGAAAGCTCGAGCCGGGGCGGCGATGCCTCCGCGTTTGTGCCGCCCAAAGGCGCGAGCACGAACGGGACGGATGGGTTGTATCTGAACTTCCACGGCGCGCCGATTGACGAAGTGCTGAATTACCTCAGCGACGCCGCGGGATTCATCATTGAGCTCGACACCCGCGTCTCGGGCACGGTCGACGTTTGGAGCGCGCATCCGGTGAGCCGGGATGAAGCGGTGGAATTGTTGAACTCGGTGCTCAACAAGAACGGTTACGCGGCGGTTCGCTCCGGCCGAACTCTGCGCATCATGAGCCATGCCGACGCTATCCACAGCCAGATTCCCGTCGTGGTGAGCAACGATCCGGATACGATCCCGGCCACGGATGAAATTGTGACCCAAATCATCCCCATTCGTTTTGTGCAGGCGCGGCAGTTGATCACCGACCTGTCGCCGCTGACATCCGCGCAGGCGACCATCATCGCGAACGACGCCGGCAATTCCATCATCGTCACCGACACGCGGGCCAACATCCGGCACCTGGTGGAGATCGTGAAGGCCATTGATAGCAGCGCCGAAGATGTAACCGAAGTGCGCGTGTTCCACCTGCAATATCATGACCCCGTCGAGGTGGCGAATCTTCTGACCTCGGTGTTTGCGGATCAGAACAACCAGGGAAACAACTCGCAGGCCACACCGATCCGTTTCGGCGGCGGTTTTGGCGGCGGCTTTCCCGGTTTCGGCGGCGGTGGCTTCCGGCGATTCTTCGGCGGGGGCGGCGCACAGCCGGGCGGCCAGCAAGGCGGCAGCCAAAACGACCGCATCCGGCAGCGCGCGCATGTGGTGGCGGTGGCCGATCAACGCACCGCTTCGGTTCTCGTGACCGCGCCGAAGGATTTGATGGCTGAGATCGAACAACTCGTCACGCAAGTCGACCAGGCATCGCCCAAAGTGTCCCGCGTCAGCGTGGTTCACCTGGAGAACGCCGACCCGCAGCAGGTGCAAAAAGTCCTGCAGAACTTCCAGGCCAGCAACAGCCGCAACACTCAAAGCTCGCAGAACAGCGTGCTGATGCAGCGCGAGAACCAAAACACCAGTTCCAGCAGCAGCGGCTTCGGAACCAGCAGTGGATTCGGCGGCGGCAGTGGCTTTGGCGGCGGGACCGGTTTCGGCGGCGGCACGGGCTTTGGCGGCGGCGGCTTCCGGGGCGGCGGGCAATAAGGGGAATTTTTAATTGAAAAGGCAAACCATGAATATTCAATTTGCGAACAGGATAAAACTTCTGGGTGGAATTGCAGCGCTGACACTGTGTGCCGCGCTGCCGGCCTTCGCGCAGCCCTTTGGCGGCGGTTTTTTTGGCGGCGGCGCAGCCACCCAAAACCGGCAGGCTTCGGCCAGCACGACTTATAATCCGGCGGGTAATGTCGGCAACGCGACCGTGATGGTAGACCCGGACACGCATAATCTCATTATCGACGCCGATGAGGAAACCACCAAGGCGATGATGGAAGTGATTAGAAACCTCGACCACCCGCAGCCGCAGGTCTTAATCAAGGTCGTGTTCCTGGAAGTCACGCACAACGACTCGCTGGATATCGGCATCGAGGGCCAATACAACGGCAAAAGTGGCGCGTTTGGGCGCATCGGGAGTTATCTCACTAATTACAATATTTTCACCAACACGACCATCACTTCGACAGGCGGTTCCACCACGACTTCGCAAAGCACGACCATCCTGCCTAGCACGCTTACGGGGCAGACGAACAGCTTTGGCATCAACAACGTTTTCGGCCTCGCCGCACAGGGCGCTAACCCGAACGGCGCCGGAACCTACACCCTTCTCGGAGCGGATTTCACGGCGACGTTGCGCGCGATAGCGCAGGCGGGCAAAGCCCAGTTGCTCTCGCGGCCCTCCGTGCTGGCGCGAAACAATCAACCGGCGACGATTCAAATCGGCCAGAACGTGCCGCTCATCACGTCAGTGCGCTATGACACCTTTGGCAACGCGATCAATTCCGTCTCTTACCAGGCCGTGGGAATCATTTTGAGAGTGACCCCGTTTATCACCAGCGAGGGATTGGTGCAGATGATTGTGCAGCCCTCGACATCCTCGATTGATCCTTCAACCTCCATCCCGATTTCCGCCGGCGTGAGCGCCCCGGTCATCGATGTGCGCTCGGCGGACACCGTCGTCGTCACGCCGGATGGACAGACGGTGGTGATTGGCGGTTTGATGAGCAACGGCAGCGGCGAAGTCGTCACCAAAATTCCGATTCTCGGCGACATTCCGCTCCTGGGAAACCTGTTCAAGCACAAGGTCACCAACAGCGCCAAGACCGAGCTGTTGATTTTCCTCACGCCACACGTCATTCAGGCACCCGCGCAATTGGCCGCGATGTCGGCCACGGAAAAGAATCATATGCTGATTCCGAAATCGTATTCCGAGCAGGAACTGGATCGATTCCTGGAAAAGGTTCCGGAGAAGACGGATGACGCAAAGTCGAAAAAACATTAGGAATTGAGAACGCATGGAATTCTCCCGACGCAGCACGGCCATTTACAAAGCCATTTACGGGTTCCTGCTCGTATTTTGGATGCTCGTGGTGGCGTGGGAGGTGGAGGAGCATATCCGGGTCAAGGAAGCGGCCAAGACCGAGTTGCGCGGACGCGCGGGAGTCTACGCCAATTTTTTAAGCGCCACCATCCGGGGACAGCGTTTCCGCGGCGCTGTCATCCAGGATCGGCTGGAGCCGGTGCTGAACCTGCTGGTCAGCGGCCGCACCAACGAGCTTGTCCGTCCCAGCGAATTGGTTGCGGTCGTGTTATTAAACTCCGCCGGCGATCCCGTGGTGTCGGTCGGGGACACCAATCTCGTCCCGCCCGCCGTCCTGCAGCAGGGTGAATATTGGGGGCCGCGGGTGGTCACGTTTGTGAATCCGGTTCCCGGTGTCAGCCTCGCTGACGGCGAGACCAATAATTCCATCATCGTTCTGCCCGGGCGGCGCGATTTGACCAATGAAATGCACGGCCGCGATTTTTCGCATCCCGAACCGCCGCCGGGCCCGGGCTCCAACGGTCCGGAAAGTGTTTCCACGAACGGCGAGCCCACGAATCGGGCCAACGCGCCGCAGCGTGGCGGAATGGAGCCGCCGCCGCCCCCGCCGCCGGAGGAAGGCGGCGGACCGCGCCCCGAGGGACGCCGTGGTGGCCGCGGCCGCCCGCCGTGGATGAATTGGATGAATGAGGAGGAATTCAAGAAACTGCTCGCCAGACGCGAACTGCATGGCCTGGTGCTGGCCATGTCCACCGACAAATATCGCGCCGTTTGCCTCGACGATTGGTACTTACGGTTTGTGATCATCTTTTTCGCGGGTATTTCCGCCGCCGGATTTGGACTGGCCTGGCGCACGCTGGCCCGCACCTCGGAATTGCAAATCCGCCTCGTTCGCGCCAGCGAATTGAACACCCATTTGCGGGAAATGAACCTGGCCGCTGCCGGGCTCGCGCATGAAACGCGCAACCCGCTGAACATTATTCGGGGTATGGCCCAAATGCTCTCGCGGCAACCCGACGCCCCGCCGGAGGTCAAAGAGAAATCCAACGCCATCGTGAACGAAACGGACAAGGTCACGGCGCAATTGAACGAGTTCATCAACTATTCGCGCCCGCGCGAAATCCGCCGCGCGGCGCTGCCGCTGCATTCCGCGGTCCAGGAGGTGGTGCGTGCGCTCAATTTCGACATGGAAGAGAAGAAGGTGACGCTGGAAATCAAGGGCGAGCCGGTGACCATCGAGGCGGATGAGCAACTGTTCCGTCAGATGTTGTTCAACCTCCTGTTGAATGCCGTCCAGGCGCTGGAAACCGGCGGCAAAATTCAAGTCGTCACCGGCCGGCAAAAGGCGGCGGAAGCGTTCTTGGAGGTCCGCGACGACGGCCCCGGCGTGCCGCCGGACCGGCGAAAGGAAATTTTCAAGCCTTACTTCACGACGCACCAGAAGGGCACCGGCCTCGGGCTCGCCGTGGTGCAGCAAATTGTTCTCGCGCACGGCTGGGAAATTGAGTGCCTCGCCAACGAACCTAAAGGCGCCGTTTTCCGCATCACTCACTTGAAAGTGCCTGCCTGATTGGCATAGCTTGTGCCCATGCCCGAACCCGGCAAAGACAGCCCGCACACCCCTCGCATACTCATCGTCGATGACGACCCGGGCCAGCGCAGCCTGCTCAATTCGTTTTTAAAAAGCCAGGGGTTCGAAACGGCCGTCGTGGATTCGGGCGAACGCGCGTTGGAGGCGCTGCGCGGCGGGCACTTCGGCATGATGATTTCCGACGTGCGGATGCCCGGCCTTTCCGGCCTGGAAACCCTGCGGCAGGCGCGCAAGGAGCAGATCAAAGTGCCGGTGCTGCTCGTCACCGCATTCACGGACGTGCGCGACGCCGTGGCGGCCATGCGCGACGGCGCGGTCAATTACCTCGCGAAACCCATCGACCTCGACGAACTGCTCGTTTCGGTCCAGCACGCCACCGGCGTTTCGAAAACGGTTCCCCTTCGTTACAGCGAAAATCGGCCGCTGCCGGACTACGTGATTGCGCGCAGTCCGCTCATGGTAACCGTGTTTCGCGACGCCTCGCTCATAGCGCCGTCCGACACACGGGTGCTCATCACCGGCGAGAGCGGCGTGGGCAAGGAGGTTTTGGCCGATGTGATTCGCGAGTGGAGCGCGCGCTCGGCCGGCCCGCTCGTGAAGGTGAATTGCGCGGCCATTCCGGAGACCCTGCTGGAAGCCGAGCTGTTCGGCCACGAAAAGGGGGCCTTCACCGGCGCGCACGCCCAGCGCATTGGCCGCTTTGAAGAAGCCAATGACGGAACGATTTTTCTCGATGAAGTCGCCGAAATGTCCCCGCAACTCCAGGCGAAACTGCTGCGCGTGACCCAGAATGGAACCTTCCAGCGCGTGGGCTCGAATCGCGAGATCCGGACCAACGCGCGCATCCTCGCCGCGAGCAACAAGATTTTGGAAGACGAGGTCAAGAACGGGCGCTTCCGCGAGGATTTATTCTATCGGCTGAACGTCGTGGAGCTGAACATCCCGCCCTTGCGCGAGCGGCGCGAGGACATTCTGCCGCTGGCCGGTCATTTCATCACGGAATTCGCCAAAGGTCGGGCGCGTTTTTCCGACACCGTCGCAGCGTGTCTGGAACAGTATTCGTGGCCGGGAAATGTCCGCGAATTGCGCAATGCGATGGAACGGGCGGTGTTGCTCGCGCGGAGCGAATTGATTTTGCCGACGCATTTGCCGACCAAAGTTCGCGAAGCGGCGCAACAGTCGGGCGCCACCCAAACGCCCGTCGACGCGCAGCAATTGGACGAAATCGAGCGCGAAGCCATCCTGCAGGCGCTGCGAAAACACGATTTCAATCGCACCGAAACCGCCCGCGCCCTGGGCATCAGCCGGCGAGCGCTCATTTACAAGTTGCAACGCTTCCGCAGCGCCGGGTACGCGATCGATGCCGGGTGAAATTCGCGGCTAAAATTTCGCTGGTCGAAACCAGCATTCCACGCTAAATACGTGTGTCGCCTATGAAAACCAACCTGTTCCTGCTCGGGTTGCTTTGTGCCTGCGCCCCGGCCTTCGGTGTGCCCTTGACCCAAAGCACGTTCACGGAAGTCGTCAAAGAAGTGAATGTCGTCGTCGCCGACACCAAAGCGTCGCAGCCGGCGAGCGTCAGCGAAATCGTCAAGGCGCCCGACCTGGTCCGCACCGGGCCCGATTCGCGCGCGGAACTGACCGCGCCTGACCAGACCATCACGCGCGTCGGCGCGAACACCGTTTTTTCCTTCGAACCCACCGGGCGCGACATCAATCTGGAAAAGGGCAACGTCCTCTTCCATTCGCCCGCCGGCAAAGGCGGCGGTTCCATCCGCAGCGGCGGCGCCGCGGCGGCGGTCCTGGGCACCACCTTGATTGTTTCCTCCACCGGCACCGGCGGTTTCAAAGTGATTCTCCTGGAAGGTAAAGGCACAGTGACGTTGCCCAATGGGAAATCAGCCAAACTCAAGGCGGGTCAATTGGTTTTCGTTCTGCCCGGCCAGACGGATTTTGGTCCGGTGCTGGAAATCAATCTCGGCCGCCTTGTCGGCGGTTCTCAATTGGTGCATGGATTTTCCAATCCCCTGCCGTCCTTGCCCCTGATCCAAATGGCCATCGATAAGCAGAACAAGGAACTGCAAAATGGCACGCTGCAGGATACCGGAAAGCCGCCGAAAAATTTTACGCCGCAGCCTGGGAACGGCTTGGACACGATCGATAACAACACGTATCAGAATTTTATCCTGCCGGTGCTCAGCCGTCTGAAAGGCTGAACTTTTACTAAAAATGAAAAAACTTCTCCTGCTCGCTATCGCAACGTTTGCGGCGATGAGCGTCCGCGCGCAAATTGGCGGCCTCGTCAACCAGGTGGATGACAGCCAGGCTCGCAACCAGTTGAGCCAGTCCGCGCAAGAGGGGGTGGACGGGAGCAATTCCGTGCCGCAGCTCTATGAAGGCGAGTCCAGCGATGTCGGCCCGCAAACGGTCGTTCGGGCAAAGCCGCGTCGCACGCTCTTCGAAGCCAAAGCCGACGTGCAATTGTTTTACACGGACAACCTGTTTCTGAGCGAGACGTTCAAGCAGGACACGATGGTTCTGCTCAGCACCGCCCAGTTTGCGCTCGCGCCCACGCCTTACGCCGTCGGCAACGGCACCCTCATGCCCAGCCTTGGATACCGCCATCAATGGTTCGATTTCGGGATGAACGGCGGAGCCATTCCCCATGTGCTGGCTTATCGGGACCTTGATTTCAACGCGCAAACCGTCTTCGCCGGCGCCGTATGGCAGCGGGACAATTGGAGCTTCGGCGGCGGCTTGGATGCCACAAGACTCATGCAAACGTCCAGTTACGTTCAATTCTACGAAGAATTGGTGCCGCACTGGATGGCACGGCGCGCCCTGCCAATCAACGATTGCATGGCTTTCGCCGTGAGCTACGAAGGCGACTATCGCGCGACGCACATTCGGCCGCGATTCCTTGAATTCGGCACCGAGGACGCCAGCGATCGCACCGACCACAGCATCGTGCTGACCTACACCCAGATGCTTTGCAAACACGGGGTTTTTCAGCCGTTTTACCGGATGAAATACACGCACTTCACTGCCTACCCGGAAGGCCCGCGCAATGATTACCTCAACACGCTCGGCGCGGGATTGTATTGGCTCGTCTGCCCGCATTTCAGCGTGCGCACCTTCGTCAATTACGACATCCTCACCACCGGAAATCCGCGCGTGGAGGAATACCGGAAATTCGACGGCGGCGGAGGCATTGACGTGACCGTCCGGTTTTAATCAGCCTCACGCAAAGGTCGCGAAGGTCGCAACGGCAGTGAAGTTTTCCGAAACCACCTCCTTCTGGTTAATTCCTTCGCGCCCTTCGCGTGAGCCAATTACCGACCTGTAGAATGACCGCTCGACCGTCCAACTAATTCTGCTACGCTGTCGCCGCTTTGATGGATACGACCGAGACGCCGGAACTCAGCTTTGTGATTCCCTGCTACAACGAGCAGGATAATTTGCGCGCCCTGGTCAAAGCCATCGCCGATTCCGTCGCGCCGCTCAACCGTTCGTACGAAATCGTCATCACCGACGATTGCAGCAAGGACAATTCATGGCAGGTTTTGAAAGAACTCGCCGCGGCGGACCCGCGCATTCGCGGACAGCGCTTTGCCTACAATTGCGGCCAGTCCGCCGCGCTCTGGGCCGGCATGAAATCCGCCCGCGGCAAAATCATCGTCACGCTGGACGCCGATTTGCAGAACGACCCCCAGGACCTCGCGAAATTGCTCGAAGGCATCAAAACCTTCGACTGCGTCTGCGGCAGCCGTGTCGAGGCCCGCGGCAAGGGTGATAGCTTTGTCCGCGTGGTCTCCTCCCGCATCGCGAATTGGGTGCGCAACCGGCTCTCCGGCGAAACCATCAGCGACGCGGGCTGTTGTTATCGCGCCTTCAAACGCGAATGCATCGAGAACCTGAAATTTTTCAAAGGCATGCACCGCTTCATGCCCACGTTGTTCAAGATCGAAGGTTTTACGGTGACGGAAGTGCAGGTGCGGACCAATCCGCGCATGGCCGGAAAGAGCAACTACGGCATTGGCAACCGGCTATTCGCCTCGTTTTACGATCTGATCGCCGTGCGCTGGATGAAAAAGCGGATGTTCCGTTACCAAGTCGCCGAGCGCGTCAATTAAACCGTATAAGACGGGTCCGGCTTTAATTCCTCACGCCGAAAACGCTGTCGAGGATCACTTCTTTGGTCTTCCAAATCATCGCCATCGTCATCGCCAGGGGCAGCAGGGTGAGAAGAACCAGCAACCAGAATCCTCCGCGATCCCACAGCGCGAGAATCGGCCCGAGTTGCTTCGGCAATTGAGGGATGCGCGCCAGCACCACTTGAACTGTGGTCAGGATCAGCAAGGCGAGCAGCAGAATCTGGTTCAAAGAAGTAAACTGCCGCGTCTCGTGACGCAACGTTTCATCCGGCAGCATGGCGCCGAGCCGCACTAACACTGTGTTCAGGCTGAACAGGAAAAACCAGCCCGACAACGCCAGCGCGGTGACCGACACGTCGAAGAGGAAAAATTCCGGCCGATGATTCCACCAAAAAACAAACGGACTGAGCCCCAGGTTGATCAGCGCGAAAATTTTTGCCCGGTCCAGGGCGTTGCGCCAGGGCCGTTCCTGTTTTTGAAACGAATCCAACTGCCACAACCCGAACACGAGCAGGCCCGTCGTTACCAGCGGTGGAAGGACGCCGTAAAGCTGGAACCAGCCGGCGCTGGCCGTCCCCACGCAAATGATCAGC
>Ga0207664_10001411_pt1 | contig 15808 bp, 16 predicted proteins | sample LARL83metaG_FD_184349 | JGI IMG/M metagenome (GOLD analysis project Ga0207664, IMG submission 184349) | Corn, switchgrass and miscanthus rhizosphere microbial communities from Kellogg Biological Station, Michigan, USA - LAR L8-3 metaG... | ecosystem: Host-associated > Plants > Roots >... | reverse complement strand
CGCATGGGACGAAGCTCGATTGGACCGGGGTGATCCTCGCCGCAGCCGGGCTGTTCCTGATCGTGTTCCCGCTCGTGCAGGGCCGCCAGCTGGGTTGGCCGACGTGGGTGATCGCGATGCTCGTGGCCTCGGTGCCTGTCCTGGCGGGGTTCGCCGTCCATCAGGTGCGCCGCTCGCGCGCCGGTCACGCCACCCTCGTCGAGCCGAGCATCTTCGCCAAGCGCAGCTACACCTCGGGGCTGCTGTTCAGCCTCGTCTTCGTCGCCTCGATGGGCGGCCTCGTGCTCGTCCTCAACGTTCTGCTCCAGGTCGGCCTGCAGTTCACCGCGTGGCATTCGGCCCTGACCACGGCGCCGTTTGCCGCGGGCGCATTCGTCGGCTCGGCCATCGGCGGGATGACGATGGGCAAGCTCGGGCGCCGCGTGCTGCACCTCGGCGTGGCCGTCGAGTCCGTCGGCGTGCTGGGCCTCTATGCCGTCCTGCAGATCGCGGGAACCGGGACCGGCTCGCTGGACCTGTTGGCGCCGATGATCGTCGGCGGTGCCGGCATGGGGATGGTGTTCGTGCCGCTCTTCGACATCGTCATGGCCGGTGTCGCACCCGCCGAGATGGGCTCGGCCGCGGCCGTGCTGCAGTCCGTCAACGGGCTGGGCACCTCGGTCGGCATCGCCGGCCTGGGCATGCTGTTCCTCGGCGTCGCGGGCTCCGGGCTGCCGGCGCAGTTCGTCCGCGCGGGCGAGTGGACGTCGCTGGGCGTGGTCGCGTTGCTGGCCGTCGCGTTCGTCGTCGCCTACCGGTTGCCCCGCCACGCTCGGGCGACGGGCGAAGCGGCCACGGACCAAACGGAGACGGCGGCGCCGATGGCGCGTCCCACCGCAGCGGCCGCGGCGGCCTAGTCACCCCGGCGGTCGATTGCAATGCGCGCGCCGTGCCCTGCGCACGGCGCGCGCATCTGACAATCTCTGCCAATCCGCTTTCGCAGAGACGGCTCTCGTCGCGACAACTCACGGCGCCACTTCGCGCCCACGCTTGGGGTCCACGACATGGCGATCGACCTCGGGACCGCCAACACCCTCGTCTACGTGGGCGGGCGCGGCATCGTCGTGTCCGAGCCCTCGGTGGTGGCCTCTGACGTCGCCACCGGCGAGGTCCACGCCGTGGGCGCCGACGCCGAGCGGATGATCGGCCGCACCCCGGCGACGATCTCGGCCACACGGCCGCTGCGCCACGGGGTGATCGCCGATTTCGAGGTCACCGAGGAGATGCTGCGCTACTTCATCCGCAAGGTGATCGACCGCCGCATGGCCCACCCGCGCCTGATCGTGTGCGCGCCCTCGGGCGTCACCGAGGTGGAGAAGCGCGCCGTGGAGGAGGCGTCGCTGGCCGCCGGCGCGCGCCGGGTGCACCTCATCGAGGAGCCGATCGCGGCCGCCATCGGAGCCGGGGTCGCCATCGAAGAGCCGGTGGGGCGCATGGTGGTCGACGTCGGCGGCGGCACCAGCGAGATGGCGGTCATCTCCCTGGGCGGCATCGTCATCTCCCGCTCGGTCCGGGTCGGCGGCTATGAGATGGACGAGGCCATCGCCCACTACATCCGCTCCGTGTACCAGCTGGCCATCGGCTCGCGGACCGCCGAGGCGATCAAGATCGAGCTGGGCTCGGCCATGCCCCTGGCCGAGGAGCAGGTCACCGAGGTGCGCGGGCGCCATCTCGCCACCGGGCTGCCCACCGCCGTGCCGCTGCGCTCCGAGGAGGTCCGCACCGCGATCGCGGGCCCGCTGCGCGAGATCCTCCAGGGCATTCGCGACACGCTGGAGCAGACCCCGCCCGAGCTCTCCTCCGACATCGCCCGCGACGGCATCCTGCTGGCCGGCGGGGGCACGCTGGTGCGCGGCTTCCCCGAGCTCGTCGCCGCCGAGACCGGGATGCCGGTGTACCGGGCCGAGTCGCCGCTGACCTGCGTCGCCGTCGGGTCAGGCCAGGCGCTTGACCATCTTGACCAGCTGAGCGTCGTCGCCCGTCAGCTCGGGCGCTCCCCGACGACGCCTGACTGGCGTACCGCGCAGCCTTAGCGCCCGCTGCGCCGCGGTGGCGACGGCGCAGGCGGCCAGGAGCACGAGGAAGGGGTCGATCGGCTCCCGGAAGCGGGGGGTCTCAACGTTCACGAAGGTGATGGACAGCCAGTAGAGCACCGGGAACGCCCACAGCCAGCGGGGAGCCCGGCGCCGCACCGCGGTGAAGATGCCCGTGATGGCCAGCGCGAGCAGGACCCAGAAGCTCACCACGCCGATCCCGGCGGCCCGCGCGGGCAGGCCGATCGCGTCATAGGACGCGTGCCACGCGAATGACCCCTCCAGCTCGAACATCCGCAGGGTGTTGTGAAAGCCCACGTCCAGCGGCGAGAAGGGATGGGCGCGGATGTAGTCCAGCGCCCGGGACTCCAGCACGCTGGACAGGCCCACCTCGTCGTAGCGCGACGCGTTCTTGGCCAGGGCCTTGAACTCCGGCATCTTGAGGTACAGGTCCCACTTGTAATGCAGGGGCTCGGCCGCCGCCGAGGTGGCGTTGTAGGTCCCGACGAGCGTGATGCCGGTCTCGGTGGAGACCGGGACGAAGTGATGCAGCTCGTCCGCATTGCGGATGGTCCAGGGCGCGATCATCGCGCACGTGCACAGCACCAGCACGGCCGGCGCCACCAGGGCGCGCAGGCCCGGCGGGACGCGGCCCCCGCCCACCCGGCTGCCGTCCACCACCCGCGCCCGGGCCGCCGTCCACACCGCGACCCCCAGCGGGAGCAGGAACAGCGCCGCGTTCTCGTGGGTGAGCGTGCCCAGCCCGGCGAGGATCCCGGTCGCGGCGATCCAGCCGTACATCGCGGCCGTCCCCCCCGCCCGCCGCGCCCGCAGCGCGGTCCAGATCGAGCCGAGCTCGAAGACCAGCAGCAGGTTCTCGGCCACCAGCGTCCCCGACAGCTCGACGAACACCGGGTAGACCGCGGCGAGCACCATCGCCGCCACCGCGACGCCGCCCCCGAAGACCTCGAAGGCGACCAGCCCGATCAGCCCGACGCTGACCGTCCCCACCACGGCCTGGGCGATGCGCTCGGGCGCCACCGCCGTCTTGCCGCCGGCCTGGTGGCCGTCGATGAGGTCGACGACGGCCAGGGAGTAGGGGAAGGCAGGCGGGAAGTACGCGGTCGGTCCGCGGGAGCCGCCGGCGCCCTTGTGCGGGCCGTAGCCGGTGTGGTAATCGCCGTACTGCGCGACGTTGCTCGCCATCCGGTTGTAGGTGCCGGCGTCGTTCTTGGCCTTGTAGTACGTGTTCTCGACGTAGGCCAGGCGGATGACGAAGGCGGCGATGAGCAGCGCCGCCACGAGCAGCTTGACGGCGGTCGCGCGCCGCCCCGGCGTCAGTGGGTGATCCCGACGATGCCGGCGCACACCCAGTTCGACGCTCCGGCGCCGCCGTTCCAGATGCGCGACGCCACGGCGTCCTGCTCGGCCTTGGAGGCGAGATACGCCGCCGGGCCGGTACCGCCGAACAGCTTCCACGTGGCGGGCATGATCTGGTAATAGCCCGACGCGCCCGCGCTGTTGGGCGGCAGGTTCTGTCCGCCGGATTCGCACATGACGATCGCCTCGGGGATGGCCCACCCTCCGGAGGGGGTGGCCGTCGTGGTCGTCGGGGTGGTGTTCGCGGCCGCGGCGGCTGCGGCGGCTGCGGCGGCTGCCGCGGCACGGGCTGCGGCCTGCTGAGCCTCCACCCGCGAGATCTGATGGCGCAGCGCGCTACTGCGTGCCTGACTGGCGGCCAGCGCCGAGCGCTGGGCGCTGCGGGCGCGGCTCAGAGCCGACTCACGCGCGGACAGCAGCTGGTTCATGCCGGCCAGCGCCTGGGCGCGCACCTGCGTCTGGGCGGTGACCTGCTTGACGGCGCCCTGCAGGGCGGTGAGCCGCCTGACCGCAGCGTCGGCGGCACGCTTGGCGGCCTCGGTGATGGTGATGATGCTCTGCTGCTGGTGCTTGGCGCGTCCCAGGAAGTTGAGCTGCTCCAGCAGGTCGTTGAAGCCGTTGGCGTTGAGGATCACCGAGACGACGTCGGGCGGCGAGGACTCGTACTGGGAGACGAGCTGGGCACGCAGGATGGTCCTGGCCTTGGCCAGCGTCGCGCGCAGCTGTGCCAGGTGATCGCGCTCGCGGCTGATCTGCCCCTGCAACGCGGCCAGGCGCGCCCGGTCGGCGGCCAGGGACTCGCGCACGGCCGCCTCGCGCGCCTGCACCAGGGAGATCTGCGATTCCAGGGAGCCGATGCTGGCGTCGAGATGATTGATGCTGGACGCCAGATCACTCGACTGGGCCTGCTGGGCGCCGAGCTCGTCGTGAAGCTGACCCAGGCTCTGGCTCGCCCCCGAGTGCTGGGGATGGAAAAGCGCGTAGCCGGCCAGGACCATGGCGATCACCACGGCGACGACGGCTCGGAACGGGACCCTACGGCGGCAAATGGTCATCAGGGGGTCCGCGGAAAACCCGATTCTCCCCATTAGCTGGGAAATCCGCGGCCAGCGACCTTATCAGGAAGCGCTCAGCACGGTCTGACGCCGCGTCAGGAAGCGCTCAGCGCGGTCTGACGCCTCCGGGCGTCGCGCCGCCACCGCCCGGGGGCGACGCCGTGATGGCGCTTGAAGGCGGCCGCGAACGAGAACTCCGAGGCGTATCCCAGCGCGGTGGCGATCGCGGCCAGCCGCGCCTCAGTGTCGCGCAGCCGCTCCCGGGCCAGGGCCATGCGCCAGTCGTTGAGGTAAGCCAGCGGCGCCAGCCCGACGAGCTCGGTGAACTGGCGCGCGAAGGCCGAGCGCGAGAGCGCCGCCTCGTCGGCGAGGTCCGCGACCGTCCAGGCGCGGCCGGGATCGGCGTGCAGGGCCCGCAGGGCGGCGCCGACGCGTTCGTCGGCGGAAGCGCGAAACCAGCCGGGCGCGGCGTCGTCGCGGGAGCTGAAATGCTCGCGCAGGATCTGCACCAGCGCCACGTCGAGCAGCCGGTCCAGCAGCGTCTGCTGCCCGGGCTCGTCGCGCAGCATCTCTCCGGCCAGCAGGTCCAGCGTGGCGCGCAGCGAGCTGCCCGCCGCGGGGCGCATCGGCAGCAGATCGGGGAGCGAGGCGAGCAGGCTCTGACACAGGTCGCCCTCGAAGCGGTAGGCGCCGCAGAAGAACATCGCGCGTGCGCCGTCCGCCGGCTCGCCCAGGCTCATCCGGTTCGACACGCCCGTTCCGGGCGACATCACCGCGGCCGCGGGGAGGCATGGAGCGCCCGGGGCGTGGGCGAGGTGCTGGGCGGCGGGCTCGCGCACGAGCACGACGTCGCCGGGCAGCAGCCGCACCGCCTGGTCGGGCCGCGTGGTCCACACGTGGACCTCGCCCTCGGCGACCACGTGAACCGCGAGCGCCGCCCCGCCGCCGAACCGCAGCCCCCACTGGCCGTGCGCAGTGGTGCGCGAGAAGGCCGCGCCACGGGCGCTCGAGCGTTGCAGCAGGTCGGTGAGGACGTCCATGAGCAAAGACGATGACATATTTTTCGGGCACTTTCAAGCATTGAAAGTCCATCGTGTCCGCGGTTAGCTATGGCGGTCGTCACGAACCAAGGAGCCAACGAGATGTCACGAGCGGTGAGATTTGACCAGTACGGCGGTGTCGAAGTGCTGAAGGTGGTGGAGGTCGAGGACCCGCTGCCGGGCCCGGGCCAGCTGCTGGTCCGCGTCAAGGCGGCCGGGATCAACCCGGGGGAGAGCAAGATCCGCGAGGGCCTGCTGCACGAGCGCTGGCCGGCGACCTTCCCCTCGGGCCAGGGCTCTGACCTGGCGGGAGTGGTCGAGGCGGTCGGCGAGGGCGTTGACGGCTTTCACGCCGGCGACGAGGTGATCGGCTTCACCGACGGCCGCGCCAGCCAGGCCGACCTGGTGATCATCGAGGCGGAGAACGCCACGCCGCGCCCGCCGGGTGTGCCGTGGGAGGTCGCCGGCGGCCTGTTCGTCGCCGGTGCCACCGCATGGGCGGTGGTGCGAGCGGTGAACCTGACCGAGGGCGACACCGTCGTCGTCTCGGGCGCGGCCGGCGGGGTCGGCTCGCTGGCCGTCCAGCTCGCTCGCCGGGCCGGCGCCACCGTGATCGGCCTGGCCTCCGAGCACAACCACGAGTGGCTGCGCGGCCACGGCGTCGTCCCGGTGACCTATGGCGACGGCGTCGCCGATCGGATCCGCGAGGCCGCCCCCGGCGGCGTCGACGCGTTCATCGACACCGTGGGTGCCCCGTACGTCGAGCTGGCGCTGGAGCTCGGCGTGGCGGCTGACCGCATCGACACGATCGCCGACTTCGCCGCGGTGTCCAAATACGGCGTCAAGGCCGACGGCAACGCCGTGGGGGCGAGCGCCGCGACCCTGGCCGAGCTCGCCGGGCTCATCGACGAGGGCGCCCTGGAGCTGCCGATCGCCGCCACGTATCCGCTGGATGAGGTGCGCGACGCGTTCACCGAGCTGGAGCGCAATCACACCCGCGGCAAGATCGTGCTGGTGCCGTGAACACCGCCGCGTCGCCAGGGTGCGATCCTTGCTCATGTGCCCATCTCCGATGAGCGAACCGCGGCGGTCCTGAAACGGGTGCGCGCGACCCCCGAGGGGTTCGTGCGCACCTACGGGGACATCTCGCCGGGCGCGCCGCGGGTGGGCGGGGCGGTCCTGCACGAGTGCGCGGACCCCGACGTCCCGTGGCACCGGATCGTGCGCGCGGACGGATCCCTGGCCAAGGGCACGCGCCAGCGCCGGCTGCTGATGCGCGAGGGAGTGCCGTTTCGGGGGGAGAGGGTCGACATGCGGGTTGCGCGCCTGCCCGACTGATGTGGGTCCAGCGCCATCTGCGGCTCTCGCCCCAGCCCCGCGGCTTTCACCTGATCACGCGCGAGGTCGTGGACGCCCTGCCCGAGCTCTCCGAGATGCGGGTGGGCATGCTCCACCTGCTCATCCAGCACACCTCCGCGTCGCTGGCGCTCAATGAGAACGCCTCGCCCGACGTCCGCCGCGACTTCGCCGCGTGGTTTGACCGGGCGGTCCCCGAGGGCGCGCCCTACTGGTCGCACACGCTGGAGGGCGACGACGACATGCCCGCCCACATCAAATCCGCGCTGCTGGGCTCGACGCTCATGCTGCCGGTGATGGGCGGCGTCCTGGCGCTGGGCACGTGGCAGGGCATCTACCTGTGCGAGCACCGTGATCACGGCGGCGGCCGCGTCATCATCGCCACCGCCTGGGGTGAGTAGCGGGGCGGGCGGGCGCTAGACCTAGCGGCCCTTCCAGACCGGCGCGCGCTTCTCGGCGAACGCGGTGGCCCCCTCGCGCGCGTCCTCGGAGTCGCGGACCGGCGCGGCGATCGCCTCCTGGCGCGCGAAGAACTCCGCGTCGGGCCAGTCGACGGACTCGGTGAGGATGCGCTTGGTGGCGGCCAGCGCCAGCGGGCCATTGGCGGCGATCGTCCCGGCGAGCTCCAGCGCCGCGTCCAGCGCGCCGCCCGGCTCGGCCAGCCGGTTGACCAGCCCCAGCTCGGCGGCTCGCTCGGCGAGGATGAAATCGCCGGTGAGCGCCATCTCCATGGCGATGTTGCGCGGAAGCACGCGCGGCAGCCGCAGCAGCCCGCCGCCGGCTGCCACCAGCGAGCGCTTGACCTCCGGGATGCCCAGCCGGGCCCCGCGTCCGGCGACGATGAGGTCGCATGAGAGCGCCACCTCCAGGCCCCCGGCGACGGCGAACCCCTCCACCGCGGCGATGAGCGGCTTGGCGGCCGCGCGCTGGGTGATGCCGGCAAAGCCGCGGCCCTCCACCACGGGCGACTCGCCGGCGACGAAGGCCTTGAGGTCCATCCCCGAGCAGAAGCCCTTGCCCGCCCCCGTGAGGACGCCGATCGACAGCCCCTGGTCGGCGTCGAGCTCGTCGAGCGCAGCGGCGATCCCGTGGGCCACCGCCGCGTTGATGGCGTTGCGCTGGTCGGGGCGATTGAGGGTGACCAGCAGGACGCGATCGCGCCGCTCGGTGGGAACCGCCGCCTCGCCGCCGTCGCTGCTCATGCCACGAACAATCTCAGGTCCGGCTCGCGCTCGCCACGCACGACCGCCAGGTCGACCTCCACGCACTCGATCTCGCGCGCGCCGGCCAGGACCCGCGCCTGCGGCTTGATCACCTGGGCCGCGAGGACGCCGCGGCAGTCGGCGAACTCAGGGTCGAGCCGGAGCCGCTCCAGATACCGGCTGAGCTGCTCCACCGCGTCGATCCCGGCGATGCGCTTGATCTCGACCGCCACCCACTGGTCCTCCTCGTCGCGGCACATGAGATCGACGGGGCCGATGTCGGTGGGCCACTCGCGGCGGACCAGGCGAAACCCTTCACCGCACCACTCGGGGGCCGCGGCGAGCGCCTCCTGGAGATGAGCCTCCACGCCGTCCTTGGCCAGCGGCACGTCGGCGTCCGGCGAGCCCATCTCGTGGGTGACGTCGGAGAGGATCTCGTGCAGCTCGATCTCCACCCTGTCCTCGGACGATCCCGCGTGCTTGCGGACGATGATGCGGGCGGGCGGGGCGGTGGGCGGGGTCCGTATCTCCTCGATGGCCGTCGGCGGGGTCATCCAGTTCAGCGGTTTGACGCTCTGGCTGCCGTGGTCTGACCACACCATGAACGTACCGTCGGCCTTGAACATCAGCAGCCGGGTCGCCTCGGCCAGGTGGGTCTCCAGGCGGCCGGAGTAGTCGATCGAGCAGCGGGCGATCATCAGGCGCATCGTCGGGCCAAAGCTAACGAGGACGGCGGACCGACGCGAGGCGGGGCGGGGGGTTCCCGAGCCGGCGGGACCGGCGCTTCTATCATCAAACGGTGTAATGCGTAGTCAACTGCGCCCATTGTTCGACCGCGTGGTCATCAAGGAGCTCGATCCCGACCGCATCCGCCGCTCCGGCCTGCTGGTCCCGGCGGGCTCCGACGAGCCCCCGCCCCAGCACGGAATCGTGCTGGCCGTCGGACCGGGCCTGGACTGGTGGGATCACGTGGGCGTACGGATGCCCGTCAAGCCCGGCGACCACGTCGTGTTCCCCGCCTCGGCCGGCACGTGGGTGGAGATCGACGAGGAGCGGCTGCTGGTCTGTCGTGTCGGTGAGGTGCTCGGCGTCCTCGAGCAGCTCGAGCAGTGCCCGGCCTGCGGCGGCCGCCGGCTCGATCCCCAGGAGTCCTGCCCCGTGTGCGGGCGCGAGGGCTCGGTCGCGTCGAACTAGTGCCCTGAGTCGAAAATTCGATGGCAGCCTCGCGGCGTCTGGACGCGCCTGACAAGAGGCGACGAACACGCCGGACTACCAGTACGACTTAGTTCGTCGCCCCTCGCCAGCCACGCCCAGCCACTCGCGAGCCTGCTCACGAATTTCCGACTCATGACACTAGGCGGCGCTGCGCTCGGACAGCCCGCGCGGGGCGGCCGCCTCGACGCGGTCCAGGAGCTGTGAGACCTCGTCGTCCTTGCCCAGCTTGAGCGCCTGGCGGCACGCGGCGCCGCACTCGGCCAGACGATCAGTGCGGGCCAGCGCATGCGCATAGGCCGACCACGCCCGCTGCGAGGTGGCGTCGAGCCGGGTGGCGGCATGCGCCGCGGAGACCTCGGCGCCGACGTCGCCGGCCAGGTGATGGGCCAGCGCCAGATCGAGCAGGCCATCCACCGACGGGCCCACGAGGCGCGCGCGCTCCAGCGCGCTGATCGCGCCGGGCCGGTCGTTGAGCCGCAACCGCAGCCGGCCGAGCCGCTCCCACGCCGATGCGTCGCCGGGCGCGCGATTCGCCGCGCGCACCGCGGCCTCGGCGGCGAGGTCCACGGCGCCCATTTCCTCATAGATACGGCTGGCAAAGCGCTCGGGGGTGGGGCGGTCGGTGTCGACGCGAGCCCAATCGCGCACCGTGCGCGCCGCCGCCGGAAGGTTGCCCGCCTGCCAGAACGCCGCGGTCAGCAGCCGCAGGACCATCGGATTCTGAGGCTCGGCGTCGCGGGCGTAGACCAGGCGCTGGGCGGCCAGCGCGGCATCGCCCTCGGCCAGCGCGTGCTGAGCGGCGGTCATGAAGCGCTCGACCCGTTCGGCCGCCGGGTCGGGCTTGGAGAAGTCGACGAACTGCAGCGAGCCGGCGGGCACGGTGCGCACGCCCACCGAGAACATCACGCGCGCCCACTGCTGGGAGGTCTCCTCGTCGCCGGAGAAGTAGATGCCGCTCACCGTGCCGACGCCCCACTCGGGGTAGGAGACGCAGCGCGCGTAGCGGTGCACCACCGAGTGGTCGGGCACGCGTGAGCCGAAGGGGTCGTGCTTGGCGCGCTCAGCGGCATGTTCGCGGGCCCGCTGCTCGGCCTCGTAGGCGCGGCGGCCGGCGTCCTCACGGGCGCGCCGCGCCGCCGCCGCGGACGCCTTGACCGCGTTGCGGCTGACCTTGCCGCCGCGGGAGGCCTCCGCGAGCCGCTCCAGCTCGTCGGCCGCCTCGTTGATGGCCTGCAGGTGGCGCTGATGCTCGTGGCGGCGCCCGGGAGGAGCGATGTCCGGGTGCCAGCGCTTGGCCATCCGCCGCCGCGCCAGCTGGACGGCGCGCTGATCGAAGGGCGGCTCCAGCTCGAGCAGGAGCAGCGCGTTTTCAACGTCCAGGATGCGTGGCATGACACACCAACGTTAGCGAGCATCTGGCGCCTCGCAAGGTTCGCGAGGCGCCTGGATTGCAACGAATGTGTGCCAATTCGCCGGGGTGGTGGCGGGTCGCGCTTATGGTCGCCGCCGTGCTTCGCACCGTGCCCCCCGCCAGACGCGCCGCCGTGTTCCCCCTGCTCGGCGGCGCGGCGGTGGCGCTCGCGGCGGGGGTGGGCCTGCTCGTCGTGTCGGCGCTGCCCGGCGCCCCGCCGGCCGGGTCGTGCGATGAGCCCGCCGGGGCCATCGCCGTCGTGTCGGCGGGTGCGGCAGGGGGTGCGGGACGGCAGGCGGTCGGCGCCACCGAGTACGGCGGCCCCGGCGACCCGAGCAGCGGGACGGTGGGGGCGTCGGGGGTGAGCCTGCTCGCGCACCCCGACAGCTATGCCGAGCTCGGTGGCGTCACCTTCCAGACGGCCACTGCGATGGGCGGGCTCCCCTATCTCACGCCGCTGCGGGTCACGTGGGGCGGCCGGTCGGCGGTGGCCTACAAGCGCGACTTCGGCCTCGGGGGCGGTCCTGTGGACGGGCTGCCGCGCGTCATCGATCTGTGGTGGCAGTTCGCGGGGGCTCTGCGGATCCCCTACGAGGATGGACGGTGGTCAGGCGCGGTGCGGGTCAGCCGTCCACCCGCGGCCGGGGCGGGCAGCGTGCTCGCCCAGGCGCCCCCGGACGTGTCCACGGTGTCGGCCGGGGTCGGCGGCGCCGCGGGGGCAGGCGGCGCGGCGGATGCGTGCGCCGGCGCGAGCGCGTCGGGCGCGGGGGTGCCGGTGAGCTCCGGGCCCCATGCCCAGCTGCTGTCCGACGGGCAGGCGGCGGCCCCGGCCGCGGCCCCGGCGGCGGTCAAGGGGATCATCGCCGCGGGCAACCAGATCATCGGCAAGCCGTATCTGGTGGGCGGCGGCCACGGCGTCTCGCTCGCGGCGGTGGCGCCGGCCTATGACTGCTCCTCCAGCGTTGAGCACCTGCTGTACGGCGGCGGGCTGCTGCCGGCGGGCTACGACGCCGCCTCAGGCGCGCTGGAGTCATTCGGCCGGCCGGGGCCCGGCCGCTGGGTGACCATCTACGCCTCTCCCGACCACGTCTTCATGTACGTCGCCGGGCTGCGCTGGGACACCCACGATGCCGCCGGGCCGGGCGACGGAAGCGCGGGGATCGGGTGGCACCCGCTCGTGCGCGAGTCCGCGGGGTTCGTCGTGCGCCACCCGGTGGGCCTGTAGATGGCACCGGGTCGCGTACGGCGCCCGCGGGCGGCTCCGGTGGCCGCGCTGGCGGCGATCACGGCGGCCGCGTTACTGGCTGGCTGCGGTCTGCCCTTCGGTGGATCGGGCCCGGACGGTCGCTCCTCCACCACGCGTGCCGCCGGCGCCCCGGCGGCCGCGCGCGCCGCCGACGCCACGGCGACCGCGCAGACCACCACCATCCCGGACAGCCGCGCGCCGCGGCCGTCGGCCGGCAGCGTGCCGTCACGGATCCGCGCCACGGTGGCCCGGGCGCAGCGCACCCACGAGATCCCCACCCCGGCGCCCGCCCAGAGGGCGCTGGGGGGCTGGCGCTCGCCCGTGCAGGCCGTCCAGGTCTTCGCCCAGTGGTACATCAACTGGACGGCGGACACGGTGGCCTCCCACCTGCACGTCCTGGCCCAGGCCGCCATCGGGCAGGCCCGGTCGGCGATGACGCTGGCCGCGGGCCAGGTGGCTCGCGACGGCACGCTCAGGTTGGGCGGGATCGCCAATGCGGGGACGGTGGAGGCGATCGCCCCGGTGACGGGGCAGCGCAACGTCTACGCCGTCGTCACCCGTGAGCGCACGACCGCGACCAACACCGGCGCCTACCAGGGCCTGCGGCCCGCCTGGCACGTGACGCTGGCCACCGTGACGAAGGTCGACGGGTGGCTGTGGACGATCAGCGCCTGGCAGCCCGAGAACTGATGGGTCACCACTCGCCTCGCGCGCCGCCGAGATGACAATGACCGAGCCTCGGTTCCGGGCCCGACTCAGTGCGCCGCCACGTTGAGCACCACCGCACCGGCGAAGCACACCACGGCCGCCGCCCGCAGCGCCCACCCCGCCCGGTCACTCGGACGCCCGGTCACCATGCCGACGATCGCCAGTGACATGCACGCCACCGACACCAGCGCGAGCAGCAAGGTCAACGCCTTCAGCACCGCCGAGCCCCCTTACGGGGCACGCATGCCCAGCAGCCGCAGGTAGCGTGACACCGCCTCGGCGCGGTTGGCCACCCGCAGCTTGCGCAGGATGCTGTTGACGTGGAACTTCACCGTGCCGTCGGAGATGACCAGCGCCTCGGCGATCCCCTTGTTGGAGTTGCCGTCGGCCAACAGCCGCAGCACGTCGAGCTCGCGGCGGGTGAGCAGACCCTCGAACACCACCCGGTCATCGCGGCCGCCGCCGACGGCCACCACGGGGGGTGACGCCGAGCGCCGCGGTGGGCGCTGCATCGTGGCCAGGCGCAACGGGGCGTCGGTCAGCTCGCCCGACCGGGCGCCCAGCCAGTCCAGGAACTCGCGCAGCTGCTCGCGCTCGTGGCGCAGCGCGCGGCGCAAGCTCGCGCTCTCGTACGCCTGGGCCAGCAGGCTGGTGAACTCCCACAACACATCGCGGTCGAGCACGTCCAGCCGCTGGCCGGGCCCGCGGTCGGCGTGCAGGATCCCGATGACATTGGGCCCCGCGCCCCCGACGACCAGCGGCGCGGCCGCGTAGGACGTCCAGCCCATCAGCTCCACCAGCCGTGGGTCCACGCGCGGATGCACCTGGGCGTCGTCGACGATCGTGGCGCGACGCCGGCGCAGCAGCTCGGTCTCGAGCAGCGGGTGCTCCAACGCGATCGGCTCGGCGCGCAGCCGGGCGACGACATCGGCCGCCCCGGCTCGGTCGTCGATGAAGTGGGCCGCCTCGGCCACCATGCGCCCGTCCTCGGTGAGCGAGAGCACCACCCGCCGCAGCTTGGACGCCCGGCACAGCGCTGCCGGCGCTTGCTCGAGCATCGAGGCCGGCGACGTGATCGACCGCAGCTCGTCAATGGCATGGCGCACGGCGGCCAGCGCCTCAAAGCGGGTGTCATAGCGGTGGCGTACGCGCTCCAGCGCGGCCTCCCGCTCCTGGACCGCGTCGCCGGGGGCGTCGTCGCCCTGATCAGCCAGCCGCCGGGTCAGGGCGTCGATGAGGACGTGCGGCGCCGCCCCTTCGCCGCCCACATCCTCGCCGAGCAGCTCCTGTGCGCGGGTGGCGGCAGCCGCCATGCGCCCGCGCAGCTCGACGTCCAGCGGACCCGCCAGGACCTCGCGTGTGACCGTGGCGGTCACCGCCGGCCCCCGCCGCCCCCGCCGTTCCCGCCGTCCGTGCTTCCGCCCGCCCTGACGAACCGGGCCACGGCATCGGCGCGGTTGGTCGCCCCCAGCTTGCGCAGGATGTTCTTGACGTGGTACTTGACCGTGCCCTCGCGGACCACGAGCGCGGCGGCGATGGACAGGTTGGTGTGGCCGCGCGCCAGCAACCGCAGCACGTCGAGCTCCCGCGCGGTGAGCGACTCGACCAGCCTGGTGTCGGTGCCGCGTCCACGCGGTCTCACGAGCCCCGCCGCGTCCTCCAGCCGTCCCAACCGGGTGCTCATCCAGTGCACCGCCGCGCTCAGCTCCGCGCGGTGCAGCTCGAGCGTGTGGCGCAGCACGGCGCGTTCGAAGACTCCGGCCAGCCCCTCCGCGTAGCGGCCCACCACCTCGCCGTCCAGACCGTCCACGGCCCGCCCGCTGTGCGTGGCATCGGCGTGCAGGAGCCCGATCGTCGTGCTCCCGACCGCCAGCGCGGCGACCGCGTAGGACTCCCAGCCCAGCCGCTGCGCCAGCGGCGCCGGCGTCCGCGCCCCGGCGCTGGCCACCTCCACCACCTCGGCCGTGCGGCGGCGGGCCACCTCGTACTCCAGCAGCGGGTACTCGAGGCGGATCGGGGCCTGCGCCAGCTCGGGCAGCGCGGCGTCGGCCTGCGCCTGGTCGGCGCCGTCCCAGATCGCCAGCGGCACGAGCCGTCCGTCGACGACCTCGGAGATGAGCACCCGATCGAACTCAGACCCGGCCCCCAGCTCGGCCGCGGCGCGGGTGAGCAGGCCCTCCGTCGAGCCCAGCTCGCCCAGTCGCCGCACCGCCTCCGAAACGCGTTCCAGCGCGTCGGCGCGGCGCACGTACTCGAGCTCCAGCAGCTCGCGCTCCAGCGCGAGCAGGTCCACCAGCGTCCGCTCCGCGGCGGCCGTGTCCAGGACCGGCACGGGAGCCATCAGCCGACCCCCGCAGCCGGGTGGGGAGCGAGGGCCGGGCCGGGGGTGGAGGACGCCGAGGCTAGAGCGGGCTGGCGATGCGACGGATCAGCGCATAGCGGGCCACGGCCTCCTGGCCGACGGCACAGAGCCCGAAGCGCTGACCGGCGCGCTCGATCGTGTGCCAGACCGTGGGGGCATCCGCGGCGGCCATGAGCACCAGGGCCTTGTCGTCGGACTCCAGGAGCCACAGGGCATCGGCGCCCGCGCCGGCATGGGCCGTCAGCGGCGGGACGTGCCGGGGGTTGCCCGACGCGCCGTAGACGCCCAGCTCGGCCAGCAGTGCCGAGGTATGACGGCCGACGACCGCGAGCGCCGCCAGCTCGGCGCTCCGATCGACGAGCGTCACCGCCGAGCGGCGCGCCACGCGCGCGTGCAAGACGGCGTAGAGACGGTCGCCACGGCTCGCGTCGGAGATCACCAGCGTCCGGCCGGGGCTCTCGGCGCACCACCACGCACCGCCGCTCAGCACCGCGCCGCCGGGCGCGAGCTCGCTGCCGGTGAGGCGCTGGGTGAGGTGCTGCAGCTGCTCGGGGGGCCCCTGGAGCTCCAGCTTGGCCAGGTCGGAGCGATCGGCCAGCCCGACCGCGCTCACGCATGCCGCCAGCTCCCCGGCGGCCGAGCCGTAATGCGCGACCAGGCTGTGGCCGTCGTGCATGACCAGCACGGCGCCGGCCCGGCGCAGAACCGGATCCAGGGCGCTCTCGCGGCGGTCCGATGAGACGTGCACTGCCATCGCACCG
>Ga0207664_10001410_pt1 | contig 15817 bp, 17 predicted proteins | sample LARL83metaG_FD_184349 | JGI IMG/M metagenome (GOLD analysis project Ga0207664, IMG submission 184349) | Corn, switchgrass and miscanthus rhizosphere microbial communities from Kellogg Biological Station, Michigan, USA - LAR L8-3 metaG... | ecosystem: Host-associated > Plants > Roots >... | reverse complement strand
AAGCTGCGCGAGCAACTGCGGCACCACAACTACCGCTACTACGTGCTGGACGACCCGGAAGTCCCGGACGCCGAGTACGACAAGCTGATGCGGCAGCTGCAGGCGATCGAGAAGGAACATCCCGAGCTCGTCACGCCGGATTCTCCCTCGCAACGGGTGGGCGCGGCGCCGCTCGACGCCTTCGCGGAAGTGCGCCACGCGGTGCCGATGCTGTCCCTGGAGAACGCCTTCGAAGCCGAGGACGTGCGGGAATTCGACCGCCGCATCCGCGAACGGCTGGAGGTCGATGCGGTGGAATACACCGCGGAGCCCAAGCTGGACGGCCTGGCCATCAACCTGCGCTACGAGGACGGCGTCCTGGTGCGCGGTGCCACCCGCGGTGACGGCAGCACCGGTGAGGACGTGACGGCGAACCTGCGCACCATCAAGTCCATTCCGCTGCGGCTCGCCGGCTCAGGTTGGCCCAAGGTGCTGGAGGTGCGCGGCGAGGTGTTCATGCCCAAGAGGGGTTTCGAGGCCCTGAACCAGCGCCTCGCGGCCATGGGTGAGAAGACCTATGTGAACCCGCGCAACACCGCTGCCGGCAGCCTGCGCCAACTGGATCCGCGCATCACCGCCGAGCGGCCGCTGGAGTTCTACGGCTACGGCCTGGGGGAGGTGCTCCCCGACAGGCTGCCCAAGCGCCACAGCGAGGTGCTGGAGCGGCTGCGGGAGTGGGGCATCCGGGTGAACCGCGAGATCCGGACCGCGAAGGGCGCCGAGGGCTGCCTCGGATATTACGAGAGCATCGGCAAGAAGCGCGCCGCGCTGCCCTACGAGATCGACGGCGTGGTCTACAAGGTGGACCGGCTGGACTGGCAGCGGGAGCTTGGTTTCGTGGCGCGGGCGCCGCGCTGGGCCGTGGCCCACAAGTTCCCCGCCGAGGAGCAGATGACGCTGCTGAAGTCGGTCGACTTCCAGGTGGGCCGCACCGGCGCGCTCACGCCCACCGCGCGCCTGGAGCCGGTGTTCGTGGGCGGCGCCACCGTCAGCAACGCCACGCTGCACAACATGGATGAGGTGGAACGCAAGGACATCCGCATCGGCGACACGGTGATCGTGCGCCGCGCCGGCGACGTGATCCCGGAGGTGGCCGGGGTGGTGCTGGCCAAGCGTCCCAAGGATGCCAAGAAGGTCAAGTTGCCGAAGCAGTGCCCGGTGTGCGGCTCCGAAGTGGTGCGACCGGAAGGTGAGGCGGTGGCGCGCTGCAGCGGCGGGCTGTTCTGTTCGGCGCAGCGCGGCCAGTTGATCCGGCATTTCGCGGCGCGCCGCGCCATGGATATCGAGGGCTTCGGCGAGAAGCTCATCGATCAGCTCATCGAGAAGGGTCTGGTGCACACGCCGGCGGACATCTACCGGCTGGACCTCGGGACCTTCGCCGAGCTGGAACGCATGGGCGAGAAGTCGGCGCAGAACCTCATGGACGCCATCGAGAAGAGCAAGTCCACCACGCTGGCCCGCTTCCTCTATGCCATCGGCATCCCGGACGTGGGTGAGACCACCGCCGCGGACCTGGCCCGGCATTTCGGCGAACTGGAGAAGCTTGAGGATGCCGCGGTCGCCTATGAGAAACACCGCCTCAAGCTGGCGGATTCCGATCCCAAGGACGCCGAGAAGCAACTCAAGGAACTGGCGCTGCGGCAGATGGAGGGTATCGGCCCGGTGGTGGCGGAGCAGATCGGCGCATTCTTCGGCCAGGCGGGCAACCGCAAGGTGATCGCCAGCCTTGTGAAAGCCGGCATCCATTGGCCGGCGGCCGCCAGACGTTCCGCGGCGACCCAGACCCTGGCAGGCAAGACCCTGGTGCTCACGGGGACCCTGCCGTCCATGACCCGGGACCAGGCCAAGGACCTGATCCTGGCCCATGGCGGCAAGGTGGCGGGCAGTGTGTCCAAGAAGACCGATTACGTCGTGGCCGGCAGCGAGGCGGGCTCCAAACTGAGCGACGCGCAGAAGTTGGGCATCACGGTGCTGGACGAGGCGGGCTTGAAGAAGCTCCTGCAATCCTGATTCGGGTATTGCTAGAATGAAGCCGGCTCATAGCTCGCGAGCTTCAGGGATGCCCCTATCTCGGATATCAAAGCCGGCCTGCGCGCTGGCGACGTCGATGCTGCTGCTCTGCGGTTGCCGCGGGCCCCTGTCTCCCGACTACGGCCCGCGTGAAGGCAAGTTCCCGGCCTGTCAGTCGAACCAGGACTGCGTCTCCAGCCAGGAGACCGATCCCAAGCTCTATATCGCACCGCTGCGTTACCCGCCCAGCCACAACGACGCCCAGGCGGACCGCGACCAAGCCCACGCCGACCTCATCGCCGCCATCAATGCCGCCGGCTCCGCGCGCATCGTCTCCAACCACCGGCACTACGTGCGCGTGGAGTATCCAGCCGCCAGCCAGGACCAGCGCAAGACCGATTACTACTACCAGCCCGACCAGGCGGTGGACGAGGCGCAGTTCTACCTCTCGCCCAGCAACTACAGCATCGACATGTACTCGGTGGGCAAGCTGGGGTTGATGGAGAACGGCGCGAGCCGCGACCGCCTGGAGCGCATCCGCGCCTACTTCGACAAGCTGGAGCAACAGCAGCGCTCACGCGATTGACCGGCGACAGGCAAAAAAAGAAGGCCGGTCATGGACCGGCCTTCTGCTTTTTTGGTCCTCTTCGGCGCGATCAGTGCTGGGGTGCCGCACCGCTCATGGGAGCCGGTGCCGGCGAGCTCGCCTGGGTGATCTCGACCTTGGCCGAGTCGTTCAGCTTCTTGATGTAGTCATCCACGGTCTTGCGCTGCATGTCGTTGGCGAGCTGTTCGCGCATCTGGTCCATGGACGGCGGAGCCTGGTCGCGCACGTCCTCGAGCTGGATCACGTGCCAGCCATACTGGGTCTTCACCGGTTCCTTGGTGTACTCACCCTTCTTGAGCTTGGCCAGGGCCTGGGCGAACTCCGGCACCATGGTGTTGCCGGAGAACCAGTCGCCGAGTTCGCCGCCGTTGGGGGCGCTGCCCGGGTCCATGGAGTCCTTCTTGGCCAGGGTCGCGAAGTTCGCACCCTTGTTGAGCTGGGCGATGATGCCCTGGGCAGTCGCCTCGTCCTTCACCAGTATGTGACGGGCCTTGTACTGGTGGGGGTCCATGGCCTTGATCTTGTCTTCATAGGCGACCTTGAGGTCGGCATCGCTGGGCTGGTGCTTCTTCAGGTAAGCCTCCACCGCGTTCTGCGCCAGGATGCTGTTGGCGGTGAGCTGCAGCTCGGCCTGCACGTCCGGCTGCTTGTCGACGCCATCCTTGCGGGCCTGCTGGGCCAGGAGCTCCATGTTCACCATGGTCTTGATCAGGCTGGCCTTCTGCACCGGGTTGAGTTCCGGCATCTGGCCCTGCGTCTGTTCGCGCACGAAGGCATCCAGCATGCCCTCGGTGATGGGCGTGCCGTTCACGGTGGCGAGCACGGTGCCGTCGGCGCTTCCGCCGGCCTGCTTATGGCAGGCGGCGAGACCGAGGCCCAGGAGCGCGATGAAGATGAATCTGGAGGCGATACGCATAGGCTTTCCTTGGGTTGGATTTGTCAGGGTTCTTGCTCGTTCTCGTCCGGCGCGAACGCGGCGATGCTTAGCGCGTGTATGTCGGCGTGCATCATCTCGCCGAGGGCCGCGTACACCATGCGGTGACGCTCCACGCGGCTGTGGCCGGCGAAGGCGGACGCCACCACGCGCACCGCGAAGTGGCCACGGCCTTCGTTGGCATGGCCCACGTGCAGGGCACCGTCGTCGCGCACGCTGAGTTCGAGCGGCGCGAGACGCTGCTGCAGGCGCTCGTGGATGGCGGCGGCGCGATCCATCAGGGCAGGGTCTTGCGGAAGGGTTTCACGGTGACCTGCTTGAACACTCCGGCACCCACGTAAGGATCGGCGTCGGACCAGGCCTTGGCTTCTTCAAGGGATTTGAAGTCGGCGACGATCAAGGTGCCGCTGAAGCCGGCCGGACCCGGGTCTTCGGCGTCCACCGCGGGGAACGGCCCCGCCAGCAGCAGGCGGCCTTCACGCTTCAGGGCGTTGAGGCGCTCCAGGTGGGCGGGGCGCACGCTGAGGCGCTTCTGCAGCGAGTCGGCCACGTCCTCACAGACGATCGCGTACCACATCAGGTCTTCTCCTCCTCTTGAGGCATATGACGGGAGAGGTAGATGCCTTGCAGCACGGCGAACACCAGGAACAGGCTGGTGGAACCCCAGACCTTGAACTTCACCCATTCATCCGTGCTGAAGCTGTAGAGGACGTAGACGTTCAAGGTCCCCAGGAACAGGAAGAACCCGCCCCACATGAAGTTGAGGCGCGACCACACCGCCTCCGGCAGCTTGACGCCCTCTTCGAGGGCCAGGCGTATGAACGAGCGCTTGCCCATGAACTGGCTGGCCAGGATCCAGGCGCCGAGGAACCACTCCACGATGGAAAACTTCCACTTCAGGAACAGCGGGTCGCGGAATAACAGGGTGAGGCCGCCCAGGAACAGCGCCAGCACCATGGTGATGAGCAATATGGGTTTTACCGTGCGGGTCCGCAGCCAGGAGATGGCGACCGCGACCACGCTGCCGACCATGATGACGGCGGTGGCGGCATAGATGCCTTGCCACTTGTAGGTCACGAAGAACGCGATCAGCAGCAGGAATTCGAGCAAGGAGGACATATTTCCGGGCCGGCGCGGCAGGGGCGGGCTATGATACCCCAAGCCATACATGCCGGCCCGAGCGGCCCCCGCCTATGAGCCAGTATTTCGTCGTCCATCCCGTGAATCCCCAGAAGCGGCTGGTCCATCAAGCCGCGGAACTCCTGAAGGCAGGGGCAGTGGTCGTGTATCCCACCGACTCCTGCTACGCCCTGGGCTGCCGGCTGGGGGACAAGGACGCCATGGAACGCATCCGCCGCATCCGCCAGGCGGACAGGGACCACAACTTCACGCTGGTGTGCCGGGACCTGTCGGAGATCGCCACCTACGCCCGGGTGGACAACCCGACCTTCCGCCTGCTGAAGGCGTTTACGCCGGGGCCTTATACCTTCATCCTGGAGGCGACCCGCGAGGTGCCGCGGCGGCTGCAGCATCCCAAGCGCAAGACCATAGGCATCCGCGTGCCGGACCATCCGGTGCCGCTGGCGATGCTGGCGGAGCTGGGCGAACCGATCATGAGCTCCACCCTGATCCTGCCCGGCGACGACGGCCCGCTCACCGACCCGGAGGAGATGCGCGCGCGGCTGGAGCATGAGGTGGAACTGGTGATGGACGGCGGTCCCTGCGGCTTCGAGGCCACCACCGTGGTGGACCTGACCGGCGATGCGCCGCGCTTGCTTCGTACCGGAAGAGGGGACCCCAAGCCCTTCGGCGGCTGACCGGCCTGTATAATGCGCGCATGCCGCAATTCAGCCTGGTCCAGAAGATCCTCCTCTACGGAATCCCGCTGCTCTTCGCCATCACGGTGCACGAAGTCGCTCACGGCTGGGTGGCAAACCGCCTCGGCGACCCCACCGCGCGGATGCTGGGACGGCTGACCCTCAATCCCATCAAGCACATCGACCCGGTCGGGACCCTGCTGATCCCCGCCTTGCTGTTGCTGATGCACAGTCCGTTCCTGTTCGGCTGGGCCAAGCCGGTGCCCATCACCCCCCAGAACTTCAAGAAGCCGCGCACCGGCATGGCCTGGGTGGCTGCCGCCGGCCCCGGCTCCAACCTCCTGATGGCCCTCATCTGGCTCGCCATCGCCTGGTGCTCCGTCACCTTCGGCGGCGTGGTGCCCTGGATCGTGCCGCTGTATTGGATGGGAGTGTTCGGCGTGATCGCCAACGTGGCGCTGGGCGTGCTGAACCTGTTCCCCTTGCCACCCCTGGATGGCAGCCGCGTGCTGGCCGGCCTGCTGCCGCCGGAGGGTGCTCGGGTGCTGTACCGAATCGAGCCCTACGGCCTGTTCATCGTCGCGATCCTGCTGGCGACTGGTGTGCTGAACACTCTGCTGGGGCCGCCGATGGACGGCCTCATCAACCTGTTGCTGGCGCCTCTGCCGGCACTGCAGTGAGCCTGCCATGAACGCCGTACTCCCAGGCAACCACCGCGTCCTCTCCGGCATGCGTCCCACGGGGCGCATGCACCTCGGGCACTACCACGGCGTGCTCAAGAACTGGCTGAAGCTGCAGCATGAGTACGAGTGCTTCTTCTTCGTGGCGGACTGGCATGCGCTCACCACCGGATATGACGACGTCACCGGCATCGAGGACGCGGTGTGGGACATGCTGGTGGACTGGTTCGCCGTGGGCGTCGACCCGGGCAAGGCCAACCTGTTCATCCAGTCGCGCATCATCGAGCACGCGGAGTTGCACCTGTTGCTGTCGATGATCACTCCGCTGGGCTGGCTGGAGCGGGTTCCCACCTACAAGGACCAGCAGGAGAAGCTCTCCGACAAGGACCTCTCCACTTACGGCTTCCTCGGTTACCCGGTGCTGCAGGCCGCCGACATCCTCATCTACAAGGCCGGCTACGTGCCGGTGGGCGAGGACCAGGTGCCGCACGTGGAACTGACCCGCGAGATCGCGCGCCGCTTCAACTACATCTTCGGCCGCGAGCCGGACTTCGAGGCCAAGGCCGAAGCCGCGGTGAAGAAGCTCGGCAAGAAGAACGGCAAGCTCTACAGCGACCTGCGCAAGCTCTACCAGGAGCAGGGCGACAGCGATGCGCTGAATACCGCGGCGGCGCTGGTGACCGGCAACCAGAACCTGACCCTCGGCGACCGTGACCGCCTGCTGGGCCACCTCGAGGGCAGCGGCCGCCCCATCCTCGCGGAGCCGCAGCCGCTGCTGACCGAGGCGGCGCGCATGCCGGGCCTGGACGGGCAGAAGATGTCCAAGTCCTACGGCAACACCATCGGCCTGCGCGAGGACCCCAAGTCCGTGGAGCAGAAGCTCAAGACCATGCCCACCGATCCTGCGCGGGTGCGCCGCAGCGACCCGGGTAACCCCGAGAAGTGCCCGGTGTGGGAGTTCCACAAGGTTTATTCGGACCAGGCCACCCGCGACTGGGCCTGGAAGGGCTGCACCACCGCCGGCATCGGCTGCCTGGACTGCAAGAAGCCGGTCATCGACGCCGTGCTGAAGGAGCTGGCGCCCATCCGTGAGCGGGCCCAGGAGATCGAGGCCAACCCCGAGATCGTGCGTTCCGCCGTGGCTCGCGGCTGCGAAGCCGCCCAGGCCGTGGCCCGCGATACCATGGACGAAGTCCGCCAGGCCGTGGGCCTGGCCCAACGGTAGAGACATGCACAACGAAGAGACCAAGATCATCGGCGCTGAGCCGGTCCCCGAGCAGGCGGAGATGCCCTTCGCCATCGTGCAGGGCGCACCCTATATGACCCTGCCGCGGGACCTGTACATCCCGCCGCAGGCGCTGGAGGTGTTCCTGGAGGCCTTCGAGGGCCCCCTCGACCTCCTGCTCTACCTCATCCGCCGCCAGAACCTGGACATCCTCGATATCCCCATCGCCGAGATCACGCGGCAGTACATGGAGTACATCGAGCTGATGAAGGAGATGCATCTGGAGCTCGCCGGCGAGTACCTGGTGATGGCGGCGATGCTGGCCGAGATCAAGTCGCGCATGCTGCTGCCGCGCCCGCCCATCGAGGAAGGCGAGGAAGTGGATCCGCGCGCCGAGCTGGTGCGCCGGCTGCAGGAGTACGAGCGCTACAAGCAGGCGGGCGAGGACCTGGATGCCATGCCGCGGGTCAACCGCGACGTGTTCCCGGCCGGTGCCGAGGTGCGCGACCACCGCGCCGTGCAACTGGTGCCGGACGTCACCATGAAGGAGCTGCTGGTCGCCTTCAAGGAAGTGCTGCACCGCGCCGACATGTTCACCCACCACCATGTGGGCCGCGAGCAGCTCTCGGTGCGCCAGCGCATGTCCGACGTGCTGGCGGGGCTGCAGGGCCACGACTTCCGCGAATTCACCACGCTGTTCAAGGCCGAAGAAGGCCGCCTGGGCGTGGTGGTGACCTTCCTGGCGCTGCTGGAGCTCATCAAGCAGCACCTGATCGAGCTGGTGCAGGCCGAGGCCTTCGCTCAGATCCACGTGAAGGCCAAGGTCGGGGTGCACGAGGTGGACCTGGAGAAGATCGAGATCGACGTCGACGGGGAGGAGCCGGCCCATGAAGCCTGAGAAGAAGATCGAGTTGCGCAACATCATCGAAGGCGCCTTGCTGGCGGCGGGAAGACCATTGAGCATCGACGAGTTGCTGGCGCTGTTCGCCGACGAGGACCGCCCCGAGCGCGGCGAACTGCGCAAGGCGCTGGACATGCTGCAGGCCGAGTTCGAGGGCCGCGGCATCGAGCTCAAGGAAGTGGCTTCCGGTTTCCGCATCCAGGTGCGCAAGGAGCTCGCCCCGTGGATCAGCCGCCTCTGGGAAGAACGCCCCGCGCGTTATTCGCGCGCGTTGCTGGAGACCCTGGCGCTGGTGGCCTATCGCCAACCCATCACCCGCGGCGAGATCGAAGAAGTGCGCGGCGTCACGGTCAGCACACACATCATCCGCACCCTGCAGGAACGCGGCTGGATCCGCATCGTCGGCCACCGCGACGTGCCCGGCCATCCGGAGATGTTCGGCACCACCAAGGATTTCCTGGATTACTTCAGCCTGAAGAGCCTGGACGAGCTGCCGACCCTGGCGCAATTGCGCGACATCGAGAGCATCAATGCCGAGCTGGACTTCGGCGATGGTGCCGTGCAGGCGCAGGCCGAAGGGATGCCGGAGGCCCCTGCCACGGCACCGCGCCTCGCGGAAGACGAAGCTTCCCACCGGGATGCAGACGACGGCGAAGCCGGCGTCACCACGCACTGATGGAACGGGAAGACCAGGACGCTGCCGGCGAACGCCTCCAGAAAGTCTTGGCTGCGGCGGGCTTGGGTTCGCGCCGCGAGATCGAAGGCTGGATCACCCAAGGACGCGTCACCGTCAACGGCAAGCCGGCGAAGCTGGGTGACCGCATCCGGCCCAGCGACCGGGTGAGCGTGAACGGCAAGCCGGTGCGGGGCCTCGAACATGCCGCCGACACCCGGCGCCGCGTGATCCTCTATCACAAGCCGGAAGGCGAGCTCACCACCCGCAAGGACCCGGAAGGCCGTCCCACGGTCTTCGAGGCGCTGCCGCGCCTGCGCGGCAGCCGCTGGGTGTCCGTGGGCCGCCTGGATACCAACACCTCGGGCCTGCTGATCTTCACCAACGACGGTGCGCTGGCCAACAAGCTCATGCATCCCTCCGCGGAAGTGGAGCGGGCTTACATGGTTCGAGTGCTTGGCAATGTCACGGAGGAGCAGCTCCTGGCACTCAAGCGTGGCGTGCGCCTCGAGGACGGCATGGCCAAGTTCGACGAAATACTCGAGGGCGGCGGTGAAGGCAGCGCCAATCACTGGTACGAAGTCGTGCTGCGAGAGGGGCGCAATCGCGAAGTCCGGCGACTGTGGGAGGCGGTGGGTGTCACCGTCAGCCGCCTGACGCGCATTCGCTACGGAAGCCTCAACTTACCGCGTAACCTACCGCGGGGAGCCTGGCGCGACGCCACCGAGGAAGAGACCAACGCGCTGCTGGCGACGGCCAAGATGCCGGTGGCGGCGAAGAAACCGGGCCGTCCGGCACCGCGCAAGAAGCTCACCCTCTCGAACCCGCGGCGCAATCGGCGCTGAGACATCACTGGGCGTCGAACTGCTGCCCCGTGACGCCTTTGCTGTCCGGTCCCAATAGATACAGGTAAGTTCCGACGATGCTTTCCGGCGTCGCCAGCTTCTCCCTGTCTTCCGCCGGGAAAGCCTGGCGACGCATCTCGGTCCGTACCGGCCCCGGGTTTAGGCTGTTCACCCTTAGGGTTTTTCTGAACTCTGTCTCGTCCGCTAGGGTGGTGGAGAGCGCCTCGACGCCGTACTTGGAGACGGAGTAGGCACCCCAGTAGGCGCGAGCCTTGCGGCCGACGCCGGACGAGGTGAATACCACCGAGGCGTCCGGCGACTTGTAGAGCAGCTCCAGGCAGGCTTTGCTCAGCATGAAGGGCGCAGTGAGGTTCACCTGCAGCACTTGCTGCCAGACATGCACCTCGTGATGCTCGATGGGTGCGCGCTCGCCGAGGATGCCGGCGTTGTGCAGCAGCCCGTCGAGCCGGCCGTACTCCTTGTCCAGCACGCCCACCAGGTCCTCATAGTCCTTGTACTTGGCGCCCATGAGATCCATGGGATAGATACCGGGTTTGGGCGCACCGGCGGCCACCAATGCATCGTAGCTGGCCTCCAGTTTCTTGACGGTCTTGCCCAGCAGCACCACCGTGGCGCCATGGGCGCCCAGCGCCACCGACACGGCACGGCCGATGCCGTCGCCGGCGCCGGTGACCAGGATCACGCGATCCTTGAGGAGATCCTTCGCAGGAGCGTAGTCGCGCTTGTTCTCGACCATGGGTGCCTTAGCTGGCCTGGCGCGCAGCGCGCCAGGCGGTGAAAAGTGCGGAGATGGGCTGCAATTCTACGGGCTCCGCCGCACGCGCGGTACCGGCGCGCTCCTGCTTGCGGGCGCGCTGCAAGGCGAGGGCGCAGCGCACCTGCCATACCCGCAGCGCCGTGCGTTCACCCGCCGGCACATCCATGAGCGCCGATGCCCGCATGGCGCGGGCCCGGTCGCCGTAGTCCTGCACCAGGGCCTGCACTTGGGCGGTGCCGTGGCTCTCGCCGTTGATGTGCCTGTCCACTCCGTGGAGCTTCAGGTCCTCGGCCGCGAAGCAGAGACGCCCGTGCAGGGCCTGGGCCACGCCCCTGGAAGCGATATCCGCGAGGCAGGCGGCATTGCCCAGGAGCCGCGCCGCAAGGCGCGTCTCCTCGCTGTGGCCGCCGCCCAATACGGCGGAGAGCTCGGCGAGGGCGCCGGAATGGCGATAGCAGTAGCGTTTCACGTCCTCGAACGTGGGGAATCCGGCACCGGCGATGTCCATGCGCGTGCCCAGCACCAGTTCCCGGAACAGGGGATCCATGCCCTTCAGCCCCGCCATATGGGGCTGCAGGGCCTGGGTAAGGGGATGGCGCGCCTTGCCGGCGTAGAGGCAGCCGATCTCCTCCTCCCACCAGCGCAGCTTCACGTCCGCCACGCCGGGATCACGCGCCTCGCGCGGGACTTCGTGCAGCTCCAGGTACACCGCATGCAGCGCGGTCTGGAGCGCGCGCGCCGAGGCCGGCAGGAAGGTCAGGGAGAGGCGCAGATCGAAGGGAGCACCGGCGATTTTTCCTGCGGCCTGTGCGGCCGGATTCATGCGTCGGACTTCTTGATGTCGGTGAGCCTTGCCGCGGTCTCGACGGGTGCCAGGTCCGGCAGCTCCTTCTTGGACTGCACGCCGAGCTCGGTGAAGCGGCGCGCGGCGGGCAACACCTGGCGCTCCAGGGAACCCACCGCATTGTTGAAATGCTGCACGCTGTTCTCCAGCGCACCGCCCACCTTACCCATGTGCTCGGCGAAGGTGGCGATCCTCTGGTGCAGGACCTCGGCGTGCTCGCGGATGCGCTCTGCGTTCTCGGCTAGCGCCACCTGGCGCCAGCCATAGGCCACGGCCTTCAGCAGCGCCACGAAGCTCGTGGGCGTGGCGAGCATCACCTTCTGCCGCAAGGCCTCTTCGAGGAGCCCCGGTTCCCGGTCCAGCGCCGCCGACAGGAACTGGTCGCCGGGGATGAACAGGATCACGAAGTCGGGGCTCTGCTTGAACTGGTCCCAGTAGCGCTTGCCCGCCAGCTCCTTGATGCGTTCCCGCACCTTGCGGGCGTGGCTCACGAGGTGGGCATCCCGCGCCTGGGCATCGCCGGCTTCGATGGCGGCGATGTAACTGTCGAGGGAAGTCTTTGCGTCCACCACCAGTTCACGGTTGTCCGGCAGGCGCACCACCATGTCGGGACGCAGCGCACCGTCCTCGGTGCCAGTGTGCAGCTGCTCGATGAAATCGCAGCGGTCCACCATGCCGGCCAACTCCGCCAGCCGCTTCAGCGTCAGCTCGCCCCAGCGGCCGCGCACCTCCGGGCGGCGCAGGGCGTTCACCAGGTTGCGGGTCTCCGCCTCCAGCTGCTGCTGGCCCTGGGACATGAGCTGCAGCTGGGCCGTGATGCTGCCGAAGGATTGCTTGCGATCCTTCTCGATCTCGCGGATCTGCTCCTCGGTCTTCTTCAGCGCCTCGTTGATGGGCTTGATGAGCTCGGCGAAGGCCTGCTGCTTCTTGTCCAGCTCACCCTTGGCTTCGGACTGGAAACGCCCGAGGTTTTGGGTGGCCAGGTCCAGGAACGCCTGGTTGTTGCCCTTGAGGGCGTCGCCCGCGAGCGCCTTGAAGGTGGTCTCGAGGTCGGTACCGGCTTCCGCCTTCGCCTTATAGGCGGCATAGCGGGTGGCCGCCATGGCATAACCGATGGCGAGACCCGCACCCAGCACTATCACGCCGAGTACGATGAGGAACGGCCAGCTCACGCGCCTGTCCCCGCGGCAGCGCGCAGCACCGGCTTGGTAGCGATCCAGTCCAGGAGTTCGCTGGGATGCTTGATCATGTGGTCCGGCTTCCAGACGTCGGGCCGGTCTTCCTCGCCCAGGTAGCCATAGAGCGCCACCGCCGCCAGCATGCCGGCGGCATGGGCAGACTGCACGTCCCGTTCCGCGTCCCCTACGTACAAGCCCTTGTCCGCCGGCCTGTTGCACAGGCCAGCCGCGTGGAGCAGGGGGTCCGGATGCGGCTTGCGGCGTGCCACGGTGTCGCCGCTCACCACGCAGGAGGCGCGCTTGAGCAGGCCGCGGGCTTCCAGCAGCGGCTCCGTGAGCCAGCCCGGCTTGTTGGTGACGATGCCCCAGGTCAGGCCTTCGGCCTCCAGGCGATCCAGCACTTCGCTCATGCCGTGGAACAGCCGGGTCTCCTCGGCGAGGTGCTTCTCGTAGATGTCCAAATAGCGGGTGCGCATCTCGGCGAAGCGCGCGTCCTGGGGTTCGATGCCGAAACCGAGCTTCAGCAAGCCCATGGCGCCATGGGACACCTGGGGACGGATGCGGTCAGGGGCGAGGGGCGGCAGGTTGTGCTCCGCCCGCAGCAGGTTGAGGGACGCGCCCATGTCCGGAGCCGTGTCCATCAAGGTACCGTCCAAGTCGAAGAGCACCAGTTCGACGCTCATGGGGCCTTGCTGAAATGCATGAAGTAGTTGACGTCCAGGCCCGGCCCCATGCGGTATTCGCGGGTGAGGGGATTGTAGTGCAGGCCGGTGCTGTGGCGGTGCGTCAGTCCCGCCTCCCGCGCCCAGGCTTCCAGCTCCGAGGGCCGGATGAACTTGGCGTACTCATGGGTGCCGGCGGGGATGAGCCTGAGCAGGTATTCGCCGCCCAGGATAGCCATGGCGAAAGCCTTGGGAGTGCGATTGAGCGTCGAGAACACCGCATCGCCGCCGGGCTTGAGCATAGTGGCGACGGCGCGGACGACGGAGCCGGGGTCCGGCACGTGCTCCAGCATCTCCAGGCAGGTGATGACGTCGAAGTGGCCGGGACGCTCCGCGGCCAGGGCTTCGGCGCTCACGTGCCGGTACTCCACCTGACGGCCGCTCTCCTGGAGATGCAGCCGCGCCACCTTGAGGGCGCCTTCCGAGAGGTCGATGCCTGTGACCTTGGCGCCGCGGGATGTCATGGCTTCCGCCATGAGCCCGCCGCCGCAGCCGATGTCCAGCACGACGCGGCCTTTCAGAGGCGCACGCTGGTCCACGTAGTCGAGGCGCAGCGGATTGATGGCGTGCAGCGGCTTGAACTCGCCGCTGGGATCCCACCAGCGCGATGCGATGGCGTCGAATTTTGCGATCTCGTCGGCATCGAGGTTGGCTTGCATGTCAGGCGCTCTTCGCTTGGGGCGCACCGGCCACGATGCGCTCACGCCATTGCTCGGCACGCTGGATGAGGGCGGTCGGATCCATCCGGGTGAGCCGGCCTTCCTGGAGCAGGCGCCGGCCGGCCACCCAGACATCACTGACCTGTTCACGATCCACGGCATAGACGAGAGTGGAGGTCACGTCGTGTACCGGCTGGGTCGCCGGCTCGTCCAGGTCGACGGCACAAAGGTCGGCCCATTTGCCGGGCGTGAGGGAACCGAGCTCGTTGCCGAGTCCCAGCGCCCTCGCGCCGTTGAGGGTCGCCATCTGCAGCGCCGTGGCGGCGGGCACCGCAGTGGAGTCCCCGGAGACGCCTTTCGCCAATAACGCGGCGGTCTTCATCTCCGCGAACATGTCCAGGCTGTTATTGCTGGCGGCGCCGTCGGTGCCGATGGCCACGTTGACGCCGGCCTCGATGAGCTTGGCCACCGGGCAGAAGCCAGAAGCCAGCTTAAGGTTCGAGGACGGGCAGTGCACCACGCTGATGCCGTTCCTGGCGGCTTCTGCGATCTCGGCGTCCGTGAGCTGGGTCATGTGGGCCGCCAGCAGTGCGTCCGTGAAGAGTCCCAGCTCGGCGACGCGGGCTATCGGCCGCCTGCCGTGCTGCTTCAGGCTGTCTTCCACCTCGCCCGCGGTCTCGTGCAGGTGGGTGTGCACCGGCAGGTCCAGTTCCGCCGCCAGGGTCTGCAGCTTGCGCAGCCAGGGATCCGATACGGTGTAGGGAGCATGGGGTGCAAACACGAACGACAGCAGCGGCTCATTCTTGTGCTGGTCCCGCAGCTCCAGGCCCTTGCGGATGTATTCCTCAGGGCCCGAACCCCAGGGGCTGGGGAAGTCGAACACGATCATACCGAGCACCGCACGCACGCCGGCCTGGCGCGCCGCCTCGGCGGTCACTTCCGGGAAGAAGTACATGTCGCCGAAGCAGGTGGTGCCGCTGCGCAGCATCTCGGCGAGGGCGAGTCCGGCGCCGTCGCGCACGAACCCCGGGTCCACCCAGCGGTGCTCGGCCGGCCAGATGTGATCCTGCAACCAGCGCATCAGCGGCAAGTCATCCGCGAGACCCCGCAGCAAGGTCATGGCCGCGTGGGTGTGGGCGTTGATGAGACCGGGGATCAGCGCGTGATGGAAGAGGTTGATCTCTTCCGGCGAGTCGAACCGGGCCTTGGCTTCCGTGGTGGGGAGCAACGCGACGATGCGGCCGTGGGCGATGGCGAGGCTGTGGTGCTCCAGCACGCGGCCCGCCGGCTCCACTGGCACTATCCAGCGGGCATGGACCAGCGTCTCGACCGTCTGCATCGCGGGAATCCAGGAGTGAAGACTTGAATCGCTAGTGTATAGAAACGGCCTGCATGCGTCCGCTGCGGGAGCATGTCGCCGCTGCCGCGACGCTTCTCCGGACAGCCGCTCCGGTGACGGGGACAGCACCGCCGAAGACCTCGAAGCCGATATGTCGCGCTCGCCGGAATGGCCCCAAAAGGGGACAAAAAAGCAGCGCTTTTTGCCGCAAACCCACGCTCGGAAGTATTTGAAAGTCCTCAATAAATCGGTGTTTTGTGATAACATTAACTGTTTGATTTTCCCGCCTCCGGCGGCCAGAAAAAACCCTTAGAAATCCGACCCTTGCATGGCTGAATTCGCCCGCGAGCTCGCTCTCGTCAACCTCGAAGAGGAGATGAAGCAGTCCTACCTGGATTACGCCATGAGCGTGATCGTGGGACGGGCGCTGCCGGACGTGCGCGACGGACTGAAGCCGGTGCACCGCCGCGTCCTGTACGCCATGCAGGAGCTCGGCAACGACTACAACAAGGCCTACAAGAAGTCCGCCCGCGTGGTGGGCGACGTCATCGGTAAGTACCACCCCC
>Ga0207664_10001409_pt1 | contig 15821 bp, 36 predicted proteins | sample LARL83metaG_FD_184349 | JGI IMG/M metagenome (GOLD analysis project Ga0207664, IMG submission 184349) | Corn, switchgrass and miscanthus rhizosphere microbial communities from Kellogg Biological Station, Michigan, USA - LAR L8-3 metaG... | ecosystem: Host-associated > Plants > Roots >... | reverse complement strand
GACGCGATGGACCTGCTCACCGCGCCATTCAAGAATGTGCCGGGCTACGACCCGGAAATGCATCTGACGATGGGCAATCACGAAGAACGGCTTGACCGCTTCGCGAACGAGCATCCGTACCTCGAAGAAGTCGTCGGAACGCACATGCTTAGTTTTGGCTCATGGGGATGGAAGGTGCATCCGTTCCTGAAACCCGTAGCAGTGGATGGCGTCAGGTATTGCCACTACTTCATTTCCGGCGGTCAAGGCAAAGCGGTTTCCTCGGCACCCGCCCTGCTGCGGTTGCAAAAGTCATCCTGCATCATGGGCCACAACCAGAAGACCGACGTTGCGTTTCATCCCGTAACGCATCAGTGGGCGATCTTCTGCGGCATCTGCAATCTGCACGACGAGCATTACTTGGGGCCGCAGGGTAACGACGTGCGGAGACAAATTCTCGTCCTGCATGAGGTCGAGGATGGCCGCTTCGATCCGATGTTCGTCTCGCTCAAATTCCTGCGAAAGGCGTACTCGTGAACGACCGCATGACGCTTCAGGACTGGACGCGCCTGCGTCAATTCCTCAATGACCTGACCGACCCGGAGATGTACGGCTTTGCCGTGTCGGAAGAGGTCCGACGGAGAGCCTTGGAGCTACAGGAGTTGTTCCGATGAAAGCGCTGATGGCGGTCGCACTGCTCGCGCTGCCGATGGCCGACGAGCCTGCGCCCGCTCCCGATACGCCAGAGGTAACGATGGTCGCGACGGCGCAATTCAAGGCGCTGCTGGAGGACAACCTACGGCTGCGCCAGTTGGTGGTCGATGCCATCGCTGCACGGGACAAGGCCGTTGATGACGAGACGACGTGCGTGGTCGGCCGTACGACATGAGTTGGCGCGATCTAGTCACCGATGACGAGCAGCAATACGACATTGGTTTCGTGCTCTGGCTCGTCGGTGGCATTGTGTTTCTGATTCTTGCGCTGGTGAACTGGAGCAAGTTCGACGCGCAGACCTTCGGCATCGGCTTCGGTGCGGTATTGGGTGCTGGCGGGGCTATGACATGGATGCGGAGCCGCTAAGATGATCGCAGCGATTTTCGGCTCGCGCCTGTTTCTGGAAATCCTCGGCATTGCTGCCATTGGCCTGTTCCTGCTCGGACTGAAAACGAGTTACGACGACAAGCACGAAGCGATCGGCGCGGCAAGGATTCAAGCCCTGTGGGACGCGGACAAGGCGGCGCGTATCCGGGCGTTTTCCGAAGCGATGACCAAGTACGTCACGGCGCAGTCGGATGCCGATGCCAGTCAGAAGGCGCTCGAAGCCGAGCGACAAGGGAGGATCACCGATGCCAAACACCGTGCCGCGAATCTGCCGGCGCCTGATGCTCATCTGCGCTTTCCCGGCAATGCTGCAAGCCTGCTCGACGACGCCGGCAGTAATACAACCTCGGCTCCCGGAGCCGCCGGCCAGCCTGCAAACAGTCCCGCCGCTCCTGCCGAAGATTCCACGGTCGGCCTCGTCACCGGCTGGGCCGTCGATGTCATCGGCTATTACAACGCCTGCCGCGATGAAGTAATCGGCTGGCAATCCTTCTTTCACGCGCTGCAACAGGCGCAACCGGAGGTCACACCGTGAATTATCAACTATGGGGCGTCGTCGCCCTGGTCATCGTTTTTCTGCTCGTTGCGGGCTATCAGTATTTCAAGAAGCCGCAGCTGGCCGCGCTGGTCGAATCCCACGTCGAGAAATTCCTGTGCTCCCATCCCGCCGCACCCGCAGCGTCAGCAGCCGTTCCTCCTCCAACGGCAGCGTCTACGGGTAGCGGCGGGACCCTTACGGCCTCGGATGCGGTCGCTGCCAAGCATGCGCAATACGACGCGCTCATTGCCGCGGGCCAGAAGGCGCAGGCCAATAAAGCGGCACTGACCGCGAAGCAGGCGGAACTGGAGGCGCTCGTCAAATGATCTCATGGCTAAGAAAGATCATCGCGGTATTCCATCCCGCGAGTCAGAAAGTCGTTGATCTCGCATGGAGCCAGACCGGGAATGTCCGCGTTCCGGTGCCGGACTTCGGTGCGGAAACATTGGTCATCCGCTTCACGACGCCCGCTACGGCGGATACGGCAGCGATCCAGGTGTCGCAACTGCCCGGGGCCCCGCAGGTCTTTCGCGCGGCAACCCTGACGCTGGGCGGGACTGTCCTCGCCGAGCAGTTGAGCCAGAGCCCCGTCTTCCGACTATCCGTCGGTGGTGATTCGCGGCTCGGCCTCACTGCACTCCAGCCGAATACGACGTATTGCATCAACGTGGTCAACCGCGACAGCTACAACGGGCCGTGCAACTGCAACGGCAATTGCGGCGTGAACATCGATTTCACGAATTGACATGCAGCGCTTGCAGGCTTACCTCCTGCGCGTCTGCATCGCTTTCGATGGATTCGTCCAAGCCTGTCTCAACCGGGGGACCATCGGCATCACCATCAGCAGCCGGGCCGGGACTGCCGCTGCTCACGGGCACCGCTGGGGACTGATCATGTGGTGGCTGCTCGACCACACGTGGCCGTTCGGCAAGAATCCCGTGACCGGCGAGAGCCATTGTGCCGCGGCGATCCGCAACGACATCATGCGGGCGCGCAAAGCCATCCTGGAACTGCACGATCCCGTCGTGACCGCTTATCTCAAGGATCGGTGAGGTCCAACTGCCTGCTGTGGGCGTGGCGGCAATGGGTTCGATACGGCGGTTACCTCGCCTTCCGAAAATCGCGTTACGGGCGCTGGTGGCATTGGTTCTGGAGCCCGGACTTACGACGATGGTACTCATTCTCCCCCATCAATCCGCGACACAAAGCCTGTCCCCCGCCGCTATTCAAAGGTTACGTCAAGGCCATGGATGACTGAACGCTATTGGGACTTCGCGCCGATGGTAACTCACGCCTTCGGCTCCGGGTCCATCACCTTGCCCTGCGGCGCGAAGTTGTGAACCTCGTCGATGACGAGCCAGCGCGGCCCGCGCGTCTGCCGGAATAGCGTCGATGCGAAATCGATGAAGAATCGCGTGCGGTCGCCCGGCATCCAGCCGCCGAGATCGATCAGGCACGGCCGGTTGCCGGTGGCGTAGAGTTCCGCAACCTGGGCGCCGGCGTGAGCGTTGATCGGCACGTCGGCGTGCTCGCCGCCGAAGATCACCAGCGGGTAGCCGGCTTCCTTGCCATCTGCCGATGACTTGATTCCCCACCAATCGCCCTTCGGGTCAAGGATGCACACCGGCAACTGCTTCGCGAGCTGGCTCTCGACGAGCAGGCGCAGCACGGACGACTTGCCGGCGCCAGTCTTGCCGAGGACGATGGTGTGCTGCGACAGCGCGGCGGCGGGGATCGGATGCGTCACGGGTCGCTATTCCTTGGGTTGCTCTGCGAGAGCGGCATCGATATATGCGTCGATCATTACTCCGCGCTGCGAAGGCGTCGACCGCGTCCACGCATCGTCAGGAGGGTCGTACTCGAACGGGTACGTCCACGCCTCCTTAGATGTAGCTGGCATCCGTCCACTCGGCAGGAACGGGCGCATTCCAGCAGTGTGAGAATCACGCCATGCCAGATACCGCTCTGCATCTCGTCGCACAGTAGCTAGAGCGGATTCAGCGGCTTCGGCGCGAGCGAGCAGGGCGGTAAGCGCGTCGGCGGCAGTGATGCAATCATGGTCCTGCCGCGTCGGCTCAACCGCGCATGCGTAATATCCGTGCAGCCGGATCAGCACATCCTCGGAGATCAGCGCCCGTACTTCCTCATTCGTCATGGCTTATCGCTCCCCTGTTTCCATTCCGGATCGCTGTGATGACGCTGGCCGAGAATGCGGATGCCTGCCGCGTACTCATACCGCCGACCGTACTCGTTAAGAGATACAGGGATGGATGACCCGCCAAGTTCGCGCAGCAGCGTCAGGACTAGCTCGGGCCGCTCCAGCAGCAGATGCAGGTAATCGTGATTGATCTCGATGATCGTTCGCGTGCTCATCTATCGCTCCCCTCCGATTGCAGCGCGGCGAGAGCGGCTTTGCACCGAGCGCACGTGTAACGGTCGCCATCGGCCAAGTTGTCGCACAGGTCGCAGAGCATTCGCCCCTTGTCGGCGGCGCGGCGCACTCGACTGGCCGCACGATACAAATCGCGTGCCGTCACTTTGCCGAAGGGGAGACAGGTGCGCCCCCAAACGATGTGCTCGACCATCGAATCGGACGCATCTGGCATCGCCCCGCGAATTATGGTTGCGGCATCGCTCATTCCCGCTCTCCCCTATATTTCCGTGGACGCGAGGATGCACGGGAACGAACCAGACTGGCGTTCGCGTTCAATCGCTTCGGCGAAGGTGATGCGCTCGTTGTCGGGATCGTCCTCGTATTCGCCGGTATTCATGATCAGGTCGAGCGAGCATTCCTCCGCATCATCGGGATGAGTCTTGACGCCCGTGTAGCCCTCGTACCACTTGATGACCTCGTCCAGAGTTTCGCCAGCGACGAACTCGCAATCGTCAATCTTCCAAACCTTCATTCCCGCTCCTCACAAAACTGGTTTTTCCGTTTTGGAGTCGTATCAACGACACGTCCTAAAGCGTGCGCCCACGCGCAGCGCAGACAGTAGTTGGCGGATGCGGCTCGTAGAAAGCGGTCGCCTTGTGCAATGGCCGCGTCGCACCGGTCGCACTCCAACGGAATCCATGTCACGCGGATCATTCCCGCTCTCCCAATTGCGGCGCGGCGGCCGATCGCCAAATTACAAACCCAGTTTGCGTTTCAACCCGAACCGTTCCCGCATTGGCTTCCGCGCTCCGACGAGCCTCTTCATCGCTGTGCAGCATGACTGGGTAAAAGCCGCCTTCGCGGAAGAAAATGTAGCAGTGCGCAATCTTCCTATAGCTCGGATCACTCATTCCCGCTCTCCCACAGCGCTCTGCCAGCCTACGACAACACGAAAGCCGAGCAGCGCAAGTGTCAACTCGCCCTTCCAACAAGGCGGTTCGGCGCGGACATAACGCGTGCTATCTTCGCAACGGTCAAACAGCAGCCAGATCATTCCCGCTCTCCCGATCGCTCCCCTGGCGCGGCGAGACAGCCGTCTTCGTGTTCCTCGGGTCTTCCATCGCGCCATTCATGGCAGCATTCGGCGCATCGCTTGAACGATTGCACGTAGCCTGCGACCTGTCGGGAAAGCGAACGTATCGAGCGCGATCGCAGCGCCGCGCGCAGCCTATCCCGCTCTTCCTGTAGTGCGGATATTTCGCGCCAGTACGCAACGTCCTCAAGCCACCCATCGCGATCCGCCCCTACCTTCATCGCTGCGATACGCTCACTGTTGGCAAGCCGCTCGGCCGCCCACGCGCGCACGTCTAGCGCATCCCGAGCAGGCTCCAGCCCATCCCGTAGTGGAGCGGCGTCCTCGTCATCATCCATACCGTCGGCAAAGTGAATCGTGTGCGAAAGGTCGCGGATGGCGGGCGGCGTAAACGCTGGCGGCGCTTCGGTGGGTGGGCGCTCTGCTGGAGCAGCCTCGGCCCTGGCGATCCCGCAGAATTTGCACTCATCGTCCCGATACGGATCGGAGTCAGAGCGCATCTCGCGCCACTCATGCTGACAGGGCGCGTCCGCGTCACATTGCCAGCAAGGAGAATTCAAGCGCTTGCCGTGCTCGCACATGCTGGATGGGTCGGAAGAGGCGGCGATCAAATGAGTCGATGTAATAGTGCGGCACTTTAGGCAAATCGACGCGCCTTGCACTATCTCGTTGTCTGCCGACACCCACTCGTGCGCGCACTCCTGTGCGGGTAGCGGCTGCGCGAGATAGGCTTCGGCTTCGGCAACCATTTCCTTATTCTTGCCTACGGGGTGCTCGAAGGCGTATGCCCGCGCCATTGGGAAAATGAGTCGCAGCAGTTCCCGTGCGTCAGTCATGGGGCGGATTCCTTTGGTATGCGCGAGCGTATGGCCTTGGCGCAAATGAAATTGCTGGGCACCTTGTGCACGTCCAGTTGCTGCTCGCACACCTTCGCAGCATCTTCGTAGGCGTAGCGCATGCCGAGTTCGAAAAGTGCCATTTCTTCGTCAGTAAGATCGCCAGCGTTAAGGAATGCCTCCAACGCTTCACGCTGTTCTGGTGTGAGATTCACGACAAACCTCGATTTATTTTTACAGCGTCCATGTGGCAACTCGCAACGCCTTCCCGACTCCGACACGAAAGGCTTTGTGTCATCACGCCTCTAGTGCTTCCGGCGTCATTGCGAGCAGGTCCAGTTCCGATAGCCGATAGCGCAGGTACAAGCCATGCTCCTTCAGCTTGTGAACGCCGCTCGCGCCTACGTGGTGCTCGGGGCATAAAGCGATGGTCAAGAAATGACTGGAGCGGTCGCTCGCCCCGGTCCCGTACTTGAGGTGATGCACCAAGGCCGGCGTCTCGCCCAATCCGATGTGCTGACAAAGCACGCACGGCACTTGCGCGACCCGCGCCATGTGCCGGCGCTCTTTGGCGGTGCGTTTCATGCTGCCTGCGTCGTGAAGCGCTCGAACATATCGTCGAGCTCGCGCAGGAACGTCGCCGCCGCAGTCTCAACCTCAGTCAATTGCTCGGCCGTCGGCGTGAACTTCGCCAGGAACAGCCGGTGCCGCTCGTTCTTGATGCGTGGATCATAGGCGACGAAGCCGCACCATTTCTTTCCCGTGCAGGCCAGTTGCGCAAGCATCTGCGGCACGTGCTCATCCGGGATGCCGCCGGCCAGCTTCCAGATCGCGAACTTGGCCGTCGTCGGGCACTTGACCTCGAGCAGCCCGTCGTCCAGTTCCCGATCCGGCGTGGCCCCGAAGTATTCGATAGACGGATGGCGGTAGAACCGGCTTAACTTCACGTCGCGGCCGGTCAACTCCACGAACTTATCGACCGCCTCGTCCTCGTACTCAAGACCATGCTCCATTGGCTCCGTCACGACATGGGGAACGGAGAAGCCGGTCAGCCGCTCGGCCAATAACTCGTGTAGCAGCTTGACGCGAGCGGCCCCAGCCTTGCCATCCCTGCGGAAGTCCATCGCGTCCTTCATGCGACTGGCCGTGAGACAGCCGCAGCGCTCGGCCAGCCACGCGGCCTTCTGTTCCGGCGACATTGCCATGGCTAGAACGGCACTTCCGTAGGATCGCGTCCGTCATCCAGCGCAGCGTTGATCTCGTCATCAGACTTCGGCCGCGCCTTGGCAACCTTCCGCGGCACACTCTTGACGCGCAGTCCGCCGACGACATTGCCGCCGAACTCGATGTCAGGATCGACATAGAGGATCACGGTATTGCCGAGCCAATCCTCGGTATCGTCGCCCAGGGCCTTGCCCATGCGCTTGAGATTGGTCACGTTGAGCACCATCGGCTTCGGGAACTCGTTGAACTTGACCGTCCAGCGATACTCCGGGTCCTCGTCGTCGCGGGCCACGTTCACCTTCTTTAGCCCCTGCACGGTGACGGTGATTTCCTCGTCGCCAACGTCGGATTGCTTCAGATACTTGCTCTCGATCATGTCGCCGATCTTCATGTGCGTGTCCTTGTTCGTCTCGTAGAGCCTGATCCAACTTGGTTGCGGCGGCTCATGCGCAACCAGCCATTCAATCTGTTCCTGTTGCAGTTCGTGCCATGCTGCGTCAGTGGGGTATTCGTCGTTCACGGGGTGAGCGGGCCGGACTCGATACCGGCTTTGCGACACCTGCAGGATTAGCGCCAGTTAGCCCAGCACCGCCGCAATGCCACCCGTCCAACTCGGAGCCGGCCTACGTTCTACCGGACGAAGGACGCAAGGCGCCCGCCGCCTCGATCGCCGCAGCGCCCGTGGCCGTAGCTTTCGCCAGAGCCCACGTGGTCCCGTTATCCGAGTCCGACCCGTCCGTCGATCTGACGTAGAGCTGCGTCATGGCTTATGGATTCCGCGTTCTCACGGATTCAGCAGCGCGACGCCGTTTTCCGTCACCCAGCCTAGCATTGCGAGCGTTGGCAGGTAGGAGAGCGAACGATAGCCCGGCGACATCGTGGCCGTGTTATTCGAGAACTCGGGAACGACATCGCCGCCCAGGGTGATGGTGTCCACGACCCAAGGCGTGCCGGGCTTCAACCGATACAAGCCCTGCCCAGCCGACACGTGATGGCGGTAATAGAAACAACCATTTAGCGCGTGCCATACCCACGCGTTCTGCGTGCCCGAGTTGGCCCCGGTCGCCGAGATTGTGACGGGCAACGTGCCTGTGTAGGCCACGACCTGAAATCCCGGCGCAATGTTGTCGAGGTCGAGGGACTGAATCATCGTCCCCCAGAAATGCAAGAGCTTGCGCCCCCAGATGACGGCGTGCGCGTACGGTCCCGTTCCCGCCTTCGGCCACGGAAAGAGCGGCGTCTGCTTGAACTGCCAATCAGCACAGTCGAGATACGACAGTTTTTGAATGGAACTAAGCGGCGATGGAACGATGTAGCCGCGATTCGTGACCGCGTCGTAGACCGCAGTCGCTTCGATGGTGTTGACGATCGCGCTGTTCGTCGATGCGCGCGACCAATTACCGGGCGTGAGATCGAAGCGGTGCGCGACCGGCGCGTTCTTGGATTCGATGCACACCGCGCCGCGCACGAGGTAGAGCATCGATCCCTTCAGATCACCACCCGCGCTGGGTGGCAGGACCATCATGGAACGGAACGGATGCGACGGCGCCGGAATCTGCGTGCCGAGCATTTCGTACCACGGCGCACCGTTCGTTTCCGCCGCAGCAACAGGCGTATTACGTTCCGCAACACCTTGTGCGAGTACAGTCGTCCACGCACGGGCGGTGAAATCGTAAACCACCGCGTCGAAGGTTTCCTGGTGATCGTGTCCGCCCGTGCCGCAGATGACGAACGCCCCGTCCTTCGAGAAGTACGGATTGAATAGGCCCGACCCGTAGCTTTCGAACAGCGAGCCGGTGAACTGCGTGGCAGTCTTAATCGCTGGACGCTGCGACTGGTAATCGTTCGCCGCCGCGATGAGCAATGCTTTTCCCTTCGCTGGAGCGTTTATCGGTGGCGGAGGAACGAATGTCGCGATATCGGTCTGCGCCTTGCCAAGCAAGGCATTCATATTGTCTATTTCTACTTGTGTCAAAGGCATTTACTTGCTCCTCGGCCAGTAGGCCCAGTTTGGATAAGACGGATAGCCCGTAGAGGTCCCGGCGAGCGCCCAGCTTGACGATGACGTAATGCGATTCCACCCTTCCAAGGCGCCGGGAATGCCGTCGTCCACTGCCATTGCGAGAGCAGCCATGCCGTAGTTGATCGCGGAATGACCGCACCACTCGGGCGCCGTCACCGGCGCGTCGTAAAGCAGGATCGTCGTCGTGTCGTCGAGGGGTTTATATGGTCCATCGTGCTGCTCGCCGAGCTGCTGGATCACCGCGTAGGCCGCGCCGAAATCCGTCGTCCATTTATCCGGGGGCAGGCCCGTCTGATCCGTCCCCACGGGGAACGTGAAATGCGGGAATCTCCGATAACTCGACGTGCCCACCGAGCCGTCGCCCGATAGTCCGACCGGCAGTTTGTAGGCAAAGTCCCTTACCGCTTGGTGCGCAGCGCGCGAATCTGTCGATTGCGCGAGGTCGAGCCGCCATGCGTGCGCAACAGCAATACAGATATTGAGCTGCATCCACGGTGCGTCCCACCAATACCCATTAGTGTTGTCGATAGCACCGTCGATGTTGTACGCGCTTAACTCGCCGGGATGCGACGAGTAGCAGCCCATCCAGCCGATGCTGTTGACCCACGTTCCATTGTCGCGTGCGCCCGTGATGTAGCGGTCGCGAAACGCCGCCGTGTTCTTCTCCCAAATATTCATCAGTCGCGAGAAGGACGGATGCTCCGCGGGCAGCGTTGCAAGCAGTTGCGCGATCGACCGCAGCATCCGCCCGCGCGCCCGCGTCTGTCCGAAAATCTGCACGAAGTCTGCGCCCTCACGGTAGACGTAATTGCTCCACATGAAGGACCAGCTATTCCACAGCAACTGCGCGTCGATGAAGAACCACCGACCGCTGAGCAACAACGGCAGATACGACAGAGAGGGTTGATGCGCGGTATCCGGCACGCCGTTCGCGCCACCCGTGCCGGCGGGCGGTGTCGGTGTTCCCTTCGGCGAGCCTGAGAGCCAGATATTCGGGTACTTGTCGTGCAGCAGCGGTTCGTTCGTGGTCTCGTCGCGATAGTGCATCGGCCACGAGCCGGATGAATAGCCCTGCATCATCACCGCTTCCCAAGCTCGTGGATCGGCATTGCTGGTGATGTAGCTCGCACCCCATGGCGGGATCGTGCCGACATAACCGGAATGGCTCGCCGATCCCATGCCCGATGACACGTCGCCAAGACAGTTCGGCGAGTAGTCCCTCTTCAGCTTGGCCAGCGTCGATTCGAGCACGGTCGGGCCATAGTTCGGCACCATCCCGGTGTCTTGCAGATAGCGAACGTCGTGACGCGGCACGATCTGCGGATCGGGTACGGTCCAGTACGACCACGGCTTGAATGCGAGCCCCGTGTTGTCGAGCAGCACCAACCGCGTGTGATGCTTCACGTCGAGCGCCACGTTGCTGTACCTCACCGCGCCGTTGACCGTTACAGTGTAGCCACGCGTATCGAGCGTGGGAGTCGGAACGAGCAGATAGCCGTTCTCGATCCACGGCAGCACTTCCACCGCGCCGCCTTTGTAGACGCGCACGTCGAACCACAGGACCAGGTGAGCACTGCCGTCCACAGGTTTCCGGTACAGCCAGTTGCTCATCACCGGACCCGTGCACACGACGCGCTGCGGCGTGCCAATGACATCCTTGAGCGCGATCGTCTGACTGCCGGCGGCGTTGGTGAGCGTCACCGTGACATCGAGTGCGCCGAGGTCGGCCTCGGTCAATGCCGTCGCCGGCACAGGCGATGCGACCGTCATCGGAATCGGCAACGGCACACCCGCCGTAAACGTCGCACGTCCGGCGATGATTGCGCGGCGCAGCGACCCGTCAGGCCAGTACGTGGCCGGCGAGCACTGCCAGTCGGCAAGTGCTGTAGCTACGGTCTTTCCGGCCGGCACGTCGCCCTTGCGAAAGACGTGGCCGAACGCAAACGGTTGGAGGCCACCCACGCCGCTCGAAAGCGTGAACACCGGCAGGCTGCCAAGTGGCGTCGGCGCGGGCTGCGGATTTGGCGCAGGCGCAGGTTGTGTCACCGTAACAGCAACGCTTGCTGAAACCGTTGGCACAGATCCGTCGGCTTGCAGCACGTAGACATGGTCTGCCGTAGGTGTGACTGTCTTCGAACCGCTCAATGCAACCGCTACTCCGTCTAGTCTCACAGCAGTTGCATTAGTAGTCGCCCATTTCAGCGTCACAGACGCTCCAGCGACAATCGATAGGTTCATGGTTAGCTCGCGGTGAACGAATTGATTGTTTGTGCTGTCGTTGGCGGTGGAGGCGGCGGTGGTGGTGGTGCGATAGAGTTCGCATCGGCAACGAATTTCGTAGCCAAAGCCGCAAGCGCGGTGATATCGTCTGTGGTGATAGGCATTTACGCGTCCGTTTTTGCTTTTTCTACTGCAAGGTCAATGTCACTGATGTCGACGCCAAGCGTTTGCAGCTTCACGGTAAGTTGCGCGATCGTAGCGTTGGCAGCATCTAGCGCCACTTGCAGCGGATTTGGAACAGGATCTGGAACTAGAGCCGCGATTGCGTCGGAAATAGCTTTCGCGTCCGCCTGAAACTGTGTAACTTGCGTATCGGTGATGGTGTATGTGGTCATGCCTTGCCTTGCCTTTCAAATGGATGAATCACAATGTAGGCTGTTGCGTTTGATTGCGTTCACGTCAGTCCAAATGGATCGACGTTTTTCAGTAAGTCAGCCACAGCCCCACCAAAGACAGCACCATTACTGCTATAGCTGTCCATCGCCACATCCGTTTCGTGTACCAAGGCTCACGCCAGTAACCTATGTTCAATCCACTCTGCCGCGAATGAAACTGATTACGATGCACGGCGTAGGTGGGCTCGTCGTGCTGTTCGACCAGGCGGAGACTCACGGCAACACCTGTTCCATTTGGACTGCGTCAACGCGATCATTCGGAACAACCGTTGACTCCGTTACAAGCGATTCGCCGCGACTGCGCAACTCCGCGGCGATCATGCTGTCTATACGGTCAGCGATGACGGACGGTGGCGCGTCGGAGTCCGAAGTGACAAGTTCGACCCACCGCGTGTCGCCAACACGATCTAAACCGAAGAACAGGCGGAATGCGCCGATGCCCTTTTGATCGCGATAGGTGGGCCAAGCGTTTAAATCCTCACCGTATCCGAGGAGAGCGAATTCGGGCATTTCCGATGCGAGGCAGCTTGTGCAGCGCGAGCCATCGGCCTGACGCCAACCGCGGAGCGTGAACTTCGCCGGATCAACGGTCCGCAGCCGCGACGCCAGTGCTTGCAATCGTTCGATGTTCATGCCGCCTCCACGGTGATAAACCCATTGCCAGCGCAGGCGCTGCAGCTCTCGGTAAAAATGATTTCCCTGCGGTTGCCGCGCGACGTCGCGTAAACCTTGCCGGCCCCGCCGCACCACGGACAGCGCTCGCGCACGATCTTCGGCACGCCGGCATCGTCCAGCACGCGGTTTAACTCGTCATAGATTTGATTCATACCGCCTCCGCGATCCTGTCAAATTCTGCGTCCACAAGGGATTGGAATTTGATTTTTTGCGCGTCCCCCGCTGCGGCCCACGCTGCGGCCCTCGCTGCGGCCCCCGCTGCGTCCCACGCTGCGGCCCACGCTGCGGCCCACGCTGCGGCCCACGCTGCGGCCCACGCTGCGTCCCTCGCTGCGGCCCTCGCTGCGGCCCTCGCTGCGTCCCACGCTGCGGCCCACGCTGCGTCCCTCGCTGCGGCCCTCGCTGCGGCCCTCGCTGCGTCCCTTAAAGACTCTTTTCCGGTTTCCAGATATTCACGAACAACCGGCGGCGCGTCCCAAAGATGAATGACCTGCAACGCCGCCCAACGCGACATTTCCCACAGCATGTTGGTCGCGTCGAAACGCGCCACGATCTTGCGGCGACGGCAGACGAACTTGTCATCCTGCTCGAAGACGATGTCCTCGCACTCGACGAGACACAGCGTTGCGCCCGGCGCATATTGCAAGGCGTCCAGCGGATGCTTGCTTGCGTGATACCCGGACTCGCAAATGACGCACTTGCCCGCATGCGTGAGCCATTCGCCGTCCGGCGGAATCGGTTGACCGTCGCGCAAGCGTGCGCCCACGAAGTGATGCGCGAGCGTCATAGCCATCCCAATTCATCGATGGCCGCGGCGACGTACTCCTGCCAGTGATCCTCGATCCATTCCTGACGCAGGCTTTCCTTATCCGTGCGATCGAACTTGCGCGAGGCCAGCTCCACCGCCCTATCGTCGATCTCGCGCTGCTCTGCGGCGGTAGGGGTATTTGTGCACCACGGGCCTGCGGCGGCGCGCACCGGGCATCCGATACAATCGTCCTCGATGAACAGGCAGCACAGCGGACAGTTACTAATGCCTTCGTCAATACCGCCGTCGTACACAATCGCTTCCCACTTTGCGATGCTTCCCTGTAGGGCCGCAAGCGTACGGGCGTTCATCGGAGTCTTCGTTGTCTGCGCTACGGTTCGCTTGCTCATTTACCTTCCTCGAAAGCGATTGCCGCCGCAATCTCAAGTGCCGCAATGGCGTCGTCAGCGGTTTTGCAGTGATCGTCGTTGAACTCCATTGACGTACAACCGCAGACGCGTTCGAGGAAATGATCGACCGACGTGAATCCAGAGCCGAGAACTGAAATCAGTGCGCCATCCATGCAGCGCGCAAGGCCATGCGTGCCGAAGGTGAATTGAGTCCATCCGTAACGGCGAAGATAATCAGCCGCCGCATACAACGATTCGCTCGTCTTCATAAGATCCATCCCAACTGATCGATTGCCGCGAGCCGGTAGTCCTCGCTATGCCGCTCCAGCCATTCGTCGAGCAACGCTTCCTTGTCCATCCGGTCGAAGGCTTTAGTGGCGAGTTCGAGGGTCATGGCGTCTATCTCGCGCTCTTCCGCGAGCGTGTAAGAATCCGCGAGGTCGTGAATCTGATCGCGGTACGCTTGTGCGGACTCGATGCTCATGGCCGCTCTCCCGCGAGGATCAGTGCATCGCGCAGCATGCCCGCGAGTCGCATCGCCCGGTTCGGTTCTGGGATGCCATAGTCACCGTCGACGACATCCTCGTAAGCCTCGACGAACTCCAGCGCTTCCCAACAGGCCGCGAGTAAGTCCGGCGCAGCCCTGCGCAAGCGATCCGTAGCGTCGCTCGTTACAACCGGCGGCAGCGTCAGGATGGCTTTGCATACGTCTAGTAAGTCGCTCATTCGTCACTCTCCTGATCGCGGCGGAACGCTTCATAGATGTCGAGCTTGTTCATAAACTCGCGCTCGGCTTCCTGTTGCTCCAGCACGTCTTCGTAAACCGGCTCCGACTCCGGCTGCTTGGGTTTGCGTGGCATGACTAAACTCCCATCAGCCGGTTAAACGTCGCGCACGCCAAGTCCCAATCCGCGTCGCTCCATGCCGCGCGGCCCTCGGCGTGCATCTGCCTGTTCGCCGCGTCGCGTCCCGCTGCCATTGCTATTGCGTAGGTAATCTGCATCGCGCTCTCCTGATCTGGCCGCTCTCTAGTCGCGGCGGAATCTGTGCGGCTGCGTCCTACCGAGGTTCCACGCTGCCACCCGTTGGCTTTTGTTGCGCGCTGCTGTGGGTGGGGCCGCTTTCTGCACGCACTCGTATGAGTGACGTTAGGGAGATATTCGCATATCGATAACCGCATGTCAATACTAACGCGCAAATTTTTTTGATGGGCGCATTAATGCGACTCGGGCGACGGACGCGGATCGGGCTTGCGGCCCGTGTCCGGCTTGGGGTTGCTGTCGACGAGACCCTGCGCGTAGGCAACAACCTGTAGCCGCTGCGCCGGCGTCAGGGCGTCCCATACGTGGACGAGCGCGGCGATAGCATGTCCCATGCCGGGCGGGTCGTAATGGTCGAAGACGAGGATGTAGGGGCTCGTGCCGAGGCCGGTTGCGATATTGAGGATGGTGCCGACCTCCGGGTCTTGGGTATGCCCCCCTTCCAGGCGCGAGAGGCTTCCCTGCGTGATGCCGGCGCGAGCCGCGAGATCGTTCTGCGTCATGCCCAGCACCTTCCGCGCCGCCCTGATGCGGGCGCCCATCTCCTTCGCGCGGAGGGTCTTCTTCGCCATGGACCCAACCGTAGCCGAAAAAAGGATTGACATATCGCTATTGACATGCGAATATGGAGCATGACCTATGACGATGTGATCGCCCGTTTCGGCACGCAGGTGCGTCTTGCGTCCGTGCTCGGCATCACGCAATCCACTGTTTCCTCGTGGGGAAGGGTGGTCCCACCCCGCTATCAGTTCCAGATCGAAGTCCTCACGCACGGGGAGCTACGCGCCGACCGCGCGCTGATCCCCGAATGCATCAGCGGCGACCGTCGCCGCCACGCGGCCCCGTGAGCCTGCGCACCATCGAGGTCAAAACGGCCCTTACCTGCGAGGAGTTCGTCGCGTTCAAGGCGCTCGTCGAGATCAAGGGCATTTCACAGTCCTCGTTCATCCGCATGCATATCAAGGAAGCCATTGCGAAGCATTGTGCTGAATTTGCCTCGTAACCGGCAACTTTTAGAAAAACTGATTTGTAAGTTTCGCGATTACACGTAAGAAGTTCCGGATCGAACGTCCGTTCGGGAGGCGTGATGGAATATCGTGGCGAT
>Ga0207664_10001407_pt1 | contig 15836 bp, 11 predicted proteins | sample LARL83metaG_FD_184349 | JGI IMG/M metagenome (GOLD analysis project Ga0207664, IMG submission 184349) | Corn, switchgrass and miscanthus rhizosphere microbial communities from Kellogg Biological Station, Michigan, USA - LAR L8-3 metaG... | ecosystem: Host-associated > Plants > Roots >... | reverse complement strand
GCGGGTCGTCGGGCTGCCGATCCCGGCCTTCACCTCGATCGGCTACAACTACAAGCTGTCCGACATCGCCGCCGCGATCCTGCTCGTGCAGCTCGGCCGGGTCGGCGAGCTCATGATGGCCCGGCGCGCGGCCGCGGCGCACTACGCCGAACTGCTCGCCGGCGAGGATCTCATCACGCTGCCGTACGTGCCGCCGGACCGTACCCATGCCTGGCAGACCTACATGGTGAAGCTGAACCCCAGCGTGGACCGGGCCGGCGTCGCCGCCGACCTGCGCGCACAGGGCATCGGCTGCGGACACGGTACCTGGGCCTGCCATCTGCAGCCGGTGTACGACGCCAAGCAGAAGTGCCCGGTCTCGGCGGAGCTCTTCCGGCATCATCTCGCCATCCCCATGCACGCCGAGCTCACCGCCAGCCAGGCCGAGTGCGTCGCCAGAGCCCTGCGCACCGCGCTCCGGGCGCGCGTGCGCGATCACGCATACCAAAGCGGCTATCGATAGATCGAGGAGATGATCATGGCAAGGCAGACCGCACCCCCCGCTGCCGAGCCGGGCTCGGCGGCGGTCGGCGACCCACGGCGGTGGCTGATCCTCGCCACCGTCTGCACGGCCTACGCGATGGTGGGCCTGGACCTGACCGTGATGAACGTCGCGCTTCCGTCGGCACAGCACGCGCTCGGATTCACGACGGCCGACCGGCAATGGATCGTGACGGCGTACGCGCTGTCGTTCGGAAGCCTGCTTTTGTTCTGCGGGCGGCTGGGTGACCGGATCGGCCGCAAGGAGAGTTTCCTCATCGGCTTGGCTGGTTTCGCGCTCGCCTCCGCGGTGGGCGGCGCCGCGACGAGTTTCGCGATGCTGGTGACGGCCCGCGCCTGCCAGGGAGCCTTCGCCGCGCTGCTGGCGCCGTCCTGCCTGGCCGTGGTGACCACCACGTTCACCGACCAGACGGAGCGGGGAAAGGCATTCGGCATCTTCAGCTCGGTCGCGGCCGGCACTTCGGCGCTGGGACTGATCATCGGCGGCGCGCTGACCTCCGGCCTGAACTGGAGATGGAGCCTGTTCGTCAACCTGGTCTTCGCCGCCGTCGCGTTCACCGGCGGCATGCGGCTGCTGGCCAGGCAGCCGAGGTCGGACAGCCGGATCGACGTCCCGGGCGTGGTCCTCGCGTCGGGCGGCATGTTCTGCGTGGTCTACGGCTTCGCCAACGCCGCGTCGCACAACTGGCACACGCCCTCGACGTGGGGCTTCCTGGCGGCCGGCGCCGCGCTGCTGATCGTCTTCGTGGCCTGGCAGGCGCGCTCGCCGCAGCCGCTGCTGCCGCTCCGGATCGTTCTCGACCGCACCCGCGGTGGCGCGTACCTGGCCGTCCTGCTTCAGGGGGCCGGCATCTTCGGCATCCTGCTGTTCCTCGTCTACTACATGCAGAACGTCCTCGGTTACTCGGCCATCATCTCGGGTGCCTCGCTGCTGCCGCTGTTCGCGGCCATCACCATCGGGGCGGCCGGGGGCGGTGCCAAGCTCCTGCCGAAGTGGGGCCCCAAGCCGCTGATCTCCGGTGGCCTGCTGATCGCCGCGGGCGGCATGGTCTGGCTGACCACGATCGGGGTGCACTCGGGCTACGCGGCGGACCTGCTCGCGCCGCTCATCGTGGTCGGCGCCGGCGTGGGCTGCGTTTACGCCGCGGCGCTGATCTCCGCCACCGCGGGCGTGGCGCCCCGGGACGCGGGGATCGCCTCGGCCTGCGCCAACACCGGCCAGCAGGTGGGCGGCGCCGTCGGCACCGCGCTGCTCAACTCGATCGCCGCCAGCGCCGTCGTCGGCTGGCTGACCAGCCACGCGCACGGCGCGCCGACCCCGGGGCAGCTCCAGCTCGCGTCGGTACACAGTTTCACCACCGTGTTCTGGTGGTCCGCCGGCATCTTCGCCGCCGGCGCCGTCATCACCGTCTGCCTGCTGCGCAACGGCCCGCTGCCCGCGGGCACGGGCCAGCACGGCATGCCGCCAGCCGAGCAGCCCGAGGCCCAGGCGGCCTGAGGGCGCAGACCACCTGACACGCGCCGGACGCCGTCGCCGCCAGCCCCGGGCGGCGACGGCGTTCGCGTGCCATCCGGAGCATGACATCGGGAGGATGAATGTCCACGACCACAGCACTGGCGGATCTCTACTCGGCCATTGAGGGCACGGCTCGGCCGCTGCGGGTGCCCTGCTCCCGTAATCGGGTCTGGCCGATCCTGGCCGCGTTCGGGGACGGGGAGGACGCGCTGGCGGAGGCCGTGATCGCTTTCCGGGTGGCGACCGACATCGACCACGACGGGGAGCTTGACTGCCGGTTCACGATTCCCAAGGGCATCGATCCGTACGACCGTGCCCTGGCGAAGGGCTTCACCGCGAAGACGGACCATCCCGTCAGCGCCCTGCTGGCGGAATTCCAGGAACGATACCCCGTCGACACGTACGCCATCGACTTCGGGGTCGTCGCTGGCTTCAAGAAGATCTACGCGTTCTTTCCCCCGCTGAACCTGTCGAAGCTGGCCGGCATCCCGTCCATGCCGCCTGGTCTGGGCGAGCATCTCGGCCTGTCCGACCGCTACGGCCTGGGCGGCAATGCGAGCTGCCTCGGGATCGACTACCCGAGCCGGACGGCGAACATCTATTACGCGGAGATCTTCGCCAACGGCTTCGAGCGGGATGCCGTCGTGTCGCTGCTCAAGGAAACCGGGCAGCCGGAGCCGAGCGAGCGGATGCTCAGCCTCGCCCAGGCGGCCTTCGGCATCTACATCACCCTGAGCTGGGATTCCCCGAAAATCAAGCGGATCTGCTTCGCCACGATGACCCCGGACCCGATGACGCTCCCGATTCCGCTCGATCCGAAAATCGCTGAGTTCGTGCGCCGCATGCAGGACGCCGGCACCGCGACCAAGTTCGTCTGCGGCGTCGCCTCGTCGCCGCGCGGGGAGTTCTACAAGCTGCAGTCGTACTACCAATGGCGCCCGTGGCTCTTCGAGCTGACGGCCCTCCCGGATCCCGTGTAAAGGAGCAGGCAGATGAGCGTCACCGACAAGCCCCTGACAGAGAATCTCATGGTCGCGCAGCCGGGCGCGCGGCCCGAGGTGGACGTGGCCGCGGACCTGCCGCCCCTGGAGTACGACAGCAACTCCTGGCTCACGATCGGCCACTTCGAGGCGGACGGCCACACGCTGGACTACGCGTTCCACCTCCTGGCGAGCAAGATCCCGGGCGTCGGGACCCTGTACGCCTCCATCGTCTCGGTCACCGACGAGACGACGGGTCAGTTCTACGCCCAGGACGAGATCTATCCCCCTGCCGCGGTAACGGTGGCAGAGAGCGGGCTCGATATCAGCACGCCCAGCGGCTACCTGCGCGGCGACTGGGACAAGATGCAGATTCACCGCGAGGCCCCTGGCGTGGTCATCGACACCGAGACCACGGCGGTCGGGTTCCCCATCTATTCCAAGGGGACCGGGCGCTTCCCGCTGCTCGGGGTGGACGTGCACCACTACTCGGTGCCCTGCCTGCGCACCACCGGCACCCTGGCGGTCGGTGGCACGCGCTACGACATCACGGGGCGGGGCTACACCTGGTTCGACCGCGGCTGGCAGAACTTCAACCCCGCGGCGACGGTCAAGCTGTCCTGGATGGGCGTCTACCTCGACAACGGCGAAGTGATCAGCCTGTACGACACCGACGTCCCGGGCCAGGAAGAGAGCTGGGCGACGGTCCTTCACCCGGACGGGTCGCAGGCCGTCATCGCGATGGAACCCCTGGACGTGTCCGGCTTCTGGCACAGCGAGCGATCCGGCCAGCGCTACCCCGAGCACTGGGTGGCCAGGTTCCCCGAGCACGACGCGGTCCTGGATATCACCCCCGTCCCGCTGGAGCAGGAGGTCGTGGCGTCCGTGCCGATGCTGCACCGCTACGAGGCCGCCAGCGCGGTCAACGGCACGTGGGGCGGCCGGGCGGTCAAGGGCCACGCCTGCGCCCACCTGATCGGCAACTGGGGGGCACCATGAGAGGACGACCGGCGGCCGCGGTATTCGCGCGGATCAGCGATCCGAACCCGCCAGCGGACCCGGCGCGGGTCGTGATGGACACGGCCGTGGTGCTCGGCGGCAGCGTCGCCGGCCTCCTGGCGGCGCGCGTGCTCTCCGATCACGCCGCCACCGTCATCGTCATCGACCGAGACGATCCCGGCGACAGCGCGCAGGTGCGGCCCGGGGTGCCGCAGGCGACCCAGCAGCACTCGCTGCTGCCCGCCGGGCTGATCCAGCTTGAGCGGTTGTTCCCCGGGTTCACCGAGCAGGCGCTGGCGGCGGGGGCACGCCCGGCTCCGCCGTCCGCCCGCCGGTTCTACTTCCAGGGCATCCCGCGGGCTGGCGGCTCGCGGGCGATGATGCTGACCGGCACCCGGCCGTTCTTCGAGGCGCAGATCAGGCGGCACACGCTCGGCCTGCCGAACGTCAAGACGACCATGGCCCGGGTAACCGGCCTGGAGTTCGGCGCGGACGCGGTCACCGGCGTGCGGTACGAGTCCGGCGGCCAGGAGGGGGTGGAGCGCGCCGATTTCGTCGTGGACGCGATGGGCCGGTCCAGCCGGCTGAGCGACTGGCTGGCACGGGCCGGGTGGGAGCGCCCCGAGGTCCAGCGGATACCGGTGGACCTCAACTACGCCACCGCCCTGCTGCGCCGCAAGGAGGGCGATCCGGACGTCAACGGCGTCCTCGCCCTGCGCGCCCCCATCCATGGAGTGGCGGGCGCCGCGCTCAGTCAGGTCGAGGGCGACCGCTGGCTGATCGGGATGGCCGGCTACGCCGGCACGCGGCCAGGGCGGACCGCCGAGGACCTCGTGCACAGGTGCAAGACGGAGTTCCCGCCCGAGTTCGGGCAGGTAGCGGACAACGAGATCCTCGGCGAGGTTCGCTCGTTCCGGCACGCGGACAGCCTGCGCCGCGGCTACCACGCCCTGACCCGGATGCCGGCCGGGCTGGTGGCGATCGGGGACGCGGTCGCGGCGACCAACCCCGTCTACGGGCAGGGCATGGCCTCGGCGGCGCTCCAGGCCTCGTGCCTGTCGGAGTACCTGCGGTCCGCCCCGGACCTGTCGGCGCCTGCCCGCGAGTTCTTCGCCCTCCAGAAGGTCGTGGTGGACGTCGCGTGGGGCACCGCCGCCGGCGGCGACTCCGCGCTGCCCCACGTCGCGGCGCCGCCCCCCAGCGGGCGCGACCGGGTGATGCGGTGGATCAACGGCCGGGCACGCCCTGCGTCTTTTTTCGACGCGGAGGTCGCACGCCAGCTCGAGGAAATCTCGTGGCTGCTCCGGCACCCCAGTTCGCTGGCCGCCCCGGCCACGCTGATTCGCGTGCTGCGTGCCAGCCGGCGGGCGAAGGCCCGCCAGCGGCAGCGGGCGAAGACAACAGTCGCTACGACACAAGGAGGACAGATGTCCGGAGCCAGCGAGGAAGACCTATTCTCCGCTATCGAGGAATCGTGCGGGCTGCTTAATGTGGCCTGCGCACGGGAGAAGGTCGAGCCGTTCCTGTCCGAGTACGGGTTCGCGCTCGAGGCGGGGGTGTTCTTCACCACGTGGACTGGTCCCCGCGCGGGAGAGTTCAACTATGCCCTCCTGGTCCCCCCGGTAGGTCCCGATCCATATCAGCGCGCCCTGTCGAAAGGCTTCGCCGAAGAGACCGGCCACCCCGTCGGCTCCCTGCTCGCGGACTTCAAGGAGCGGTTCGGGGTGATCCTTTACGGCGCCGAGTGCGGGGTCGACGACGGCTTCAAGGAGATTCACGCGTTCTTCAACCCGCAAGCCCTGCCGGGACCGGGGCAGCTCGCCGAGATCGGGTCCATGCCGCCCAGCCTGGCCGCAAACGCCGGCCTTCTCGCCGAGCACGGCGTGGGCGGCAGCGCGGGCCTGGCCGCGATCAATTACCAGGAGCGCACGGTAAGCGTGTACTTCGGCGAGCTCCGCCTGGGGAAGGACAACGTCCGCTCGCTGCTGCGGGGGCTCGGGATGCCGGAGCCGAGCGCGCCGGAACTGGAGCTGATGCAGAAGTCCTTCGTGGTCTACCCCACCTTCAGCTGGGATTCCCCTAAGATCGAGCGGATCTGCTTCGCCGTGCCGTCCTTGGACCCGTTGGCGTTTCCCGCCCCGCTCGACCCGGCGGCCGAGCTGTTCGCGAAGAGCGCCCCGTACGCGTATCCCGGGAAGCGCATTCTCGTCTACGGGTTCACGTTCACGCCCGGCGAGCGGTACCACCAGGTCCAGTCGTACTGGACGATCAATCCTCCGACGCAGATGATCCTGACGGCATTCGACGCTAACAAGGCCAAGGGATGAACGGCTCCGTGATCCCCAGGAGGATGCACAAGCGCGGTCTCTATCTCGGCGTGCTGCCGGAACTGGCCGCCGCGAAGGACAGTTCCACCCCGCTCACCCTCGATCATGACCTGGACGTCCTGCCCCAGGCGGACCGGCGGCTGACGGTGGGCGAACTGGCCGCGCACACCGATGACCTGGCCCGCCGGCTGCGGGCGGCAGGTGTCCGGCCGGGGGACCGGGTCGTGATATACAAAGCCCCCAATTTCGATCTGTGGCTGCTCGGCACCGCGACGGCGCGGCTCGGCGCGGTCCCGGTAATGCTGTCGCACCACCTGGACGCCGAGACGATGTCCGTTCTTTTCGGCCGGCTGGACAGGCCGCACCTGCTGGCCGACGCCGGCCGGCTCGACGGGCTGGCCGGGTTGCCGCTGTCCGCGCTTACCCGGCAGGTGATCAGCGTGACCGGGACGCGGCCGGGCGCGGTGTCGCTGGCCGACCTGGCGGGCTCCCCGCCGGTCCAGCCGGTCTTCCAGGGCCTGGACGAACCGGCGATGATCACCCACACGTCCGGTACCACCGGGATACCCAAACTGGTCGTGCACACGCCGCGCACCATGCGCCTGCGGCTGCGCCCGCAACTGGTCCTCCTGGGAATGACGTGGAACCGCGGAAGCGTCGCGATCCACTGCCCCTTCGGGCACTCGCGCACCTTCGCGGCGATGTCGCTGTGCCTGCTGAAGGCGATGCCGGTGCTGGCGGTGAACAACTCCGATCCAGGCCACGCCGCGCAGTTCCTTGCCCAGCATCAGCCGTGGCTGATCGAGGCGCTGCCCAATTCCTTCCTGGCCTGGGAGGAACTGACCACAGACCCGCGGCAGCCGTTCGCCTCGGTGAAGTACTTCAGCAGCACGTTCGACGCGATCCACTCCCGGACGGTCAGCCGGCTGCTCGAGTCGTCGCGGCGGCGGATGCCGGTGTTTTACCAGATCTACGGGCAGAGCGAGGTCGGCCCGGCCGTCGGGCGACCGTACTTCCGCAGGTCCGCCAGCCGGATGGACAGCCGCTGCGTCGGCTACCCGATGCTCGGCGGTCCGCGGGTCCGCGTGGTGAGCGGGGACGGCGGACGGCCATCCAAGGCCAACCCCGGCTTCATCGAGGTCCGGTGGCAGGCGCTGCTGCACACCTACCTCGGCGAGGAGGACAAGCACGCCGCCAACCTGCGGGACGGCTGGTGGCGGATGGGTGACGTCGGCTACCGGACCCGGTTTGGCTGCCTGCACATGCTCGACCGGGAGGTGGACGTGATCCCCGGAGTGAACAGCGCACTTGAGATCGAAGACCTCGTGTTGAACAGGCTGCCCGAGCTGAACGAGATGGTGGTGGTGCCGGGCCCGGGATCCGAGCCGGTTCCGGTGATCTGCACCGTCCAGGACCAGCCGCTTGACCCCGGCCGCTGGCGCGCCGCCGTCGCCGGCCTCCCGCGGCTCGCCGACCCGGTCCAGATGCCCCTCGCCGAGCTGCCGCGTACCGCGACGCTGAAAGTTCAGCGCCTCAAGTTGTCGCGTCGGCTCCAGGAACAGATGGAGAAGCAGGCATGACAACCGACCTGGAAGGGATCCGTGCAATGACACCAGAGGTCACGCTCGCGAGATTCCGCGAATACATGGTGGGGCCAACGCGCTTCATGACCCTGCTGTCCTGTTTCGAGCTAGGCGTCATCGACACGCTCAGGGAAAACCCGGGCCTGACCGCCGCCGAGCTCGGCGACGCCGTCGGCGCGAAGCCGGACGCCGTGGAGCAACTGCTGCACCTGCTGGTCAAGGACGGCCTCATCGGACACGACGAGGGGTCCGGCAGCTATACGCCCGGCGCGCTCGGCGGCGTCGCCAAAGCCGACCTCCAGCGCGCACTCGGCTACATGAACATGATCAAGGTGGTCGCGCTGCGGCAGCTGTTCTTCCTCACCGACAGCGTGCGGGCCGGCCTGCCCGTCGGCCTGAAAGAGCTCTACGGGTTCAGCGGCACCATGTACGGCGCCGTCGCCGAGCACACGGACCTGCGCGAGTCATGGGCGACGCTGATGGACGCCGTCACCGCTCGCGTCGATCCCTGGTTCTTCGGCAACATCGAGATACCGTCCGGCGCGCGGGTGCTCGACCTCGCCGGGAACACCGGTCTCGGGGCGATCAACTGCTGCACGCTGAAGCCCTCCGCCGGGCTCCGGGTGACAACCTTCGACCTGCCGGAGAAGGAAGAAGAGTGCCTGCGGAACTTCCGCGCGGCGGGCGTGGCCGGGCAGTGCTCGTTTACCGGCGGCGACGTCTTCGACGAGGTTCCCAAGGACTTCGACGTCGTGCTGATCAAGCACTTTCTGGACATGTTCGACAAGAGTGACGTGCTCAAGATCCTGCGAGCCGCCAGTCAGTCGCTGGTACCCGGCGGGCAGGTCCACATCATGGTGCCGGTGTACCCGGAGAACATCAAGGACGCCGGCAACTACAACGTCGACTTCTTCCCGGCCTTCTTCATCGGCTGCACCATGGGCCAGGGCGGACCGCAGAAACTGTCGACCTACCGCGCCTGGCTGGAGGAATGCGGGTTCACGGTGACGAGCGCGATCACCAAGGACGCCACCGAGATTCCGCCGGACGTCATCCCGGTCCAAGCCGTCATATCCGCGGCGAAGTCCAGGTGATGTGACATGAGTGCCATCGCAAAGGACATCGTCACACCCGCTCAGGCCCGCAGCGCGCTGCTGGGCCAAGTCGAGGACCGGCTGCACGGCCTGCTCGCCGCCGAGACGTCTCGCTGGTCCGCCGTGGACCCCCGAGCGGCGGTACCGGTCGAGGTAGCGGCGGCCCTGATAGCGTCCGGCGGCAAGCGGCTGCGCCCGGCGTTCTGCCTGAGCGGATTCCTTTCGGCCGGCGGCGACCCGGCGCAGGAGCCGGTGGCGGTGGACGCGGCAGCAGCGCTGGAGATGCTGCACGCATTCGCCCTGCTGCACGACGACGTGCTGGACGACTCGCCACTGCGGCGCGGCAAGCCGACCGCGCACGAGCGGCACGCCGCGGCGCACCGGGCCGCCGGGTGGGCCGGCGAACCGCGCCGGTTCGGCGAGGGCGTCGCCGCCTTGGCCGGGGACCTGGCGCACATCTACGCCGACCGGCTGGTCAGCGCGCTGTCCCCGGCGGCCCGGGGAATCTGGGACGAACTTCGCACCGAAATCATCATCGGCCAGTACCTGGACATCCGGGTGGCGGCCGAGCGGATCGCGGATCCTGAGCTGTCCCGCTGGATCGCGATATGCAAGTCCGGGCGGTACACGGTGCACCGGCCGCTGGCCCTCGGCGCGGCCATCGCCGGCCGGCTGGACCTCGTGCCCGCGTTCACCCGGTACGGGGCCGCGCTCGGCGAGGCGTTCCAGCTGCGTGACGACCTCATCGACGCGTTCGGCGACAGCACCGTCTCTGGCAAGCCGACCGGGCTGGACTTCGCCCGGCAGAAGATGACCCTGCTGGTCACCCTCGCGATGCCGCGCGACGACCGGATCTCCCGGCTGCTGGCCGGCCAGAACGGCGACGGTACCGCCGACGGGGCCGCCGAGGAGGCCGCCGACGGGGCCACCCTCGCCCAGCTCATCACCGACCTGGATGTGCGCGGCGAGGTCGAGGACCGCATCGGCCAGCTGGTGGAACAGGCCCAAGCCGCGATTGCGATAGCGCCGCTCGACCCCGGGTGGCGGGACGAGCTGGCACGGGTCGCGGTCGAGGTCGCGTACCGCCAGAGCTGACGCCCGGCGGCTCCCGGCAGCTCCCGGCAGCTCCCGGCGGCTCCCGGCGGCTCCCGGCACATGAGAGAGGATCATCAATGGCTTTGCTGAACAGCATTCGCGGGCCTGCCGACCTGCGCCAGCTGCCCGCGGCTGAGCTGCCCGCGCTGGCAGCGGAGATCCGCGAGTTCCTGGTACAGACGGTGTCCCGTACCGGCGGGCACCTCGGGCCCAATCTCGGGGTCGTGGAACTGACCATCGCGCTGCACCGGGTCTTCGAGTCCCCGCGCGACAGGATTCTCTGGGACACCGGTCACCAGGCGTATGTGCACAAGCTGCTCACCGGCCGGGCCGGCGAGTTCGGCCAGTTGCGGCAGCGCGGGGGGCTGTCCGGGTATCCGAGCCGGGCCGAGTCCGATCACGACGTCATCGAGAACTCGCACGCCTCCACCGCGCTGTCCTACGCCGACGGGTTCGCCAAGGCGTATGCGCTGACCGGCCAGACGGACCGGGCGGTGGTCGTCGTAGTCGGGGACGGGTCGCTGACCGGCGGCATGGCGTGGGAGGCGGTGAACAACATCGCCGGGGCCACTGACCGGCCGGTGATCATCGTGGTCAACGACAACGGGCGCTCGTACGCGCCGACCGTGGGCGGGGTGGCAGACCTGCTGTCCGGCCTGCGCACCGCCGCGCGGTACGAGCGCTTCCTGGCATGGGGCAAGAACACCGTGCGGCACATGCCCGTGCTTGGCAAGGCGGTCTACAACCTGGTGCACGCGGTCAAGGCGGGGCTGAAGGACCTGGTCGTCCCGCAGGCGCTCTTCGCCGGGCTCGGCCTGAAATACCTCGGCCCGGTCGACGGGCACGACGTCGCCGCGGTGGAGTCCGCGCTACGGCGGGCCCGCCGGTTCGGCGGTCCGGTGCTGGTGCACTGCGTCACGGAAAAGGGCTGCGGCTATGCCCCGGCCGAGACCGATGAGCAGGACAAGATGCACAGCTACCGTCAGATCGACCCGGTCACCGGCGGCAGTATTCCCTCGACGACGCCGACGTGGACCGAGGTGTTCGGCGCGGAACTGGCCGCGCTGGCCGCCGAGCGGCCCGAGCTGGTGGCCGTCACCGCGGCCATGCTCGAACCCACCGGGCTGGAGCCGATGCACACGAAGTTCCCTGACCGCGTCTACGACGTCGGGATAGCCGAGCAGCACGCGGTCACCTCCGCCGCCGGCCTGGCCATGGGCGGCATGCACCCGGTGGTCTGCCTGTACGCGACGTTCCTGAACCGCGCCTTCGACCAAGTGCTGATGGATCTGGCCCTGCACTCATGTCCGGTGACGCTGGTGCTGGACCGGGCGGGCGTAACCGGTCCGGACGGACCCTCGCACAACGGCATGTGGGACCTGTCCATCCTGCAGGTGGTGCCCGGCCTGCGGATCGCGGCACCGCGGGACGCCGCGACCTTGCGACGGGCACTGCGGGAGGCGGTGGAGGTGACCGACGGCCCGACCGTGATTCGCTTCCCCAAGGGATCACCCGGTGCCGACTTGCCCGCCGTGTCGCAGGAGGACGGCCTGGACGTGCTGCGCGCCGGCGAGCCGGAAGACGTCCTGCTGGTCTGCGCCGGCGCGCTGGCTGGGCTGGGATTGCAGGTCGCCGGCGAACTGACCTACGCGGCCCTCGGCGTGACCGTCGTCGACCCGTGCTGGGTCCGGCCGGTCAACCCGGCGCTGGTGCGGCTGGCCCGGCGGCACCGGGCGGTGGTCACGCTGGAGGACGGCGGGCGGGTCGGCGGTGTCGGCGCTGCCGTCGCGATGACGCTGCGCGACGGCGGAGTACCGGCGCCGGTGCACGCCATCGGGTTGCCGCAGCGCTTCCTGGCACAGGGCACGCGCGCCGAGGTGCTGGCCGACTGCGGGCTCACCGCGACGGAGCTCACCCGCCAGATCAAGGTTCTCATCCCACCGCGAAGGAAGCCGCTATGACCGTCGATCTAGGCCTGCCGGCCGCTCCGCCGCAGCGGCTGGCTCCGCGCCGCAAGTCCCGCCAGGTGCGGGTCGGCAACGTCCTGGTCGGCGGTGACGCGCCGATCTCCGTCCAGTCCATGACCACGACCAAGACCGACGACGTGGACGCCACCTTGCAGCAGATCGCCGAGCTGACCGCGACCGGATGCCAGATCGTGCGGGTGGCCGTGCCGTCGCAAGACGATGCCGATGCGCTGCCGGCGATCGCGAGGAAGTCGCAGATCCCGGTGATCGCCGACATCCATTTCCAGCCGAAGTACGTGTTCGCGGCGATCGACGCGGGCTGCGCCGCGGTCCGTGTCAACCCCGGCAATATCAAGAAGTTCGACGACCGGGTCGGCGAGATCGCCAAGGCCGCGGCGGATGCCGGGATCCCGATCAGGATCGGGGTGAACGCGGGTTCGCTGGATAAGCGGCTGCTGGCCAAGTACGGGAAGGCGACGCCGGAGGCGCTGGTGGAGTCGGCGCTGTGGGAGTGCTCGCTGTTCGAGGAGCACGGTTTCCGTGACATCAAGATCTCGGTCAAGCATCACGACCCGGTCGTGATGATCAACGCGTACCGCCAGCTGGCCGCGGCCTGCGACTATCCGCTGCACCTCGGGGTGACCGAGGCCGGGCCGGCGTTCCAGGGCACCGTCAAATCGGCCGCGGCGTTCGGCGCCCTGCTGGCTGACGGCATCGGGGACACCATCCGGGTCTCGCTGTCCGCCCCGCCGGTCGAGGAGGTCAAGGTCGGCGCCCAGATCCTGGAATCGCTCGGGATGCGGCCGCGCCGGCTGGAGATCGTGTCCTGCCCGTCCTGCGGCCGGGCGCAGGTGGACGTGTACAAGCTGGCCGACGAGGTGACCGCCGGCCTGGAGGGGCTGCCCGTTCCGCTGCGGGTCGCGGTGATGGGCTGCGTGGTCAACGGGCCCGGCGAGGCACGCGAGGCCGACCTCGGCGTCGCGTCCGGCAACGGCAAGGGCCAGATCTTCGTCCACGGCAACGTAATCCGCACCGTCCCGGAGGCCCAGATCGTGGAGACGCTGATCGACGAGGCGATGCGGATCGCCGACGAGATGACGGAAAACGGCGCTGACGCGGGCACGCCCGAAGTCAGCGTCTGCTGACCACCCGAAATCCAGAGAAAGAAGCCGAACCATGGAATCCGTGAACGTCGCGATCATCTACTACAGCGCCACCGGCAACGTGCACGCCCTGGCGAGCGCCGCCGCCGAGGGCGCGGAGAAGGCAGGCGCGCAGGTGCGCCAGCGCAGGGTCGCCGAGACCGCGTCGCCGCAGCCGGTCCAGGAGGTCAAGGACGACTCCGACGTCACCGTGGCCACCCCCGACGACGTGGCCTGGGCTGACGCGGTGCTGTTCGGCACGCCCACCCGCTTCGGCAACCCTTCCGCCCAGCTCAAGGCGTTCATCGACACGCTCGGCGTGCTATGGCAGCCGGGCAAGCTCGCCGGCAAGGTCTACTCGGCCTTCACCGCCAGCGCCACTGCCCACGGCGGGCAGGAGTCCACCATCCTGGCCCTGGGGAACGTCTTCTACCACTGGGGCGGCATCATCGTTCCCCCCGGCTACACCGACCCCATCCAGTTCCAGCTCGGCAACCCCTACGGAACCTCCCACGTGGCGTCCGGCAACCCGCCCGGCGACCTGGTGCTGGACGCGGCCCGCTATCAGGCCCGGCGCGTGACCGAAACCGCGGCGGCGCTCAAGGCCGGCCGCGCCGCCATCGGCGGCGAATAACCGCTCCTACCTGAGAGGAACCATGTCGCCTCAACGCCGAGTCCTGCTCGCCAAGCCGCGCAGTTCCTGCGCCGGCGTGGAGCGGGCGGTGCAGACAGTCGAGGTCTGCCTGGAGAAGTACGGGGCTCCGGTCTACGTGCGCAAGCAGATCGTGCACAACATCCACGTCGTGAAGAGCCTCGAGGAGCGGGGTGTCATCTTCATCGACGAGATCGATGAGGTACCTGAAGGAGCCCTCGTCGTCTTCTCCGCCCACGGAGTCGCCCCGGCGGTACGCACGCAGGCCAAGGACCGGAGCCTGCTGGCAATCGACGCCACGTGCCCGCTGGTCACCAAGGTCCACAATGAAGCGCTCCGCCTGGCTGCTGAGGACTATGACATCTTGCTGATCGGGCACGACGGCCACGAAGAGGTCATCGGCACCTCCGGCGAGGCGCCGGGCCATATTCATCTGGTCGACGGCCCCGACGACGTGGACAACGTACGGGTGCGTGACCCTGGACGCGTCGCGTGGCTGTCGCAGACCACGCTGTCGGTTGACGAGACCCTCGCCACCGTGGCCGCCTTGCGCCGCCGGTTCCCCAGCCTGCAGGACCCGCCGTCGGACGACATCTGCTATGCCACCCAGAACCGCCAGGCCGCGGTCAAGGAGATTGCCGCGGCCGCTGAACTGGTCATCGTCGTCGGCTCGGCGAATTCCTCCAACTCCGTCCGCCTGGTCGAGGTCGCGAAGGAGAACGGCGCCCCCGATGCCCGCCTGGTGGACTACGCCGCGGACATCGACCAGTCCTGGCTCGACGGCGTGACGACTGTCGGCGTGACCAGCGGCGCCTCCGTGCCCGAGGAACTCGTCCAGCGGGTACTGACCTGGCTGGCCGAACGCGGCTATGACCAGGTGCAAGAGATCGAGCCGGTCACCGAGCGCATGCACTTCGCACTGCCGCGCGAAGTGCGCCGTCTTGCCACTGGCTAGCGCGCTCAGAGGTGACGGACACGTGGACATCCTCATTGCCGACGTCATCGGCGACATCGCGCTGATCCTGGTCGTGTCGTCATTGCTCGGCGCGCTCGCACGGCGGTGCGGCCAGCCGACCGTCGTCGGCCAGATCCTGGCCGGGATCCTGCTCGGTCCGACGTTGCTCGGCCGCCTGCCTGGGCACGTGACAGCCCGCCTGTTCCCGCACGCGGCGCTGCCGTACCTGAACGTGATTTCCCAGGTCGCCGTCACGATCTTCATGTTCGTCGTCGGATACGAGATGGACTGGGGTGGGCTCCGGCGCCTGGCCCGGCCGGCCCTCATGATCGCCGCGGGCGCGCTGCTGATTCCGCTGGGCCTGGGCACCGGAGCCGCCGTGATCTTCCGATCCGGCCTGGCCGCCCTCGGCCAGTCCGGCTTCAGCCACTCGTTCGTCCTGTTCATGGGCGTGGCCGTGTCCATCACGGCGCTGCCGGTGCTCGCCGCGCTCATCCGCGAGTCCGGCATCTCCGGGACCACCGCGGGCATCACGGCCACGAGCGCGGCCGGCATCATGGACGTGGCCGCGTGGCTTGTCCTCGCCGCGGCGCTGGTCGGCACCGTGGCCAAGCCGGGCAGGCCATTGGCGGTGACGTTCCTGCTGATCGCCGGGTTCGCCGTGGTCATGCTGGTTGTGGTCCGGCCGGTGCTGGGCCGGTGGATCCGGCGATCGGGAACCGTGCTCGCCAATCAGCTGCCGGTGGCGCTAACCCTGGCGCTGGGCTGCGCGTTCGTGACGGCATCGCTGGGCTTGCATCCGGTGTTCGGCGGCTTTCTGGCCGGCCTCACGATGCCGAGCAAGGACGGAACACCCGATGCGGATGTGCTGCGCCCCATGGAGCAGGTCAGCGACCTGCTGCTGCCGCTGTTCTTCATCGTCACCGGGCTCTCGGTGAACCTCGGCGCGCTGGACGGCACAGGATTGATGATGCTCGCGGTGCTGA
>Ga0207664_10001406_pt1 | contig 15838 bp, 26 predicted proteins | sample LARL83metaG_FD_184349 | JGI IMG/M metagenome (GOLD analysis project Ga0207664, IMG submission 184349) | Corn, switchgrass and miscanthus rhizosphere microbial communities from Kellogg Biological Station, Michigan, USA - LAR L8-3 metaG... | ecosystem: Host-associated > Plants > Roots >... | reverse complement strand
CGCACGCGCGGAACGGCGCTTCGCCCAGGTCACACAAGAGGACGCGGGCTTTGCCCGCGTCCGCTCTGCGAAGCCGTTACTCATCCAGCGTGAAGTGCGCAGCACTTCACGCTGTTGCGGCCATGGAGCGGCCCTTGCCGGCCTGCTTGGCGGCGTAGAGCGCGCGGTCGGCGCGCTCGAACAGCGAGATGGCGTCGTCCTCCGGCAGGAGCTCCGCGAGGCCGCCGGAGAGGCGGAGGCGTCCGGCCTGGCCGATCGCACGCGTCGACATCAGCGTCTGGATGCGCTGGAAGAGCTGCTCGGCGTCCTCCATCGTCGACTCGGGCATGATCACGGCGAACTCGTCGCCGCCCACGCGGCACGGGACGTCCGCGGTGCGCACGACCTGGCGCATGCGCGAGGCCGCCTCGGCGAGGACGGCGTCGCCGGCGAGGTGACCGATGCGGTCGTTGACCTCCTTGAAGTCGTCCAGGTCGAAGACGATGAGCGCGAGCTTGCGGGCGTAGCGGTGCGCGCGCACGGATTCGCGTGCCAGCGTCTCGTGGAAGTACCGCCGGTTGTGGAGGTCGGTCAGCGCGTCGAGGTCGGCGAGCTGGCGCGCCTCCCGAAAGCGGCGGGCATTCTCGATCGCCGGGGCCGTGCGGATCGCGATCTCCTCGAGCTGCAGCAGCTCCTCGTCCCCGAAGCGATGTCCGAGAGCCCTCGTCAGGACGAGGAGCATCCCGATCGGGCCCGTCTCGTCGGCGAGCGGCAGAGCCATCCCGCCGCGCAACACGTCGTCTGCGTCGCTCTCGGCGTACCGGTACGTGAGCTCGATCGCGCGGAGGTCGCGGTGGCCCGGCGGGACCGCGGCCGACTGCCGCGCGGCCTCCTCGTCGGCGAGCCCGTGCGCTGCGATGATCGGCGCCTTCTCGCCCTCGACCCGGAGCAACGCCGCATCGACGCCCGGGACCGCCACGATCGCCTCGAGCGCGCGGGTCAGCACCTCGTCCAGGTCGATCGACCCGGTGATGTCGCCGAGGAGCCGGCTTCGGCGGCCTTCCTCCTCCGCGCGTTCGACTGCCCCGCCGAGATCCGAGGCGAGCGCGTCGAGCCGCCGCTCGACCTCCGCCACCCGGCCGCCGGACCGCCTCAACAGGCCCAGCAACACCCCGACGAGCAGGAGCAGGCAGGCGCTGAGCGCCGCGGTCGCCGCAATCAAGAGGTGGCTCACGGAGGCTGCCAGACTCTAGTCGCCCGGGGCGTCCGCGTGCCAGCCCCCGAAAGGGCATCTTTCGGCTGTTTGACGGTGTCGACGCGGCTTCGCTACCATTCCGCGGGCCGGTTGGCAGGGGCCTCCGCCCCAAGCCGACCGTCTCTTTGTGTCAAGGGACTAGACGAAGGACTCATGCCGACTGTCAATCAACTCGTGCGCAAGGGCCGCAAGGCCGCCAAGGCAAAGACCAAGGCGCCTGCGCTCGCCGGCTCCCCGCAGAAGCGGGGCGTCTGCACGCGCGTGTACACGACCACCCCGCGTAAGCCGAACTCGGCGCTGCGCAAGGTGGCCCGTGTCCGCCTGACGAACGGCATGGAGGTCGGCGCCTACATCCCCGGCGAGGGCCACAACCTGCAGGAGCACTCGGTCGTCCTCATTCGCGGCGGCCGCACGGCCGACCTGCCGGGCTTCCGGTACAAGATCATCCGCGCCGCGCTCGACACGTCCGGCGTCTCCGATCGCAAGCAGGCGCGCTCCCGCTACGGCGCGAAGCGGGGCAGCTGATGCCTCGCCGCGCCGAGATCCAGGCCCGGGCGGTTCCGCCGGACTCGGTCTACGGGTCGCCGCTCGTCACCCAGGTCATCAACAAGGTGATGCTCGACGGCAAGAAGTCGGTCGCCGAGGACATCGTCTACACCGCGCTCGAGAACGTCGGCACGAAGACCGGCCGCCCGCCGGTCGAGGTGCTCGAGCAGGCGGTCAAGACGGTCACGCCGGTGCTCGAGGTGAAGGGCCGCCGGGTCGGCGGCGCGAACTACCAGGTTCCCGTCGAGGTCCCGCAGCGCCGTGCGCGCACGCTCGCCGTGCGCTGGCTCGTCACGTTCGCGCGCGACCGCCGCGAGAAGGGCATGAGCGACAAGCTCGCCAACGAGATTCTGGACGCGCTCAACCAGCAGGGCGGCGCGTTCAAGCGAAAGGACGACGTCTACCGGATGGCGCAGGCGAACAAGGCCTTCGCGCACTACCGCTGGTAGGCGGCAGAAAGGACGACTTGAGCACCAAGGTTGCAGAGACGAACGTGGCGCTGGATCGCGTCCGGAACATCGGGATCATGGCCCACATCGATGCGGGCAAGACGACGACGACCGAGCGGATCCTCTACTACACCGGCCGCACCCACAAGATGGGTGAGGTCCACGAAGGCGCCGCGACGATGGACTGGATGGCCCAGGAGCAGGAGCGGGGCATCACGATCACGTCCGCGGCGACGACCGCGGTGTGGCGTGACCATCGCATCAACATCATCGATACGCCCGGGCACGTGGACTTCACCGTCGAAGTGGAGCGGAGCCTGCGCGTCCTCGACGGCGCCATCGCCGTCTTCGACTCCGTCGCGGGCGTCCAGCCGCAGTCCGAGACGGTGTGGCGCCAGGCCGACAAGTACAAGGTCCCGCGCATCGCGTTCATCAACAAGATGGACCGCACCGGCGCGAACTTCTTCGCCGCCGTGCAGTCGATGACCGACCGCCTCGGCGCGAATCCCATCCCGGTGCAGATCCCGATCGGCCAGGAGGATCAGTTCACCGGCGTCGTCGACCTCGTCGAGATGAACGCGATCGTCTACAAGGACGAGCTCGGCCAGCAGTTCGACGTCACCGAGATTCCCGAAGGCCTGCGCGAGCAGGCGCACGAATACCACCATCAGCTCATCGACGCGATCTCGCACTTCGACGACGAGGTGCTCGAGGCGTACATCGAGGACGAGTCCTCGGTGACGGCGGACATGATCCGCCGGGCCGTCCGCGCGGCGACGCTCGCCGACGAGATCACGCCCGTGCTGCTCGGCTCCGCCTTCAAGAACAAGGGCGTGCAGCCGCTGCTCGACGCGGTCATCGACTACCTCCCGAGCCCGCTCGACGTGCCGCCCGTGATGGGCATCGTCCCGAAGACCGAGGCCGAGGAAGAGCGCATGCCCGATCCGAGTCAGCCGTTCGCGGCGCTTGCCTTCAAGGTCATGTCCGATCCGTACGTCGGCAAGCTGACGTACTTCCGCGTCTACTCCGGCCGCATCAAGGCGGGCGACCGCGTCCTCAACACGACGAACGGCAAGACGGAGCGGATCAGCCGCATCCTCCAGATGCACGCGAACCACCGTGAGGAGCGCGAGGAGATCATGGCGGGCGAGATCGCCGCCGGCGTCGGCCTGAAGTTCACGACGACGGGCGACACGCTCGCCGCCGACAGCGCGCCGATCGTGCTCGAGTCGATGAGCTTCCCCGACCCGGTCATCTCGGTCGCGGTCGAGCCGAAGTCGAAGGCCGACCAGGACAAGCTCGGCGCCGGTCTGCAGCGCCTCTCCGAGGAGGACCCCACGTTCCGCGTCACCTCGGACGAGGAGACGGGGCAGACGCTCATCTCCGGGATGGGCGAGCTGCACCTCGAGATCATCGTCGACCGGCTGAAGCGAGAGTTCAACGTCGACGCGAACGTCGGCCGCCCGCAGGTCGCGTACCGCGAGACCGTGTCGAAGCCGGCGGAGAAGGTCCAGGGCAAGTTCGTCCGGCAGACCGGCGGCTCGGGCCAGTACGGCGACGTGATCATCAACCTGTACCCGCAGGAGCCGGGCAAGGGGTACGAGTTCGACGACAAGATCGTCGGCGGCAAGATCCCGAAGGAGTACATCCCGGCCGTCGACGCGGGCATCCGCGAGGCGATGGACTCGGGCATCCTCGCCGGCTACCCGGTCGTCGACGTCAGGATCGAGCTCGTCGACGGGTCGTACCACGAGGTCGACTCGAGCGAGCGCGCGTTCAAGATCGCCGGCTCGATGGCCTTCAAGGAGGCGCTGAAGCGCGCGAAGCCGAAGCTGCTCGAGCCCGTCATGCTCGTCGAGGTGACGACGCCCGAGGACTACCTCGGCGACGTGATGGGCAACCTCAACGGCCGTCGCGGGCGGGTCGAGGGCATGGAGCCCGTCGGCAACGCACAGGTGATCCGAGCGATGGTCCCCCTCGCCGAGATGTTCGGCTACGCAACGGACATTCGTTCAATGAGTCAGGGTCGAGCGACGTTCCACATGGAGTTCGACCACTACGAGGAAGTCCCCCAGTCGATCGCGAGCGAGCTCGTCGACTCCGGGGCCCACTAGGCAACAAGGAGATCAGGAGCCACCCATGGCAAAGCAGAAGTTCGAGCGCACGAAGCCACACGTCAACGTCGGCACCATCGGTCACATCGACCACGGCAAGACGACGCTGACGGCTGCCATCACCAAGGTCCTCGCCGAGAGCGGCACGGGCACGGCCGCAACCAGCTTCGACGCCATCGACAAGGCGCCGGAAGAGCGGCAGCGCGGCATCACGATCAACACCGCGCACGTCGAGTACGAGACGGCCAACCGTCACTACGCGCACGTCGACTGCCCGGGTCACGCGGACTACATCAAGAACATGATCACGGGCGCCGCCCAGATGGACGGCGCGATCCTCGTCGTCTCCGCGGCCGACGGCCCGATGCCGCAGACGCGCGAGCACATCCTGCTCGCCCGGCAGGTGCAGGTGCCGGCGATCGTCGTCGCGCTGAACAAGGCGGACATGGTCGACGACCCCGAGCTGCTCGAGCTCGTCGAGATGGAGGTGCGCGAGCTCCTCACCCGGTACGAGTTCCCCGGCGACGAGATCCCCGTCGTGCAGGTCTCGGCGCTGAAGGCGCTCGAGGGCGACGCGGAGTGGACGCCGAAGGTGCTCGAGCTGATGGAGGCGGTCGACTCCTACATCCCGGAGCCCGTCCGCGACGTCGACAAGCCGTTCCTGATGCCGATCGAGGACGTGTTCACGATCACCGGCCGCGGAACCGTCGTGACCGGCCGCATCGAGCAAGGCCAGTGCAAGGTCGGCGACGAGGTCGAGCTCATCGGGATCCATCCCCAGACGACGAAGACGGTCGTCACCGGGCTGGAGATGTTCCAGAAGACGCTCGACTACGCGCAGGCCGGCGACAACGCAGGAGCGCTCCTCCGCGGCATCAAGCGCGAGGAGGTCGAGCGCGGCCAGGTCGTCGCGAAGCCGGGCTCGATCACGCCGCACACGCACTTCAAGGCCGAGGTCTACGTCCTGTCGAAGGACGAGGGCGGCCGGCACACGCCGTTCTTCAACGGCTACCGGCCCCAGTTCTACTTCCGCACGACGGACGTGACCGGGTCGATCAAGCTGCCGGAGGGCCAGGAGATGGTCATGCCGGGCGACAACACGAACATGGAGATCGAGATGATCCAGCCGATCGCAATGGATCAGGGTCTCCGCTTCGCAATCCGCGAGGGTGGCCGCACCGTCGGCGCCGGAGCGGTCACGGAGATCATCAAGTAAGCCCTATGGGCCCTAGTTACACGCGAACCAAGCAAATCGAAAAGCGAAGTTGACGCGAAGGGATTGGCGCCGGTGCCTCAGCAGAAAATCAGAATCCGCCTGAAGGGCTACGACCACCAGCAGGTGGACAAGTCCGCGAAGGACATCGTGGACACGGCTCAGCGCACCGGCGCCACCATCACCGGTCCCGTTCCGCTGCCCACCGAGAAGAACGTGTACTGCGTCATCCGGTCTCCGTTCAAGGACAAGGACTCGCGGGAGCACTTCGAGGTGCGCACGCACAAGCGGCTGATCGACATCCATTCGCCGACGCCGAAGACGGTCGACTCGCTCATGCGGCTCGACCTCCCGGCCGGCGTCGACATCGAGATCAAGCTTTAGATGATGAGAGGGATCATCGGCAAGAAGATCGGGATGACGCAGCTCTTCGACGAGGAGACCGGCGGCGTGACTCCCGTCACGGTGATCGAGGCGGGCCCGTGCCCGGTCGTCGCCGTGCGCACGCCCGACGCGGACGGCTACGAGGCCGTGCAGCTCGCGTGGGAGCCGGTCGCCGATCGCAAGATCTCGAGGCCGGAGCGCGGCCACCTCGCGAAGAACGGGGTGAGCGGTGCCTACCGCCATCTGATCGAGTTCCGCGGCCACTTCGCCGACGCGGTGCAGGGCGAGAACGTGACCGTGGAGATCTTCCAGCCCGGCGACGCGGTCAAGATCGCCGGGACCTCGATCGGCAAGGGCTTCCAGGGCACGATCAAGCGGCACCGGTTCAGCCGCGGCCCGGTCACGCACGGCTCGCACAACATCCGCAAGCCGGGCTCGATCGGCGCGTCGGCGACGCCGTCGCGCGTCTTCAAGGGCATCCGCATGGCGGGCCGCATGGGCGGCAAGCGCGTCACCCAGGTCGGTCTGACCGTGCACTCGATCGATCCGGAGCGGAACCTGCTGCTCGTCAAGGGCGCCGTCCCGGGCCCGAAGAACGGCATCGTCGAGATCCGGGAGATGTCGAGATAGTGGCCGCGCCGAAGGCACCGCTGCTCGGCGGCAAGGCCGCGAAGGAGGTCTCGCTCGAGGCGTCGATCTTCGGCGCCGAGGTGAAGCCGCACCTCGTGCACGAGGCCGTCCGCGCGGAGATGAACGCGCGCCGTCAGGGCACGCGCGCGGCGAAGAGCCGCGGGCTCGTCTCCGGCGGCCGCTCGAAGCCGTGGCGCCAGAAGGGAACCGGCCGCGCCCGCGCCGGCACGATCCGTGCCGCGCAGTTCACGGGCGGCGGCGTCGTCTTCCCGCCCAGCCCGCGGGACTTCTCGGTCAAGGTGAACAAGAAGGCAGCGCGCGCTGCGCTGCGCGCCGCGCTGAGCGACCACGTTCAGGCGGGCACCCTCGCGCTCCTCAGCTCGTCGGCGTTCGACACGCCCACGACGAAGGGCGCAATCGACCTTCTGAGCAAGTGGGGCGGCGAGGCGCCGGCGGTGATCGTCGTGAACGACGACGAGGAGACGCTCGGCAAGAGCTTCCGCAACCTCGACCGCGTCATCGTCACCACCCCGCAGGAGCTGGAAGTGGCCGAGATCGTCTGGGCGCGCTCCCTCCTCGTCTCCGAGAGCGCCCTGGACGCGCTCCAGAGGAGGGCGTCGTGAGCCTTCATCCCGGCCAGGTCCTGCTCCGCCCGGTGATCTCCGAGAAGAGCTACGAGCAGATCACCCAGAACAAGTACACGTTCAAGGTGCACCAGGACGCGCACAAGACGCAGGTCCGCCAGGCCGTCGAGGAGCTCTTCGACGTCACCGTCGTGGCCGTGAACATCGTCAAGGTGCAGCCGAAGCCGAAGCGGCGCGGGCTCTACAAGGGCATCCGTCCAGGCTGGAAGAAGGCCATCGTCGAGCTCAAGGCCGGCGACTCGATCGAGATCTTCGAAGGAGCCCAGTTGTAATGCCGATCCGTCGCTACAAGCCGACCTCGCCGGGCCGCCGCTTCATGTCGGTGTCCACGTTCGAGGAGATCACGAAGACGAAGCCGGAGAAGAGCCTGCTCGAGCCGGTGACGAAGAAGGGCGGCCGCAACAACAACGGCCGCATCACGACGCGCCACCAGGGCGGCGGGCACAAGCGGCGCTACCGCGTCATCGACTTCAAGCGCCAGAAGGACGGCGTGCCGGCGAAGGTCGCCTCGATCGAGTACGACCCCAACCGGTCGGCGCGCATCGCGCTGCTCCACTACGCCGACGGCGCGAAGAGCTACATCCTCGCGCCGGCGCAGTTGCGTGTCGGCGCGACCGTCGAGTCCGGCCCGGCCGCGGACATCAAGGTCGGCAACGCGCTTCCGCTCGAGCACATCCCCACCGGCACGCTCGTGCACAACGTCGAGCTGCAGCCGGGACAGGGTGCGAAGATGGCGCGCTCGGCGGGGTCGGGCATCCAGCTCGTCGCGAAGGATCAGGGCTTCGCCGTCCTGCGCCTCCCGTCGGGCGAGATGCGCCGCGTCCCGCTCGCGTGCCGCGCGACCGTCGGCCAGGTCGGCAACGTCGACCACCAGAACATCACCGGCGGCAAGGCCGGCCGCAGTCGCTGGCGCGGCAAGCGCCCGACCGTGCGCGGCTCGGCCATGAACCCGGTCGACCATCCGCACGGCGGCGGCGAGGGCAAGTCGAAGGGGGGCCGGCACCCGGTCACCCCGTGGGGCGTGCCGACGCTCGGCAAGCGCACGCGTCGCAAGCACAAGGAGTCGAACAAGCTGATCGTCCGCGCCAGGCGGCGCGGCAAGGAGGGTCGTCGCTAGTGAGTAGATCCAGCAAGAAGGGGCCGTTCGTCGAGCAGCGCCTGCTCGACCGCATCGGCAAGATGAACGACGGCGGCCAGAAGACGATGATCCGCACCTGGTCGCGGACGTCGACGATCTTCCCGGAGATGGTCGGCCACACGATCGCGGTCCACGACGGCCGCAAGCACGTGCCGGTCTTCATCTCCGAGCAGATGGTCGGCCACAAGCTCGGCGAGTTCGCCCCGACGCGGACCTTCCGCGGCCACTCGGGTGACCGGGCGGCAAAGGTCAAGAGGTAATGGCAGCAGTAGAGACAGAGGCGCAGCAGGTTCGAGCCCAGGCGAAGTGGGTGCATTCGAGCGCGCGCAAGGCGCGGCTCGTCACCGACCTCATCCGCGGGCGCTCCGTCCCCGAGGCGCGCACGATCCTCGCGTTCTCGCAACGCGCGGTCGCGCGCGACATCGAGAAGGTGCTGCGCTCCGCGGTGGCGAACGCCGAGTCGCGCCCGGATCTGCACTGGAACGGCGACGAGCTCGTCGTCGTCACCGCGTACGCCGACGAGGGCCCGACGCTGAAGCGCTGGCAGGCCCGCGCCCGCGGACGCGCGTCGAAGATCTTCAAGCGGACGTGCCACATCACCGTCGTGCTCGCGCAGGCGGAAACCGAGAGGACGGGGAGCTAGTGGGACAGAAGATTCATCCCGGCGGCCTGCGGGTGGGGATCATCCACCGCTGGAAGTCGAACTGGTACACGGGCAAGAAGGAGTTCCCGGCGTACCTGCTCGAGGACGTGAAGATCCGCGAGCACATCTACAAGAAGCTCGCGCACGCGGGGCTGTCGGACATCCTCATCCAGAAGGACAAGCAGCGCATCACCGTGGACATCTTCACGGCGCGCCCCGGCATCGTCATCGGCAAGTCCGGTGTCGAGGTCGACGCGCTGCGCCGCGAGCTGCACGCGCTGACGCAGAAGAACGTCCACATCAACATCAACGAGATCAAGCGTCCCGAGCTGGACGCGAAGCTCGTCGCGCAGTCGATCGCCGAGCAGCTGTCGAACCGCGTTGCCTTCCGGCGCGCGATGAAGCGTGCGCTCGCATCCGCGATCCGCTCCGGCGCCGCCGGCGTGAAGATCCAGTGCTCCGGCCGCCTCGGCGGCGGCGAGATGAGCAGGCGGGAGACCTACAGCGAGGGCCGCGTCCCTCTGCACACCATTCGCGCCGATATCGACTACGGCTTCGTGGAAGCGAAGACGACGTACGGGCGCATCGGCGTGAAGGTCTGGATCAACAAGGGCGAGATCATGCCGGAGGGCTACGAAGGCATCTCGGTCGGCGACCAGCGGCTCGGCGACCAGGACACGAAGCGCCGCCGCGGCGGCGCAGTCGAGGGCCTCGGCGCGTCCCGCGAGAGCGGGCGCGGGCGCGGTCCCGACCGCGAGGGCCTCGGCCCCGTGCGCCCCGGCAGGCGGCGCGGCCCGGGTGGCGGCGCCGGCGGTGGAGGCGGACGGCCCGGACAGCGTCGCGGCCCAGGTGCGGGTGCGCGCCCGGCCGGCGGCGGTGCGGGGCGCCCCCGGCGCGACCAGAACGTGGAGAAGCCGCGGACGGACGATGCCGGCACGAGCGCCGCGGAGCAGGCGGTACCGGCCGATCAGGCGCCCGTCGCCGACGCGCCGGAAACGACCACCCCGATGCAGCAGGAGCCGGGCACCGCCGAGGCTCCGGAGACCAAGGCGCCTAGCGCGGGGGACCCGGCGCAGGAGAAGCCGAAGCGGGCGCCGCGGAAGACGAAGGAGTCGTAAGCGATGTTGATGCCGAAGAAGACGAAGTTCCGCAAGGTCCATCGCGGCCGCCGGGCCGGCGAGACGAAGGGCCAGTCGACCGTGCAGTTCGGCGACTACGGCCTGAAGGCAACCGAGCGGGGCTGGATCACGAACCGCCAGATCGAGGCGGCTCGTATCGCCATGACGCGCAAGATCAAGCGCGGCGGCAAGGTCTGGATCAACGTCTTCCCCGACAAGTCGTATACGAAGAAGCCGGCCGAGACCCGCATGGGCTCGGGCAAGGGCTCACCCGAGGGCTGGGTGGCCGTGATCAAGCCCGGCCGCGTCATGTTCGAGCTGGCCGGCGTGCCCGAGCCGCTCGCGAAGGACGCGCTCAAGCTCGCGGGCCAGAAGCTGTCCATCAAGTCGAAGATCGTGAAACGGGAGGCCGAGCTCTTTGACTAGGCCGAGCGAACTGAGAGACCTGACCGACGACGAGCTGGAGCACCGGCTCGTGGAACGGCGGCAGGAGCTGTTCAACCTCCGCTTCCAGTCGGTCACCGGCGCGCTCGAGAACAGCGCGCGGCTGAAGCTGACGAAGCGCGAGATAGCGCGCATTTTGACGGTCGTGAATGAACGAGAAGATGCAAAGGGACGGGCATGAGCGAAGAGATCGAGAACAAGGAAGAGGTCGTGGCGGCGGATTCGCAGCCGGCTGCGCCGGCTGAGAACGAGGAGCCAACGGCGGAAGAGGAGTCGGCCGCTGCCGCGGCCGACGGTTCGGATACCGAGGCTGCCACCGGCCCCACCCCTGAACCTTCGGCTGAGGCTCCGGCTGAGGCTCCGCCTGCTCAGTCCGGGCCCAAGAAGAAGCGCAAGCGGCTCCCGCGCGCCGAGCGCCCCAAGAAGGGGCGGCGCGTGCACGTGCCCGCAACCGAGCGCAAGCCGATCGTGCGCCTGCCGAAGCCCGAGCACGACCGCGGGCGCAGCCAGGAGCGCCGCGGCGTCGTCGTCTCGAGCGCGATGGACAAGACGATCGTCGTCAAGGTGGACGTGATCAAGCAGCACCCGCGGTACAAGAAGGTCGTTCGCCGCTCGGTCAAGTTCCACGCCCACGACGAGCAGAACTCCGCCAACGTCGGCGACGTCGTGCGCATCGTCGAGACGCGTCCGTTGTCGGCGACCAAGCGCTGGCGGCTCGCCGAGATCGTCGAGGCGGCCAAGTGACGCCCACCACCCGCGCATCTCGCACGCGCTCGGGCGCTGCAACGCGTCGCATCGCGGCGTCCTCCCTGCGTCCTCGCGCTGCTCGCGTTTCGCGGCGATCACGCACGATCTGCACGGGTGGTGAGCGTCAGTGATCCAGCAGGAATCCCGCCTGAAGGTCGCCGACAACACCGGCGCCCGCGAGCTCCTCTGCATCCGCGTGATGGGCGGCCACCACCGCCGCTACGCGCGCGTCGGCGACATCATCGTCGGCACCGTCAAGACGGCCACGCCGCAGGGCGCGGTCAAGAAGGGCGAGGTCGTCCGCGCCGTGGTCGTCCGAACGCGCAAGCCCTTCGGCCGCGTCGACGGCACGTCGATCGCGTTCGACGAGAACGCGGCCGTGATCATCGACGCGCAGCGCAATCCGCGCGGCACCCGCATCTTCGGGCCGGTCGCGCGCGAGCTGCGCGAGAAGAACTTCATGAAGATCGTCTCGCTCGCCCCGGAGGTGTTGTAGATGGCCCAGACGATGAAGATCCGCCAGGGCGACATCGTGCACGTCATTCGCGGCAAGGACCGCGGCAAGGAAGGCCGCGTCATCGCCTCGATGCCGAAGGACGGCCGCGTGCTCGTCGAGAACGTCAACATGGTCAAGCGGCACCAGCGCCCGCGTCCGATCCAGAACGCGAACCGCATGGGCGGCCCGTCGATCGTTCCCGGCGGGATCATCGAGAAGTCGGCGCCGCTCCCGGTCTCGAACGTGATGATCGTCTGCCCGACGTGCAAGAAGCCGACTCGCGTCGGCACCGTCCTGAAGACCGTGAAGGACAAGCAGGTCCGCGTCCGCGTGTGCAAGCACGCCGACTGCGGCCAGGAGATCGACAAGTCATGAGCGCAGCAGCGACCGACACCTATACGCCTCGCCTGAAGGTGCGCTACGAGAGCGAGATCCGTCCGCAGCTGAAGGACGATCTCGGCCTCGACTCCGTCATGCAGGTGCCGCGCCTCCAGAAGATCACGCTGAACATGGGCGTGGGCGAGGCGAAGACGGACGCGAAGCTGCTCGACTCGGCCGTCGAGGAGCTGACGACGATCGCCGGCCAGCGCGCACAGGTACGCCGCGCGCGGAAGTCGATCGCGCAGTTCAAGGTGCGCGAGGGCATGCCGGTGGGCGCGAAGGTGACGCTCCGCGGCGCGCGCATGTACGAGTTCCTCGACCGGCTGATCTCGATCGCGCTGCCGCGCATCCGCGACTTCCGGGGCCTCAACGCCGGCTCGTTCGACGGCCGCGGCAACTACTCGCTCGGCGTGCGCGAACAGATCATCTTCCCGGAGATCAACTACGACGACATCCAGCAGGTACGCGGCCTCGACGTGACGATCACGACCAGCGCCGAGACCGACGATCACGCCCGCGCCCTTCTGCAGGCACTCGGCCTGCCGTTCGGCGAGGGGCCGAGGCTGGGATGAACAGCATGTTCAACTCGACCATCATCATTCTGACCGCAAGAAAGGACGCGTAGCGTTGGCAAAGACGAGCCTCGTCGTCAAGCAGAAGCGCCCGCAGAAGTACCGGGTGCGCAACTACACGCGCTGCAACCGGTGCGGCCGGCCGCGCGCGGTGTTCCGCAAGTTCGGGCTCTGCCGCATCTGCCTGCGCGACCTCGCCCATCAGGGCGCGATTCCCGGCATGACGAAATCGAGCTGGTGACGCGATGTTGACCGATCCGATCGCCGACATGCTCACCCGCATCCGGAACGCGAACAAGGCGCTCCAGGACAAGGCAGTCATGCCGACGTCGCGCATGAAGGTGGAGATCGCCCGCCTCCTGAAGGAGGAGGGCTACATCCGGGACTACCACGTCGAGAAGGGCGAATCCTTCGATACCCTGGTCATCGACCTCAAGTTCGGCCGGAATCGCGAGCGGGTCATCTCCGGCCTGAAGCGCATCTCCAAGCCGGGCCGCCGGGTCTACGCGCGGAAGGATCGTCTCCCGCGCGTGCTGGGCGGGATGGGTGTCGCGATCCTGTCCACGTCCTCCGGGCTCGTCACGAGCCGGACCGCGCAGGAGCGCGGGATCGGCGGCGAGGTCGTCTGCTTCATCTGGTGAGCGAATGAGCCGAATCGGAAAAAAGCCCATCGAGATCCCCTCCGGCGTCACCGTCTCGGTGGAGCCTGGGCGCGTGGCCGTCGCCGGCCCGCTCGGGACCCTGCAGCAGCAGGTCCCGTTGCGCATGGCGATCGCCCAGGAAGAAGGCACGGTCGTCGTCACGCGACCGACCGAGCGCGGCGACGACCGCTCGCTGCACGGGCTGACGCGCACGCTCATCGCGAACATGGTCGAAGGCGTGACGAAGGGCTTCGAGAAGCGCCTCGAGATCCAGGGCGTCGGCTACCGCGCGGCGCTCAAGGGCACAGATCTCGAGCTGCAGGTCGGATATTCCCATCCCGTCACGATCAAGCCCCGGACGGGCATCAGCTTCGAGGTCCCGGTGCCGACCCAGGTCGTCGTCAAGGGCACCGACAAACAGCAGGTCGGCCAGACGGCCGCCGAGATTCGCAAGGTTCGCCCGCCGGAGCCGTACAAGGGCAAGGGCATTCGCTACGAGGGCGAGTACGTGCGCAGGAAGGTGGGGAAGCGTGCCTAGCTTGACGGTCAGGGAAGGACGCATGCGCCGTCACAAGCGCGTGCGCGGGAAGGTGCACGGCACGTCGCAGCGGCCGCGCCTGGTCGTGTTCCGGTCGAACCGGGGCATCGAGGCGCAGCTCGTGGACGACCTCACCGGCAGGACGCTCGCGGCCGCGTCCTGGGTCGCGCTGAAGAAATCGTTCAAGGGCGACAAGAGCGAGCAGGCGGCCGAGGTGGGCAAGCAGCTCGCGGCGAGCGCGAAGAAGGCCGGCATCGACGCCTGCGTCTTCGACCGCGCCGGTTACCTCTACCACGGACGCGTCAAGGCGCTCGCCGACGGCGCGCGCGAGGGAGGACTCAACTTCTGATGGCAGTCGACTTTTCGGAGACCCGCGAGCTCAAGGAGCGCGTGGTCGAGATCAACCGCGTCGCCAAGGTGGTCAAGGGCGGACGCCGCTTCTCGTTCACGGCGCTCGTCGTCGTCGGCGACGAGGTCGACCGCGTCGGCGTCGGCTACGGCAAGGCGCGCGAGGTCCCGCTCGCGATCACGAAGGCTGTCGAGGACGCGAAGAAGAACCTGTTCACGGTGCCGAAGCACGGCTCGACGATCACCCACGAGGTGCTCGGCCGTTTCGACGCGGCGCGGGTCATGCTCCGCCCGGCCTCCGACGGTACCGGCGTCATCGCCGGCGGCGGTGTCCGCGCGGTGCTCGAGCTCGCAGGCGTCCGCAACGTCCTCGCCAAGAGCCTCGGCACGACGAACCCGATCAACATGGCGAAGGCGACCATCGTGGCGCTCAAGGAGCTGCGCCGGCCGGAGGACGTCGCCCGCATCCGGGGCAAGCAGATCAGCGACGTGCTCCCCTTCAAGAACCCGGTCTCCGAGCCGGAGGAAGCGGCGGCTGCGGTGACCCTTGTCGTCGAGACGCCCGTCGTCATCGAGGACGAGCCGAGCCCGGAGCCCGTCGCTGTCGAGCCGGAGCCCCCTTCGGTGTCAGACACCGAAACGGTGTCTGACACCGCCAAGCCGAAGCGCCGCTCGATCCGCAAGAAGAAGGACGAGTCGTAGTGGCCAAGGTCAAGGTCACGCAGGTCAGGTCCCAGATCGGCCAGAGCAAGCCGCACCGGGGGACGTTGCGCGCGCTCGGCCTCGGCCGCATCGGCCACACCGCCGAGCACGACGAGACCCCGGTGCTCGCAGGCATGCTCCGGAAGGTGCGCCACCTCGTGAAGGTCGAGAACGTCTGATGGCGAAGTCGCTGAACCTGTCGAACATCCAGCCTGCGCAGGAGCGCGTCGACCGCAAGCGCGTCGGCCGCGGCCCCGGCTCGGGCACGGGCAGGTACTCCGGCCGCGGCATCAAGGGCCAGAAGTCGCGCGCGGGCTCGCACAAGATGCGCGCCGGCTTCGAGGGCGGCCAGATGCCGATCTACATGCGCCTGGGCAAGAACCGCGGCTCGACGTCGAAGGACGCGATGCCGGTCGGCCCGTTCCGGACCGAGACGGTGCCGGTGAACATCCGCGACCTCGACCGCTTCGACGCGGGCGCGGAGGTCACGCCGGAGTCGCTCGTCGAGAAGCGCCTGATCAAGAACACGAAGATCGACGTCAAGCTGCTCGGCACCGGCGAGATCTCGAAGAACCTCACCGTGCGGGTGCACGCCATCTCCGCCGCGGCGCGCGAGAAGATCGAGAAGGCCGGCGGCACCGTCGAGCTGCTGCGCGAGCCGAAGGTGAAGAAGGCCAAGCACCACGCCGCCAGGCCGGCTGCGGCCGCAGAGTCCGAGGCGGAAGCCGCGGAGGAGGCTGCCGCGGAGGAGCCAGAGGCGGAGGAGTAGGTGTTCTCCTGGCTCGCAAACGCGTGGCGCGTTCCCGAGCTGCGCAAGCGCGTGCTCTTCACCGCGGCGGTCCTCGCCTGCTACCGG
>Ga0207664_10001405_pt1 | contig 15842 bp, 13 predicted proteins | sample LARL83metaG_FD_184349 | JGI IMG/M metagenome (GOLD analysis project Ga0207664, IMG submission 184349) | Corn, switchgrass and miscanthus rhizosphere microbial communities from Kellogg Biological Station, Michigan, USA - LAR L8-3 metaG... | ecosystem: Host-associated > Plants > Roots >... | reverse complement strand
GCGGCGCGCTGACTCAGTACCTGTCCTGGCGGTGGACGCTGTATGTGAACCTGATCTTCGCCGGGGTCGCGTTCATCGGCGGCGCGCTGCTGCTCAAGCGGCAGCCCTCCCCGGTGAAGCCCAGGCTCGATGTCCCGGGCGTGCTGCTGGTCTCCAGCGCGGTGTTCTGCCTGGTGTACGGCTTCTCCAACGCGGCCACGCACAGCTGGCACGCACCGTCCACCTACGGGTTCCTCGCCGCGGGCGTGGCGCTTGGCGTGGTGTTCGCGTGGTGGCAGGGCCGGGCCGCCCACCCGCTGCTGCCGCCGCGGGTGGTGCTCGACCGCAACCGGGGCGGCGCCTACCTGTCGATGCTCATCGGCACGGCCGGGCTGTTCGGGATCTTCTTGTTCCTGACCTACTACCTGCAGCAGACGCTTGGCTACTCGCCGCTCATCACCGGCGTCGCGTTCCTGCCGATGAGCGTCGGCCTCATTGTCGCGGCCAATCTGTCCACGATCACGCTCATGCCCAGATTCGGGCCCAAGCCGCTGGTCGCGTTCGGGATGCTGGCCGCCTCGGGCGGGACGGCCTGGCTGGCCCAGCTCGGCTCACACACGGGTTATGCTGCGGGCGTGCTTGGCCCGATCATTCTCGCCGGAGTCGGCGTGGGCATGATAATCGCGCCGGCGATCAACACCGGCACCTTCGGCGTGGCCCCGCAGGACGCCGGAGTCGCGTCCGCGACCGTCACCGTCGGCCAGATGCTCGGCGGCTCGGTCGGCACGGCGCTGCTGAACACCATCTTCGCCAGCGCCGTCGCCTCGTACATCGCCGCGCACCTCGCCGCGGCCCGGCTCATCGGCCGCCAGGCCCTGACCGGGCTGGCGCTGGCGCACGGCTACGACACCGCGTACTGGTGGACCGCCGGCATCTTCGCCCTCGGCGCCGTCGTCGCCGGCATCCTGCTCCGCCCCGGGCCACTGCACCAGCAGCGCACACCGACCCCGGCGCCTGGCGGGGCAACAACGGCACAAGCCGAAGCCGGCCAGGAGCGGGCCCGGTGACCGGGGACTCCGGCCGCGGCGCGTGGCTGCAGCAGGCGCGCTCCTACCTGCACAACGCCGACCCCGTGCTCGCGCGGCTCATCGACGAGCGGCCGGCTTTCGACCCCCAGGCGTGGATGGCCCAGCTGCCGCCGATGGATCTGTACGGGGCGCTGCTGTTCCAGGTCACCGGCCAGCAGCTTTCCGTCGCGGCGACCCGCAGCACCCTGGGCCGCATTCAGGCTCTGTTCGGCGGCCATCTTCCCTCGCCCGCTGAGCTGCTTGCTGCGGATCCCGGCACGCTCCGGGCGGCCGGGCTGTCCTGGCGGAAGATCAACACCCTCCGCGACCTCGCCGAGCGCATGTCGGACGGCCGGCTCAACACGGATGTCCTGAGCGGCCTGCCCGACGATCAGATCATGGCGGAGCTCACGGTCATTCCGGGGATAGGCCCCTGGACCGTGCAAGGCGCGCTCATCATCGCTCTCGGCCGGGAGGACGTCGTGCTGCCCGGTGACCTTGCGCTGCGCAAGGCCGTCCGGGCCGCCTATCAGCTCGACCACCTCCCCGCGCAGCAGGAGGTGCTCGACATCGCCGAGAAGTGGCGGCCCTACCGCAGCCTGGCGACCAGCTACCTGTTCTCCGCGGCCTTCGAGCCAGCCGATCGTCCGGCATAGGCCGGTAGATCACCAGGATCTGGTGACGGCTGTTCACCTGGCCGGTCGCAAGGCTGTGATTGGCGGCTGGCGGCGGCCGGCTTCCGAGTGGGATCCACGTCAGGGAAGGTGAACCAAGGTGGCTATTTCGGACGCCACGGTTGCCATCATCGGCACCGGCAACATCGGCGGCAGGCTCGCGGCGAACTGCGCGGCCGGCGGGCAGGACTTCCTCCTGGCCGGTCGCGACCAGGAGGAAGCCGGGAAGCTGGCGGCCGACCTCGACGGGCACGCGGAGGTGGTGAGCATCGGCGAAGCGATCGAGCGGGCCGACGTACTCGTGTTCGCCCTCTGGATGGACGCCTTCGAGCAGCTCATCGCGCAGTACGGCGAGCGGCTCGCCGGCAAGGTGATCGTCGACCCGTCGAATCCGATCGGGCCGGATGGTGCCGGTGGCTACCGCAAAGTCATCGGCGAGCAGGAATCCTCGGGCCAGATCCTGGCCGGGCTGCTTCCGCCCGGGGCACGGCTGGTCAAGGCGTTCGGCACGCTGTCGGCTCCCACACTGTCCGCGGCCGCACGGCGGGAGCCCGAGCGTGCGGTGCAGTTCTACGCCGCGGACGACACCGCCGCCGGCGACCTGGTCGCCGGCCTGATCCGCGTGGGCGGCTACGAACCGGTCAGCGTCGGCGGCCTGGACCAGTCCATCCGGATCGAGATGTTCGGCGACCTGCACGAATTCGGAGCCCTGGGCCGGGTCGTGACCAAACCGGAGGCGCTGGCGGCGATCTGACGTGCTCGGCCGCGGGCGCGGCGGGTTACCCGGAGGGCGCGTCCGGCTTGCTGGCCACGCGACGCGCGACGGCGAATACCCAGGGGATGGAGAGCAGCACGACGAGCGCGACGCCGAGTAGCAGCGGTGCCGGCCGTGCCGCGCCGATGCCGAGGCACGCCACAGCCACGGCGGCGCAGATGCCGGCGAGCGGCCGGTACAGGCGGGGGTCGCGCTGCCAGGCCTGCAAGGTCGCGGCCACCAGCATCGTCGCGCCAAGCACGACGGCGGCGCCCGCGCTCAGCACCCACGCCGTGGCGGCCGGGGTGCGGCCGTCGTGGGCGTGGTCGACCAGGCTGACCATCGCGGCACCCATCGCCGCGATGGCTGCGGTGAGCGGCAGATGGCTGAGCATCCACTGGAGGGTGGCCGCCGGTGCTGGCCTGGGAAGGCGGTTCCCGGCGAAGTCAAAGTACGTCCACCAGGCACCGAAGCCGACCACGACGGCGACCAGCCCGACGGTGAGGGTGAGCCCGCTGATCGGCTCGCGGGCCAATCCGGCGACGACGCCGGTGAGGGTTTCGCCGAGCACGATGATGGTGAGCAGCCCGAACCGTTCGGTGAGCGCGTCGGTGATGATCAGCGGAGCCACGTGTGCAGAGTTGGCCACGAGGAGCACGGCCGTGAATCCGGCCAGGTAGGCGATATCGAGCAGGCCCCACGCCAGCAACCGTGCGCCGGCTGGCAGGAAGGCGGAGCCGGCTAGCAGGACGGCGCAGGCGGCCGTCCCTGTGACGAACAGCCGGCTCGGCCGGCGGTATTCGGGGCGGTCGCCGCGCGCGGCCAGCAGCCACAGCACGGTCAGCATCGCGAACAGCACGCTCGCGGCGGCAGCGAACGCGGCTCCTCGTGCACCGCCCGCCTCGGGGATGGAGGCGCCCATCGCGACCAGCACCAGGATCTGCAGCAGAAACGTGCTGCGCCCGCGGGCGTCGTCGCGGCCGTGCAGTTCGTGGTGCAGGCTGCCGTTGGCCCAGGCGATCCACACCAGCGTGAACACCGCCGCGAACTCGCCGAGTCCGCGCCAGGTCAGGTGCCCGGCCAGGTGGTGGGCGGCCTGGGCGACCAGCACCACCACGGCAAGGTCGTAGAAGAGCTCAAGCGGGCCGACCACGCGCTCGCGCGGCTGCTCGCCGTGCGGGCGGGGCGGTTGCCACAGGGAACGGCGCAGCCGGGCCCAGCTCACCCGGCGGGATGCCCGGGCCGGCGGCGATGTCATAGCTGTCCTCCTTGCGGCACATTCTCATAGCGAGCCGGGTGTGCCCACCGTAGTGACCGTCAGGGCTGGCCCGGTGTTGACCTGGTCTTGCTCCCGTAGAGTCGTCTGGTGCCGACGCGCTTGATCGGATGGGCCGCCGCCATCCTGGCGATGCTGATCACGCTGGCGCTGGTCGCCGGCGAACTCACCGACGCCGGGCAGCGGCGCTGGTGGGCGGGCCGCCCGCTGACGACGGACACCGTGGCCGGGCTGCTCGTGCTGCTGGTCACGATCCTCGTCGTGAACCAGCTGATCAACCGGCGGCAGGCCCGGCAACGTGGCCATGCGGTCGCCGCACAGGCCGCCATCATGGCGGCCCAGGCCACGCGTTCGGCCAAGGCTGTGTCGTCAGTTATCGACGGATCGGGCGACCGCGGCGCCGCGTCCGATGGCTTCCGGACCTACATGATGATGCTCCTCATCGGCGCGCCGGTGCTCATCGACGATCCGGTCGCGCGGCGTTTTCTCGAGCAGGCCCAGTACCTCGGCGGCGTTATGGCCGGCACGCTCGCGGTGATCGACAGGTCAACGGAAGGCGGCGCGGTGCCGGCAGGCCAGACCGGCGGCGCCGCGGCTGCGGGCAAGCGGCTCGGCAACGCATTGCAGCAGCTCCAGGACGCCGCGGCGCCGCTTCTTGCGCTACTCCATCCCGCGATACGAGATTCCCTCCAGCGCATCGGGCGGACCGCCGAAGAATAGGGCCCCGGTCAGGTCAGGGCGCGCGCTCCCGGCCGTGGCCCGCGGTGCCCGGCAGGAGCACGGACGCGCCGAGCCAGCGGCTCGCCTGCAGCGCCAGCTCCACGTCGTGGCGATTCCCGCCGACCGGCCGGCCGAGGCTCTCCTGTGCCTTACGGATCCGGTACTGGACGGTGTTCTTGTGCAGCATCAGCCGTTCCGCGGCCGTCTTGTAGCTGCCCCCGCTGTCCAGGAAGACCAGCAGGGTCTCACGCAGGCGGGCGTGGTGCTCGTCATCGACGGCCAGGCCCGCCAGCGTGCTGAGCACCCAGGCCCGCAGCAGTACAGCGGATCCGAGCATCATTGCCACGGGCGCGACCTCGCCAAACGTGACCGCCCACGGCACGGGAGAGCCGCCGGCGATCGCCACCGCCTGGGCCGCGACGGCCTGCTCGTGGGTGAGGCGAAATCCCGCCGTGTCCTTGGCTGCGTCGCCGAAGGCGAAATGGATGTCGCCGTCCACGCCGGGCGGGCTTGCCGACGGGCAGGTGAACGTGTCCCGGATCCCCAGGGGCAGCCACGCCCACGCGCTCGACTCGTCGCGCGGGATGAACACGGGATCGCTGGAGCCTGCTACCTGCTCCGCCGTCTCTCTGACCGCACGCTCAAGCCTGGTGATGTTGTCGACAGCGCCCGGCGCGTCGTCCGTCCAGCACACCACGCCCGCGTGGTACTGGCGCAGCCGGTAGCCGAGGATCGCCTCCGCGGCGCGCAGATCGACCCGCGCACCCGACAGCAGGTCCCGGATCCTGGCGGCGCGGGCGGCGCTGCGGCTCCGCAGCCAGCTCTCCCTTTCCTGGGTATAGGCCGCGACCATCTCTTCGGAGGTCTGGTCGATGTAACCAGACACGATCCTGGACATGCTGAGCGTGGTCGCGGTAATCATCTGGGCGTCGCTGGCTTGCCGGGCCAGCTCGGTGATCAGCCAGTCGGAAAAACACGCGTGCCCGACCCGGTAGGCGCGCAGCAGCGCTGCCAGCGGCATGCCGCGCTGCGCCAGCCGGCGAGCGTATTCCACGGCTGCGGCGGGGGCCTGCACGGCGGACAGATCGATCTGGTGCTGCATGATCTGCAGGCACGTGTTCACGTTGCTATCGACGCTGGAACTAAGCAGAGCCAGCAGTGGCTGGTCCTTGTCGAGCTGCGGGATCTCCCGGACGATCACCTGGTAGACATCCCTGGACACCGCGGCGGCCTGGCGGCCCACCGCCGCCGCGACGCCGGCCACCAGCTCGGCAACCGCTGGACCATCCATGTCCACCCTGCGGATCCTTCCATGTTCCGGCTCGACCCTCATAGCTTGACCGCCTGCTACGGTCTCGCGCTACGACTGTGCCCGCGAAACCATGTCCGGGGACAGGCTTGTGACGGGCGGCCAATGGAGGACGGCCCGCCGCGGCTTACGCTCGGAGGGAGGACGGAGAGATCATGAGCGCCGACAGTGACACGACGAGGGCAGCCGCGGCGGACGCCGCGGCGGCGCCCCTGGACCTGCTGCTCACCGACGCGGCCATGGGCGTGCTGCGCCGGATGAACCCGGGCGGCTCCGGCCTGCGCCTGGCCGCGGCGCTGGCTGGCCGGCCGCGGCTTGTCGCCGGGCGGGGGCGCCAGCTTGTCAGTGAACTGGCCCGCATCGCGGTGGGCACTTCCCAGGTACAGCCGTCCCGGCGGGATCGCCGGTTCGCCGATCCCGGGTGGGCGGGTAATCCGCTGCTGCGCCGGGCGATGCAGACGTACCTGGCCGCTGCGGGAACCGCAGAGGGCCTGGTGGCCGAGGCCGGGCTGGACTGGGCGGACTCCGAACGCGTTGGGTTCGTGGTGACGAACCTGATCGACGCGCTGGCCCCGAACAATAACCCGCTGCTGAACCCGGCGGCGCTGAAGGCCGCTGTCGACACCGGTGGCGGCAGCGCCGTCGCGGGCCTGCGGCATTTCGCCGCCGACATGGCGACGGCACCACGGGTGCCGTCCATGGTCGAGCCGGACGCGTTCGAGGTCGGGGTCGACCTGGCCGTGACACCAGGGTCGGTGATCCTGCGAACCCCGGTGTTCGAGCTGATCCAGTACCGCCCGGCCACACAAGCGGTGCGGCAGGTCCCGTTGCTGATCGTGCCGCCGACGATCAACAAGTTCTATGTGATGGACCTGGCGCCCGGGCGGAGCATGGCCGAATACCTGGTCGGCAGCGGTGTGCAGGTGTTCATGATCTCCTGGCGCAACCCGGACGCAAGGCACGCGCAGTGGGACTTCGACACCTACGGGCAGGCCGTCCTGGACGCCATGGACGCGGCGGCGCGGATCACCGGGAGCGAGCAGACCGCGCTCATGGGCGCCTGCTCGGGCGGCATCATCGCCGCGATGGTGGCCGCGCACCTGGCGCACACCGGCCAGCAGGACCGGCTCGCCGCGCTCACCCTCATGGTCACCGTGCTGGACGAGGCGCGGGCCGGCCTGGCCGGTGCCGTCATCGACGAGCGGACCGTGCGGCTGGCCGAGGCCGCCTCCCGGACCCGCGGTTACCTGGACGGCCGGTCGCTGGCCGAGGTGTTCGCCTGGCTGCGGCCGAACGACCTGATCTGGAACTACTGGGTCAATAACTACCTGCTCGGACGAAAGCCGCCGCCGTTCGACATCTTGTTCTGGAACGCGGACACCACCCGGATGACCGCGGGCCTGCACCGGGACTTCCTCCGGCTGGGCGCCTCGAACGGGCTGGTCAGGCCGGGCGGGATGACCATGCTCGGGTCCCCGGTGGACCTGGCCGCGGTCGACCGGGACAGCTACATAGTCGCCGGGATCACCGACCACATCTGCCCCTGGCAGAGCTGCTACCGGTCCACCCAGCTGCTCGCCGGCCGCCCCCGGTTCGTGCTGTCCACCAGCGGGCACGTCGCCGCGATGGTCAACCCGCCCGGAAACGACAAGGCGAGGTACCAGGTGGCCAAGGACCACCCGGAGGACCCGCAGGACTGGCTCCGCCACGCGGAGACCTGTCATGGCTCCTGGTGGCCGGACTTCGCGGGCTGGCTGGCCGAGCACTGCGGTGAGGAGATGGCGGCCCCGGATGAGCTGGGCGGTAGTGGGCTGGCGCCGATCTGCGACGCGCCGGGAACATACGTGTATGACCATTGACGTGCCCTGCCCGTCGGCCGGGAAGGACCGCCCGCGATCCGGCCTTGCCCGGGCCGAGTCGGCCGAACGAATGAGGAGCCTCACCGTCGGCGGCCGGACCATCCGCGTCGCGGTGCGGGAGGGAACCCCGGGCCGGCCGCCGCTGCTCCTGTGTAACGGCATCGGGGCGAGCCTGGAGTTGCTCCAGCCGTTCGTCGATGCGCTCGATCCGCGGTGGGGGGTTATCCGGTTCGACATGCCGGGCATCGGCGGCTCGCCGGCCCCGGTCATCCCCTACCATCTGGCCGCGTCCGCGCCGCTGCTGAGCGGTCTGCTCGACCAGCTCGGCTACCAGCAGGCCGATGTGCTGGGCATCTCGTGGGGCGGCGGGCTGGCGCAGCAGTTCGCGCTCAGCCGCCCGGACCGGGTGCGCCGCCTCGTGCTGGTGGCGACCGGGCCGGGCGCGCTGATGGTTCCCGGGCATCCGCGCGCCCTGGTGCGGATGCTCACGCCGCGCCGTCACCGGGACCCGGGATACGCGGCGCGCATCGCAGGCGAGCTGTACGGCGGGAGCGCGCGGAAGGACCCGGCCCTGGCTCGCGACCTGCTGCACGCGGCGACGACGCGCCTGGGCCCGGCCCGGGGTTACTACTACCAGCTCATCTCCAGCATCGGCTGGACCAGCCTCCCGCGGCTGCCGAAGCTGCGGCAGCCCACCTTGATCCTGGCGGGCGACGACGACCCCATCATTCCGCTGGTCAACGCGCGGATCATGCACTGGCTGATACCACGAAGTGAGCTGCACATCTACCATGGCGGTCACCTCGAACTGGTCGCAGACGCCGAACGCATCGCTCCGGTCGTGGAGGCGTTCCTCGACGCCGGCCCCGCCACACCGGAGCGCAACGGCAGGAAAGGAAACCAGCGATGACGCAGGTGACGAGCGCGCATCTCGGGGAATCCCTCGGCACGGACTTCTTCTCCGTCCGCGAGCAGTTCACCGACGAGCAATGGTCGCACTTCGTGGCCGTCCGGCGGTTCGTCGACGAGGAGGTTGTGCCGGTCGTCGGCCCGTACTGGGAACGGGCCGAGATCTGCTGGCCGCTGGTCAGGCGGCTGCCCGAACTCGGCATCGTCGGGGAGGACATCAAGGGATACGGCTGCGCCGGGATGAGCCCGATGGCGTGCGGGCTGGTCACGATGGAACTGCACCGCGGCGACGGCAGCCTCGGCGTGTTCCTTGGCGTGCACGCGGGCCTGGCCATGCAGTCGATCGCGATGTGCGGTTCGGAGGAGCAGAAGGCGCGCTGGCTGCCCGACATGGCCCGGATGGACAAGCTGGGGGCCTTCGCGCTGACCGAACCGGAGCACGGCTCGGACTCGGTCGCCCTGGAAACCTCGGCCCGTCGCGAGGGCGGCCAATGGGTGCTGAACGGCCGCAAACGGTGGATCGGCCTGGGCACCGTCGCCGATCTGGTCGTGGTCTGGGCCCGCAACACCGAGGACGGCCAGGTCAACGCGTTCGTCGTGGAGAAGGGATCGCCGGGCTACCAGGCGCAGGTCATCGAGGGGAAGGTGTCGCTGCGCTCGGTATGGCAGGCCGACATCACCCTGGACGAGGTGCGCGTGCCGGCCGAGAACCGGCTGCCCGGGGCGCGCTCGTTCAAGGACACCACCCGGGTCCTGGCGACCACCCGAAGCACCTGCGCCTGGGGGGCGCTTGGCCACGCCACCTCCGTCTACGACACCGCCTTGCGGTACGCGCTGCAGCGGCGCCAGTTCGGCGAGCCGCTGGCCAGCTTCCAGATCATCCAGCAGCGGCTGGTGTCGATGCTGGCCGAACTGACCGCGATGCAGCTGTACTGCCTCCAGATCGGCCGTCTGGCCGAGGCGGGCAGGCTGACCCCCACCGTGGCCGGGCTGGCCAAGATGCACAACACCCGCAAGGCCCGCGCGATAGCCGCCGACGCGCGCGACATGCTCGGCGGCAACGGCATCCTGCTCGACTACCAGGTCATGCGGCACATGGTGGACCTGGAGGCCATCCACACCTTCGAGGGCACCGAGACCATGCAGACGCTCATCGTCGGCCGCGCCGTCACCGGTATAAGCGCCTTCACCTAGTACCTAGAGCCGCAACAGGCAGCGTTGCCCGCCGGACGCCGGCGCCACCGCGTCAGCCCGGCCCTGGCTCCTGGGTCTCCCGCAGGCGGCGCCGGGATGCTTCCACCTCGGCTTCGGCGGCGGCGCGGCCGGCCCAGGACGCGCCCTCGACGCTCTTGCCCGGTTCCAGTTCCTTGTAGATCAAGAAGAAGTGCTCGATCTCCAGCCGGTCGAACTCGGGCACGTCGTCGAGGTCGCGCAGGTGTTCCTGGCGCGGGTCGCCGGCGGGCACGCAGAGGACCTTGTCGTCGCCGCCCTTCTCGTCGGTCATCCGGAACATGCCGATCGGGCGGCTGCGGATCAGGCAGCCGGGAAATGTGGGTTCGGCCACCAGCACCAGAGCGTCGAGCGGATCGCCGTCCTCGCCCAGCGTGCCCGGCACGAAGCCGTAGTCGGCCGGGTACTGGGTCGCGGTGAACAGCGTCCGGTCCAAGCGGATCAGGCCGCTGGCGTGGTCGACCTCGTACTTGTTCCGGCTGCCCCGCGGGATCTCGATCAGGACGTCGAACTCCACGGTGCTGACGCTAGGCCGCGGGCAGCCCGGCGATAACGTGCCGGCAACACGAGGATGCGCCGTTTGCTCGGGCCACCGGCACAAAGGTTGTTCCGCCGTACCAACGCCCGGGTACAGGCTTGATACGGCGGACCGACGACCGCCTAAGCCTGCGGCCGGAGAATATCAAGCGTGACGAACCTGGCAAGGAACCTGACGGACACGACCCGCGCCTACGCCGGGCGGGTGGCTGTGCGGGTGGACAACGCGGCGATGACGTACCGCGCGCTGGACGAGGCGAGCGCCCGGGTGGCCGGCCTGCTGCACGAGCGCGGCCTCGAACCCGGCGACCGGGTCGGCATCATGATGCCCAACGTCGCCGAGGTCCCCGTGGTGTACTACGGCGTGCTCCGCGCCGGCGGCGTGGTCGTCCCGATGAACCCGCTGCTCAAGGCGCGAGAGGTCGCCTACTACCTCGGCGACTCCGGGGCCGGGCTGATCTTCGCCTGGCATGCGTTCGCGGACCAGGCACGCGGCGGCGCGGAGCAGGCCGGCGCCGAACTGATCGTCGTGGACGGGGACGGCTTCCCCGATCTGCTGGCCTCGGCCGACCCGGCCGGCCAGGTGGTGAGCCGGGACAACGAGGACACCGCGGTGATCCTCTACACATCCGGCACCACCGGCCATCCGAAGGGCGCCGAACTCACCCACGGCAACCTCCTCAGTAACACCGAGGTGGCGTGCGCCGACATCGTCCGTGTTCGCCCGGACGATGTCATATTCGGCGGGCTTCCGCTGTTCCACGTGTTCGGGCAGACCGTCGCGCTCAACGTGGCGGTGGCGTCCGGGGCGTGCCTGACCCTGCTGCCGCGGTTCGACGCCGCGCACGCCCTGCGGATCATCGCCGAGCACGGGGTCACCATCTTCGAAGGCGTGCCGACCATGTACGTGGCGCTGCTGCACCAGCCCGACCGGGCGGACTACGACACCTCCTCGCTGCGGATGTGCGTCTCCGGCGGCGCGGCCCTGCCGGTCCAGGTGCTGCGCGGGTTCGAGGAGGCGTTCGGTGTCCCGGTGCTGGAGGGATACGGGCTGTCGGAAACTTCGCCGGTTGCGTCGTTCAACCACCCCGGCCGCGAGCGCAAGCCCGGCTCGATCGGCACGCCCATCCGGGACGTCCGGATGCGCGTCGTGGACCGCGACGACCTTGAGGTCCCGCAGGGTGAGGTGGGCGAGATCGTCATCAGCGGGCCGAACGTGATGAAGGGCTACTGGGGCCGGCCGGAAGCCACCGCCGAGGCCATCCGTGACGGCTGGTTCCACAGCGGTGACCTGGCCCGCGTCGACGAAGACGGCTACTTCTACATCGTGGACCGGAAGAAGGACCTGATCATTCGCGGCGGCTACAACGTCTACCCGCGGGAGATCGAAGAAGTGCTTTACGAGCATCCGGCGATCGCGGAGGCCGCGGTGATCGGCCTGCCCCATCCGGCTCTGGGCGAGGAGGTCGGCGCCGCGGTGGTACTCAAGCCGGGTGCCGTCATCACCGCCGGGGAACTGCGAGACTACGTCAAGGGCCAGGTGGCGGCCTACAAGTACCCTCGTCACGTGTGGATCGCCGACGCGCTGCCGAAGGGCCAGACCGGCAAGATCCAAAAGCGGGATATCGTCATCCCGGCCGACCTGACCGTCCCGTGAGGCTGCTGCTGCTCGCCCCCCCGGGTGCCGGCAAGGGCACCCAAGGCCAGCGGCTGGCGTCCAGGTTCGGGGTGCGGCACATCGCCGCGGGTGACCTGCTGCGGGCCGCAGCCCGGGCCGGGGGCCGGCTGGGCGAAGAGATCGCGGCCCACCAGGCCCGCGGTGACCTCGTCCCGGACCAGATCGTGCTCGACGCGCTGACCCCGGCCGTCGTCGAGGCGGCCGCCCACGGCGGCTACATCCTGGACGGCTTCCCGCGGACCCTCTCACAGGCCACCGCCGCGGCGGAACTCGGGGCCAGGCTCGGCGTGACGCTGCAGGCGGTGGTGTACCTGCACGCCCCCGAGGAGGTGCTGACGCGGCGCCTGCTGGACCGCGCCAGCCAGGACGGCCGCGCCGATGACCGGGCCGACGTGATCCGCCACCGGCTCGAGGTGTTCGCCGAGATGACGGGCCCACTGGTGCGCTACTACACGCAGCGGGGCATCCTCATCACGGTGGACGCCGATCAGCCGCCCGAATCCGTCACCGCCGACATCCAGGCCGGCCTGTCCAGGCTCGCCCGGTAGCCCCGGTCTCTTTCGGCTCTTCTGGTCATCCGGCCCGGTGACCGGCGAATTGACCACCGTGGTTCCAGGCCGTCGGTGACAGGCCAATCGTCGCTGCGCCACGACCGGAGCAGGATCGGCATGTTGACTGAACCCGCCGCCCGCCCGGGGTGACCCCGGGGGGCACTCCCGGGGTGCCTATATTGAGCGCAGGGACGGCAGGAGGTCTGTGCAGGTTGGACGCTGACGGCCAACTGATCGGCCGGGATGGTGAGCTGTCGCGGCTACAGCGGCTCGTTGATCCGCCCCCGGCGGACAGCCAGGTGCTGATCGTGCTGGGTGAAGCGGGCATCGGCAAGACCGTCCTGCTGGCCTCTGCGGAACGGCGGGCCAGGTCGGCGGGTATGCGCGTGCTGTCCGCGGCCGGCCGGGAGTCCGAACAGAACCTGGCGTTTGCCGGTCTCCACCAGTTGCTGCGGCCGGCGATCGGCCGCATGGCGGACCTGCCCGATCGGCAGGCGAAGGCCCTGCTGGGCGCCTTCGCGCTTGCTGCGGACCCGGTGCCGCCCGATGCCGTGATCACCGGGATCGCCGTGCTGACGCTGCTTTCTGAACTGTCCGAAGACGGGCCGCTTCTCGTGCTGGCGGATGATGCCCAGTGGCTTGACCGTGCCTCGCTGGACACTCTCGCCTTCGCCGCCCGGCGCCTGGAATCCGAGCCGCTGGTATTGCTGCTCGGTGCTCGTGGGAACATCCCGCCGCCGGGTTTTGAGCGTGACTTCCCGGAATTGACCCTGCCGCCGCTCGGTGGGCCGGACGCCGGCCACCTGCTCGACGTGCTGGCCCACCCGCCGCGCGGCTGGGCCAGGGAGCAGGTGCTCGCTCAGGCGGCCGGGAATCCCCTGGCGTTGATCGAACTGTCGAAAATGATCGCGGCCGATCCGGCGGCCGGGCGGCGCTGGGCCGCCGAGCCGCTCCCGCTCACCGAGCGGCTCACCGCCATCATGGCCGCCCAGTTCGCCGCTCTCCCCCCGGCAACCCAGGGCGCGCTGCTGCTCGCGGCGGTCGCTGACAGCCCAGGTCTCACCGCGGCAAGCGTGCCCGGGCTGACCGCCGCGGCGATCGGGCCCGCCGAGACGGCGGGCCTGATCAGGGTGGGCAGCCCGGGACCACAGTTCACCCACCCGCTGGTGCGCGCGGCGGTCTACCATGCCGTGCCGTTCGCCGAGCGCGCCGCGGCACATCTGAAGATCGCGGACACGCTCCGAGGCCGGCCCGACCGCTACGCCTGGCATCTGGCGGCAGCCGCACTGGAACCCGACGAGCGCGTGGCCTCGCTGCTGGAGGAGACCGCCGCCCAGGCGCAACGGCGTGGCGGTGCCGCCGCTGCCGCGCGGGCTCTCGAGCGTGCCGCCGAACTCAGCCCGGGCGAACCCGATCAGGCGCGGCGGCTGCTCGCCGCCGGCGAACTGGCCCGCACCACCGGGCAGGCGGACTGGGTGCAGGAACTGGCGAGCCGGGTCCTCACCCGGACCACGGACCCGGAGCTACGAGTCACCGCACGCTACCTGTTCGGATGGGCGCTCATCTGGTCCAACCGGCACGCCGACGCGCTCCCGACGCTCATCTCCGTCGCCGAGCGGGCATCGGACCAGGTGCCGGTCATAGCCTGGAACGCCATCGCGCTGGCCGCGACGGTCGCCTACCACGCCGGAACCCCGGCCGACCGGCAAGCGGTGCTCGGCACCTTCGGCCGCATGCACGAGCCCCCGCGGGTGAGCACGGACTGGCCCGCTGGCCAGACCGACGTGGTTCACCTGTGGGTAGGAACAAGCATGGACCCGTTCGGGAGGAGAGAGGAACTGATTCCCTCCTTGCGCCGGATCGCCGGCGGAACGGTCAGCGATCCAGGCACCGTCGGCGCAGCGGCCTGGCTTCTGGACGAAACCGGCCTCGCCGTGCGGCTCCTGCGGGAATGGCTCAGCCAACTGCGCGAACCCGGCGTGCGCGGCCGCAGCGGGCCCGTCCTGTCGGCGCTGCTGTGGGCCTACATCGACGGCGGACGATGGGACGAGACGCTCACCACCGCCCGCGAGACCGCCGACACCGCCGCCGCGTACAAGATGGACACGATCGCCGCCTCCGCCGACCTCGCGACGGCGACCGTGCTCGCCCTGCGCGGCAGCCACGACCGGGTGCAGCCGCTCATCACCAGCGCCCTCACCAAGATCGACGCCACTGCAGACCGTGCGACCGCCGCACGAGCCTGGCACGCCGCGGGCCTCGCCGCGCTGGCCGATGGCAGCTACACGACCGGCTATGCCCAGCTCCGCAGGCTGTTCAGCGCTGACGGCACGCCGCTGCACAATCACGTCTCCTACCTGGCCATCGCCGACCTCGCCGCCGCGGCGGTTCGTGCCGAACGTCACCTCGAAGCCCGCACGCTCGTGGAACGTGCGCTGGCCCAGGTGGGCCCGGCACCCGGTGCCAGGCTGGAACAGCTCGCGGCCCGCGCCCGCGGGCTGCTCGCGGAGCAGGCGAGTGCCGGGAGCCACTTCGCCAAGGGCCTGTCCGACCCCGCCGGGGACACTTGGCCGTTCGAACGGGCCCAGCTCCAGCTCGATTACGGGGAGTGGCTCCGGCGGCGGCGGCGCATCAACGACGCCAAGCCCGTCCTCACCGCCGCCTTGGGAACCTTCCGCAGCCTGGGCGCCATGCCTTGGATCCGGCGCACCGAGGCAGAGCTGCGAGCCTGTGGCGTCGCCGCCCAGGCAACGGCTACCATGCCCGGCGCGCTCGCGGAACTGACCCCACAGCAGCGCCAGATCGTCATTCTGGCCAGCCGCGGCATGACCAATGGCGAGATCGCCGACCGGCTGTTCCTGTCCCCGCGCACCATCGCCTCGCACCTGTACAACTCGTATCCCAAGCTCGGCATAGCGGGCCGCCACCAGCTCCGTGACCTGGTCGACCAGGCCACCGATCGGCCAGCCGCCCCGTCGGCCAGCGGATAGCCGGGGGACGGAGGCGCCGCGCCGGCGCGGGCAGGGACCGCCGGATGATCCCGCCGCCCGCGCAGCGGGCCATGTCCGAGCGCACCGGCTCAACCGTGACCGAAGCTCCCGGCAGCCACTCCATCTACCTGTCCCAGCCTGCGGCGGTAGCCGCCCTCATCACCCAGGCTGCGGCCGCAACCCGGGGTTAGCGGGCAAGCCGCGGCGGGACCTACCCGAATTCGTCCCCTGCCGGTCGGCGGCCGCCGCCCCGCGGAGCACCCGCCGTCTGGTATCCACGGGCGTCCGGCGCCGCCGCGTGCAGGGTTG
>Ga0207664_10001404_pt1 | contig 15843 bp, 9 predicted proteins | sample LARL83metaG_FD_184349 | JGI IMG/M metagenome (GOLD analysis project Ga0207664, IMG submission 184349) | Corn, switchgrass and miscanthus rhizosphere microbial communities from Kellogg Biological Station, Michigan, USA - LAR L8-3 metaG... | ecosystem: Host-associated > Plants > Roots >... | reverse complement strand
TCTCCGCCTGGATAGGCGGCCAGAAGCTTACCGGCAAACTGCTCATAACGCTCGCGCACACTCTGGACATAGGCTTCCTGAGATCGAGGCGCGCCGAAGGTGGCGCCTTCGTCGGAGTTGTAGCCGGTGAGAATGGGGACATCGTTGTATCGGCCTGACTCGTAGAGTTTGTATTGATCTCCCGGAATCACCCAGCCGTCCGCGTTGGGTCGTGCCCAGGCGAATTGGCGAGGGATCATGGTTTGTAACTTCTCCGCCGGAATCTTCCGCAATTCCGCAAGATTGGCGATGCCAATAGATGACAGCCAGTCCATGGCTCGCTTTTCAGCACTGGCCAGCGGTTCGGACTCGCCAATCGACGCATCCGCACGCACCGGCCCAAAGGTACCTCCGCTCTCGGCGATAGCCGCGCGAAACAAGCCCTTGGCAAGTGGTGATGCGCACAGGATACTCACTGCAGCCGCGCCTGCCGACTCCCCTTGTATGGTCACCTTCCCGGGATCGCCACCGAACACGGAAATATTCTTCTGAACCCATTGCAGGCCGGCAATCATGTCGAGGATGCCGTAGTTGCCGGAAACGTGGTGAGAACTCTCGGCGCTGAGCTCGGGATGCGCGAGGAACCCGAAGACTCCAAGCCGATACGCGATGGAAACGAATACCACGCCTTTCTTGGCCAACCATTCACCGTGGTACAACTTCTCGGCTGGTGCTCCCGCAACGAAGCCGCCACCGTGGATCCAAACCAAAACAGGCAATTTCTCCGCGGAACTCTTGGCGGGAGTCCAAACATTGAGGTACAGGCAATCCTCGCTGGGAACAGGCAGATTCGCGATGGCCGCGTTGGTCTGTATGCAGGCTGGGCCGAACTGGTCTGCCGTTCGCATACCTCGCCACCTCGGCGCAGGCTGGGGAGGCTGCCAGCGGAGGTTCCCTACTGGCGGAGCCGCATAAGGAATGCCAAGATAGACTCGGAGTCCATCTTCCACGGTTCCTTTAAGCAAACCGCCTTCTACCTTGACGGGTTCAGCAAAAGCAGCAGTGCAGATCAGGACTGAAACCAACGACAACAAAGGTAGTTTGATTGCGATCGCGGACTGCAAAGCTACCGGCATTTCTTTTTCCCCTTTTGCTCCAGGAAGTCGCGTAAGCTGCTGTGCCATACACTACGCTTGGCTCGATTTCAGCTACGAACACCATTGAATATGCTCTGGAGTTTGTCGTTAGTGATGGGCGGCGTGGCGCCCCTTTGGGTCGCAACCCAAGATGCAAAGCGATTTGCGGAGGTGCTGATTTCCTGAAGAGAATGCCGGCGGTGGTAGTGATGGGCCAGGCAGGCGGTGAAAGCGTCTCCTGCCCCAACTGCATCGGCAACGGTGACGCGGAATCCCTTGTGCGCAACCGCTTCGCGTTGGGTTACGAGCAGACTTCCACGTGATCCACAGGTTACACATACCAACTGCAAGTCGCACAACTGCAGCAATCGTTGGGCGAGCATCTCGTGAGTTCCAATGCCCAGTTTGAACAAATACGACACCTGCAGCAACTCTTGATCGTTCAGCTTGACGATGTCCGCATGCTGGAAAGACCGGCGCAGCAATCCAGGGCTGTAAAAAGATTCGCGGAGATTCACATCGCAGATGCGGAGAGTGTTCTTGCGCGTGTTTCTCAAGAAGCGCTCAATCGTGGCAGCGGACTTCTCGCTGCGCTGCGCCAGCGAGCCAAAGCAAACAACGTCAGCTTTTGCGGACAGCTCCTCCCATTGCGGGGTCCAGTCCAGGAAATCCCAGGCAACCGGCTTCTTGATCGTGAAATTTGGCTGGCCGGCGGCGTCGATGGAAACCGTGGCTGTACCCGTTTCGTGCCGCTGATCGTGCTGAAGATATGCCGTGCTCAGTCCAAGTTCCTGCATGGCCCGACACGCTTCTTGTCCTAGATCGTCATTGCCAACGCGGCTGGCCACGATGCCTTGATCTCCGAGAACCGTCGCCATGTAGGCGAAGTTTGCGGGGGCACCACCCAGCACCCTGCCTGATGGCAACACGTCCCACAGAACCTCACCTAAGCCGACCATGAGCGCCGGTTCCGTCATAAACTCGTCTCGCCACCCGCCGTTACACAACCCTAGTGAAAGAGCCGCGGCGCAAAGTCCGCCAGGTATTTCCGCCACACCGTCCATACGTGCGTGCCGGAACTCTCGACCCACACGTGTTTGATTCCGGCTTTTTCCAATACTTCGTGGGATTCACTTACCGGAGCAAACAAAAAATCGTCGCTGCCGATTCCAATCCACAGCAAATGGAGTTGTTGGTTGATTCTTGCCGGATCAGCTAATGCCCCGTTGTATTCCTTGTTCGTATCGGTAATCGCGATCGCCGGACTGAAAGCGCCGAGGTACGCAAACTGATCTAAGTGATTGAATCCGATCCGCAGCGCCTGGGCGCCGCCCATGGACAAGCCCGCCAACGCTCTGTGATCACGGTCAGGAATGGTCCGAAAATGTGAATCGATGTATGGGATCAAATCACGAGAGATGACTCCGTCGACAGCCGCATAACGTTCATCCATGAAGAACTGCGACACCGAGCGCGGAGGCGGTGGGTTGGGCGCGGGACCAGGTCGAGGCGGCGGAGGCGGTTGAAAGTGAACTCCGGTCATCCCATTCTCGTTGACGATGATCATCGGGACGGCTTTGTTGGCAGCAACGAGATTGTCGAGAATGAAATTTTCGTGTCCCTGATCACTCCAGCCAGCTTCATCTTCGCCATACCCGTGTTGAAGGTATAAGACTGGATAACGCGCAGAGCTTTGGTCGTAGCCTGGCGGGGTGTAGACGAAGATCCTTCTCGTCTCCCCTGTTGTCCTCGAGAAATACCACTCCGTCCGCACAGTGCCGTGTGGCACATCTTTAACCGCAAAGAAATCTTCCCCTGGGCCGGGGATCTCAAGGCCACTGACCTCCTTGCGCGCGGCAAAAAAGACGCGGCTCCCAGGATCATTGGCCGAAAAGCCGTCGACGGAAATCGCATAATAATGAAAGCCAGGGAGCAGAGGCTTGGTGGTCACCTCCCAATATCCGTTCTCGCCCTTCGCCATGTCGTAGGTTGACTGTCCCAACTCCAGGAGAAGTTGGACCTTCTGCGCATGTTCAGCTTGCACTCGGAAGGTAACGCTCCCGTCGGCATTCAATCGTGGAAATTCGGCATCAGGGATCGTGGTCGACAGCCGGGTTTGGCTGTGTACGAAAGCTGCGGTGCAAACCAGCAGCATGTACGCGATTGGCCTGATCTTCACTTTGCCCTTTCCGAACGGTTCATTTCCCTGTCGCACGACTCTGGTTCAGAATCGCTAAATCCACCGCGTCCGCCATCGCCTTGTAACCCGCAGCACTCGGATGCAAGTGATCGCCGGATTGGAACTCTTCGCGAAACCGGCTGGGATGCTGGGGGTCACGAACCGCCGCGTCGAAGTCAAAGACGCCATCGAATGCACCGCCCGTGCGTATCCACTGATTCACCGCCTGACGCTCTGCTTCGCCATCATCGCTGTAGTAATCGGCGCCTTCGTAGGGCGTCAGGGTTGCGCCAAACACTCTGATTCCGTGCTGATGAGCGCGGTCGACGATCTGGCGTAGGCCCATGATCAGATCTTCCGCGCTGACCACCTCGTGTGTGAATGGCAGGTCTTTCAGCACCGTGCCATTCGGCAGGCGCGGCTTCATGTGCGGCCAGCCTATGTCGTTGATCCCCTCAAGCACGATCAGGTTTGCGACTCCAGGTTGAGCCAAAACATCTCGATCAAAGCGGTTGAGCGCGTTGACGCCGGCACCGTCATGCAAGATACGGTTGCCGCCGATCCCCTCATTCACTACCGAGAGAGTTGAGCCGGCTTGAGCTTTGGCAAGACGATCTGCCAGAAGATCGGGCCAATCGGAATATGTGCCCTGCTTAGCGCCGACGCCGTCGGTAATCGAATCGCCCAAGGTGACAGTGGCAGCGGTTGGATCGGGGGCCCACACCTCAACGTCCGCCAGGAAGTACCACGACATCTTGGTGATTGCGTTGGGAATGTCGGGCTTGCCGGTGAAATCCCCTGCTTCCGAAATGTACGAGTCGTGCTGCGCCCAGAAGTGAACCGTGGCGGACGCCGTTTTCTCTGGCAGGTAAATACTCACAGCAAGCTCAGCGAAAGGAACCAGCTTCAGGTCCACCGGATCGCTGAGAATTGGCGCACCCGGCGGAACGCTGACAGAGGGTCTGCCGCCAAAGGTCAACGCATGATCGGAGTCCGGCACGATTGCGGCGCCTTTCGCGGAAAGCGCAACGTGCGCCGAACTGATATTTAAAGCCGTGGTTCCGAAGGCATTCGAAAACCGGACACGTATGCGCTCTCCGCCAATGGTTGGCTTCACAACCATGCGCACGGTTTGGTTCTCGAACGTTGGGGAGGGCGGAAGTCCAGGAAACGGGAGCGGCGCGTGGACTGCGGTGCTCCAGGCGCTAACCCAGTGTCCGCTGCCAGGCGTATCAGATCGGGCAAACAGTGGAGTTGCAAGCAGAGCGACGATCAGGAGAGCTGCACATTTCGTGTTTTGCATTTGTGTTCGCATTAATCACAATATGTTTCCGAGTCCATCAATGCGTTGAGGATGGGCCGAGGTGACGATCAAAAAATTTGATCATTACATTCAAGGCGTCCTTCGACTCCGGAACGTCGGCATTGTAGAAAAATCCGTGAAACAGTCCCTCCCAGACATGCAGTTCCGTGTCGACGCCCAACTTCACCAGTTGCTCGTGCGTGTAGAGCGCGGAGCTTAACTCGAAGCCGCGAGTGCCCGTGATCATGAGAGTCGGCGGGAATTTCGCGAGGAGTTCGGGGGAGTTGATCGGCGATACCAGCGGGTCTTTGGGATCAGTGTCGGCGAAATAGCTGAGCGGCGGCCGCGCCCCCGGTTTCATGGGAGGAGCGATACGAGCCTCGCCGAGCGGCATCGCGGTGTAGAGCGCATCGCCGCCAAAGATGCTTCCCGCGGAAGCACAGAAAATGCCGATTGCGCCCGGTAAAGGTATCGAGTGCTTTTCGAACCAGGCAATCGACATCGCAGTCTGCATGCCGCCGGCTGAGCAGCCGTAGATCCCGACGTTCTGGGGCTTGTGAGACTTGAGCAGTTCCTGATAGACGCTGGCAACGTCTTCGCTGGCAGCGGGAAATTTGTTGTCCGGTCCCTCTCTGTAATCAACGCTGATCACTTCGATCTGGCCCAGGGCGGCAACCGGGATGGATTCGAGTTCCGCGCAGCCCGGCCAGCAACCGGAGAATCCGCCGCCATGCAGGTTGATCAGAACCCGCTGTTTGTTTTTTGCCGAGACTCCGGCTTTCGGCATGTAGTCGTATACGTGAACTCCCCCGATCTTCTCGTCTTTCATGCCCACCGCGAACAACTCGTGATCGCGCGCGATGTACGGTTTCATGAAGCGCGGAATGCCGGCATCCTGCTTAAGAATGTCCGGGTCCTGCATGTCCTTCAGGTGCTGGGTGAGATAGGCCTTGGCTTCCGGGCTGAGAAAGGTAGACACGGGAGCAGATTGAGCCGGGACATCAACCGTGCCGTCGGGTTGAACAATAACCTTGGGCGGTTCGGTTGGGGGATGATCTTGAGAGAGAACGGGCAACGCCAGTGCAAGGGCGAGACACGTCGAGCAGACCACTAAAAGCGGGCGGAAATTTAGCATGAGTGCAGTCCCCAGAACAGTTACTCAATTTCACAGCGTAGAAAGAAAGGCGCCGCCAGAGACGGCGCCTTCCGGGGCTAGAATCCCACACGCAATCCGAACTGAATCGCGCGCGGCTGGTTCGCTTGGGATTGAACCTGAGCGAAATGCGCGTCCCCTATATTGTTGACAGGAGCTCCAAAGCGGACGTGATTGAACAAGTTAAAGAACTCCGCCGTAAACTGCAGGTAAACACGTTCTGTAATGTCGTTGCGCTTGCCAATCGAGAAATCCCAGTTGTCCATGTGATCCATTCGAACAGCGTCGATGTTACGCGGCTCGTTACCGAACCTGACCACGCCCGTGGGGTTCTGAGCGCTACCTTCATTCACCGGCGCGAAGCATGTCGTGTTGAACCACCCGGTAGCTGCCCTGTGTTGACGTGAACCCGAGACGCTCAGGTTGCATGCAGGGTTGAAGTCAGGGCGCATCCAGAGGCCTTGCGCCCCGAAATAACCTTGTCCGCCTCCAAAATTGCTGAGATCGGACCCGATGAAGAATTGGTACACGCTGATGGGAACACCACTGCGGAACGTAGTGATGCCATTGAGACGCCAACCACCGATCAAAGCATTGGCAACTCCGTGAGCATCACCCATAAAGTGCTTGCCATGGCCGAAAGGCAAATCAACACCGTAGCCAATGGACAGATTGTGAGGCACGTCGTAGGAACTTACTGAGTATTCTCGTTCCGGATGATTATTGTCCTGGGCTGAGCCGCCAAAAATAAACCCCTCATCCAGGAAAGCGCTGGAAGAGTCAGTGTTCGCCTTCAGTTTCGAGTAGGTATAGGCAACACTTAGGATGCCGCCTGCACCGAACCGCTTCATGAAAGAGGTCTGGAGCGAATTGTAGTTTGTAACGCCGCGGTGAGGATCCATCTGTAGAACTCGGCCATACTGCGGGAATGGCCTTAGCAATTGTCCGCGAGCTATCGTTGTCCCCGACTCCGGTCCCGGGGTGGTGATGGGGGCGGCGCTGCATCCCGTGGTACAGGTCGCAGAGAACGGGTTGGAAAGTTGCTCATCTAACTGGCCGGCACCGAGACCAGGTCCCAGTGCAAAGTACTGATCAGGCAGCTGATTCAATCCGATGTTTGAAACAGTCGCCCATCCCTGCATCAGCAGATGGGTTCCCCTTGATCCCGCGTACGCAACCGTGAGTGATGCATCCTTGCCGATCTGTCGCTCCACAGCACCGTTCCACTGTTGCACGTAACCCGCATGATCGCCGGGTACATGCATGACAAACACATTCTGCCCGTAGAAGTCGGCGGGCGTTGCGCTCCTTCGCAACGGCTGATTGATCCCCCCTGGCGCTGGATATGGATTAGACACGGACAGCCCCGGGGTGGAAGCGGAATAGAAGGTCGGGGCGTTATTCACGGGAGAGAGGTTCGGCCCGTCTTGACTTAGGACAGTGGGCGGATACGAAATACCATAGCCTGCCCGTAGAACAGTCTTGTCCGTTACTCGGTAAGCGAAACCGAGGCGGGGCGAGAATAACTTCCAGTGCAAGTACTCTTCCAGGTTTGACGACCAATCCGCTGAGCCTGGCAAGGCGACAGTTCCCATCAGCTTCTGGGTTTGCCCGGTAGCAGGATTGATGATGGATCCGAGCGGGCTCGGCTTGTTCGGCAGGAACACTGTATCGTTCCCGTTTGCCTCGCCCAACGCGCCGGGCTGGTCCCAGCGGAGGCCTGCGGTCAGCGTCAGCTTTTTCGTGGCCTGGAATGTATCCTCTACGAAAAAGCCATAGGAGTTGTAATACACGCGCGATCCGCCGAGCAGTCCTGGCGCCAGCTGTGTCTGTAGCGGAACTCCGAGCAGCGCCGAAGCGAGCGCGCTACCGGTCCCGGCTGCCCCCGCATTCGAGGTGGGAGTGTTCGTGAAGTCGAGCCTGAGAACGCCATTGCCCTGGGCTTGCAGCATCTGCGCATGGCGGCCCGAGCCACCGAATTTGATCTGGTGACGGCCAACAATCTTGGTGAGGGTTCCCGAGAGCACATAGACGTTTTGGGTCCAGAAGAGCTGCGAGCCGATGCCATTGTCCGCGCTTACGTTCTGACTGTCGCCCGAGAAGTTCATAGATGGCCAGTTCGGCGGCGCCAGGAGCTGACTCTTTAGAGCTACCCACCCAGGTCCAATTTTGGACAGATCGACGCCGCTGCTGTCAGGAAACTCATGCTGAAAGACCCGCAGATAAGACAAACGCAGGTCGAGAATCGTGGAGGGATTGAAGGCATGAGTATCACCCACAACTGCCTCGTGCGTATAGAGACCGGTGTGTCCTTGACCTTGCGTTTGGGTGCCCCACGCATCGTATGGATTACTGTCCGCTTTCCAATACGTGTACCGGGCAAAAAGATTGTTTTTGTCCGAGAGGCGATCGTCAACGCGGATGTTGTACTGCGCATTGACACCACCGATCTTGGTTGCAGCAAGGAAATTATTCGTCACCGCTCCAGGGATTGCACGCGGGTAATTGAGCGTCATGATGTTGACCGCGGCCTGGTCAAGGCGGTTCGTACAAATGACGTTGAGCACTCCGTTGCACTGGAATTGCAATCCCGTGGTCGGATCGTAGATCTTCGGCAGCCGCGGGTCGCTAAAGTCGCCCCCTAACTCGGCCGTTGTTGGGACGGTATATGGATTCACCTGGGTTGCGCTGTGAATCGTCTGGCGCTCAAAGCCTCCAAAAAAGAAGGTGCGGTCTTTAACCAGTGGGCCGCCAAACGTCGCGCCAAACTGGTTCTGGACCAGCGGCGGTCGCGGTTTTCCCGCTTGTTTGGTGAAATAGTCGTTCGCATTGAGGACTTTGTTACGCAGATACTCATAAGCGCTTCCATGAAAAGCGTTGGTCCCGGACTTGGTGGTCATATTGATGACGCCGCCCGCGTAGTTTCCATATTCGGCGCTCACGTTGTTGGTAGCGACACGAAATTCCTGGACAACGTCTTGAGACGGGATGAGTGCGTTGAGGTTGCCGGCGACTGCATTCGAGGGGACACCATCAACAAAGAAGGAGCTCTGGTTTCCGAAGCCTCCGCCGATCGCGTAGTTGCCGAAGCCGATGGCGTTTGTCCTGGCACCGCCGCCTTGGTTGTTGACTGCATTGCCATACGTGCCGCCCTGAGCAACCACACCCGGCACCAGCGTGAGCATGTTGTTTACATTGCGGCCGCTGAGCGGGATGCTCTCGACTTCTTGCTGCCCGATCGTCGTTCCTAGCGAAGCACTGTCGGTCTGCAGGGGCGGCGCCTCGCTGGTGACGACCACGCTTTCCGTAACATTGCCCACCTGCATCGCCGCATCCACGCGAGTCGCGAGATCCACTTGCACTTCGACTCGTTCTTGTGTGAATCGCTTGAACCCCGCCACCTCGACTTCGACCCGATAAATACCGGCATTGAGGTTCGGAAAGGCGTAGGTCCCAGCGCTCGCGGTTTTGGTAGATCGTGTCTCGTTGGTACCAAGATTCGTTATCTTCACGGTTGCGTCGGCAAGGCTTGCGCCGCTCGAATCGCTCACCGTGCCCAGAATTGAACCGAACCTGACCTGAGCACCTGCTTGAATGCACAGAACTGCAGCGGCCGTAACAACTAACAGGGCCGACATTAACGAAGCAAGCAGCCGTTGCATGGAGCTGCAGGCACGAACATGCGGGAAGAAGGTTCTGGCGTCGCCAAACATGTGGCATCTGTGGGACTGCGACGTACGACCAGGGTGGGCGGCTAAACGGGTAGGCATTTTGTCACCTCTTTCGACATGAACGACGACAGAATCTTGATCTGGTTGCGAGCGGGGACCGCAAAGGCGACCCGTACTTGAAATCGAAAGCAGCAACCAGATCCGGGGAGCAATAAAGTTTTCCCAACTGGAGTGAACTTGTAGCTCCGCGCTTCGTAAGCTGTCAAGGTAATTTGCAGACAACTATGAAAAAGTTGTCTATACCAGCTTGTCCGACGGTCGCGAAATGAATGACATTTGGCGCCTTCGATGAAGTCTTCGGTTAGAGCGGACACTTCTCAAAGAACGGCGACGTGTGGAAAACACTGGACAAGATCGCGAGTCAACACTAGGGGCTGCTGTGGCCATTCCTGCTCTGCGATGGCACACCGCAGGATTTACGAACCACCACCTCGCATCTCAGCAGCACGTCGCGAGGGGGCAGATCGGGATTGGCAATTCTGTCTAGCATGACCGCCATTGCCATTCTCCCGATATCGCGGCACGGCTGGTGCAGTGTGGTCAATGGCACCGGCAAAAGGCGCGCATACTTGACGTCGTCGATCCCCATGATGCGCACGTCTTCAGGAATGCGTTGACCAAGCGCAATCAAGGTGTGCATCAGGTTACCGGCAGTCAAATCATTCGCACACACGAAGGCATCGGGATGATGTTTTCGCAGAATACTCTTGATGAACCTTGTGTCACTCGCATCTCCGATAGTGACGAGGTCGCGCCTTGGCTTCCCATCTTGCGACAAAAGCGCCTCGCGATATCCAGCGACGCGCGCGTCCACAGTCGGCGCAGAATTGGGACGGGCAAAAAATGCAATGCGGTTGGCGCCAGTCTTTATGAGATGTTCAGTAGCCAGGTATCCGGTACGGCGGTTATCAATTCCGACCAGGTCATACTTGCTCCGCTGGGGATAGGGCTCAAGATCCCGGTCCAGAAGCACCACAGGGATACGGACACGATCGAAGGCGGCCACGATTCTGTGATTCGCCTGAAAGCGGTTGGCGCTGAACTCTACCGGGGCAAAAAATACGCCTGAGACCTTTTGAGCGATGTAATGCTCGCAAAGTTGTTCTGCCGCTCGTTCCTTTTCCTGCTCCTGCGAAACTGCGTTGCCCCACAGCAGCGAGTGGTGCATTGCCTCCTGGGCCTCCATCATGCCCTTACAAATGGCTTCGAAAATCTCTGTCTGTCCCAGTTCGGGGATCAGCAAGCCAAAGACGTGACTGCCAGTATTGGCATTGGAGGACACAAACGTCCCGGATCCGACCCGACGCGTGACAAGCCCCATCGATTGCAGTTCGTGCATGGCACGAAATACGGTCATGCGCGACGCCCCGAAGCGCCGCACCAGTTCCGCTTCACTGGGTAAACGCTTGCCGGGCTTGTAGCGGCCGGAAGCAATGTCATCTTGAAGTTTTTCCAGGATCTGCCGGTACTTGTGATTGGCCACTCGAATCTCCGCTTTCCTGCCGCCTATGAAAGGCAGCCACGCGAGCCAGCAGCAAAGCATACGCTTGTTCGGCGACGATTACCATAGACAACTTACATGCATATTGTGGGCAATTGTCTTGACACATTCAAAGCGGGAGTTCTACAAGAAAGGTTGATTGTTGCTACAGCGAGCCAGCCCTTTGTGGTATGTCATGCTAAGTTTCCCCGCTGTTAAGGATGAACGTTGAAGAATCAGGTGCAATTGATCACCTATGCTGATCGCCTCACGGGTGATCTAGGCGGACTGCAGAAACTGCTAAACGGTCGGATGTCCGGCCTATTCGGCGGAGTGCATCTGCTTCCCTTCTTCAATCCGATCGACGGAGCGGACGCAGGGTTTGATCCTGTCGACCACACCGAGGTGGATGCCCGCTTGGGTAGCTGGGGGGATGTCCGCGCGCTCGGGGAGCACTTTGATCTCGTGGCGGACTTGATCGTCAATCACATGTCCAGCGGTTCTCCGCAGTTCAAAGACTTTTCCGAAAATGGCGCAGCTTCAGCTTTTGCGGGGTTGTTTCTAACCTATGATCGGGTTTTCCCTTCCGGCGCGGGCGAAGAAGATCTCTTACGCATCTATCGCCCACGCCCCGGCCTTCCCTTCACAAATGTGACATTGCGATGTGGAGAGAAACGCCTGTTTTGGACCACCTTCACTCCGCAGCAGATTGACATTGACGTACAGCATCCCGAAGGGCAGGCCTATCTAAAATCCATTCTGAACCGCTTTCAGCAGGCTGGTGTACGCATGATTCGGCTCGACGCCGTGGGCTACGCCATCAAGAAGCCAGGAACAAGCTGCTTCATGATTCCCGAGACCTTTCGATTCATAGCCGAGCTCACGTCGCAGGCTCATGCGCTCGGAATGGAAGTTCTGGTGGAGATCCACAGCTACTACGAGCAGCAAATACAGATCGCCCAACAAGTGGATTGGGTCTACGACTTTGCGCTTCCTCCGCTGGTCTTGCATTCGCTGTTTGCGCGCAATGCGGAGGCCCTCGCCCGCTGGCTTGCCATCCGGCCGCAGAACTGCGTGACCGTGCTCGACACACACGATGGAATTGGTGTCATCGATGTTGGAGCTGGCCCGGACGGGGCCGCCGGGCTGCTCGCCCCTGGCGATATCAACAGCCTTGTCGAGACCATCCACGCAAGAAGTCACGATCAGAGCCGGATGGCAACGGGCGCCGCCGCAAACAACCTTGACCTGTATCAAGTCAATTGCACCTTCTATGACGCATTGGGTCGCGACGACAACCAGTACCTGCTTGCTCGCGCCATTCAGTTCTTTGCTCCCGGTATTCCGCAGGTGTACTACGTCGGCTTGCTTGGTGGTACAAACGACATGGACTTGCTTGGCCGTTCTCGCGTGGGGCGGGACATCAATCGCCATTACTACACGGAAGCCGAGGTCGAAGGCGCGCTCAGGACAGCGGTTGTCAGCAAGTTGCTGGACCTCATACGCTTGCGAAACACTCATCCGGCATTCGGTGGAGAGGTGAAAGTCGAAATGCCAAGTTCTGACTGTTTGACGATTTGCTGGAGAAACGGCGAACACTGGTCAAAGCTGGACGCGAATCTAAGTCAGCCCAGAGCTTCGGTGACCTACTCCGACCCCGTTGAGAAGAAAGCGGGCACGTGGGACTCACCGCTAAGCCCCGTTGCTTCGGAGGCGCTCCGATGAGCGAACGTCCGACAACCGGACGAAGCCTGGCCTTGATCAAGTGGCTCACCTTCCTGATGTTCATGATGTTCGCCATGACGACGGATTCTGTCGGCGTCATCATTCCGGAAATCATCAAGGAATTCCGCCTCAGCATGACCGTTGCCGGGTCGTTTCATTATGCGGACATGGCAGGTATAGCGTTCGCGGGTTTTTTCCTGGGCTATCTCGCCGACAAACTAGGGCGGAAGAAAACCATCGTTCTGGGACTGGTGCTATTCGCGCTGAACTCCTACTTGTTTGCGGTCGGACGATCGTTCGCATTTTTCGTGGTTCTGCTGGCGATTTCGGGTGCGGCAATCGGCATCTTCAAGACTGGGGCCCTGGCCCTCATTGGTGACATCACTCGCTCCACCACTGAACACACCGCAACCATGAACACCGTCGAGGGATTTTTTGCGGTGGGAGCCATTATCGGTCCCGCGATTGTCGCACGGCTTCTTTCCGTCGGAACCTCCTGGAAGTGGCTGTACGTGATCGCTGGAACAATTTGCGTTGTCCTGATCGTGACCGCTTCCCTGGTCCGATATCCGCATACGAACGCAACCGCGGAAACCGTCGATCTCAAACGCACGTTGATGATGATGAAGAATCCGTACGCGCTTGGCTTTTCTGGAGCGATCTTTTTGTATGTCGCCGTCGAAAGCGCGATCTATGTGTGGATGCCGACACTACTCGGGGGCTATCACGGGTCCCTTCTCTGGATCGCGACGTACGCGATCTCCATCTTCTTTGTGCTGCGCGCTGCGGGGAGATTCATCGGTTCATGGATGCTGGCCCATCTGAATTGGGCGGCTGTGGTGACCGTGTTCAGCTTTGCGATTTTGGCGTGTTTTGTAATTTCCATGATCGGCGGCGTCGGAGCAGCCGTGCTGGCACTGCCACTGTCTGGGCTGTTTATGTCGGTGCTTTACCCCACACTCAACTCGAAAGGAATTAGTTGCTTTCGAAAGCCGGAGCACGGCGCGGTGGCGGGCGTAATTCTGTTCTTCACTTGCGTGTCGGCGGTTCTCGGACCGTTGGCGATGGCTGCGATCAGTGATCATTTTGGCGGCGCGAAATACGGTTTTCTGTTGGCCACCGCCTTCGCGGCGCTACTATTCGTTTCACTCCTCGTGAACTGGATTCTGAATCCGACGAGCGATCTTCTCCGGCGACTGGATGTCACGGAATATGCCGCGAATGAAACACAAGCTGCTGTTGGAGTGAACACGGGAAGCTGAAGTTGCCTAGGAATGGCGGACGATTGCAAGACTGGTACGGAAACCTTTTGCAGCTTGCATTGCGAGCTGAGTTGTTTCATGTTTGATATAGGAGCCTTACGCTGCCTTGCCCTGGCGTAGCGCCTGCCTGCGAGTCATTCCACGATGAATCTCCGAATTTTCTTCTGGTCTGTGACCGCAGCACTGGCGGGGTTTCTTTTTGGGTTTGATACCGTCGTCATTTCCGGCGCAGAAAAAACAATCCAGGCATTGTGGGGACTCAGTGCCGGCGTGCACGGCATCGCGATGGCCTCAGCTTTGTACGGAACTGTAGCAGGTTCATTGCTCGGCTCATGGCCGGCGGACCGGTTCGGACGTAAAGCTACCCTTCTTTGGATTGGCGTGCTTTACGTCGTTGGGGCTGTCGAATCAGCGCTCGCATCTGGCGTTTCCGTCTTCATTGTTGCGCGCTTTATCGGCGGACTGGGAATCGGCATTTCTACCGTGGTCGCACCGATGTATATCTCCGAAATTGCGCCGCCCGAGAAGCGTGGGCGGCTTGCCGGCATGTTTCAGTTCAATATCGTTTTCGGAATTCTGATCGCGTTCATTTCCAATGCGTTGTTGGCTGGTGTTGGCGAAAACGCCTGGCGCTGGATGCTGGGCGTGGCGGCATTCCCTTCATTGGTTTATGCGCTCGTCTGCTTCTCGCTGCCGGAGAGCCCGCGATGGTTGTTGAGCCGAAAAGGTCATCGCGAAGCCGGAATAGAGGTACTTCATCAGATCCAGCCCGGCGCGACTGAATCCGAAATTGCTGCCGAAGCAGACGAAATCATCGCTGCCTCCGGCGAGAAGATATCGTCGGGCGGTTTCTGGACACGCCAGCTTCGCAGGCCAATTCTGTTGGCGATCTTGATCGCATTCTTCAATCAGCTGTCGGGCATTAACGCAATTCTTTACTTCGCTCCACGCATCTTTGAGCTCACCGGATTGGGTGCGAAGGCAGCGCTGTTGCAGTCAGTGGGGATTGGGCTTACCAATCTGGTTTTCACGTTTGTGGGACTCTGGCTGATCGACCGCCTTGGGCGGCGCACTCTGCTTTATATCGGCTCGTTCGGATACATTGCATCGCTGAGCCTGGTCGCGTGGGGATTTTTCAGTCAGCACTATTCAATTGTTCCGCCCTGCATTTTTGCTTTTATCGCGGCGCATGCCATCGGGCAGGGTGCGGTCATTTGGGTCTTCATCTCCGAAATTTTCCCCAACCGCCATCGCGCCGAAGGACAGAGCCTTGGCAGCTTCACCCACTGGATGTTTGCTGCCCTGCTCACAACATTTTTCCCCAAGATGGTGTCAGCGTTACCTCCCGGATACGTGTTTTCGTTTTTTGCCGGCATAATGTGCCTGCAGCTTCTGTGGGTGAAGACGATGGTGCCTGAGACGAAGAATGTACCGTTGGAAGAACTGCAAAAGCAATTGGCTTTGCAATAACAGCGACGGAAACGTCTGCTGGATGAACTCTTCTCTTTGGACCAGCGCCCCTGCTATAAAGGTCTTCGTTCACTAGGGGATATCACCTTGCGCAAGAAGGCTGGACGCGTCATTTCTGTAACCCGTCAGTCGAACATTCTGGACGGACGTCCCGGTTTCCGGCTCAACAGCACGTGGGGCCACGTTTCCGTTCTGGAGGGCGGCGGGCACATTTGCGAATTGATGCTGAATGCGGTCAATGGAATTAATCCGCTGTGGAAACCGGCTTGGCGCACCATTGATCCTGCTTTGTACCGCCCGCGCAAGCACTCTCGCCAATATGGCCCGCTGCCAGAGGGCAGGCTGCTCGCGGGAATTGCTGGGCACAGCATCAGCTTCGATTTCTTTGGACCGCCATCTCCGGAAGAAATTGCCGCAGGACAGAG
>Ga0207664_10001403_pt1 | contig 15854 bp, 14 predicted proteins | sample LARL83metaG_FD_184349 | JGI IMG/M metagenome (GOLD analysis project Ga0207664, IMG submission 184349) | Corn, switchgrass and miscanthus rhizosphere microbial communities from Kellogg Biological Station, Michigan, USA - LAR L8-3 metaG... | ecosystem: Host-associated > Plants > Roots >... | reverse complement strand
CTGGCTGACCAACGGCAAGGTCCCTCCGTCCGGCCTCAAGCCGCACGACGACCTGCAGGCCGAATTCCCCTACCTCGGGCCACCCAACCCTAGCCATGGCTAGATCGACGTGTTCGGCCACCGGTGGCCTGCTCGCTCGCCAAGCACGGCTTGGCGAGCGAGCAGGTTCGTGCCGCGGTCCGCTCCGAGGTCGCCGCCCGCGCATAGCCGGGCCCGGAACTTCTGCGTCACGACCGAACGCCCCTTTTTCTCAGGGCCTGGTCGAGCTCGCGTCGGGAGCTGATGTCCAGCTTGGCGAACACCTTGCGCAGGTGCCACTCCACGGTGCGGCCGCCGATGAACAGCTGCGCGCCGATCTCCTGGTTGGTTCGTCCCTCGCCCGCCAGCTGGGCGATCTCCTCCTCCTGCGGGGTCAGGTCGGCGCGGGTATCGTCGCTGCGCTTGCGCGCCTTCTCGCCGGTCGCTTGCAGCTCTCGCCGGGCGCGTGCGGCGAAGGCCTCGGCGCCCGTGGACGCGAGCGCGTCGAACGCGGGCCGCAGCTGGTTGCGGGCATCGATCCGCCGGTTTTCCCGGCGCAGCCATTCGCCGTAGACCAGGCGGGCGCGGGCCAGGTGGGTTGCCATCCGGGTGCTGCCCAGCAGTTCGATCGCCTCGCGGTACTCCGCTTCGGCGGCGCGTCCCCGGGAGACCAGCGCCCGGGACCGCGCCGCCGCCCCGCGGGCCCAGTTGGTGGAGCTCGCCACGGCTAGCTGTGACAGCTGATCAGCCGCCGCGCGGGCACGTTCCTGCTGATCGCTTCGTGTCGCGGCTTCCACCAGCTCGTACAGGGCCCAGGGCGAGATGACGATCTCATCCACGGCGCTGGCACCGTGTGCCGCTTCGGCGGCGGGCCGGTAGCTGCCGAGGCCGTTGTACAGCACCGCCCGCGCGTAGTCCGTATAGGTCAGGGCCGCGCCCTCGCCCCGGTCCGAGGCGCCACGGGCCATTTCCCCGGCCAGTTCGGCCGCACCCGGCGCATCTCCGCGCCACGCGGCGAGCAGCAGCGGGACGTAGGGCAAGGTGGCCTCCCTGATCCCTGGGTCGACGCGCTCACGCTCCATCAGCAAGGCCGCCGCCTTGGACAGCTCGCCGGCCTGAATGTGGAACTCGGCGAGATAGTCCAGCGCGAACGGAAGCCAGCTGAGGGTGCCGTTCGCTCGCGCCAGCCGGACCTGGCCGGCCGCAAGCTCGAACCACGCCTCGTCGTCCCACAGGTCCATCGCGACCATGTTGTACGAGACGGACAGCCAGTCCAGCTCGCGCGGCTGCGCCCGGTAGCGGCGCAGTGCCTCCCTGAGCGTGGGGGCGGCGGCTAGGTACCCATCGGCCAGGCGCACGGCGAGGCCGTGGACGAGCAACTGCGAGTGCGGCTGCGGCTGCGGCCCGGAAGGCCCCAGTGTTGCGGACTTCGCGGCCCGAGCGACCTGCCTCGCGTCCTGCCCGTGGGCGAGCCGGCCGGCATAGATCGCGGCCACCAGGGCTTCGAGATAGGTCTGCCGGGCCAGTTCGGCGTCCAGGCTCTGCAGCCGCTGTGCTGCCCGCAGCATGAGCGGCGGCGCGTCGCCGCCCCGTCTCAGCGCGAACGCGATCTGTGCCCGCATCCGCTGCACGCGCGCCTCGCCGAGTTCGCCTGGCGGTCCGAGCTCAGCGGCTACCAACAGGGCCTCAGCAGCCTCGAAATCCCCGGCTGCGTACTTCGCCTCGGCCGCCGCCAGAGCCCGTGAGGCGCGCTTGCCTGGGTCCGGGGTAAGCGCCACGGCTCGCTCCCAGAAGGCCGCGGCGGCGGCTACCCCGCCCCGGCGCAGGGCACGGCCGGCCGAGTTGATCAGCTCCTCGGCCACCGCCTCGTCCGGCCCGGCAGCCGCATGGGCGCGGTGCCATGCCCGGCGGTCGGGGTCGGCCTGCGGATCGGTCGCCGCTGCCAGCGCCTCGTGTACGGCTCGCCGGTCATCGGCCGCGGCGGCCTGGTAGGCGGCAGAACGCACCAGAGGGTGCCGGAAGCGCACGTCCGCGCCGAACCCCAGCAGGTCGGCCGCGGCGGCCAGGTTCACGGTCCCGGCGTCCAGGCCGAGTACCCCAGCCGCCCGGAAGATCAGCGCCGGGTCCCCGACCGGATCGGCCGCCGCGAGCAGGACCAGCCGCTGGACCTCATCCGGCAGCTCACCCAGGCGCGCTGCGTACTGATCTTCGATGCGGCCGGGCAGGTCTCCCGCGTCCGGAAGAGCGAACCCGCCGGCCAGGTCGGCGGCGCTCCGGCCTCCGTAGAGCTCGAGCAGGGCCAGCGGATGGCCGTGCGCCTCCGCGAGAATCCGGCCACGGACACTCTCGTCGAGCGGCCCTGAAGTGACCATCGCCAGCAGCGCCCGGGCCGACTGTTCATCCAGTCCGCCCAGCCGGAGTTCGGGCAGGCCTGCCAGGTGATTCGGCGAGAGATCTCCCGCGGCCGGCGTCCGGACCGCGAACACCAGCGCTATCGACTCCGCCAGCAGGTGGCGCCCAACGAATCCGAGGACCTGGGCCGAGGCCTGGTCGAGCCACTGCGCGTCATCCACCACGCACAGCATCGGCTGCTCCTCGGAGGCCTCCGCCATGAGGCTGAGCGCGGCGAGGGCCACCTGGAACCGGTCGGGACTGTCTCCGGAGGCAAGCCCGAACGCGACGCTGAGCCCACGACGCTGAGCCTCGGCCAGCGACCCGAGCCGGCCGAGCATCGGCGCGCACAGCTGGTGCAGCCCGGCGAAGGGAAGCTCCATCTCCGACTCGACGCCGACCACGCGGGCCACCCTGAAACCAGACGCTTCGGCGATCAGGTGCCGCAGCAGTTCCGTCTTGCCGATCCCCGGCTCACCCCGCACGACCAGGACGGCGCTCTGACCGCTTCGCACGTTCGCGATGAGCCGACCCAGGGCCTCCAGCTCGCCGGTCCTGCCGAACAACCGGGGCGGAGGATGCACTGTCACGCCCACCATCCGTAGTGAGGGCTAGCTGAGACGCTTCACCTCAACGCTACTCGCCACCTCAGACGGGCCGCCACGGGCCAGATCAGCAGCCGGGACACCGGCCAGCCCGCGAGCTACTGCTGGTTCTGACGGGAGAAACCGGGGGGCCAACGGCTCCATGCCGAGATGTTGAAAACGCCACCGTTCCCGGTGCCGTGGTCCTGCCGCATACTGGTCCGGTGGAACCGGCAGCTGATTCCGTCGGGAGGCTGATCCAGCCCCCCGTGGGCCGCCGCAGGCGGGCCCGCGGCCCGCGGTTAGCAGGGCCATCCGACCAGGCCCTGCACCGGCTGGCCGGCTGGTATGCGATCGCCTTGCGCCTCGGCGGCACGGTCCTGTTCATCGCGGTAGCCGTGCTGGCCGCGACGAAGCAGGCCTCCGGCTGGTGGCTGGGCGCGCCGCTGACTGCGTTGTGCTTGTGGTCAGCCTTCTTCACCTGGCAGGTCCGGCGGTCCGGGTTGACGCCGGCCGTGGTACTGGCCGACGCCACGGTTGTCTCGGCGCTGGCGCTGGCGCAGCAGCACCTGGTCCCGGCCGTGCTGATCGAGGACAGCACGACCTGGATGCTCCCCCTGGCCTGTACGTCGGTGTACATCCTGCAGATCGCACTGCGGCCGTGGCTGGGGCTGCCCGGGGCCGCGATCGTGGTTATCGCCTACGGGCTCGGCGCCGGCCACCTGGCCGATGCCTGGCTGCTGGTGGTGGAGACGATCGTCGCCGCCGGGCTGGTGGCGGTGATCCGCGGCGGCGCCCGGCAAGCGGACGCGATCGTCGCCGCCGGCCTGGAGACCGAGCGGCAGTTCCGGGCCGAGGAGGCGCGGCGCGCTGATGAGCGAGAGCAGCACCGCCAGCTGCACGACACGGTCCTGTCGACCCTGACTATGGTCGCGGCTGGCGCGTTTGCCGAACCGTCCCCAGCGCTGACCGCGCAGGCGGCCCGGGATCTGTCCGTGCTGCAAGGGCTCGCGGGCGCTCCGCCCGTACCAGGCGGCCCAGCGCCGCTGACTGACCTGAGGCCGAAGCTGGAGCGGGCCGCGGCCAGCACCGGTGACCTGGCCGTGCGGCTGAAGCTCGTCCCGGTCACGCTGCCGTCTCCGGTCGCGGATCAGCTCGTCGCCTGCGTCGGCGAGGCGCTGCGCAACGTCGAGCGGCACGCCGGGACCGGCCAGGCGGAAGTGACCGTCACCGGCGGTGCGGGCTGGGCGGTCGTCAAGATCACTGATCGCGGCCGCGGGTTCGACTCGGCCGCCACCCCGCCATCCCGCCGGGGCATCCGCGAGTCAATCACCGGGCGGATGGTGGCGGCGGGCGGCCGGGCCGCGATCGCCAGCCGTCCCGGCGCGGGCACGACCGTCACCGTGAGCTGGCCGGCATGACCGCCGTGCAGCCGACGGCGATGATGTCCGGCCGCTATCAGCGGGCGTTCACCATCGCTGTGGTCTTCCTGGTCGCGGGCTGGCACTTCGCCGGAGCGGGCGGGCAGCTGCTGCATAATCGGCCGGCCTACGGCTCGTTCGCCTTCCAGGTCGCCATGTGGCTGGTCATGGCGCTGGCGATCACCGCCGGATCGGTCCTGGTGCTGCGCGGAGCGCCCGGCTGGCGCCCGGCCTGGGCGGTAGCCGTGATCGCGCTGGCCGCCAGCACGGCAGCGGCAGCGGCCAGCCCGGCCGGCCAGATGCTGGCGGTCAACTGGGCGTGGGGCAGTGCCGGCTGGGTGGGCGTCCTCGTGCTGCTCCGCCGCCGGTTCGCCGAGCTTGCGTGGTTCCTCGCCGCCGAGGCCCTGGCCATCCTGGGCGTGCAGGTGTGGGACGGGCTGACCCGCACCGACCTGGCCGGGTTCCTCGCCCTGCTGGCCTGGTCGACCGGCGCCCAGGTGGCCGTCGCTGCCGGGGTCAGGGCGCTGGATGCCGCCGCCGGCCAGGCCGCCACGGCGGCGCGGATTGAGCACGCCGCGCGTGAGCGGGCCGCCACCGCGCAGATCATCCGGGGCGCCCGGCGCGCGCGCTGGCTGGCGCTGCAGGAAAGCGCCGTCCCGCTGGTCACCGAGCTGGCGGCGGGGACGGCCGACCCGGGCGACGCGCAGGTACGCACAAGGTGCGCGGTCCAGGCGGCCCGGCTGCGCCGGCTGCTCGCCGAGGGCGATGAGGTACCCGGATCGCTGGTGCACGAATTGCACGCGAGTGCCGACGTGGCCGAGCGGCGCGGGGTTGCCGTCGAGATCGAGACGGCCGGGCCGCTGCCGCAGGTCCCCGGCCCGGCCCGGCGGGTGATCACCGACGCTGCCATCGCGATCCTGACCGCCGCGCGCAGCCAGGCACGGATCACCCTGGCGGCGGTGGCCGCCGGAATCGCCGTCAGCTTCGTCGCCGATACCGGCGCGGCCGTCCGGCTGCCCGCAGCCGGAGAAGGGGTCGCCATCGAACAGCAGCAAGACGGCGGCATGCTCTGGGCGGAGGCGCGATGGAACAGCCGGTGACGGTGGCGATCATCGAAGACCATCCGGTCGTCACCGAAGGGGTGGCGTCCTGGATCCGGTCCGATCCCGGCCAGCGGGTGCGGCTGGTGCAGACGGCGCGCGACCTGACCGGGCTCGGCGCCGTGCCGCGGCCGCCTGCCGACGTGGTCATCCTGGATCTGGAGCTGTCCGGCGAGCTGATCACCACGCAGATCCCCGGGCTGGTGGCAGCCGGATACCGGGTGGTGGCCTTCTCCGGGCACAGCGATCCGGCGATCGTGATGGAGACGCTGGACAACGGCGCGCACGCCTACGTGTCCAAGGATGAGGGCCGCGACCATCTGGTCGAGGCCGTGCTGGCGGCTGCCGCCGACCGGCCGTACGTGACCCGGTCACAGGCCAGGGCGATGCTCGCCGACCAGCGCCCGGCCCGGCCGGCGCTGTCCGAGCAGGAGCGCCAGGCGCTGCTGCTGTGGTTCCAGGGCATGTCCAAAGCATCGGTCGGGCGGCGCATGTCGATCAGCGAGAACACGGTCCGGCAGTACATCAGCCGCGCCCGCGCCAAGTACGCGGCCACCGGGCGGACCGCGCCGAGCAAGGACGCACTGCTCGCCCGCGCGATCGAGGACGGCGTGATCAAGCCGGGCGAGATCACGCCGTACGAGTCATTCGCCCGCGCCGAGGCCGACCGCCCCAGCCCGGGTGCCCCGGGCCAGTGAACGGCCCGGGACACCCAAAGCTCCCCCCGGGAGCTGCACCAGGCGAATCGGCCGCAGGTCGGCACTGGGCTGCAGGCCGGGCACCGCGGCACCATCAGATCGTGGGCTGGTGCACAGCCAGCATTCCCGATCGAGGCGGCACTGTCATGACGCCCGATCGGGTGACACGACGAGGGGCCTAGCGGTCCACCCGGCCCTCCAGCGCTGCGGGGTGGGGCACCGGCTCGTGGAAGCCTGCATCGAACAGGCCCGCAGCCGGGGCGCACGCAAGCTGTCGCTGCGTGTTCTTGGTGGCAATGTCGCGGCCCGCCGGCTCTATGAGTTGTGTGGCTTCACGGTCGAAGGGGTCTTGTCTGATGAATTCTTCCTCGGCGGGCGGTACGTCGACGACGTGCTGATGGCCTTCGGGGTGGATGCGGTAGCTGGCCCGGGGAGATGACCGACGCGGAGCAGCGATCCCGGCATGGCCGGGTCGTGCACCGATCCGGGAGGCGCCTGATATTCCTGGGACCAGCGCCGGGCTGACAGACTTTCGGTTCATGAGAGCACTGCCCGTGCACCCGGAACCGTTGTGGCGCACTGATTTCCGCCAGCGGATCGCGGTGTCATTGTGGTTCCTGCCGACCATCTTCGCGGCGGCCGCGATCGTCGCAGCCGATCTCGCCATTTGGCTGGACGCCCGGGTTGATGCCCCGATCGGCGTGCGGCCGGACCTGGTGAGCGATCCTGGCACCGCCGCCACCTTCGCCGGCGCTATCGCGGCCGCCACCCTGGCGTTCGTGGCCGTGGTGTTCGCCACCACGCTGGTGGCCATCCAGCTCGCGGCCAGCCAGTACTCGCCCAGGACGGTGCGGATCTTCATCCGCTCCAGGCTCACCCGGGTGACGCTCGGGTTGTTCCTGGCTACCTTTGTCTTCTCCGTGATCATCCTGGTCAATAACCGGGCGCCGGTCACGTCGGCCAAGCAGTTCGCGCCGGTGGTTTCGGTAACCACGTTGCTGGTGCTGACCGTGGCGACGGTCTTCGGCTTCGTCGCCTACCTGCATGGCGTGGTACGGCTCATGCGCGTCCAGTACCTGCTGGAAACGATCGCTACCGAGAGCCGGCGGGCCATCGAGGAGGACTTCCCGCCGTCGTCCGCCTACCTTGACGCGGAGCCTCCCTCGCCGGACCCCTCGCCGCGGCGCCTCTGCTACACCGGGGCGGCCGGCGTCGTTACAGCCATCGACCTGCACGGTCTGGTCGAACTGGGCCGGCGGAAGCAGTGCTGGATCGAGCTGACCGTCGCAGTAGGGGAGTACCTGGCTCACGGCACCCCGGTTGCGCTGGGGCACGGCGGGGACCTCCGCGACCGCGATGTGACCAGGTTTTTCCTCATCCGCGGCGAGCGCACCTTCGTGCAGGATCCGGCATTCGGCTTCCGGCAGCTCGTCGACGTCGCGATCCGTGCACTGTCCCCGGCCGTCAATGATCCCACGACAGCGGTCCAGGCTATTGACCGCATCAGCGACCTCCTGGCCGTCACCGGCAGCCGGCTCGACCCGACCGGCCTGAGAGTGGATTCCAGCGGCACGGTCAGGCTCAAGCGGAAGCTGCGCGACTTCGACGCTCTGCTGGTGCTGTCGCTGACCGAGGTCATCCGTTACGGCGCCGACGCGCCTCAGGTGATCCGGCGCCTTCACGGCATGCTCAATGAGCTCGGATCCACCCTCCCCGCGGAGCGGCGGGCCGCCATCGCCGGCCAGCGAAGCCTGCTGGAAGCTGCGGTCAGCGCCGCGCTGCCTGCCCCGTTCGCGTCCGTGGCCTCGGTGGCAGACCGGGAGGGCCTGGGCTGAAACAGGACACCAGCCTGCCCACACGGCACATCGGCAAGGGTCCAGGTGAAGGCTGGCCACCAGCCGCAGATCCTGGCCCGAAAATGAGACCTTGGCTCTGCGGGTGATACGTCTGGTGATTGCCCCGGCGGGAATTGAGACGGTCAGGCCGGCTCTTCGAGGACTTCTTCTCGTGTGCCGTGATCGAGGAAGCGCTGGGGCATGCGAAGGTGGCGCTGCCTGCAGGCACCTTGACCTCGTGTGTTGGTTAGAGGATACTAACGGTTAGTGGATACTAACCGAGATGCTGACCGGTGGGGTGCGCTGGCCGACGGCACGCGCCTGGCCATCGTCGCCCGCCTGGCTGAGGGGCCCCGGGCGGTGGGAAAACTGGCGGCTGGGCTGCCGGTGAGCCGGTCGGCGGTGTCCCAGCATCTGAAGATCCTCAAGGACGCTGGCCTGGTGGAGGACACGGCTGCGGGAACGCGCCGGATCTACCGGCTCAACCCGGTCGCGCTGGCAGCGTTGCGAGATCAGCTGGACACATATTGGCAGCGGGCGCTGGCCGGGTACGCCGAGGCCGCAAAAGCGCCGAGCGCAGATACCAGGGAGGCCTGATGACTCAGACCGGCGCAGCGACAGTCCGCAAGCACGTCGTCGTTGACACACCGATCGAGCGTGCTTTCACGGTGTTCACCGACCGGTTCGGGGACTTCAAGCCGCCCGAGCACAACATGCTCGGGGCGCCGATCACCGAGACGGTGTTTGAGCCGAGGGTCGGCGGCGGCATCGTGGACCGGGCAGCGGACGGCAGCCAGTGCCGATGGGCTCGGATCCTGGCCTTCGACCCGCCCGACCGGGTGGTCTTCAGCTGGGACATCAGCCCTCGGTGGACGATCGAAACCGATCAGGCTCAGACCAGCGAGGTCGAGGTACGGTTCTACGCCGAGTCGCCGGCCCGCACGCGGGTCGAGCTGGAGCACCGGCACCTCGGCCGGCATGGTCCGGGATGGGAAGCAATCACTGAGGGTGTAGACGGGCCACAGGGCTGGCCGTTGTACCTGGACCGGTACGCCGCGCTCGTGAACGAAGGCCGCTGACACGGCGCCGATCGTTACCGGCGGCGAAATCGGGCGCCCGGCTGCCGAGGTCTTTGCCTACGCTACCGACCCAACCCGGCCAAGCTGCTAGGGCCCGGCTGTCTACCTGACTGCCCGAAGCACGCAGGCCCGCACTGGATCGGGTGCCATGACCTCCCGCTGACGTCGGGACGCTCCCTGTACGCCGAATTGTGCGCGTTGAGGCATCCACGCATGCCTATGCGGAAGCTCACACGTCTAATCGCGGCCCCCGCTGCCGGCTGATGTGGGTCATGAGCTGGGATTGCGTGCGGGCTGGGACCTGGCTGACACTGGTGGCATGGTGTTGCTGGAACGGGACGTGCCGCTGTCCTTGCTGGCTGAATACGCTGATCAGGCGCGCCAGGGGGCAGGCCGGGTAGTGCTCGTCGCCGGAGAGGCCGGGGTGGGCAAGTCGGCGCTGCTGGAGCAGTTCGCCGCCGGCCTGACCGATGCCCGCTGGTACTGGGGGGCATGTGATGGGCTGTTCACGCCGCGCCCGCTGGGAGCGTTTCTTGATATTGCTGGCCAGCTTGGCGGAAGGCTAAGTTCGCTGTACCGGGCGCAGGTCCCGCGGGATGAGCTGTTCACCGCGTTGCTAGGCGAGCTCGGCCAGCCGGCCGGGCTGCGCGTGGTCGTCATCGAGGACATCCACTGGGCAGATGAGGCGACCCTGGATCTGCTGCGGTTCCTGGCCCGGCGGATCCGCGAGATCCCGGTCCTGATGGTGGCCACCTACCGGCAGGATGAGCTGGCGACGAGCTATCCGCTGCGGGTGGCGCTCGGCGAGCTCGCGGTGCACCGCGGCACCCGCCGGATCGAGCTAGCACCCCTGTCGCCGGGGGCCGTCGAGATCATGGCCGCCGGGAGCAGCCTGGATGCCGCCGAGCTGTACCGGGTCACTGACGGCAATCCCTTCTATGTCACAGAGGTGATGCAGACCGGGCTGGACCGGGTGCCGCAGTCAGCCCGGGACGCGGTCCTGGCCCGCGCCGCACGGCTCGGGCCGCCAGCGCGCGGCGTGCTCTATGTCGCGGCGCTGATCGGCGCAACGGTCGAGCCGTGGCTGCTCGAGCGGGCCGCCACCACCACGCCAGAGATGGTGGATGATCTGGCTGAATCCGGCCTGCTGGTCGCCGATGGGATGGCGTTGCGGTTCCGGCACGAGATCGCCCGCCGTGCCGTGGAAGAGGCGATCCCCGGGCACCGGCTGCCGGCCATCCACGCGTGCATCCTGGCTGCGCTGCTCGACGCTGGCTGCGAAGACCACGCCCGGCTGGCCTTCCACGCCGAGGCGGCCGGCGACGGGCCTGCCGCGCTGCACCACGCCACGCTGGCCGGGCGCCGGGCGGTCGAGCTTGGCTCACATCGTGAAGCAGCCGCGCAGTTCGACCGGGCGCTCCGCTTCGCCGGCGACGAACCTCCAGTGGCGCTCGCCACCCGCTATGACGAGCTGGCCGATGAGCTGCGCATGATCGACAGCCTCAGCGGCGCCGCCGATGCTTACGAGCAGGCACTCCGGCTGTGGCGCAAGACCGGTGACCGGCTGCGCGAAGGCGACACCCTGCGCCGGGGCTCCAGTACCCTGTGGCGGCTCTGCCGTGGCCGCGAAGCAGCCGCCGCAGCGGCAGACGCGCTGCGGACTCTGGAGCCACTCGGCCCGACCGTCGAACTGGCCCAGGCTTACGCCGGCGCGGCCGGCTTTCGGGTCACGGATATGCGTTTCGCTGAGGCGATCATGCTCGCGCGGCAGGCACGGGCGATCGCCGAACAACTCGGCTCTGTACCGGTGCAGAGTGCTGCGCTCACTTACCAGGCCCAGGCCGCCTGGTCTGCCGGGCAGGACTGGGAGGCGTTGCTCCGCCAGGCCCTGGCCATCGCGCTTGACCATGGCGCGGTCCCGGAGGCCGGATTCGCCTACACGAACCTGCACGAGCTGAACTGCGGTAGCCGGCGTTATGCCGAGTCCGGGCAGTACTACCTCGACGGCGCCGCCTTCTGCGAGGAACACGACCTCGGCACCTACCTCTGCTGCCTCCAGGGCGTGCGGACCGCCACCCTGGACCGGCTGGGGCAATGGGACGAGGCGGTCGCGCTCAGCCGGACGGCGCTACAGCGAGTGCTCGCCTCGCCCGTCAACCGGATGATCCCGATGGGGACGCTCGGCAGGATCGGCGCCCGCCGCGGCGAGCCGGGCGCCTGGGAGTACCTGGACGAGGCCATGGCTGCTGCGGACGGCACCGGCGAGGCCCAATACGTCGTGTCCGCGCGGCTGAGCCGGGCGGAAGCGCGCTGGCTCACGGGGGAACTGGTGGCCGCCCGCCACGAAGCCGACCTGGCCGACCAGGCATCGGACGACGCCGGCCCCTGGCTGTCCGGCGAGACCGCGGCCTGGCTGCGCCGCACCGGATCAGACCGCGAGCCGCGGCGCGGGCTCGCCGAGCCATACCAGCTGCAACTCGACGGCGACTGGCGGAACGCGGCCAAGCTATGGGACGAGATCGGCTGCCCCTACGACGCGGCGCTCGCCCTGCTCGATACGGCCGAAGAGCCCGCCCTGCGCCAAGCCCTGGACATCTGCCAGGACCTTGGCGCCACCGCCACCGCCCGCATCATCCGGCGCACCATGCGCAAGCTGGGCATCCGCTCGATCCCCGTCGGGCAGCACGCCGCCACCCGCGAGCATCCCCTCGGCCTGACGCGCCGCGAACGGGAAGTCCTCGACCTTATATGCGCCGGATACACCAACGCGGATATCGCCGCCCACCTGGTCATCTCCACTAAGACCGTCGACCACCACGTCTCCGCTGTCCTGGCCAAGCTCGGGGTCCGCACCCGCCACGCAGCCAGGATGCTCGCCACTACCAGCGCTCCGCTGCGGTAACAGGGCGGCAGGAACTGAGGGCGGGCGGACCTGGGTCACTGCTCTGATGGTGTGAGCGGGACGACTCCGGTGTGGGTCGCGGCTGGCTGGGTGCGGTGTGGCTGTGGGCCAAGGAGGTCCGGCGTGTCGTCACCCAGCCCGGCTGGGAGGAGTTCCCCAGCTCACCCATGCTCTACCAGGTCGTCACGGAAACCGGATGAGTTGTGAGTGCCGAAACTCGGCGCCGGTCCTAGCGGTCAGAACGGTCCACCTCCACCACCCGCACCCTTGCCATATGACGGGCCAGGCCGTGCCGCTAGCTGCGCCCACGCACCGCAAGCGTGGGGGCGTCGGCCGGCTCGCCGCTCGCGCCGCCGCGCGCTGGCCCGTCTGGCCGCCGGGGTGATTCAGGCCGGCCGGGGGTCAGCTCGGCGGCGAGGCCGGTGAGGAGAATGTCGAGGCCGCTTTCGAGCTCGGCGGCGCCGTCGTAGTCGGCCAGGACCGGGGCGAGACTGCGCAGCAGGGGGAATTCGGCGAGGGGCAGCCGGTGCAGGCCGAGCCGTAGCAGGTCGTCGGTTTCGTCCGGGTTGTCGACGAGTTCCTGCAGTTCGTTGAGCACATGGCCGTACAGGAACCCGAACAGGGCGCGGTAGATGTGCAGCGCGTGGGGTCCACTGAAGCCCGCCCGGGTGAGCAGGGTGAGGATGTCTTCGAGCGGACGCAGGGTGCCGCGGGGACGGAGCCCGAGTGGAGTGGCCAGGGGCCGGGTGACCAGCAGCGGCACCACGTTCGGGTGGGCCAGCGCCAGCGCGCGGTAGCCGCGGGCGACAGTGCGCAGCTGGGCCTGCCAGTCGGGATCGGTGGGGTCGACTTTGAGCTGGGCCAGGACGGTTTCGGCGACGCCATCCAGGACGGCGGCCTTGTTGGCGGCGTGCCGGTACAAGATCATCGGGTCGCGGTCCAGAGCGTGGGCGAGGCGGCGCATCGACAGCGCGTCGGCGCCGTCGCGGTCGACGATGTCCAGAGCAGCGGCCAGCACCACCTCCCGGGTGATCTTGCCGTCCCGGTGCGCGGCGGCGGCTCCAGGGCCGTGCGCGGGCGGGTTCATCCTGATCACTCCCTTTCTGCGGCTGGGGACCCGCAGGCTTCGTTAACACTGGAAGTCTACGCCGTTGACACTACTCCAAGGTTGATGTTAACTGTAGGTCTACAGCGTAGTCGTTTCTCGGGGAGCATATTCGTGATCATCATCGTCGGGCTCGTCATCCTGATCGCCGCAGTGATTGCCGCCGTCGCCGGCGTCTTGGCCAACAGCGGCAGCGGGCACGCACTGCCGCACGATTTCGCGGTGCTCGGCTACCACGTGACCGGTTCCACCGGCACCCTGTTCCTGTATGGCATCGTCGTGGGGGCGGCCGCGCTGCTAGGGCTCAGCCTGCTGCTGGCCGGGGCGCGCCGGACCTCCCGCCGCGGCCGCGACGCGCGGCGCGGGCTCAGGCAGTCCCGGCGGGAGACCGCCGCCGTCAGCCAGGACCGCGACGACCTGATCGGCCAGCGCGACACTGCCCGCGCCTCCACCGCCAGCACGCCCGGCAGCGGCACAGCGGGCAGCGATGCCTCCGCGCAGCCAGGGCCGACGGACGGCCAGCCCGGCCCGGGCGTCCCCGCCGGTGCGCCCGCACCAGCGGAATCGTCCGCGAACGGAAGCCGGCCGTAAGCGCGGCAGCCCAGATCTGGCATCACCACCCGAACGTGTCACCCGCGTGGCCTCAACCGGAGGCCTGCGGCACCCAGGAAAGTAGCCAGCACGATGAGCGCAGAAGACAAGGCCAAGAACACCGCCGAGACGGCCAGGGGCAAAGCCAAGGAAGGCCTCGGCGAGGCCACCGGCAACGAGTCCCTCGAGGCCGAGGGCCGCGCCGATCAGGCCAAGGGCGACCTCAAGCAGGCCGGCGAGAACATCAAGGACGTCTTCAAGAAGTAGCTGATGCGGCCCCCGGGCCGCGCCCCCAGCGCGGCCCGGGACAGACCGCCAACCCGCCCAGCGCGTGACCAGCCAGGTTCACTGCTCCGTCCCGCGAGGCCGGCGCGCATCCGAGAGGAACCCCATGTTTATCGGCATCGGCACCATCGTCCTGATCGTGATCGTCGTGCTCGTCATCATGATGCTGCGGCGGCGCTGAGGGCGCCAACCAGCCGCGGCCGCCCAAGGCGGACGTGAGCGTCCCGCCATAAGCCAGAGCACGCCATGGGCCGCCAAGAGCGCAAGGGCCCCGACACCAGCAGGCAACCGCCCAGCCAGAACCCAGCCGACCGCCGGCATCCCCGCACCCCCGGCCGGACCGACTCATCACCGCCGCGCCCCGGAGATTCCGGCGCGGGACCGCTGACACGGATCAGCTGAACGACAGGAGGCACGCGATGCGAACACTTGGATACATCACGGCAGTAACCATGGCGGCCGCCGCCGTGGCCCTCGGGCTGCTGGCGGTCATGTCATTGCCGGACATACGGCAGTACTTGAAGATCAGGAAGATGTGACCTAGAGGACGCCGTACCGGATCCGGATTCAGCTGGCAAATAGCTCGTCCAGGAGCTGGGTCAGTGGCCATGCGCCGTCGGAGCTGTTGGAGATGACGGTGCGAGTGACGGCTGATCCTGGATCGTGCACGCTCCGGAACGAGACACCGGCGTCGAGTCCCTCGAGTATCACCGTGCTGTCGTGCTCGCCGAGCCAGAAGCCCAGGCCGTAACGCATGGACTCGGCTGGGACGTTGCTGCGGGGACGTACCATTTCGCCCACCCACTGGGCCGGGACGATCTTGCTGGCGAACAGCGACTGCCACAGGGCGCTGATGTCGGCGGCGGTGGAGTAGATCCCGCCGTCCCCGCTGCCCACGACCGGCAGGTGGAACACGTTCGTTCGCGGCTCGCCCCCGGCGGTCAGGTAGCCGAGCGCGGTCCGGCCCGGGAGCGCGTCAGAACGCAGGAACGCGGTGTCGCGCATGCCCGCGCGGGCGCATACCCGCTGCTGAACGAGCTGGGGAAAGGGAATCCCGCTGACCCGCTCGGCGATCAGCGCCAGCACGACATACCCGCTGTTGCAGTAGGAGAACCGCTCACCCGCCGGGAACTTGGCCGGGTGCCCGCCGAGTACCGCCAGGTACTGCCAGGTGGTCGCGAGATCCTGGGCAGGAACCGTGAGCACGTATTCGCTGAGCTCGTGGCCGGCTTCCTCATCGAGGTAGTCGCCGATGCCAGACCGGTGTGCCAGCAGATGCCCGACCGTCACCTCCGCGCCGATAAGCGGCAGATCATCGCCCAGCACCGAGCGCGCGGCCGTGGACAGCCGCAGCGCACCATCACTGGTCAGGCTGACCACCGTGAGCGCGGTCAGCCCTTTGGTTCCGCTGGCGATCGAGAACCGGGTATCGAAGGTGTTCGGTATCTGGAAGCCACGATGAGCCAGGCCGTACGCCTGGCCGAACTCGATCTCACCGCCACGGTCGACTGACACCACACCGGCGAATCCGCTCTGATCAGCAAGCGAGTTGATCGCTTCTGCCCAGGCCGGCATGCCCGGACACTACAGCCACGGCATCGCACTGACCAGGCCCGCTACCCGGTTCGCGGGCCGCTGCTCATCGTTGACCTGGAGTTGGGATATCTCTCGCCGGCAAGACACCTGGTCTGCCGAGTGAGAGCCTGGACTCGCGGCCTAGCCAACGGCAGTTCAACCGGACCTGCGTAATGCTTCCTGGTTCATGTACCGCGCCGTGGACAGTCGGGGGGACTGCGCATATGACACAGCCCGAAGTTCTGGACTCCGCTGACTGGGAACGCTGCT
>Ga0207664_10001400_pt1 | contig 15863 bp, 16 predicted proteins | sample LARL83metaG_FD_184349 | JGI IMG/M metagenome (GOLD analysis project Ga0207664, IMG submission 184349) | Corn, switchgrass and miscanthus rhizosphere microbial communities from Kellogg Biological Station, Michigan, USA - LAR L8-3 metaG... | ecosystem: Host-associated > Plants > Roots >... | reverse complement strand
GGGCTCGCTTTTCCCCGGCCCGCCCGCCGCCGCCTACCAGCTGGTCGGGACCGGCATGCCCTCGGTGTAGCCGGACGCGCTCTGCACCCCGATCACGGCCCGCTCGGCAAACGACGCCAGGTCGCGGGCGCCCGCGTAGGTGCACGAGGACCGCACCCCGGCGACGACCATGTCCAGCAGGTCCTCAACGCCGGGCCGAACCGGGTCCAGGTACATGCGCGCTGAGGAGATCCCCTCCTCGAACAGCTCCTTGCGCGCGCGCTCGTAGGCCGAGTCGGTGGCGGTCCGCACCCGGACGGCCCGCGCCGACGCCATGCCGAAGCTCTCCTTGTACAGCCGCCCGTTCGGGTCGCGGAACGTGTCACCGGGCGACTCGTAGGTCCCGGCGAACCACGAGCCGATCATCACCGACGACGCGCCGGCCGCGAGGGCCAGCGCGACGTCGCGCGGGTGGCGCACCCCGCCGTCCGCCCACACGTGCGCGCCGAGCCCGGCCGCCGCGGCGGCGCACTCGAGGACCGCGGAGAACTGCGGCCGCCCCACCCCGGTCATCATCCGGGTGGTGCACATCGCGCCGGGGCCGACCCCGACCTTGACGATGTCCGCGCCCGCCTCGACGAGGTCGGCGACACCGTCGGAGGTCACCACGTTCCCGGCCACGACGGGGACCGACGGCGACAGCGCGCGGACCGCGCGCAGCGCGGCGATCATCTTCTCCTGGTGCCCGTGCGCGGTGTCCACCACGAGCACGTCGATCTCCGCGTCGAGCAGCTGCTTGGCCTTGGCCGCGACGTCGCCGTTGACGCCGACCGCCGCGCCGACCCGCAGCCGCCCGCGCGCGTCGACGGCCGGGGAGTACAACGTGGCGCGCAGCGCCCCGGTCCTGGTGAGGATCCCCGTGCACTGGCCGGACGCGGACACCACGGGGGCGAGCCGGTGCCGTCCGGAGTGCAGCAGGTTGAACGCCTCGGCGGGCGGCGTCCCCATGGGCAGCGTGAAGGGGGCGGCGGACATCACCGTCGAAAGCTGTGCGAAACGGTCAGCCCCCGCGCAGTCCGCCTCGGTGACCACGCCGACGGGGGCACCGCGGTCGTCGGTGACCACGACCGCGCCGTGCGCCCGCTTGGGCAGCAGCGCGAGCGCCTCGCCGACGGTGTCGCTCGGGCCCAGGGTGATCGCGGTGTCCACCACGAGGTCGCGGGTCTTCACCCACGCCACCACGTCCGCGACGACATCACCGGGGATGTCCTGCGGCAGGATCGCCAGCCCGCCGCGCCGGGCGATCGTCTCGGCCATCCGGCGCCCGGAGACCGCGGTCATGTTCGCGGCGACGACAGGGATGGTCGCCCCGCTCCCGTCCCTGGTGGCCAGGTCCACGTCAAGCCGCGACCCCACGCTGGAACGCCCGGGGACCATGAACACGTCACTGTAGGTCAGGTCGGTCTCAGGGGACCGGTCATGAAGAAAGCGCACGTTCTTAATTCTTACCGCAGCTACACGCGATGGAACCAGTCAGGCCGGCTCTATCCCGCCCGCGCCGCCCCGTGATGACACCGAACGGAGGCGTGGCCCCGCCCGGCCGCCACCCGTGGCCCGGGTCGCGGGCGGCTACAGGACTACCAGGCCGAAGGCGGCGAACATGATGTCCGCGATCTTGTCGCACATCATGTCTTCCGGCAGTTCCACCTCGGTGGTCATGACGAAGTTGACCCGTTCGAGCATCATCAGGCAGGCGAACGCGGTGAGCTCGGCGTGCTCCTGATGGTGGCCGGCCGCCACGGCGGCGGCCGTCATCCCGGTGGTCATCGCCTCGGTGAGGCTGAAGAACAGCTGCAGCGCGTCGGCGAAGAGCTCGCCGGGCGCGTTCGCCGAGCTGAGCGTGCGCAGCACGGTGCCGTGCGCCGCGTAGGCGCCGGAGAACTTCCTGACCCACTCGCGCAGCAGCCGCAGCCCGGTGCCGTCGCCCGTCACCACGGGGAAGTCGCCCGCGACGATCTCCATGTCGTGCAGCGTGTCCCGCAGCAGGGCCTTGAACAGGTCCTCCTTGTTCGCGAAGTACAGGTAGAACGTCCCGTGCGAGATCCCGGCCCGCCTGACCACGTCATCGACGCGCACCCCGCTGAAGCCGCGCTCCTCGAACTCGATCACGCCGGCCTCGAGCAGCTTGCGCACCGTCTCCCGGCCCTGTGCCCGCAACTCGCGGTCCTGCGCGGGCGTGCCGCCGCCGAGCGACGGCCGTCCCTGAGGTTTGCGTGCGGGGCGGCCTGCCCCGCTCTTGCGGCCGCTGCCGTGCGCCTGGCCGGCGCCGCGCGCCGCGTCCGGGCTGAGCTGCTGGCCAGTACCGGGTGCCGCCGACGGCTTGGCGGCCCCGCGGACCGCGCTCGCGCTCGTCCCGGCCGGACTCCGGTCTGCCTCCTGCGTCATAGTCGAAGAGTAGCCGTACCTGGAGGAGTTGCTGCGAATACCGCCGGAAGCGACCGCTGCGCCGCCGATAAGACCGCCCCCCGGCGGCGTCTGTCGGCCAGGCTGAGGGCTCCCCGGAAGATAACAGCAAGACGCGGAGCGTGGCTACGGCCCGGGCCGGCAGGTGCCAGCGGTCGAGCACGCCGGGTCGTTTTGTACAGTTGGGCACCGTGAGGCCGCCGACTGTCCGCCGCCGCTCACTGCCAGCCGCCGCCGCGGGCGGACTGGTAGCGGTGAGCGCAGCCGTCGCCATTACCCTCGCCTCGCTCAGCGGCGGCAATGACGGGTCAGGCGGGCTGCAGAGCGACCAGGCCCGGGCCGTGGCGGCCGCGGGTACCCCAAGGGCTGCCACGAGCAGCGCCGCGTCAGGGGCCGCGGCAGCCCCGGACGGGACCGGTTCCGCGGCGCCCGCTGACGGTGCCCGGGGCCCCGACCTGGCCGGTGCGACCCCGACGCGCCTGGTGGTGCCCGACGTCATCGCCACCGTCCCCGGCGGGGTAAGCGCCGCGGACCTGGCCAGGATCAAGAAGCTCGGCGGCGTCCGGGCGGTGCTGCCGGTCGACGGCGCGCGGATCGAGATCAACGGCGTGTGGCTCACCGTGCTCGCCGCGCCCGCGGCCGCGCTGCGCCCGTGGACCCCCCCGGCCACGGCGGCCAGCCAGCGGATGTGGGCGGCCTTCGCCGGCGGCCAGCTCGTCACGACCGCCGCGGCCGCCAGGCAGGCCCGTCTCGCCGCCGGCGGCCGGTACCCGGTCGCCGCCACGGCCCGCGCTCAGGTCACCGACGGCGGTACCGCGCTGCTCGGCGTGTCCGGTGTTGACGGCGTGGTCAGCCAGGCCGAGGGCACCAGGCTCGGGCTGGTCAGCAACGTCGCGGTGCTGGTGAACGCGCCGACCGTGAACGTGGCCGCGCTGGTGCGCCAGGTGGGGGCCGCGCTGCCCGCCGGTGCCCGCGTGGTCGGGCTCGTGCCGGACACGGTCCCCGCCCGGCTGCCGGTGGACCGGACGGTCCCGGCCGGCCGTCCGACGAGTTACCTTGGGCTCTTCCGCGCGTCGGCGGTCACGTACTGCCCGGGCCTGTCCTGGACGGTGCTCGCCGCGATCGGCCAGATCGAATCCGGCGACGGCCAGAACATGGGGCCGTCCACCGCCGGCGCCCTCGGCCCGATGCAGTTCCTGCCGTCCACCTGGGCGGCCTGGGGCATCGACGGCTTCGGTGAGACTGGGCCGCCGGACATCATGAACCCGTTCGACGCGGTGCCGAGCGCCGCCCGGATGCTGTGCGCCGACGGCGCCACCACGGGCGACCAGGGCCTGCGCCAGGCGATCTTCGACTACAACCACGCCACCTGGTACGTCGATGAGGTACTCACGCTGGCCGCCGAGTACGCCGCGGAATATTAGCCCGCGGTCAGGCGCGCGCCATTCGGCGCAGGCCCGTCAGGTAGATGAGCGTGGCGGTCACGCCCGCCGCCGCCGCGAACGCGTAGCCCCAGCGCGGGCCGAAGGCGTCGAGGATAAATCCCACCGCGGTCGAGCTGATGGCCAGGCCGACGGCGATGGCGGTGGACATCCAGGACATCGCCTCGGTGGCCCGTCCGGGCAGCGCGGTGGACTCGAGCACGCTGTAGCCGGCGATGAGCGTGGGCGCGATCGTCAGCCCGCACAGGTAGATCACCGGGGCGAGCACGAGCAGGTTCGGCATCGCCCAGAACGTGCACACGCCGGCCACCGTCAGCGAGAGGGTGACCGCCAGGCGCCGCGAGGCGGGCGCGTGCCAGTTCCGTGAGCCGTACCACAGCCCGCCGGTCGCGCTGCCGAGCGCGTAGCAGCCGAGGATGAAGCCGGCCAGCGGCCGGTGGCCGGCGCGGGTGGCGAAGTCGACCGTGCTCAGGTCGATCGCCACGAACATCGCGCCGATGAACAGGTACACCGGGATCAGCACGATGAGGCTGGGCGCGGCGAGCCTGGCGCGCCTGGCCGGCCTGACCTGAGCCGGCCGGGCGCGGCCCCCGGACGCCGCAGGCTCGGACGGCGCAGGCCCGGACGTTGCCGGCTCAGCGCGGACGGCAACGACCGGCGGCTCTGTCGAGCGCTGCGACGCGAACCACAGCGAGCCGGTCAGGGCGAACAGGGCGGCGGTGCCGACGCCGGCGGCCGGGTACAGCTGGGTGGCGAGCAGGGTGACCGCCGCCGGCCCGATCACGAAGCACAGCTCGTCCGCCACCGACTCGACGGAGAACGCCGTGTGCAGCCGCGATGACCCGGCGAGCAGGGCCGACCAGCGGGCCCGCGCCATCGGCCCGGTCTGCGGCATGGTCGCGCCGCCGACCATGCCGCAGGCGAACAGCGTCCAGTCGGGCGCGCGGAGCGCGACGGCGGCCGCCAGCCCGGCGACCGACAGCGCGAAGAGCACGGATACCGGGATGAGCACGCGGTGCTGTCCGAGCCGGTCGGTCAGCCGGCCGAGCTGCGGCGCGCACACCGCGAAGCCGACAGAACCGGCCGCGGAAACGCTGCCGGCGAGGCCGTAACGGCCGGTGACGGCGGAGATCAGCAGGACCGTGCCGAGCCCGTACATGGACATCGGCATCCGGGCGATGATCCCCGCGAGCGAGAACCGCCAGGCGCGCGGGATGGCGAAGATCTCCGCGTACGGCGCAAGGAACCCGCGCACGCCGCCGGTGCCAAGGCCCGCGCTGTCAGCACTCACTATCGCGCGCCTTCCCACCATGAAACCGAACAGATGCTCAACATACCCGGGCGGGGCAACTGGTTTTCCTGCGCCCCTGTTCCCACGCGGGTCGGGGGGGCGGGAGCGCCGGCAGGCCGCCCGCCTACCGTCGCGGGCCATGCGCCTGGTTGGATGGTGAACATGCCGGATTACGACGCGTTCCTGCTGCTGTCCTTCGGCGGGCCCGAGGGACCGGACGACGTCCTCCCGTTCCTTGAGAACGTCACCAGGGGGCGCGGCGTGCCAGCGGAGCGCCTCGTCGAGGTGGCCGCGCACTACCAGGCCCGCGGCGGCGTGAGCCCGATCAGCGCCCAGTGCCGCGACATGCTCGGCGCGATCGGCGCGGCGCTGCGCGCGGCCGGCATCGGCCTGCCGCTGTACTGGGGGAACCGGAACTGGCACCCGTTCATCGACGACACCGTGCGCCAGATGAAAACCGACGGCGTGCGGCGCGCGATCGCGTTCGTGACCTCCGCCTACAGCTCCTACTCCGCCTGCCGCCAGTACCTGGACGACATCGACCGGGCGGTCGCCACGGTGCAGGCGGAAGGCGGGCCCGGCGCGCCACGCATCGACAAGATCCGCCCGTACTTCAACCACCCGGGCTTCATCGAGCCGTTCGCCGCCGCCGTGGCCGACGCCCTGGCCGGGCTGCCCGCCGCGGCCCAGGCCGGCCCCCGGCTGGTGTTCACCGCGCACAGCGTCCCCGTGGGCATGGCGGCGGCAAGCGGCAGCCCGTCGGCGGGCACCGCGGCCCCTGGCGCGCCGGGCGGACGGTACGCGACCGAGCTGCGTGAGGCCTCCCGCCTTATCGCCGAACGGGCGAGCTCTTTTCTCCTGCCTCGCCCTGATGGGACCGCCGAGCGAAATCGTCAGGAGGAAAGAGCTCGTAGTGGTGGTGCCCTCCCCTTCGATCTCGTCTTTCAGAGCCGCAGCGGCCCGCCGAGCGTGCCTTGGCTGGAACCGGACGTGAACGACCACCTCACGGCGCTGGCCAAGGGGACGCTCCCGGACGGCACGCCGCTGCCTGAGGGCGCGCCGACGGCGGTCGTCGCCGTGCCCGTCGGGTTCGTCAGCGACCACATGGAGGTCGTGCACGACCTGGACGTGGAGGCCGCGCAGACGGCCGCGTCGCTCGGCCTCCCGTTCGCGCGGGCCAAGGCGCCCGGTCCGACCGCCCGCTTCGCCGCGATGGCGGCCGAGCTTGTCGCGGAGCGGGTGTCGGGCGCCCCGGCCCTGGCCCTCGGCGATCTGGGCCTGGGCGCCTTCGCGGGCGGGGCGGACGGCTGTCCCGCCGACTGCTGCCGATACACACCCGCCCGGCCCGCCCAGTCGACGCGGCCTGCGCCTGGTTCCATGACGGGGAGGCAAGCATGAGCACGCCGGACGCGGCCAAGCTGTGCGGCATCGCGGTCAGCGTGGCCCGGGAGACGGGAGAAATGCTCGCCTCGCGCGCGGGACGGGTCGAGGTCGCCGCGACCAAGTCCAGCCCGACCGACGTGGTCACCGAGATGGACCGCCGGGCCGAGGCCCTGATCAGGTCGCGCATCCTGGCCGAGCGCCCGGACGACGCCATCCTCGGTGAGGAGGAGGGCCAGACCGGGGACACTGCCGGCGCGCCGGCGCGCTGGGTGGTCGACCCGCTTGACGGCACCGTCAACTACCTCTACGGCCTGCACGACTGGGCGGTGTCGATCGCGGCTGAGGTCGCCGGGACGGTCGTGGCCGGCGCGGTGTTCGTCCCGGTTCGCGGGGAGATGTTCAGCGCGTTCGCCGGCGGCGGCGCGTGGCTCGAGGCCGCGGGCGGCGAGCCTGCCAGGCTGCGCTGCGGCCCCGGCGTGCCGCTGCGGCAGGCGCTCGTCGGCACCGGGTTCGGCTACCTGCCGGGCAGGCGGCAGGTCCAGGGCGAGGTCGTCGCCGCGCTGCTGCCCCGGCTGCGAGACATCAGGCGGATCGGCGTGGCCTCCGTCGACCTGTGCGCGGTCGCGGCCGGACGGCTGGACGGCTTCTACGAGCGGGGACTGAACTACTGGGACTGGGCCGCGGGCGCCCTGGTCGCGTCCGAGGCCGGCGCGGTCGTCGGCGGCCTGCGCGGCGCGGCGGTGTCAAGCTCGATGGCGGTCGCCGCCGGGCCCGCCCTTTTCGCGCCGCTCGCCGAGGCGCTCGCCGAACTGGACCCCGAGCGGGACGCCTGACCCCGCGACACCTGACCCCGGACGCGCCGCGTCGCTTGGCGTGGCCAGCCGCCTCCGCGCCCACCCCGCCGCCGCGGACCCGGTCCTCGCTCCCAAGGCCAAGCCCGCGGCGCCCGCCGCCCGCTGGCATGGTGTTAGTGCTGGTGGGAGCGGGTAGGACACGCACTCGTTGCGGATGCCTCGGCGGCAACCGCCGCCTGGCCCGCACCGTCGCGGTGCTGCTGGGCGCGGTGATCTCGGTTTGCTGAAAAACGGTGGCACCCGGCTGGAATAGATGGGCGGTATGCGGGGTTTACCAGCGGCCGGAATCGGTCCCAGCGGGACACGTTCACGCCGGTTCGCGTGCTGCGTGCACGAGGGCTGCGAACTGTGGCAGAATTCCCCGCCGGAATCGGGCACAACCGAGGCTTCCGGAGCGTTAAACCCGCGCAGCGACCGCGCGCCACTTTTGGAGGGGGATGGGGTCACAATGGCTACCGACTACGACAGCCCGCGCAAGACCGATGACGACCTAGGCGAGGACAGCCTGCAAGAACTGCAGGCCCGCCGGATGGACAAGTCGTCGTCCACGATCGACCTTGACCCGGACGACGCCGCCGAGGGCCTTGAGCTCCCCGGTGCCGACTTGTCGAACGAGGAACTCTCGTTCCGGGTAATCCCGCGGCAGGCCGACGAGTTCACTTGCTCGAGCTGCTTCCTTGTGCACCACCGCAGCCAGCTCGCCGAGGACAGGCACGGCCAGCTGATCTGCCGCGAGTGCGCCGCGTAAGGTGACCGTCCCCGCGGGCGTGACGCTCGCGGGGACGGTGACCGTTACCGACGGACGGGGACACGGGGACCGGGCGCGCCGTGGCCTGACGGCCGAGACGCCGGGTGCGGTCCGCGGGTGCCGGCCAGGCGGCTGGATGGCGGGCCTGGCTAGCCGCTGACCCCCGGCAGCTACTTTGCTTCCGCTTCCGCGCCGGCGATTGCCTTGCGCATCGTGCCGCGCACGATGAAGAACCTCGCCGTCTCCACGATCACGCCCGTGGCGACGGCCCAGATCAGCACCTCCGGCAGGGTGACCTCAGGTTTCGCCACGTCGGTCGGCGGCTCTTTCCCGGTGACCTTCGTCCACGCGGTGGCGAGCACCTTGCGCAGCACGAACACCCCTCCGGCGGTCGCCACGGTGGTGACCAGCTTGGTACTGGTCCCTCCGTCGCCTTTCTTGCCCATCAGCAGCTCCTCATCATCCCCGGGGGCAGGCCCGCGGAACGCCCCCGGCACGGAGGCGGCGGGGCAATAACCCTTCGACTGCCCTTCGACTGCCCTAACTGGGCGTCATCATCCCACGGACTCCCAGTCGCCGGGCTGATGCTCCGCCGCCTGCCGCCCGCCCGCATGCCCGTCGCCCGCGGGCGAGCCATCCGACGGCCGGCCGTCGGATGGCCGGCCGGCCTCGATCGCGGCCGCCAGCTCCTCCGGGTGCCGGGTCGCGACCAGCCAGTACGGCACGCCGTCGCCCGGGTCGGCGATGCCGACGTAAACGGCCCGCTTGAGGTAGGGCCGCAGCAGGAGCAGGGCCGCCGGATCACCCTTCGGCCCGCGCAGCTGCGCCGACTGCCGTTCGTCCAGCGCCAGCACCTGGCCGGCCTCGCCGAGCGGCAGGGTGTCCTTGCCTGCCCGCAGGACGCCGCCGGTCACCTCGATCGTCGCGGAGCTCCAGTGCCCGAGGAAGGTTGCCACGATCGCCGCGAACGCGCAGATCACGAGGGGCGGGATCCAGCCGTCCACGAAGAAGTACGCCTCGGCGCCGAGCGACACGACCACCGGGACGGCGAGCAGCCAGTAGCTCACCGGCACGAGCAGCCGTTCGCGGTACGAACCCATCTCCGAGCCTCCAGTCACCTCCGCCGCCCGCACGCGGCGGCCCGGGCCCGGGACCGCCGCCGAGGCGAGCGCACACACCCCACGGTAGTTGGTTAGATGGTGTCATGATGGCGCGGGCAGCCAGGCGGGCCGCGGAAGGCGTAGCGTGGCTCCGTGCTGCCTGGAGCAGGGGCGCCGGGAACAGCACCGCCGAGAACGGCACCGCCGAGAACAGCACCGGCGAGAACAGCACTGGCGACGACAGTGCCGCGTCCCGGGCCGCTGCAGGCAGTGCACGGGACTCAGGGCCCGCCGCGGCCGTTCAGGCGCCCGGGCCGCCTGCGGCCGTCGCAGACGGCACCACGGCCCCGGCGGGCACGGCCGGCGCGGCGGTCACCGCGACGGGCGCGGCGGTTCCCCCGGGCGCTGTGGCCGGCCTGGCCGGGCCGGGCGGTTACCCGGGCGCGTCCGCCGCCGTCGCCGTGCCCCGCTGGCTGGGGGTGAGCGCCGCCTGGGCCTGGCGGCTGCTGCTGCTCGCCGCGCTGCTCTGGGTGGCGGGGCGGATTGCCTCACTGCTGTACGTCGTGATCGTGCCCTTCGCCGCCGCGATCCTGCTGAGCGCGCTGCTCCAGCCGCTGACCGCCCGCCTGCGGCGGGCCGGGCTCGGGCCGCTCGGCGCGACCTGGTGCACCCTGCTGCTCGCCTTCGTGCTGATCGGCGGCGCGGTGTGGCTCGTGACCGCCCGCGTCGAGGCCGAGTACCCGGCGCTGGTCACCCAGGTGGAGCACACGAGCACGCAGCTCCAGTCCTGGCTCGCCTCGTCGCCGCTGCACGTCAGGACGGGGAACCTGGAGAAGATCTCCAACAACCTGGTCAAGTACCTCAGCCAGCACCGCTCCACGGTGGAGGGCGCGGCGCTGACCGGCGGCCGGATTGTCGTCGAGCTGCTGGCCGGCCTCGTGCTGTGCTTCTTCATCTCGTTCTTCCTCATCAAGGACGGCGAGCGGATCTGGTCCTGGCTGATCGGGGGGCTGGCGGACGCGCGCAGGCGGCGGGCTGACCTGGCGGGCCACGCCGCCTGGCAGGCGGTCGTCTACTACGTCAGGGGCACGGTGGCGGTGGCCGCGATCCACTCCGTCGTGATGGGGATCACGCTGACGATCGTCGGCTCGCCGCTCGTCGCGCCACTGGCGCTGTTCATGTTCGTGGCGGCGTTCGTCCCGCTTGCCGGCGTGCTGATCGCCGGCACCGCGGCGATCCTCATCGTGCTCGCGTCCAAGGGGCTGATCGCCGCGCTGATCGTGCTCGCGGTCATGATCGTGATGAACCAGCTTGAGGGGCACCTGCTGCAGCCGCAGGTGGTCGGCAAGATGGTCCGGCTGCACCCGCTCGCGGTGATCCTCGTGCTCGCGGTCGCCGGCGTGACGGCGGGGATCGCGGGAGCGGTGGTCGCCGTCCCGGTGACCGCCGCGCTGACCAGCGCCGCCAGGGCGCTGCGTCACGATGAGGCGCTGCCCAGGGACGAGACGCGGCCGCACGACGCCGCACCGTGAGGCTCCCCGCCGCACGCCGTTCCGGCGCCGCACGGTAACCGGTCGTGCGGTGACCTGACGCCGCACCGTGACCTACGGCGGGCCTTGGCGACAGCACCGGACGATGGCGTGGCGTAGTCTCGGGGGTATACACGGACCACGGACAGGCGAGGGAGACACAGCGGATGACCACCGGCGGCGCGGGCACGCCCGCGGGCACGAGCCAGCTGGAGGTGCTGATCACCCGGCTCGACCCCGCGGTGCCGCTGCCACGCTACGCGCAGCCAGGTGACGCCGGCGTCGACCTGGCCGCCGCCGAGGACATCGAGCTGGCCCCGGGGGAGCGGGCAGTGGTCCGCACCGGCATCGCGATCGCCCTGCCCGACGGCTACGCCGGGTTCGTGCACCCGCGCTCTGGCCTCGCCGCCAGGCACGGGATCACCCTGGTGAACGCGCCGGGCACGGTGGACGCCGGGTACCGTGGCGAGATCAAGGTAATCCTGCTGAACACCGACCAGGCCAGGGCGGTCTCGCTCCGCCGCGGTGACCGCATCGCGCAGCTGGTGGTGCAGCGGGTAGAACACGTGACGTTCCGTGAGGTGCCGGCCCTGCCGGAGTCGGCCCGCGGTGACAATGGCTTCGGCTCGACCGGCGGTCACGCGGCGGCATACCCGCCGCCCATGCCCGCCGGGCGGTGACCAGCGCGACTGGAGGAGATGCGCAGTGTTCGGTCGGCGACGCAGCGACCGTGAGCGTGACCTGGAGGGCCAGGCGCCCGACCAGGCGACGGAGGCCGCAGAGGTATCGGAGACGGAGCAGGACGGCAACAGCCAGGTCGGCCCGTGGGACGTGGCCGAGCCGCACCCGGAGCTATTCCGGGTTGATCTTGGCAGCCTCCAGGTCCCCGTGCTTGAGGGTACCGACATCCAGCTGGTCTTCGCCGAGCAGCAGGGCGCCTGGGTGCTGGTGCGCCATCAGCTCAGCGAGATGCACCTCCAGGCGTTCGCCGCGCCAAAGCGGTCCGGGCTGTGGGAGGACGTGCGCTCCGAGATCGCCGCCGAGATCGCCGGCGCAGGCGGCCGGAGCGAGGAGCGCGAGGGGCCGTTCGGCACCGAGGTGGTCGGGCACGTTCCCGCCGAGCCCGGCAAGCCCGGCTCCGGGCTGCGGCAGGTCAGGTTCGTCGGCATAGACGGCCCGCGCTGGTTCCTGCGCGGCATGTTCTCCGGCGCCGCCGCGGCTGACCCCGCGGCGGCCGGGGCGCTCGAGACGGTGCTCAGCCAGGTCGTGGTGGTCCGCGGCGACCACCCGATGCCGCCCCGCGACCTCCTGGAGCTACGGCTGCCGCCGGAGGCCGCGGCGGCCATCGAGGAGCAGGCCCGCGCACAGCAGGCGGAGCAGGAGCAGAACCGCTTCGCCACCGCGCCCAACCCGTTCAACCGCGGCCCGGAGATGACGGAAACCCGCTAAACCCGGCTAGCGGCGGAACAAGCGGCGGCGGGTCTTGCGGATATAACTCGCGAAGGCTTTCGCGTCGGCAGCGCTGCCTGCGGGGAGCGCAGCCTGGGCGGCGTACTGCTCGAAAGCGGGCCAGAAGCCGTCGCCCAGGCTGGCGGCCACCTCGGGCTGGTGCCTGGCCACGGATCTCGCGCGCTTGCGTAGCAGCGCCTGCGCCTGGATGTGAACCCGCTCCGGGGCCATGCCCGCCGGGGGTTCGGCCCTCGCGACCAGCGCGCTGACCAGGGCCAGCTGGCGGGCGGCGAGCGAGCTAGCGTTAGCGCCCGGGTCGGCCGGGACGGGCGGGTCAGCCGGCGCGGGCATTCGCGAGCACCTCCCTGATCGAAGACAGTTCGGCGGCCAGTTCGGCGTCGGAAGGATAAGCGTCGTCGCGTTCAAGCAGCACGCCGGGCGGGACAGCACGGCCGGCGAGAGCGGCAAGTATGTCGAGGATTTCGCCAGTGACCGGGTGGGCGTGGGTGTCATGCCAGATGCCGTCGCGCAAGACGCCGCCAGCCACGTGGACGTAGGCGACTTCGGAGAGCGGCAAACGGTCCAGGGTTGCCGCCGGGTCGAGGCCGAAGTTGACCTGGGCCGTGTACAGGTTCGCCACGTCGAGCAGCAGGAGCACGCCGGTGCGCTCGACCAGCTCGGTGAGGAAGTCCGCCTCGGTGAACTCGTCCTCCGGCCAGCTGACCAGGGCGGCGATGTTCTCCACGGCGAGCGGGACCGGGAGTTCGGCCTGCGCGGCCAGGATGTTCGCGGTCAGCACCGCGAGCGCCTCGCGGGTGCGCGGGACCGGCAACAGGTGGCCGGCTTCTATCCCGCCCGCGCGGCAGAACGCCACGTGCTCGCTGACCAGCGGCGATCCGAACCGCTCCGCGAGCTGGGCGAGCCGCGCCACGCGCTGCGGCTCCAGCGGGTCGGTGCCGCCGAGAGACAGCGACACCCCGTGCGGCACGACTGGCATGCCGCCCGCATGCAGCCGGGACAGCGAGGCAGGCACCGCCGATGGCGGCACGTTCTCGGCGACCACCTCGACGAAGTCAACGCCCGGCCCCGTCGCTGCCGCGAGGCGCGGCACGGTCAGGTCGATCTCCTGCCGCCAGCCGATGCCGACGCCGAGCGGGAACCCCGCGGTCATCCGCCGCACCCCCCGCCGCCGCAGCCTCCGCCGCCGCAGCCTCCGCCGCCGCCGCCACAGCTGCTGCCGCCGGAACTGGACGGCAGGCCGGCCAGCAGCGCCGACCGCAGTGAGTCGTCCGTAACGGCGGCGAAGCCGGCGAGCGCGACACCGAACAGCGCCGCCGACCCGATTCCCGCGTCGAGTCCGAAGCCGTTTCCCGCCAGTCCGGGAGAAAAGACCACCGCGCCGCGCCGGCTCTGCCGTGCGGCCTCCTTCTCGCGGCGCCGCTCCGCGGACCGCAGCTGGCGCAGCAGGCCGGCGCCGCGGAAAGTGGACAAGTTCGTTAGCCGGCTCCAGTTCCTGACCAGGCTGTACAGGCAGAGGAACGCGCTGAGCACGACCAGGCCCTGCAGGTCGCCGGTGGGCCGGTGATTGTGCGCCCCCTCGGCGAGCCGCAGGCCGCCGGTCACGAACAGCGCCACCCACAGCGCCAGCGACACGATCCGGACCGCGGCGGCCCGCGCCGGGGAAACCAGGAGCCCCTCCGCCCGTAGCCGCGCCTGGATGGCCGCCATGGCCGGGAGCTGCGCGATCCTACGCTGGAACTGGTGCACGGAGATGCCCGCGGGCAGCTCGAGCTCGGGGAACGGGGCGGCCGCGCCGCCGGCTCCCTCCCTGAGGAGCGCGGACTGCCGGTCGAACGCCGCCCGGTCCGCCACGCTCACCCGGCCGGAGCTGTCCGCGCGCACCGCTCCCGACGCGACGAAGTCCGCGATGACTACCTGGGCCGTCCGGGTCGGACCGCCTGCTAGGTAGCCGACCTCGTCGGGGTCGAGCGGCCGGCCAGCGCCCGCGCTGGAACCGAACCGGATGAGCAGGCGAAGCAGGAAGGTCACGACCACGATCGCGGCCGCGCCAACGGCGTAGATAACCAAGAACTGCGGACCAGACAGGCCCCATGGCTGGATCATAGCCGCAGGGTGCCATCCATGAGAGCGTCACGAGCCCGCGCCGTTGCGGGGCAAGCCGCGGATGAAACCGCGATCCGTCCGGGGAAATAGCTCCTCTCCCCCGGACGGATTCGCGCAAGGCCACGACCCTACTCGGCGGCGAACAGCCGCTCGAGTTCCTCCTCAACATCCTGCGAGGTGACGAAGAACAGCTCGTCGCCCGCCTGCAGCGGGTCCTGCGACTGCGGCACGAGGACCCGCCCCTCGCGCAGGATGGCGACAAGGGAGACGTCCGCGGGCCATTCGATCGAGCCGACCTGCTTGCCGGCTAGCGGCGCGTCGGCCGGCATGGTCAGCTCGACCAGGCTCGCCTCGCTCTGGCCGAACGTCATCAGCCGCACCAGGTCGCCGACGCTCACCGCCTCCTCGACGAGCGCGGAAAGCAGTCGCGGCGTCGAGACGGCGACGTCGACGCCCCAGGACTCGTTGTACAGCCACTCGTTGCCCGGGTGGTTCACCCGCGCGACGACCCGGGGGACGCCGTACTCGGTCTTGGCGAGCAGCGCCACGACCAGGTTGACCTTGTCGTCGCCGGTCGCCGCGACGACAACGTTGCACCGGTCGAGCGCGGCGTCATCGAGCGAGCTGATCTCGCACGCGTCGGCGAGCAGCCATTCGGCCCGCGGCACGCTGTCCACCTTGATCGAGCTGGGCTTCTGGTCGATCAGCAGCACCTCATGCCCGTTCTCAAGCAGTTCGCGGGCGATAGACCGGCCCACGGCTCCCGCCCCGGCGATGGCGACCCGCATCAGTGACCCCTCCCATCGCGCTTGGCCAGCGCGCCGCAGACCCGGTCGAGGTCGGACTCCTTGACGATGACGTGCACCACGTCTCCCTGCTGCAGCACGGTACCCGGCTGCGGGACGATCGCCTCGCCGAGCCGGTCGATGTACACGATCCTGGTGCTCGCTGACGCCTCGACGAGCTTCACCGGCTCGCCGATCCAGTCCGGGCACACGTTCACCTGGCTGAGCACGACCTTGCCGGTCGCGTCCCGCCACAGCGGCTCGGTACTCTCCGGTATCAGCTTGCGCAGCATCTGGTCGGCCGTCCAGCGGACGGTGGCGACCGTCGGAATGCCGAGCCGCTCGTAGACCTCGGCCCGCCGCGGGTCGTAGATCCGCGCGGCAACCTGCTGTACTCGGAACGTCTCGCGGGCCACCCGGGCCGCGATAATGTTGGAGTTGTCGCCGCTGCTGACGGCCGCGAAGCCGTCGGCGCGCTCGATCCCCGCCCTGGCAAGCACGTCGCGGTCGAAGCCGATTCCGGTCACCCGGTCGCCCTTGAACGACGGGCGGAGCCTGCGAAATGCCTCAGGGTCACGGTCGATGACCGCTACCGTGATGCCGCGGTCTTCCAGGATGTGAGCGAGCGTCGAGCCGACCCGCCCGCAGCCCATGATGACGATATGCACGACCCGTCCTTTCAGGTCAGTCGCCGGGTCCCGGCGCCCTACCGGGTG
>Ga0207664_10001399_pt1 | contig 15864 bp, 12 predicted proteins | sample LARL83metaG_FD_184349 | JGI IMG/M metagenome (GOLD analysis project Ga0207664, IMG submission 184349) | Corn, switchgrass and miscanthus rhizosphere microbial communities from Kellogg Biological Station, Michigan, USA - LAR L8-3 metaG... | ecosystem: Host-associated > Plants > Roots >... | reverse complement strand
GAGTCGCCGCGCCGCCGGCTGGACGACATCGCCCACACCGAGCACCACCAGGGCGTCGCCGGCTACTTCCACTCGCGGCCGCCGCTGTCGCTGGACGACCTGCTGCGCAGCGCCCGGCAGCCGGCTCTGCTGCTGGTGCTCGACGGCATCCAGGACCCGCAGAACCTCGGCGCCCTGGCCCGCTGCGCCGACGCCGCCGGTGCTGACGGACTGGTCATTCCCAAGCACCGCGCCGCCAGCCTGACCCCGGCGGCGGCCAAGGCGTCGGCCGGCGCCAGCGAGTACGTTCCGGTCGTCTCTGTCCCCAACCTAGCGCATGCGCTGCAGCGCATCGGCGAGGCGGGCATCTGGCGGGTGGGCCTGGCCGCCGAGGGCAGCGTGCGCTACGACGCCTTCGACTACACCAGCCCGGTGGCCCTGGTGGTCGGCGCCGAGGGGGAGGGGCTGCGGCCCATCACCCGCAAGTCCTGCGACGCGGTCGTCTCGCTGCCCATGCTGGGGCACGTGTCCTCGCTCAACGCCGCCGCCGCCGGCGCCGTGCTGCTCTACGAGGCGGCGCGCCAGCGCGGGTTCGCGGCGCGATGATGGGCGCATGCGCGTCCTGATCGTCGACGGCTACAACACCGTGCACGCCTGGCCCTCGCTGCGCACCACCCTGGCCCAGCACGGCCTGGAGGAGGCGCGGCGGCGGCTGGTGCGCGCCCTGTCGGAGTACGGCGCCACCACGCGCGTGGAGGTCACCGTGGTCTTCGACGCCCCGCGCCGCGCCGGTCGCCCGCCCAGCGAGGAGACCGTCGACGGCGTGCACGTGCGCTTCACCGGCGGCCACGACAGCGCCGACAACGTCATCGAGCGCCTGGCCTACCTGGCCACGCGCCAGGGCCCGGCCACCGACGTGGTGGTGGCCACCTCCGACCGCCTGCAGCGCGACATCGTCCGCGCCATGGGCGTGACCACCATGGACTCGCGCGCGCTGGAGGAGGAGGTGCGCCTGGCCGCGCAGAGCACCGAGCAGAGCGCGCAGGCCATGCGCGAGCAGGCGCGCAGCGCGCGGCGCGTCGAGCACCACCTGTCGCCCGAGGTGCTGCGCCGGCTGGAGCGCATGCGCCGCGGCGAGGAGGACACGCCGGGCGCGGAGTGAGCCGCGCGGAGCGGTGGTACCCTTCGGCCGGCGCGCCGGTGTAGCTCAGTGGCAGAGCGTCCGCCTTGTAAGCGGAGGGTCAGGGGTTCGAATCCCCTCGCCGGCTCCGGCGCCCCCGGGTGCGCCGCGGCAGCCACAGCGCCGCCAGCGCCAGCAGCGCCGCCGCACCGGCCGATCCCGCCGGCGACGCGGTCAAGGGCAGCTCGGCGAGCGACGCACCGCCCACCGACGCCGCACGCACCACGCCGCCGCGCGGCGGCCCGGCGACGCGGCCGGTCGGGCGGCTGCCGCTGTCGGCGAACCGCACCAGCCCGCCGAGCACGCCGACGTACAGCGCGCCGTCGGGGCCGATGCTCACCGGCGCGTAGTTGTTGTTGTAGCCCAGCCCGGTGCCCGCCAGCACCTTGAACACCGTGGCCCCGCTGCGCGCGTCGATGGCGGTGAGGTACCAGGGATCGGCGGTGGGCGAGGACGCGGGGTCCTTGGTGTACGTGTAGAGCAGGCCGTTGCCCAGCGACACCTTCGCCACCACCGACGGCGCGCGCTCCTGCGCCGTCCACACCAGGCGGCACACGCCGGTGGCGGCGTCGACGTCGACGCGGGCGAGACCCGGCGTGCTCACGCCGCCGAGCTCCACCGACGACGGCCCGCTGTAGCCGTAGTTGTTCTCCACGAACAGCGAATCGCCCGCGGCGATCAGGGAGTTCTCGGTGTCGCTCTGGCCCGGGGTGAACACCGGCACCGAGCACACCGCGGCGCCGGTGTCGCGGCGGTAGGCGACGACGTGCATCTGCGGGTCGGCGTTGTCGGTGATGGCCACCAGCCCCGAGGTGGTGATGGTCGGCGTGGTGCCCGAGCCGAAGTTGGCCTGTCCCGGCTTGAGCCGCGTGCCGTGGTCGTACGCGGTGCGCCACGACACGGCCGGCGTGCCGTCCGCGCCGGCGGTGAAGCGGTAGAGCGCGTAGTTGGACACGACGTACACGCCGCCGGTCTCGTCGGCGGCGAAGGAGTTGCCGATGGCCTCGGGCGACGGCAGCTGCATCGAGGCGACGTGCCCCGACGACGGGTCGACGGTGCCCACCACGCCGCCGGTGGAGACGAACCAGATGCGCCCGCTCCAGTCGGGCAGCGCGGACTCGATCTCGTCGCCCTCGGCCACCGCGGCGGTGACGTCGTAGTCCCTCTGCTGCACCAGCAGCGTGCCCAGCGGCGTGTCCTGCTCGCCGACGACGACGATGTGCCGCGTGGTGGTGGGGATGACGGCGCGGTCCCGGTCGTCGAGGTAGAAGTAGCCGCCGCTGCCGAAGTCGGTGAACACGCCGGTGCCGGCGTGGCTGGGGTCGCGCGGCGGCAGCGGCCAGGCGGCGAGCAGGCCCAGCGTGGTGGGGTCGAGCAGCTCCAGAGCGGGACCGTGCAGCCCGACGCACACGGTGACCATGCGCCCGCGCCGGTCGAAGGTCACCGAGGCGCACTCCTGGTTCTGGTAGGTCGACGACACCGCGGTGCCCCGGCCCAGCGGCCCGGACTGCGCGTAGGCGTCGGTCATGTACGAGTCGTCGTGGATGTTGCTGCGGCCGTTGGCGGCGAGGAAGGGGTTCTGCGGCACCACCTGCGGCGGCAGCGGCATCGCCGTGGCCGGGTGGCCGAGGAAGGCGGGCACGCCCGGGTTGGGGTTCTGCGGGATGGGCACCGCGGGCAGCGGCCCGGCCGCGGCGGCGGGCAGGCAGCACGCGGCCACGGCGGCGGCGCAGGCGAGCGGCCACAGGCGGCGCAGGGACACGGCGACGTCCTCGTACAGGCAGTCCGGAAATGCCTTCCTGGCACGGAAGTATGACGTGTGCCGGCGTGGGCGCGAGCGTGGAGCGACTCCGGGACGGTCCCGTCCGGGCACCATGAAACGCATGCTGCACCTGCGTCCGGCGCTCGCCGCCGTGCTGGCGGCCGCGCCGCTGCTCGCCGCCTGCGGCTCGTCGCCGTCCGGCGGTGCCACACCGGCGCCGAGCAGCGTGTCGTCGACGCCGCCGCCGGCGCTGGTGCAGGTGGAGAACAGCAGCGACGCCCGGCCGCAGTGGGGACTGCAGCACGCCACGGTGGTGTACGAGTACGTCACCGAGGGCGGCATCACGCGCTTCAGCGCGCTCTACGCCACGCCGCCGTCGGGACGCGTCGGCCCGGTGCGCAGCGCCCGGCGCGTCACCCTGCGCCTGGCCACGATATACGGCGCGGTGATCGTCTACTCCGGCGCCAGCACGCCGGTGCAGAAGGCCATCGACGCGTCCGGCCTGCCCCACGCCGACGAGCACGCCGCGCAGGGCGACCTGTACCGCGTCGGCGGCCGGCAGGTGCCGCACAACCTGGTCACCGACGGCGACCGCCTGCGCCACCTGCTGCAGCGCTTCCCGGCGGCGTCGCCGCCACCGTCGCCGCTCTGGCCCAGCGGCGCGGCGACGGCGCAGGGCGGCGTGAGCGCCACGCACTTCAGCGTGCCCCTCTCCGACGCCGAGCACCCGTCATACGCCTGGGACGCGGCCGCCGGCGGCTGGACGCGCAGCGAGCCCGACACCGGTGCCTTCGTCGACGCCGGCTCGTCGTCGCCGGTGGTGGCGGCGACGGTGATCGTGCAGCAGGTGCAGGAGCTGCAGACCTCCGACGTCGAGGACTCCAACGGCGCCCACGGTGTCGACTACGTGGTCAGTGGCAGCGGCAGCGCGCAGGCCTTCAGCGGCGGGCGCGAGTACGACGCCACCTGGACGCAGCCCGACCACGGCGCGCCGCGCTTCACGCTCACCGGCGGCGGCAGCGGCGCGCCGGTCGGCGGCGGGCTGGTCTGGATCTGCCTGGTCAAGACGGGGACGCAGGCCTCGATCGGCTGAGCCGGGCGCCGAACCGCGCGCGTCTCAATGCGCGCCGCGCAGCACCTCGCCGTACACCGCCTCGATCTCCGCCACCATGCGCTCGCGACCGAACCGCGCGCGTGCCTCGGCGCGCGCCGCGTCGCCCATGGCCCGCGCCGCGGCGGCATCGCCGAGCACGCGCTGCAGCGCTGCGGCCAGCGCCTGCGGCGTCGCCTCGCAGACCAGCCCGGTGCGCCCGTGGTCGACCACCTCGTCGATGCCGCCGAAACGCGTGGCCACCACGGGAACGCCTGCGGCCATGCCTTCGAGCACGGTCAGCGGGCAGCCCTCGTAGTCGCTGGCCAGCATCACGCAGGTCGCCTGCGACAGCAGTGCGGGCACGTCGTCGCGCTGTCCCAGGAAGCGCACGGCGCCGTCCAGGCCCAGCGATGTCGCCAGCGACTCCACCGGCGCGCGCAGCGGCCCGTCACCGACGAGGTCGAGAGTCGCGTCGGGCAGGTGAGCGCGCAGCAGCGCCAGTGCGCGCACGGCGAGGTCGTGCCGCTTGGGGGCGTCGAAGCGGCCCACCATGATCGCGCGCCCCGGCTGCGGGCACGGCGTCGCGTCGAAGCGCGCCAGTGACACGCCGTTGCGCACCACGCGGTACTGCTCCCTGCGCCCGACGCCGGCGGCCAGCGCCGCATCGCGCTCGTGCTCGCTGACGGTGAGGATGGCGTGGCACCACGGCGCCGCCAGCTTCTCCAGCACGCGGTACGCGCGCGAGCGCGCACCGGAGAAGGCCCACCACGACCACCCGTGCGGCGTGAACACGCAGCGCTGCGTGCGCCCCCGGAGCATCGCCGCGACGCGGGCCAGGAAGCCCGCCTTGGAGGAGTGCCCGTGCACCACGTCGGCGCGGCGGACCAGGCGCAGCAGGAGCAGCAGCGAGCGCAGGTCGGCGGCCGACGGGCGGCGCGCCGCGGCGATCTCGTGGAGCTCCACGCCGGCGCGGTGCTCCAGGCCGCGCCACAGCTCGGAGTCGCGCGGGCAGGCCACGGTGAGCCGCCAGCGGTCCTCCAGGCCGGCCACCAGCTCCAGCACGTGGCCGGGCACGCCGGCGAGCTGGGGCTGGGAGACGATGAGCAGGCGCGGCGGGGACATGGGGGAAAAACGACTTGTACGCTATAGTTCTTGTCCTGCCCATCTTCGGGCCTGGGACCGGTGGGGCGGTCCCGCAAGGCCGGCCAGCGAGAGCAAATCGCAGTGCAGTTGACCTTTTCCGAGTTCTGCGCCGTCATGTGGCGCGGCAGCATCGCGCTGCTCGCGATCGTCGCCGTGGCCGTGGGCGCGGCGGTGGGCGCGCTGCGCCTGCAGCACCCGGTCTACCAGTCCACGGCCACCCTGCAGGTCGTCGGCAGCGACCTGTCGGTGCTGTCGCACATCGACGCGATCACCCCTGTCTACGCCGAGGCCATCCAGTCGGCGCAGACCGGCAGGGCGGCGCAGGACCTGGTCGACGGGCCGCTGGCGCAGATCACCGCGCGCACCTTCACCGGCTCGCCGGTGGTCAAGGTCGACGCGCAGAGCGGCAGCCCGCAGCTGGCGCAGCAGTCGGCGCAGGCCATCGTCGACGTGGTCAACCGGCAGTCCGACGCCGGGCAGTACGGCTTCCGCAGCGTGCGCCTGACCGAGATCCAGCCGCCGCAGGTGCCGGTCGACCCCATCTCGCCGCGCCCGGCGCTGACCCTGGGCGTGGCCGTGGTCGCCGGCCTGGCGCTGGGGACTATCGCGGCGCTGCTGCAGGAGGCGGTGCGCCGCCGGCGCCATCCGCGGGCACAGCTCGCCGCAGCTCCGCGTACAGCCTCAGGTAGTCGCTGACCATCCGGTCCACGGTGTGCCGCGCGGCCAGCTCGGCCCCGGCGGCGCCCAGGCGCTGAGCCAGGGCCGGGTCGGAGAGCACCCGGCACAGCGCGGCGGCCATGGCCCGATCGTCGTCCGGCGCCACCAGCAGCGAGTTGCGGCCGTTCTCGACCAGTTCACGGATGCCCCGCACCGACGTGGCCACCAGCGGCCGGCCGGCGGACAGCGCCTCCAGCGCGGCCAGGGGGAGGCCCTCGGAGTGGCTGCCCAGGGCGACGGCGTCGGCGGCGCCGATGACGGCGCGCGCGTCGGCGCGCTCGCCGCAGAGCACGACGCGGTCGGCCACGCCGAGGCGTGCCGCCAGCGCCTGCAACTCGCCGTGCAGCGGCCCGCCGCCGACCAGCAGCAGCGCCGCGCCGGGCACGGCGGCCATGGCCCGCACCAGCATCTGCGGGTTCTTGACCGGCTGCAGGCGACCGGCGCAGACCACCAGCCTCCACCGCGGATCGAGCCCCAGCTCCCGCATCAGCGCGTCGCGATCCGCGGCCGGCGGCGCGGCGGCGACGCCGTTGACCACCGTGTCGTGCACGCGCACGCCATGCTGCCGCAGCGACGCCGCCACGCCGGGACCGCAGGCGACCACTGGGATGCGCAGCACGCGCAGCAGCACCGCGGCGCGGCGCAGGTCGCCGTCGCCGACGCCGTGCACGGTGACCAGCGCGGGACGGCCGCGGCGCGCCGCCGCCGCCACCACCGCCATGGTGGGGTTGTGCGCATGCACCACGTCGGGACGGAAGTCGGCGACGGCGCGCCGCGCGTCGCGCACCGCGGCGAGGAGCTGTCGCGGACGCCGCGCCACGTGGGCCATCTCGTAGTCGGGCACGCGCACCTCGGCGCCGCGGCGCGGCCGTCCCGCCGCCACCGCCACCGCGACGCCGCGCGCGCCCAGCGCCTCGGCCAGGGTGGCGACGACGCGCTCGGCGCCGCCCACGCTGAGCTCGGGGATCAGGTGGAGGACGCGCACGCCCGCTCGTACAGGGCCAGCATGGCCGGGCCGGCGCCGGCGGCGTCGAAGCGCTCCTCGACCCGCCGCGCCGCGTTGCCGCCGTGGCAGCGCCGCCGCTCCTCGTCGAGCGCGTAGGCGCGCACCGCCCGCGCCATCGCCGAGATGTCGTCGGGTTCGACCAGAACCCCGGTGTGCCCGTCGGCCACCAGCTCGGGGATGCCGCCGACGCGCGTGGCCACCACCGGCAGCGCCGCGGCCATGGCTTCGAGGATGGACACCGGCAGGTTGTCGCCCCGCGACGGCAGGACGAACAGGTCGAGGTCCTCCAGGCGCGCGCGCACGTCGCCGACCTGCCCGTGGAACAACGTGTCGACGTTCGCGCGACGCGCCTGCTCCTGCAGCGCGGCGCGCTCGGGGCCGTCACCGAAGACGTGCAGCCGCAGCGGCACCGCCGCCTCGGCGCACGCGGCGACGAGCACGTCGACGCCCTTGTGTGCCGCCAGCCGCGCCGCCGTGCCCACGGCGAAGGGCGCGTGCGCAGGGCCGGGCTCGCGCCGGCGCACGTCGATGCGCGACGGCAGCACGCTCACCCGCGCGCGCGGCAACCCGTGGGCGACGAGGAAGTCGGCGAGCGCCTGCGAGGGCACCACCCACGACGCGTCGCGTCCCAGCCACGCCTCGGCGCGCAGCCGCGCGCGCGACGGCAGGGGCTCGGGCGCGCCAGCCGCCGCGGCCGGCCGCCCCAGCCGGTCGGCCAGATCCTCGGGCACGCCGTGGCAGGTGTGCACGAAGCATGCGCGCGCACGGCGCGCCGCCCAGGCGCCGATCAGCAGGGCGCGCCGGTCGTGCGTGTGCACCACGTCGGCGCCGCGCACCGCGCGACCCACCGCGCCCATGCCGCGCACGTCCCATTTGCTGCGCACCGGCGCGGCGATGGCGCGCACGCCGCGCGCGGCGAAGCGCCGCGCCGCGGCCGGGCTGGCGCAGACCACCTCGACGTCGGCGCCGCAGGCCGCGACGCGCGGCGCCAGGTCGAGCAGGTGCGACACCGGTCCGCCGTCCTCCAGGGTGGAGACGTAGGCCACCCTCACCGAACCGTCAGCCCGTGGCGCCGCTCGTGCCAGAAGCACGCACCCAGCGCGCCGAGCAGCCAGAGCGGGGCGTAGTACTGCTCCGACAGGGTGATGGTCGCCGCCATGGCCACCACCATCGCGGTGCGCACCGCGCTGGCCAGTCCCGGCGGTCCCCGCCCGGTGCGCACCGACACCGACAGCCGCGAGAAGGTGAGCAGCAGGTAGCCGACGAACAGCAGGAGGCCGGTGATGCCCAGCTCGGCGGCGACGTCGAGGTAGGCGTCGTGCACCACGGTGGGGTTGACGTCGCTGGGCGGCCGGTCGAGCACCCTGTCGGAGGCGAACTGGTAGTTGCCCGGTCCCACGCCGAGCAGCGGGTGCTGCACCGCCAGGCGGACCGCGGCGTCCCATGCGTCGAGCCGCTCGGAGATGTTGCGCTCGGCGACCACGCCCTTGGCCGTCAGCGCGTTGAGCAGGCGGTCCTGGTTGGAGAGGAACAGCCCCAGGGTCAGCCCGCCGCCGAGCAGCGCCGCCAGCAGCACCACGCGCACGTGGCGGCGCTCGCCGACGAGCTGCCACAGCAAGCCTGCGCCGAGGCCGACCAGGGCGCCGCGCGAATAGGCCAGCAGGATGCCGGCGCCGAGCACGCCGGCCATGGCCACCACCAGCAGGCGTCGCAGCAGGCCGCGCTCGCCCAGCAGCCACAGCGTCAGCGGCAGAGTTGCGGCCAGGACGTACGCGAAGTCGTTGGGGTCGGCGTCCACCGGCCGGGCCAGGGTGGTCACCCCGGTGAGGAAGTTGTGCAGCCCGACCACCGCGGACGCCGACGCGGCCAGCGACAGCACCCAGACGATGCGCCGCTGCAGCACGTGGTCGCCGACCTGCTGCGAGACCACCAGGTAGAGGCTGGCGAAGCTGGCGTAGCGCAGTGTGCGCACCAGCGCGTCCTGCAGCGACGCGGCCTCCAGGGTGGAGACCAGCGCCAGCGCCAGCAGCAGCAGGATGACCGCGTGGCTGGCGTCGAAGGTGAGCCGGCGCCCGCGCACGGCGACGCTGACCACCCAGCTCAGCAGGCACAGCGCGCCGGCGACCTTGACCACGGTGAGCTGCGGGTTGGCGCTGATCGACAGCGTCGACTCCAGCGGCAGGCTGGCCACCAGCAGGAGGATGGCGGCGTCGATGCGCACCAGGCAGACCACGGCGACGGCGGCCAGGACCAGGCCGAGCAGCACACGCGTCGGCTCCAGCGAGGCTGCCGCGGCCACGCCCGCGGCGGCGACGGCGACGGCGACCACCGCGGCCACCACCACGCCACCCCCGGGTGCCCTCAGCGGGCGGGCGTGGTCCACCTCAGTCGTGACCGGACTTCATCCCCACGAGCAGGGTGCGCAGGAGGATGGCGACGTCGCGCCAGAGCGACCAGTTCTCCACGTAGTGGTTGTCGAACTGGGCGCGCTCGGCCACCGAGGTGTCGCCGCGCAGACCGTGCACCTGGGCCCAGCCGGTGATGCCGGGGGGCACGCGCAGGCGCCAGTCGTAGCCGGGGATGCCGGTGCGGAAGCGCTCGACGAAGTACGGCCGCTCGGGGCGCGGGCCCACCAGCGACATCTCGCCGCGCAGGACGTTGAGCAGCTGCGGCAGCTCGTCGAAGCCGCTGCGGCGCAGCCACCGGCCCAGGCCGGTGACGCGGCTGTCGTGGCGCACCGACCAGGTGGTCTCGCCGTCCTGGTTGAGCCTCATGGTGCGGAACTTGAGCAGCTCGAAGGTCCTGCCGTGCATGCCGACGCGGCGCTGACGGTACAGCACCGGGCCCGGGCTGCCCAGCCTCACCCCGGCGGCGACGGCCAGCAGCAGCGGCGACAGCAGCAGCAGCAGCAGCGTGGCCGCCACTGCGTCGAAGAGCCGCTTGGCCTGCCAGCTCGCCGAGCGCCCGGCCCGCCGCGGCAGGTGCATCACGGGCACTCCGCGCACCTGCTCCATGCCCGCGGCCGCCGGTGTGACGTTGAGCTCGGCGAACCGCGGTACCACGTAGATCTCCGCGGCCAGGCCGGTGCAGCCGCGGATGACGTCGACCAGCGAGTCGTCGCGCGCCCTGCCGTCGGCGACGATGACCCGGCGCACGTCGAGGCTGCGCACCACCGACTCGATGTTGCACGGGTCGCCCAGCCAGGGCAGCGGCAGCTCGTCGGGGGCCTCGCCGGAGTCGAGGAAGCCGATCGGCTGCGAGCCGTACTGCGGGTGCTCGCAGAGGGCGCCGGCGAGGTGCAGCGCGTTCTCGCCGGTTCCGACGATAACCGTGGGCTCGAGCAGGCCGAGGTGCACCCGGCAGCCGCGCACCGCGGCGGCGGCGAGGGCGCGGCCGGCGAGCAGCGACACGGGCAGGAACACCAGCCCGGCCACCGGGAACTCCGCGCCGGTGAGCCGGGCCAGGGCCATGGCGCCGAGCAGGGCGACGCTGACCCGCGTGGCCACCGGGGCCAGGTCGTTCATCGCCCCGGCGTTGATGCGCCGGTGCGGCTGCGCCGACGCGGTGTCGCGCAGCAGGCCGAAGGTCAGCAGCAGCCAGGCGGCGCCGGCGGGCGTCCACCAGCGCAGCAGCGACACCGCCGTCGACAGCAGCACCAGGTCGACGGCGGCGGGCAGCACGGCGAGGACGTGGCCGGCGTCGAGCAGCAGGCGCAGCCCGTGCGCCCGGCGGTGCCAGCGGCCGGCACGGAGGGCGGCGACGTCGGAGCCGTGCGGGTGCGCCTCGCTCCAGGGCAGCGAGGCGACGGCCGCGGGGCTGCCGATCAGCTCGACGCCGTCGGTTTCGACGGCAACGGCCGACCTTTCAAGGGTCGCCGAAGCCGCGCCTGGACGCGTGGCATCCCACGTCGTCGCTTCGAATTGCATCGCCGCGTCCGTCCTGCCCCAAGAGTGTGAGTTCGCCGCACACCCCACCCACTACCTCGGACGCTCCGAGGTCGCCAGTATATGACCGCGTACCGGCGCCGTCATGTATGCAACGTGCCAGCGGCCCCGGGTCCTGCGCGTCCGCGCCGACACCTTCGTCAGCAGTGGCTACACTGCTGGCCGCGGGGCTCGTCGGGCAGGAGCGGCGACCATGGACCAGGACGGAGGACCGGGCTCGGTGCGGGTCGCCTTCGACGTGACTCCGGCCGTCGTCTGCGACGGCGGGCTGAAGCGCTACGTGGAGATGCTCTGGCCCGAGCTGGCCCGGCGCTGCGACCTGCGCGCCTTCGCCGTCGGTCGCGGTGACGGCGCCGCGCTCGACCTGCCCGCGCGTCGCCTCGCCGTGCCGCTCCGCCTGCTGCACCCGGCGTGGCGGCTGCTCGGCTGGCCGCGCGCCGAGACCTTCACCGGGCCGGTCGACGTGGTGCACGCCACCGCCCTGGTGCCGCCGCCGACGCGGCGTCCCCTGGTGGTGACGGTGCACGACGTCATGCCGCTCACCCACCCGCAGTTCTTCGCCGCGGCGGCGCAGGAGATGCAGCGACGCCAGCTCGCCGCGGCGCGTCGCGCGGCCGCGGTGGTGACCACCTGCCACGCCACGGCGGAGGAGATCGCCCGGGTCGGCGACCTGCCCCGCGAGCGCATCGTGGTGGCGCCCCTGGGCGTGCTCCCGGCGGAATCCGCCGGCGCCGGCGGCGGCCCCGTGCCCGACGGGCCGTACCTGCTCGCCGTGGGCGCCATCACCCCGCGCAAGGGCCTGGAGGTGCTGGCGCGGGCGGCGTCGCTGCTGGGACCCGCCTGCCCGCAGGTGCTGCTCGCCGGTCCCGACGGCTGGCGCGGCGACGAGGTGCGCCGGGCGCTGCAGCGGGCGGACACCGCGGGGCGCGTGCGCGTGTTGGGCAGCGTCGACGACGCCACGCTGCGGCGGTTGTATGCGGGCGCCACGCTGGTGTGCCAGCCCACCCTGGCCGAGGGCTTCGGCATGCCGCTGCTGGAGGCGATGGCCTTCGGTGCGGCGGTGGTGGCCAGCGACATCCCCGCCGCAGCCGAGGTAACCGGGGGCTGCGCGGTGCTGGTGCCGCCGGGTGACGCGCGGGCGCTGGCGGACGCGGTGGCCTCGCTGCTCGACGATCCCGCGCGGCGCGCGCAGCTCGGCGCGGGTGCGCGCGCGCACGCGGCGGGATTCACCTGGGCGCGCACCGCCGACGCGGTGGCGTCGGCGTACCGCATGGCCGCCGCTGCCTGACCGCTCAGCCGCTGCCGAGCGCGCAGCCGGGAGTGGTCACCGCGCCGGCGGGCGCAGCAGGGAGGCGGCCGCGTGGCCGAGGATTGCGCGCGTGACCCTGCGCACCCTGCTGGTCCTGCCCGAGCCGCCGCTGCCCGAGGGGCGCGCCGCCGGCCGCTGCATGCTGGCCATGCTCGACGGGCTGCGCGCCCACGGCGTCGAGGTGCACACCCTCGCCGCGCGCCAGGCCTTCGCCCTGCCGGGCGAGCCGCCGGCGGACGCGCGGGTGGAGGTGGTCGGCGTGCCGCCGGAGACGCCGGGCTGGCGGGCGCGGTGGCTGCGGCTGCGCCAGCCGGTGGGTGAGCTGGGGCGGGGGGTGTTCGCGCGCCGTGTGCAGGAACTGGCGGCGGGTGCCGACCTGCTCCACCTGGAGGAGACGGCCACCGCGCGGTGCAGCGCCGAGGTCGCCGTGCCGGCGCTGCTGCACGTGCACTTCCTGGTGCGCCGCGACCGCCCCCTGTGGCCGCCGTGGGACTCGGGCGCACGGTACGCCGTGGAGCAGGCGCTGGCCGAGCGCTCAGCGGCGCGGCGGCACCGGTGGCTGATGGCCAGCTCGCCGGTGGTCGCCGCCGAGCTGCGCCGCCTGGCGCCGCAGGCCACGGTGGAGCTGGTGCCGCTGTCGCTGCGGCCGCAGGACTACGACGCGGCGCCGCTCGACGGCGCGCCGGTGGCGGGGCTGATCGGCACCGCGGCGTGGCCGCCGACGGCGCTGGCCATGCGCCGCGCCGCGCTCGACGTGTGGCCCGCGGTGTGCCGCGCCGTGCCCGGCGCGCGGCTGCGGATCGCCGGGCGCGGCACGGCGGCGCTGCTCGGCGGCGGCGCGCTGCCCGGCGGGGTCGAGGTGGTGGGGGAGGTGGAGTCGGCGTCGCAGTTCCTGCGCGGGCTGTCGCTGCTGCTCTACCCGCTGCCCCGCGGCAGCGGCATGAAGGTCAAGGTGCTGGAGGCCATCGCCTGCGGGGTGCCGGTGGTGACCACCAGCGCGGGCGCCGAGGGCGTCGACGGCGGCGACGGCGTTGTGGTCAGCGATGACATGAACGCGCTGGCCGCGGCGGCGGCTCGGCTGCTCGGCGACGCGGCGGAGCGGCGGCAGCGCGGCGCGGCGGCGCGGCAGGCCTTCCTGCGCCGCTACGCGCCGGGACCCGCGACCGAGCCGCTGGTCGACCTGTACCGGCGCATGGCCGCGGCCCGCGGCTGACGTCCACCGCACCCGGGGTCAGGCGCGCCAGCGGTCCCAGCCCGGACCCAGGACGGGGTCGGCCAGCCACACCGGGGCCAGTCGCTCCACCGGCGGCACCCACTGCGACCCGCCGGCACCGGCGGCGTCGCCCGCCTGCCAGCGAAGCCGGTGCGACAGGCCGTGGCTCAGCCAGCACAGCGTGGCCACCGCGCCCACCGACTGCGCCGGCACTCCTGACGCCTCGGCACCGCGGCGCACCCAGTGGAAGAGGTGCGCGGAGGAGGGCAGCTCGCCGCGCAGCAGGCGCGGGGCGTGGGCGGCGCGCTGGTCGGGCGTGGTGGCGCCGTCGAGGCGGGCCAGCGCGTCGACCAGGAAGTAGAGCAGGTCCCACACGGGCAGGCCGTGCTCGCGGGCCGACTCCCAGTCGATGGCGGTGAACCCCGCGGTGCCGCCGTCGCCGATGACGTTCCAGGTGCCCAGGTCGTTGTGCTGCAGCACCGCGGGCAGCGGCGGCAGCGAGTCGAGCAGCGCCGCATCGGCGCCCTGCTCGCGCCACGCGGGCAGCACCTCGTCGCCCAGCCGGGCCAGCTCGGGCTGCAGGGCGGGCGGCGGCGCCGCGCTGTCGCGGGCCACGTCGAGGATCCACTGCGCCACGGTGTCGACGAGCGCTCTGCCCTCGCGCCGCGACGCGCGGCAAAGCTGCACCGCCAGCGTGCGTCCGGCGGCCGCGCTCTCCACGGAGAGCTCCAGGCCATCCGCCTGCGCGCGGGCGAGCAGCCGCGGCGCGTGCGCCTGCACCGACGCCGGGCTGCGCTGCAGCACGTCGAACACCCGCTGCTCGCGCTCGAACGGCGCGACGTAGCCGGCGACGCGGGCGAACTTGACCACGTGGCTCGCCCGGCGCGTGCCGCGGGGCATGCAGTGGAACACCGCGCGGCTGAGCCGGTCGCCGCCGCCGAGCGAGAGGAACCACGACGCGTTGGGGTCGAGACCGGCCACAACTCCGCCGGCCGCGGTGAGGGCGGCGGGAGGGCCGTCCACGCGCAGGCCGACGGTCTGCACCCGCGCCGCGTCGGGCAGCACGTCGCGCGCCGCCAGCACGCGCACGGCGCGGTTGCGCAGCGCGTGCACCGCCGACTCCGCGGGTCGGAAGTCACCGAACACCGCCCGCAGCGCGGCGCCGTCACCCAGCGGCAGCAGCACGTCGGGCGCGGTGCGGCGCGGCAGGGCGAGGTAGCGGCGCACCGCGTAGCCGGCGCGGCGCAGCGCGGCACCTCCGCCGGGGCCGTCGAGCAGCACCGCCGGTGCACCCGTGGCCGCGGCCGCCCGGGCCATCGCCGGCGGCGCGACCGTCAGGTCGGGCGCCCCTGCGCCGTTCTGGCCCTGCATGGACACCGCGATGCCCGCCGCCTGCAGCGCCTCGGCCCAGCCGCCGTCGCCGCCCAGCACCAGGGCGCGCCGCACCGGCGAGGGCAGCACGAAGCGGATGTCGGTGCGGCGCAGGTTGGACATACTGCCGGCAGCGTGATGGATCGACATGATCAGCGGGGCGCGTCCCCCGAGCCCGGCTCGCCGGTGGAGGCCGCCCGCGCCGCGGCCGGGCTGGCCGCCGCCGACCCCGGCTCGGCCACCGGCGCCGCCACCCGCCCGGTGGTGGAGACCACCGGCGCCTCGGTGCTCGCCGGCGGCATGTGGCGCACCCTGGCGGCGCTGCTGCCCCAGGTGTACACGCTGGTCATCTCGGTGGCGGCGGCGCGGGTGCTGGGGCCCGACGGCATGGGCCGGCAGAGCTTCATCGCCTTCGCCGAGGTGTCGCTGATCCTGCTCGGCACCGGGGGCGTGTCGGTGGCGGCGACGCGCTTCATCGGCGAGGAGATCGGCGCCGGGCGGCCGGAGACGGTGCGCTCGCTGCTGCGCTGGGCCTGGCGCATCGAGGGCGCGGCGGCGCTGGGCGGGCTGGCCGTCCTGGTCGGCGCGTCGTGGGCGCAGAGCGGGCTGCGCGGCGCCTGGGTGCTGGCCGCGGTGGCCTGCGCCCTGGGCATCGCCAACGGCGTGCCCGCGGCGCTGCTCAGCGGCATGCAGCGCTGGCGCGAGGCGTCGGTGCTGACCCTGGTCATCGGGCCGGTCTCGACGGCGGCCACCCTGGGCGTGCTGGCGGCGGGCTGGAGCATCACCGGCATGTTCGCCGTCGAGGCCGCCGCCGCGGTGGCCACCCTGGCCTGGACCGGAGCGCTGGCCCGGCGCGCGGTGCGCACCGCCATCCCGCAGCCGGCGGCGCTGCCCGCGGTGCCGCGGCGGGCGCGGACGTACGCGGTGGTGGCCACCCTGGAGGTCCTGCTCACCTTCATCGTCTGGCGCCGCTCCGAGTTCCTCTTCCTGCAGCGCTTCTCCACGCCGGCGCAGATCGCCCTGTACTCCATCGCCTTCGCCGCCACCGCGGCGCTGCTGCGCGCCTTCCAGGCGCTGGCCGGCGTGCTCCTGCCCGCGGTGGCCACGCTGATGGGCGCCGGGTCGGGCGAGCGTATCCGCTCCGGCT
>Ga0207664_10001395_pt1 | contig 15879 bp, 12 predicted proteins | sample LARL83metaG_FD_184349 | JGI IMG/M metagenome (GOLD analysis project Ga0207664, IMG submission 184349) | Corn, switchgrass and miscanthus rhizosphere microbial communities from Kellogg Biological Station, Michigan, USA - LAR L8-3 metaG... | ecosystem: Host-associated > Plants > Roots >... | reverse complement strand
TAGCTTGCCTGTTTGCTCCAGGCCCAGGTGCTGTTGCAGTTTCTCCACTCCGGCCTTGGTCGCCCAGCTGAATTCGTCGCTTGACGGGTCCAGGTCGGCGCGGCTGGCGTAGCCGAGGGCGACGAGGTTCTGCTTGAGCAGCGCGACAAAGCCGAGCAGGTCCTCGGCGAACGCCTCCGAGCGCCGCACCGGCTCCAGCTCGCCGAGGGCGTCCGCCGGCAGCTCGGCCAGCACCTGCCGCATCGCCAGCCATTCCTGGAAGCCGCTCAGCAGGAGCCGCCTCTGGTCGGGCAGCCGGTCGCGGACCAGCCGGGCGCAGAAGCTGTGGAAGGTGCTGATCCAGGACTGGCGGTAGGAGTCCCGCAGGCGCTCGTCGAGCCGCCGCTCGATCTCGGCCGCCGCGCTCGTCGAGAACGTGAGCACCAGGATCTGGTCCCGGGTTGCCTTACCCGACGCGACCAGGTCCGCGTAGAAGTCCGTGAGCGCGTGCGTCTTGCCGGCGCCCGGCCCGGCGAGGACCCGCAGCGGCCCGTCCGGCAGCTCTAGCTTGGGTGCGATCAACTTGCGGGGAATCTCCAGGGAAGTCGGCTCGGGCGAGCCACCGAATTGTAGGCCCGGGTGCGCGGGCCTCCCAGGTCCTTTACAACTCACCGGGTGACTCCTCGGCTAAGGCGGGTGCTCGTCTGGTGCGGCCTCGCGACGCTGCTCAGCGCGCTGGACGGCTCGGTGCTCTTCCTGGCCCTGCCGGCGATCTCGGCCGAGTTCCACGCCCGGGTGCCGTCGCTCGCGAACCTGGGGTCCGTCGTGGCGCTCGGCGCGCTCGGCGCGCTGCCGCTTGGCATGCTCGGAGACCGGCGCGGGCGGAAGCTGGTGATCGCGACGGGCACGGCCGGCTTCGGCATCGCCGACATCGCCAGCTCGCTGGCGCCCAGCCTCGCCGCGCTGGCCGCGCTGAGGGTCACAGCGGTGATCTTCGAGACGGCGGTGGCGCAGTCGGCGCTGGTCCTCGCCGTAGAGGAGATGCCGGCGCGTCACCGCGGACTCGGCGCCGCCGCGATGACTCTCGCCGCGGGTGTCGGAGCTGGAATGGCGACCATCGCCTACCCCATCGTGGCGCCGCACTGGCGGCTGCTCTATCTCGCCGGCGTGCTCGCCCTGCCGGTCAGCGTCCTGGTCTGGCTGCGCCTCCCCGAGAGCGCCGCCTGGCAGGAGACGCGCACCCTGCCCCGCCTGGCCTGGCGCGGTCCCTGGGTTCGGCGCCTGGTGATCCTGCTGGTCTCCGCCCTGCTCACGGCGGTGCTGTACGAGCCCGCTTCGATCTTTCTCGCCTACTACGGCAGCGCCACGCTCCGGCTGACGCCGCTCGTGATCAGTGCGGTGATCCTGGCCGCTTCCGTGGTCGGAGGCCTCGCTTATTTCGGGGGCGGCTGGCTTACCGACATCGTCGGCCGGCGCCTCCTCGGCGCCGGTCTGGCGGTGCTCGCGGCCGTGGGCGGCGCCGTCACCTTCGCCGGTGGCCTGCCGCTCTTTTGGGCGGGCACGCTCGGTGCGTCGGCGGCGGGCTCGGCGGCGTCACCGGTGATCGGCGCCTGGATGGTGGAGCTCCTGCCCACTCGGGTCCGGGTCACCGCCGAGACGCTGGACGTCGCCGCCGGCGCTCTCGGCGGGGTCGCCGGCCTGCAGCTGGCTGCGGCGCTCAGCGGCAGATTGGGGCTCGGTCCCGCGATCGCGCTGACCGGCGCGTTCGCGGTGCTCGGTGCCGTCGTGCTCCTGTTGCTGCCTGAAACGCGCGGGGCGCCGCTCGAAGCCTGAGCTAAGATTCGCCGGCTTTGGCCAGGTGGCTGCCGGTGGTCCTCCTCGTCGCGTGGGCTGCCTGCGGCTGCACCGGCAACGGTGGCCACAACGCGACGAACGCTCCCTGCTCGACCCGGGCCTACAACCTGCCCGGCCACCCCTGCCTCGCGCCGGGCATCAGGTGCGACAGCGCTCACCAGAAGGATTACCTCGACGATCAGTTCGGCTGCGCCGCCGGCCGGCTGGAGTCTCTCGCCGTCCCGGCGTCGCCGCGCGTCAAGGCGCCTACGCTCCCCGCGGCCGTCCCTCTGCCCACAGCCACCGCGCGGGTCAGAATTCCTGCATCCGATTGGGCCGGCGGCGGAGTGGCCGTCGGTACTGACGCGGTTTGGGGCACTTCGGACAGCGCGATCTGGAGGGTCGACAAGGCCGGGTTGAAGGTCGCCGGCCCGTTTGCGCCGTCGAAGGCGGGGACGTTCGCGGCGGTGGGTGACGGCGCCGTCTGGGTGTCGGACTTCGACGGCAACGTCGTCCATCGCCTCGATCCGGCGTCCGGCCACGAGAGTGCAAGGATCCCGATCCCGCTGCCCGGGAACCCAACGGGCCTGGTTGTACTGCCGGACGCGGTCTGGGTCGGCGAGCATCGCGGCGGCATGGTGGATCGCATCGATCCAAGCACGAACGCGATCGCCCGCCGCGTCGTCGTCGCCCAGGTGGGACCGTCGGGCCCGTCGGCGGTCGCATTCGGTTTCGGCTCGCTCTGGGTGACGGTCCCGAACATCAACTCGGTGGTTCGGGTCGACCCGCATCGCGCTGAGGTGACCGCCTTCATCCCACTGCCGGCGAATGTTTCCGCGTGCGGCAGCGTCGGTTTCGGCACCGACGTCGTCTGGGTCTCTTCGTGCTACGACGGCAAGTACCTGGCCCGGATCGACCCGCGTGCCAACCGCCTGGTGTCGGTGCTGGATGTCGGCGGACTCGTGCAGGACATCGCGAGCTCGGGTGACGTGGCCTACCTCGTGGCCGGCGGCGACCCGGACTCGTCGCCTGATGCGCCTGGCCGACTGCTCGAGCTTCGGGCGGATGACACGGTCGCGAGGGTGTTCGACCTCGGCGCCGGCTTCTTCTCGGGAGGCACCGCCTTCGACGCGGGGCTGCTCTGGCTCGTCGACTCCGAGCATCCGCTGCTGCTGCGCGTTCCGATCAGCGGCAGCTCATAACGCCAGGCGGCACTCCTGCTCCGCCTCAAGCCTCTCTAGCCGCGGAATATGTGAACCCCTTGCTTGAGTTGGGGCGTATGTTCTAATCTCGACACGCCCTATTCAGGGTGCACGGTCTCGTCAGAGACCCCTTTCATAGGTTTCCAGCCTGCAGTTGAAGTACATCCTCTCTCCCGGCGGCTCTCTAGCCGCGTGAGCGCCCCCAACCCCGGCGACATCCTCCCGCTCTGGGATCCCGAAATCCCAGGTGAGACGATCCAGGTCGGTCGCCTCGGTATTCGCGTGCGTCCTGACACGCCCGCGGCCGCGAAGCTCGCGGTGATCCCGAACGGCGCGGAGATGCTGCGTGCGGCGCTCGAGGACTGCCACGAGATCGAGATCGAGTACACGATCAAGACTCCTGACAAGCCGCTGGTCTGCATCGGGCTGGTGGGCACCAACCTCATCAACGGGAAGCTCGGGCGAACCAACAAGGGCCTGGCCTTCGAGATCAGCGACTGGCAGGAGGTCGAGAACCCCGAGGATGCGATCGAGAAGTCGCGCCGGATCGTCCTCCATTACGAGGAGATCCAGCTCGTCGAGGAGTGGGACGGCGACCTGGTCGGATTCACCGGCATCGAGCTGCGCGAGGCCGCGAAGGGCCTGCCGATCCTGGACTCGACGAGCCGCTTCATCGACCACCTACGGGAATTCCGCGAGAAGCTGGCCGAAGCCGCGATCCGGCGCTACGAGGCGACAGAGCAGTGGGTCGAGTGCCCGCACTGCGAGACCGAGGTCCCGACCTCGAACGGAATCAACTGCTCCAACTGCGGCGAGGACCTGCGGGGCGGCGAGTACATCCGCGCGATCCTTCACCTGGAGAACGACCAGGACGGCCGGATCTACCGCGGCATCGACTCGCTGACGGTCCGCTCCGCGGGCTACCCCGAGTACCGCGGCATGTCCCTCGACCGCATCCAGGGCTCGAACCTCTGGGTGAGCTTCCGCCGCTACGACCCGCTGCCGGACGAGGGCATCGTGCTGCCGACGGCGAGCGTCGAGATGTTCGATGCCCAACGGTCGGTGATCCGGCAGCTGCAGATCGGCTCGCCGCGGTCCGGGGCCCTGGCCGCGATGCTGGCCGATCCCGGCTGGCTCGGCAGCCCGCCGCGGCTGCCGCTGGACGGACGCCGCGCCCACCACCTGCCCGATCCCAACGAGGAGCAGGCCGAGGCCGTGGCGCGCGTCATGGGGATGCGGCCGGGGCAGCTCTACCTCATCCAGGGCCCGCCGGGAACGGGCAAGACGACCGCCATCGTCGAGTCGATCCGCCGCATCCTCGGCCGCCACTCCGGGGCGTCGATCCTGCTGTCCTCGCACTCGAATGACGCGGTGGACACCGGCCAGGAGCGCTTGCTCGGCTTCTCGCACGTGCGTCAAGCACGGATCGCGGAACCGGGCAAGGTGCCCCGCCGGCTGCGTCACACGCTGGTCGAAGGCGACGACCTCGACCCCTACAACCTCGTCGCCGGGACCTGCAACCGCCTCGCCATCGACTCGCGCCTGCGGTTCCGCGTCTTCGACTGGCTGATCCTCGACGAGGCGAACAAGGTGCGCGCCAACGAGGCGCTCGCGCTGATGCCACTTGCCAAACGCTGGGTGATGATCGGCGACCTCAACCAGCTACCGCCGGTGATGGAAGAGGCGGCGATGACCTTCAAGATCGAGAGCCCGCTGGACGAGATGGTCCGCGACGACAGCTTCTACGGCTGGATCTGGGACAAGGTGCCCGCGACCTCGAAGATCATGCTGCCCCGGCAGTACCGGATGCGCGAGCCGATCGGCCAGGTCGTCTCAGACCTGTTCTACGAGGGCAAGCTCATCCACGAGGCGCCGCATCCGCGGATGCCGCTGCCCTGGCCCTTCGACCGCGAGCTCGTCTGGGTGGACACCGGCGCCCAGGAGGAGTACCGCGACGCGCAGAAGTCGGTCGCCAACGAGTTCGAGGTGGCCATCTGCAAGGACATCACCACCATCGTCCGCAAGCGCGTGCGCAAGGCGAAGCTCGCCGTCATCGCCATGTACGCGTCGCAGGTGAACAAGCTCTCCTCGGCGCTGAAGGGCATCGTGCCGCCCGACGACATCGAGTCCGTGGACGCGTTCGAAGGCCGCGAGTCCGACGCGGTGATTCTCTCGCTGGTCCGCAGCAACGAGCGCGCCGCGATCGGCTTCCTGAACGACCCCAACCGCGTCAACGTCGCCATCTCCCGCGCGAAGAAGTTGCTGGTGATCGTGGGCGACTCCAAGACCGTCATCCCCGGTGCGCCAGAGCTCTTCGGTCCGCTGTTCGAGCACGCGAAGGAGCAGGGCCTGGTCGTCGGCGTCGGTGCGGTGGTCACGGCCTGCCAGCGTGTCGGCATCCGCTCCCAGGTGCAGCGCCTCTCGCGTTCGGGCCGCGGCGATCGCCGTCGCCACAGCCGGCGCCGCCGCCGCCGCGACCAGCAGCCGGCCGACGTCAGCCCTGCCACCAGCCCCCCGGAACCGGGCCAGGAAGGATCGAATGGCGCCGGCAAACCGACGGAGCCGGCTCCGCTGCCGAGAGACACCGAACCTGAGGCCGAGAAGGCCTCTTAGGGACTTCGGTCCGCGCGGCGGCACTCGCTGAGGTAGCTCTCCCAACTCCAGCGCTCCAGGAACCGCTCTGCCGCGTCCCGGCCACTGTCGAATAGGGCGGTGCGCTGGCCGGCGGACAGATCGAAGTTGGTCGCGGGGATTCCGAGGTTGTCCACGAAGATCGTCCGCGACGCCACGCAGGGGTCGGCCAGGTGCGCCTGGTCGTTGCCGCCGACCGCCGTCTCGAAGAGGGCCGTGGCGAAGCTGTGCAGCCCGCTCACCGGGTGGGCGAGAGTGGCCTCGGAGCGGGGCAGGCTCAGCTTGACGCCGAAGGTCGGCCATCGCGGCGGCCGGCCGTCGCCGCGGTCGAAGATGCCGACCGGGAAATCTGACACCAGCGCCCCGTCGACCAGGTGCGACTCGAGCCCGCCCTGCCAGCGCAGCCGCGCCGGCTTGAAGAAGAAGGGGATCGAGGTCGACGCGCGGATCGCATCGGCGATGAGCTGGCGGTCGGGATCGAGGCCGTACAGGCGGCGGTAGTCCCAGGGCAGGTGGACCAGCTGCCCGAGCGAGATGTCGGCGACCACCACCACCAGCCGGTAGGCCTCGTCCGGCAACAGCGGCGCCCCGTCCGGGTCGGGCGGCAGCCGCAGGTCGCCGAAGGTCTCGACGCCGGCGTGGCGCTTGAGCGCACCGTGCAGCCAGTCCCGGAGCCGGTCGCCTTCGAAAGCGCCGTTCTGGCGGACGATCGCGGCCAGCCTGCCGCCCAGTCCCAGACGGGCCAGGCCGCGGGCTTCGCGGAACTGCGAGTAATCCACCTCGTGGTGCATGAGGTCGGCCATCCGGGCGGGGGACACGCCCGCGGCGGTGAAGGCGGCGACGATCGCGCCGGCTGACGCGCCGGCGGCGCGCCGGAACTCGTAGCCGTGGCCCTCGAGCGCGGCCAGGGCCCCCACGTGGGCGATGCCGCGCATGCCCCCGCCCTCCAGGACGAGGTCGGCATTCACCCGCGCTGAGCGGCAGCGGGGGCGGCCGGCACCGCCGGCGGCGGTTCGGCCGGTCTCAGCCGGGTCGGGCGGCCGGACCAGGTGAAGTAGCGGTTGAAGGCGATCGAGCCGCCGCCGAACCCGGCGAAGAGCAGGATCGCCGTGAGCAGGGGCGCGCCGCTCGGATGGACCTTGCCCTGCTCGGGGTGGAGCAGGACCTGCACCAGGCCGAACACGGCCACGGCGAAGATCACGCCCCAGACCCCGCGGTGCCAGGCGATCAGGGAGCCGCCCTGCAGGGAGCGCAGCGGCAGCAGCGCGACGACGTTGCCAACCAGGCCGCCGACGAACAGCGAACCGAGGAAGTCATCCAACAGCACGACGGGGCCGCCGCCCTGGGTCTGGGCGGCCGGGTTGACCGCCGCCCAGGCGAACCAGGCCACGACGGCCACCGTCATCGTGGCCAGAGCCGCCAGGGCCGCGATGTGACCCGACTCGCGGCGGGGCAAAGAGGTGATGAACGCCACGCCGCATACGAAGCCGTAGAAATACCCGGGCGCGAACCCGGTCAGGCGGCTGACCAGGACGCAGCTCCCGGCAATTGCGAGCCCGAGCGGCAGCGCGTGGGGACGCCAGCTGGGATCCTGCCGCCGCGCCCGGCGGTAGAGGATGGCGACGCCGGCCGAGATCGCGACGCCGAAGCAGATCGTGATCACGGTCGCGAGGTAGGTGGTGGCCGATTTCAGCGTTGGCCCGAAGGACGGGTCCAGGAGCCCGTTGAGCAGCGCGCCGACGAGCAGGACGACGGCAAAGACGACGGTGTCCTGCCGGCCGCTCAACACGCCGCGGGCGCCGGCGGCCAGGGAGCGCAGCCCGCTGATCGCCGGCCGCAGCCGCCGGGTCGCGGACGAGATCTCCTCGTAGTTGTCGTTGAGGGTGTGGTTGAACAGCGCGGCCGGGAAGGTGATGAAGAGGATCACGATCGCCGTGATCACGAGGTTGGCCGCAATCAGCAGCGGCGACCGGAAGGCCTCACCGGGCGTGTTGAGGGCCGAGGCGATGCTCGAGACCGTCAGCACGTCCGACCTCGGCGCCGGCAGCGCGTAGCCCACCGGGTGGCCGAGGATCGACAGCGTCTTGAGGTTCCACTGCGATGCCTGCCCGCCGTTGCAGCCCCAGCCGGCGACCAGCGTCTCCGTCCCGCTGACCGTGGTGGCGGCGTACCCGGAGCCGGACTTCTTGGCAGCCGTCACCCGCAGGGTCAGATGCTCTGTCGGCTTCGGCGTCGTGGGCGGGGGGCAGACGAAGCCCCCGAAGCCGCCAGGCACGACCGTCGAGCTGTAGGTGGCTCCCGACTGCACCAGGGGCTGGCTGGCGCTGTTGCCTTCGAAGCCGCTGCTGTTGCTGAAGAACTGGAAGAAGGAGGCCTGGGCCGCGTTGGGTCCCGCCCCATCCCAGATGCGCAGCGTGCACGCTCCCGGCTGCGGACAGCTGGGATCGAACCACACCGTGTCGATCGCCTGGTGCCCGACCGCCGTCAGGTCCACGGCGCCAGGCTGGAGCTGGGGCGCCGGTCCCGAGTAGCCGGTCACGGTGACGAGCAGGTGCCACCGCCCCTGGACCACAGCCTCGGCAAGTGGATTGCCATCTGCGAACGCGGTGATCCCGGCCAGCAGGACGCAGAGGAACGCGAGCGGCAGCGCGAATGACCATTTACGCACGGGATTCGGCGGCAGGTTATGCCAGCCGGCGGTGCTTTGGGCTAAGAAACTCCGGTCAGCTCGGCGATCGCCGTCGCCAGCTCGGAAGGCGAGGTGCGCGCCTTGAGGAGCGCGCGGGCGACGCCCCGGGGCGGCGACTCGAAGCTCTCCTGGTCGTTGGTGAGCAGAACCACGGTCGCGCCATGCTGCGCAAACTCGGCGGCCATCGCCAGACCGGACGCGCCCGGCAGTCGCGTGTCGACGCAAACGACGGCCGGCTTCGCCTGCCCGAAGATGACCTGCGCGGTGGCGGCGTCGGAAGCGTGATGAACGGTGTAGCCGTCCATCCGCAGACGCAGCGAGTACAGCTCAGCGATGGCTGTATCGTCTTCGACGATCAGGACGGCTCTGGCTTGTAAATCCACCGGCGCGTGATATTACAACGCCAAAGTCAGATCAAATCCAGCGCCGAGAGTGAAATGAGCGACCCGCAAGCACCTGCCGACCAGCTCGACCTGCTCGCCACGCATGCCGCGTCGCAACCCGACAAGACAGCTCTCATCCGAGGCGACCAGAGCCTCACCTACAAACAGCTGCACGAGGCCGCCAACCGCGCGGCGAACGCCCTCCTTGGCCTGGGCGTCCAGCCCGGTGACCGCGCTGCCGGCATGGGCTTCAACTCGCTCGAGGGCCATGTCCTGGGTGGCGGCCTGCGCCGCGCCGGCGGCATCGGCGTGCCGATCAACTACCGCCTGCGCTCATCCGAGCTGGCCTACGTCCTGAACGACTCCGCCGCCCGCGTCATCTGGGCCGGTCCGGAGCATGTCGCGGTGGTCGAGGAGGCCCGTTCAGAGGTGAACGGCGAGCGCAGCTACATCGCGCTGGAGGGCGAGGTTCCGTCGGGCTGGCTGAGCTATGACGCGCTGCTCGCGGAAGCCGGTGACGCACCTCCGGGCGTTGCGCTCGCCGGGATCGGCGCCTCGATGATCTACACCTCGGGTACGACCGGGCACCCGAAGGGCGCCTTCCGGCCGGCGGGAGCACCGATCGAGGCGATCCTCGACATCATCGCGACCTTCGAGCTGACCCGCGACGAGGTCCACCTTCTCTGCGGCCCCGGCTACCACAGCGCCGTCAGCTTCTTCTCGTCTCTCACGGCGCTGATGGGCGGCACCGTCGTCATCCAGAAGAAGTTCGAGGCACGCGAGGCGCTGGAGCTGATCGCGCGCCACGGGGTCACCAACACCTTCATGGCTCCCACGCTGCTGCAGCGTCTGACCGACGCCTACGAGGAGCTGGATCTAAAGCCCGACCTGAGCACGCTGAAGGCGATCATCCTCGGCGCCGCCCCCTGTCCCTACGCGCTCAAGGAGCGCGCGACCGCCGCCTTCGGCGAGGTGCTCTGGGAGTTCTACGGCGCCACCGAGACCGGCGTGAACCTGGTCCTGCGCCCCGAGGACCAGCTGCGGAAGCCGGGCAGCTGCGGCAAGCCGACTCCCAAGCACGAGATCAAGCTGCTCGACGACGACGGCAATGAGGTGGCGGTCGGCGAGCCGGGCACCCTCTGGGTGCGCAACGAGGTGCTCGCCGAGTACCACAACCGGCCGGACGCGACCGCCGCCTCGACCCGCCCGGACGGGTTCTTCACGGTCGGCGACGTCGCCTACCGCGACGACGAGGGCTACTACTTCATCTGCGACCGCAAGATCGACATGATCATCTCCGGCGGCGTGAACATCTACCCGGCCGAGATCGAGGCCGTCCTCCACGCGCATCCCGGCGTCCTCGACGCCGCCGTCATCGGCGTGCCCGACGACCAGTGGGGCGAGTCCGTCAAGGCGGTGGTGATGAAGCGACCCGGGCACGAGGTCGGCGAGGCGGAGCTGGTCGAGTTCTGCGCGAGCCGGCTGGCGGGCTACAAGAAGCCGCGGTCGGTCGACTTCGTGGACGACCTGCCCCGCGACGCCGCGGGGAAGCTGCTCAAGAGGTTGATTCGCGCGCCGTACTGGGAAGGAGCCGGCCGAACCATCTGAGCAGCTGCCGGCCGATGGGGGCCGGCGGAGCAACCGGCTCCTGTCCCTCGACGTGCAGAGGCAGCGTCAGAGTGAAGGTGCTGCCCTCGCCGGGTTTGGAGGCGGCGGTGAGGTCGCCTCCGTGCATCTTCGCAACAGCCCGGCCGAGGAAGAGGCCGAGGCCAACCCCCGGGATGTGGCTGTTCTCCTCGGTGACGAGCCGGCCGAAGCGGCTGAACAGCTTCTCCATGTCCTCGGGCGCGACGCCATGGCCGCGGTCGGTGACGGCGACGCGCGCCATGCCCTCGGCCGGGGTCAGAACGACCTGCACGCGGGCGGGCGGGCCGGAGTACTTGATCGCGTTGTCGATCAGGTTGTGGAGCACCTGCTCGACGCGCCTCTCGTCCACGTCCGCCACGACCGGCTGATCCGGCACATCGATGTCAACCTGGTGCTCGGTGCCCTCCAGCACCTCGCCCGGCAGCGCGTTGCGGACGACGCGACGAAGGTCGACCGGCTCCCGGCGCACCTCGGGGTTCCCCGCCTCCAGGCGCGCCGTCTCTAGCATCTGCTCGACCAGCATCTCCATTCGCGCCAGCTGGCTCTGCACGACGGGCAGGCGGCCCTCGAACTCCTTCGGCAGGCGCCCGTAGTGCCCTTCCCTCGCCGTTGACACATAGCCCTTGAGGACGGTCAGCGGGCCGCGCAGCTCGTGCGAGGCGAGGTTCAGGAAGTCGGTCTTGGTCCGCTCGAGCGTCGCGGAGACCAGCGCTTCGCGCCGGTGGCGCATCGCCATCAGCCAGAGGCCGAGCGAGACCAGGAGCAGGCCTGACAGCAGCGGCAGAACGGCCGACTGGGCGGCGCTGGCCCGGTCCTGGGGGAAGAGGTAGTTGGGCGAGAAGAGCGACGCCGGCGGGGCCACGGGTTGATATGGCGGTGGCGTCGCCGGGGTCAGATTGCTCGTCGACGCGCTGACGTTGGCCGGCAGGAAGGCGCCGGCGATGCCGCCGGAGCCGAACCCGCTGCTGGTGCCGGCACTGCCGGTGTTGGAGGGCGTGCCGGCGCCGTGGGAGCCCGTGCCGCCCGAGTTGGTCCCGTGCGGGGTCGGCGTCGGCGATGGTCCGGGGAGGACGGGCGGGATCGACGGCAGGGGCAGCGGCGAAGGCAGCGTGGAGGCGGGCTCGACCGGTGTCGGCGAGGGCAGGATGCCGGCCGCCGGCGCTGCCACGAGCAGGTAGGCGGCCGCGACCGCCGCCAGCAAGCCTGTCACCCGATCCCCATCCTGCCGTGGCGGCGGTTCGGCTCGGGTCGCCAGTGCTCCGACCGCGCGCTCGGGTTCGGGCGCAGCTTCAGCACCAGCGAGCTCGCCCGGGGCCAGGAATGGCTCCGGTCGATCCAACCGTCGAAGCGGCCCGCCTCGTAGAGCCGCCGAAGCTCCCATTTGATCCGGCCCCGCCCCTCCTCGACGGGCTCCTGGACGTCGGCGGCGCCGTGCAGCAGCTCGATCTCGTCGTACCCGTTGCGGAAGGCGTCCTCGATCCTCGCGACGGCGGCGTCGACGGCGGCGAGGACGTCGAAGCCGTGGAGGTCCACGGTGATGCGGCGGGCGGGCCTGGGCACGGGCGGAGTATAGGAATCCGCCCCATCAATTGACCCCCGTATGCGTACAATCGCGCCAAGTCTTAACCGAGTGGCTGTTCGCGTTCAGGCAACGACCTCGAATTCGGTTCGCTGGCGGCTCGTGCTGTCCGCCGGCGGCACGATGGGCGCCTACTGGATGTCCGGCGCCCTCCAGGCGCTCGACGAATTCGGGCTCGATCCTCGCTCCGCGGAGGTCATCGTCGGCACGTCGGCGGGGTCGGCGATCGGCGCCATCCTCGCCTGCGGGCACCAGCCCTGGGTCCCCACCCAGGCCGACGAGATCCCGCTCGCGGACATCGCACCCACCGCGGAGACTCCCGGCGGCCGCTGGTGGGACATGCGATCCCAGCTCGGCCTCATCCGGTCGGGGCTGCTGCCCCCCTACGACGTCGCCATCCCCGCCGTGTTCGGCGGGCTGATCCCCTCCGGCCGCTTCCTCACCGACCACATCGAACGCCTCATCTGGAGCCATGTGGAGAGTGCGCGCGGCGATCTCCACCGGGGCCTGAAGGTGGTCGCGGTCGATCGGACGAGCGGCCGGCGCACCGTCTTCGGCGCCCGGCCGGCCGAGCGCCTGCCCTACGCCGTCGCCGCCTCCTGCGCGATCCCCGGCTACTTCGCGCCGGTGCAGATCGGGAGCCACAGCTTCATCGACGGCGGCGTCCACAACGTCTTCAACCTCGACCTCGCGCTCGACGGCAGGCCGGCGCCCGTGCTCGTGTTGAGCGCGTTGACCGGCCCGATCCCCCTCAACTTCGGGCCGAGCTGGCTCGGGATGCGCGTGTTCCGCGGCACCGTCGGCGTGCAGCTCGGCCGGGCGGTCAGCTCCGCGCGGCGCGCCGGCTTCCCGGTGACGGTGCTCGAGCCCAGCTCCGAGGAAACGCTGGCGATGGGCCGCGATCTCATGAACGGCGCCGACGCCGAGCTCGCCTACCGGATCGGACTCTCGCGCACTCGCCAGAAGCTGCGCTCGGCGGACTGGCAGCGCCGGCTGGGCCGGTTCGTCCCCGCGCACGCGGCTGCCAGCTAGTTCCTTAAGAGAGGCCCCTCCGCCGCCTATCGGCGGCACCTCCCCACCAAGTGGGGAGGAGTCTTGTAGCTCCGCTCCTGGTTAGCTTCCGGCGCCGATGCGCGCCCAGTGGGCCGTGTCCAGGTAGAGGCGGGCGCGGGCTACCTTGCCCTCCCGCTCCTTGAGCACCAGGCAGCCCATGCTCTCGCCCACCTGGCCACTGCTCTCCCACTCGACCACTGCGAAGCCGTCACCGGAGTAGGTCTCGCGCGCGGTGAGGGTCAGGTCGGGGACGCGGCGCTCGAGCTCGTTGAAGAACTCGTTCAGGCCGTCCCGGCCGCGGAAGACCATGGCCGGCGGGAAGAAGAGCTGGACGTCTTCGGTGGTCAGCTCGTCGAGCTTGCTGCGATCGCGGTCGTTGATGGCGTGCACGGTGCCCATCGCCAGGTCTTCGGGACTCACCCAGCCATCATATGGAGCGATGACGAGTGCACGGGCGTAGCCGCCTCGCGGCCGCCTGGGGAGGGTTCGTCGCGCGCCACCGCTGGTGGTTCGTCGGCGCCTGGCTGATCGCGATCGCCGCCTTCGGGTATTTCTCACTGCGCACGGCGTCGCTGCTGTCACCGTCGGGCTTCGAGACCGACACCGCCGCCAGCCGCACCGCCCAGGTCGTCGAGAAGCAGTTCCCGCTCCGGCAGGGGCCGGCCGTCATCGTCATCCTGCGCAACCCGACTCCGGCACAGCTCGCCGGTTGGCGCGCCCGAGTCGTCCAGCTGGCGAAGCCGTTCGACACCAATGTCATCGTCGTCACCCAGGGGTCCGACTCGATGATCCTGGTGCAGTCGGCGCTGACGCCCGACCACTTCACTGACCTGGCCGCCTCGATCAAGAAGATCCAAGAGCCGGGGCCGGGCAAGGCGTACGTGGGCGGCCTGGCCGCGGTCTACGACACCTTCCTCCAGGACTCGCAGCAGGACCTCCAGCAGAGCGAGCGGGCCTCGCTGCCCCTCGCCGCCATCCTTCTGCTCCTCGTCTTCGGCGGGCTGGTGGCGGCCGGGCTGCCCATCATCACCGGGGCCGCGACGGTGACCGTCACCGTCGCGCTGCTCGGCTTCGTCACCGCGACCCACACCGTCTCCGTGTTCGCGCTGGACGTGACCTCCGTCGTCGGCCTCGGCCTGGGCATCGACTACTCGCTGCTGGTGGTCAGCCGGTTCCGCGAGGAGCGCGCGGCCGGACGGGCGATGGAAGAGGCGGTGGCCGAGACCGTCGGCACCGCCGGGCTGGCAACCGTCATCTCGGGCGGGACCGTGATGATCGGCTTCGGTTCGCTCCTGCTCGCCCGGCTCAACGTGCTCTGGTCGATGGGCCTCGGCGGAGCGCTGGTGGTCGGTGTCTCGGTGCTCGCGTCGCTGACCCTCATCCCGGCGCTGCTCGCCATCTTCGGGGGCCGCATCGACTCCCTGGCCCTGCCGATCGTCCGCCCCCGCGTGGGCGGCGGGCGCTTCTGGCATCTGCTGGCCGGCACCGTCATGAGGCGGCCGCTCATCTTCATCGCGGCCGCGCTGGTCGTCATCGGCGTGCTCGCCTTTCCCGCGCGCGCCCTGCGGCCCGGCGTCGTGGGCCCGGAATCACTGCCCCCCGACGACCCGGCGGCCGTCGCCCAGCGGCTGAGCCAGTCGGAGTTCGGGCTGCCGGCCCACTACCCGATCGAGGTCCTGGCGCAGGGCATCAACAATCAGGCCCAGGCGGTGGCGTTCCAGGCGCAGGTCGAGCGCGCAGCCGGGACCCAGCACATCGTCGGAGCGGCCAACATCCCACCTGAGCCGTCGATCGTGGCCCAGTATCTCCGGCCGCCCTATGCGCTCTACGACATCACGCCCCCGGCGCCGCCCAACTCAGACGCGTCGCACGCCTTCCTGGACCGCCTCAACGGCTGGCACTGGCAGGGAGGGGTAACAGTCCGCATCACCGGCGAGGCGGCGGGCTACAAGGACTTCCTGGACGTGCTCTTCGGCGACTTCCCGAAGATCGCCGGCGCGGTGATCGGCCTGACGCTCCTGCTGCTCGGGCTCGCCTTCCGATCGGTGGCGCTGCCGTTGAAGGCGGTCCTCATGAACCTGCTCTCGGTCGGCGCGGCGATGGGGGTGCTGACCTGGGTCTTCCAGGAGGGCCACCTGGCCGATCGCCTCAACTTCCAGGCGGTCGGCTTCGTCGACGCGACGATCCCGATCATCATCTTCGCCGCGCTCTTCGGCCTCTCGATGGACTACGAGGTCTTCCTGCTCAGCCGGATCCGGGAGGAGTACGCGGCGGAGGGCCGCTCGAACGAGGCCGCGGTGGCGGTGGGGATGGCGCGGACGGGCCGCATCATCACTAGCGCCGCTTTGATCATGGTCGTCGTCATCGGGACGCTTGCGTTCTCGCACCTCGCGCTGGACAAGGAGCTCGGCCTCACCTTCGCTGCCGCCGTGCTGCTCGACGCGACGGTCATCCGGCTGCTGCTCGTGCCGGCGATGATGCGCGTCCTTGGGACCATCAACTGGTGGCCCGGCGTCCGCGGGCGCTCAGCCGGCGCCGAACGTGACCTGGATGCCGTGCTCGCCCCCGGCGCCTAGCAGCCGCGCCGGGACGACCTCGGTGACCCCCTCAGTGAGCAGCGGGTAGGGCTCCAGCAGGCAGCGGTCCGGCGCCTCCAGCCGCAGCTTGAGGCGCAGACCCTCGATCTCCGGATACTCGATCTCCCACGGCTGGTCGAAGCCCTGCCCGCAGACATGGAGCGAGATGCGGTCCCAAAGCTGCAGGTACTTGTAGGCGCGCTCCAGCTCCCGCTCGTCCGGGTCCAGCTGACCGCGCAGGCGGACCTGGCGGGCACGCTCGTGGTCGAGCATCGCGGCCACGGCCGTGGCGTCCTCCGGGGTCATG
>Ga0207664_10001394_pt1 | contig 15882 bp, 18 predicted proteins | sample LARL83metaG_FD_184349 | JGI IMG/M metagenome (GOLD analysis project Ga0207664, IMG submission 184349) | Corn, switchgrass and miscanthus rhizosphere microbial communities from Kellogg Biological Station, Michigan, USA - LAR L8-3 metaG... | ecosystem: Host-associated > Plants > Roots >... | reverse complement strand
GAGACGGCCGACCCGAAGCGCAACCTGCCCAAGGCGATCAACTCGATCCCGGTGCGCATCATCATCTTCTACGTGCTGGCCCTGGTCGCGATCATGGTGGTCACGCCGTGGCGCCTGGTGGAGCCGGGCAAGAGCCCGTTCGTGGAGCTGTTCGTGCTGGCCGGCATTCCGGCCGCGGCCAGCCTGATCAACTTCGTGGTGCTGACCTCGGCCACCTCGTCGGCCAACAGCGGCATCTTCTCGACCAGCCGCATGCTGTACGGCCTGGCCGAGGAGGAGCATGCGCCGAGGACGTTCGCGCGGCTGTCGCGGGCAGCGGTGCCGTCGCTGGGCCTGCTGTTCTCCTGCTTCTGCCTGCTGCTGGGCGCGGCGCTGATCTACCTGATCCCCGACCTGATCACCGCGTTCACGCTGATCACCACGCTGTCCGCGGTGCTCTTCATGTTCGTGTGGTCGCTGATCCTGTTCGCGTACATCGCCTACCGGCGCAAGCGCCCGCAGCTGCACGAGGCGTCCATCTACAAGATGCCCGGCGGCGTGTTCATGTGCTACGTGTGCCTGGCGTTCTTCGTGTTCGTGCTGGTGCTGCTGAGCCTGCAGCCGGATACCCGCGAGGCGCTGATCGCCAGCCCGGTGTGGTTCGTGCTGCTGGCCATCGGCTACCTGTGGAAGGGACGCAGGGCACGGCGCATCGTGGTACGTCCCGCCGAATGATCCGTCGGGCCGGGAGGCGCAGCGGGCAGTCGCTGCCGCGCTGCGCCTTTTCATGTCGCGCGCTGGACGGTTCATTCCGATCTCAATGGGCAGGTGGCCGACCCGATCAGTCGCGATCCGGTGCGCCGAGCGGGAAATACGAGCGATACGGCCGTGCCTCGTCGACCGCCCGCGCGAACGACGGGCGCGCCAGCAGGCGCTGCCGGTAGGCCACGAGGTTGGCGCGCGATGCCGGGATCGGGTGCGCCCAGTCCGCGTAGAACAGCGCCGGTGCGGCGGAGCAGTCGGCCAGGCTGAACGCATCGCCTGCCGCCCAATGGCGTCCGTCAAGCCGCTGGTCGAGCCAGGCGTAGGCGGTGTCCAGCATCGCGCGGACCTCGGTGACGCCATAGCGGTCGCGCTCGGCCTCGGGGCGCAGCCGATCGAACACGATCTTCTGCAGCGGCGTGTGCACGTAGATGTCGAAGAAGCGATCCATCATGCGCACGTCGAGCGCGGCGTCCGCGGCCGGCGGAAGCAGCCGCACCGGGCCTGGATGATGCAGGCCGAGGTATTCGATGATGATGCTGGACTCGACTACCGTGCGCTCGCCGTCGCGCAGCAGCGGCATGCGCTTCAGTGGCCACAGTGCGGAGAATTCTTCGACGGTCTTCGTCTGATCCGGTTCGACCAGGCGCTGCTCGAACGGCGTGCCGTTCTCGTACAGCGCGATCAGCACCTTCTGGCAATAGGAGGAAAACGGGTGGGCGTACAGCTGGAGGGCCATCGTGCAATGTCCTGTTGGCGGAATCTGACCAAGCGACGAATGGCCGCCGTGGAAATCGACACCGCCCGCGCTCGCCCCTGATCATCGCTGCTATCGTCAGGCCCAAACAGGTTGCCGGCGAACGGGAGAACTTCGATGAAACGTCTGCTGATGGGATCGATCGCTGTGGTGCTGCTGCTGGTCGTGCTGGCGCTGGGCGCGCTGCTGCTGGTGGACGCCAACCATTTCCGCCCGCAGATCCAGGCGACGCTGAGCGATTCGATGGGACGCGAGGTCACGCTGGGCGAGCTGCACGCATCGGTATGGTCGGGTTCGCTGCATGCCGACGAGATCCGCATCGGCGACGATCCCGCGTTCGGCAAGCAGCCTTTCGTCAGCGCGCAGTCGCTGCAGCTGGGCGTGCGCTTGTGGCCGCTGCTGCTGCACCGGCAGCTGCAGATCACCTCGCTGACGCTGGACCGCCCCAGTGTGAGATTGCAGCAGGATCGGGCCGGCCGCTGGAACTTCGCCAGTCTGGGCAGTGGCACGCCGGCGCCGGCCTCGGCCGCGACGGCGCCGGCCTCGCCGCTGGCGTTCAGCGTCGACAAGCTGCGCGTCAGGGACGGGCGCATCGACGTGCAGAGTTCGGCCGGCGACGTGCGCACCTACCAGAACGTGCAGTTGAGCGCCGACCACGTCGGGCTTGGCGCTGCGTTTCCGTTTTCGATGGGTGCGGCGATGGCCGGCGGCGGCACCTTGCAACTGGACGGCACGCTCGGGCCGCGGGCCGCGGGCAATGCGATGCTGACGCCGGTCGATGCGCACCTCGTCATGCGCGACCTGGACCTGGTCGGCGCCGGCCTGATGAGCCGCGGCGACGGCGTCGGCGGCGTGCTCGACATCGACACGCAAATCCGCTCGTCCGCAGGCGTGCTGCAATCGAAAGGCCGCATCGATGCGCGCCAGCTCAAGCTGATGGCTGCCGGCGCGCCGGCGCCCCAGCCGATACGCATCGACTACCAGGCAAGTTACCGGCTCGACAACGGCCGCGGCAGCATCGAGAACACTTCGCTGGGCCTCGGTGCGGCCCGCCTGGCCATCAACGGCAGCTTCGACAATCGACCGAAGGTCATGCAGTTGGACCTGCATCTCAGCGGCAAGCAGTTGCCGGTCGACGAGCTGGAGCCGCTGCTGCCGGTGTTCGGCGTGGTGTTGCCGAAGAACTCGCGACTCAGCGGCGGCAGCCTGGGCATGGACCTGCGTGCGCGCGGCCCGCTGGATGCGCTGGTGATCAGCGGCCCGGTGACGCTGGACGACTCGCGGCTGGCCGGTTTCAGCCTCGGCTCGCAACTGGGCGGCGCGCTCACTCTGGCTGGCATCAAGGCGCCCAAGGACACGGTGATCCGGCATGCCGACGCGGCGCTGACCATCGCGCCATCGGGCATCCACGCCGATCCGGCGCACGCCGAGATCGTCGACCTGGGCAACCTCACCGGCCAGGGCGGCATGGCCGCGGACGGCAGGCTGGATTTCCGCATGCTGGTCAAGCTGGACAAGGCGGTCACAGGCGCAGGCCAGAACGGGCAGGGCCTGGCCGGCTTGCTCGGCCAGTCCGGCGCGGGCCGCGTGCTTGGCAGCGTGCTCGGCGGGACCACCGAGCAGGGCATCGGCGTGCACGTGACGGGTACGGCCAGCGCGCCAAGCTTCAAGGTCGATCCGGCGGCGGTCACCGGCCTGCTCAAGGCAGGCCTCGCCGGATCGCGCGAGCCCGCCAGCAAGATGCCGGACACCAGCAAGCCCTCCCGCAAGAAGGACGTGCTCAACAGTTTGCTGCAGGATGCGCTGGGCTCGAAGAGCGGGCACTGAGCGGTGGATATTCGCGCCCGCTGCCCTTATGTCGGAAGGAGATTCGTCCCTTCAGGACAATGGTGCGATTGACGGAGGTTTCCATGGCAACCGGTTGGGCAGGCGACGGCGCCGTGCAGGACCAGATCGACGCCACGGTCGACGATGCCGTGCAGCGGGCCCGGCAGCAATTGCGCAAAGGCCCCGGCCTGGAGCGCTGCGAGGAATGCGATGCGGTCATCCCGCCGGCACGGCGCAAGGCCGTGCCCGGCGTGCGCCTGTGCGTGGCCTGCCAGGAGCTGCACGACGAGGAAGCGCGCGGTGCCGCGCTCTACAACCGCCGCGGCAGCAAGGACAGCCAGCTGCGCTGACTGGTGGCGGTGAAATCAGGGACGCTGCTTCGGCTATGAATCCGCGGCCAGCCGGGTGGCGATGCGCACCTCGCCGGTCAGTACCTTGTGGATCGGACAGACGTTGGCGATCTGCAACAGCCGATCGCGCTGCTCGGCGGTCAGGCTTCCCTGCAGGGTGATCGATCGCGTGATGTCGTTGCCGGCCGCCGGCGTGCCATCGGGATTGAAGCGCAGTTCCACGCCCACGCCGGTCAGGGGCCACTGCTTGCGCGCGGCGTACATCTGCAACGTGATCGCGGTGCATGCGCCCAGCGCCGAAAGCAGCAGCCGGTGCGGTGACGGGCCGGTATCGCCGCCCCCCGCGTCGAGCGGTTCGTCGGCCAGCCATGTGTGCCCGAGGTCGTCGGTCAAGGTGACGGCGAAAGGTACGGCCGCGGTGGTGGCGAAAACCGTGGGGATGGTCATGGACGAACTCCGTGGCAAGGTCGGCCGATCATCGCCTCATTTGCACGTACGTGCCAAAGGCATGCGCGGTTGTCGATCTTCGCCGGATACGGAATGAGGGAATCGATGCCCGCACCTGCCTTCGGTTTCGTGGCGCGCGCAGCGCTATCGTGGGAACATGCCGCAGCTGCCAAGTGATCCGCCGTGGAGACGCAGGCCATTCCGATCCCATCGAACCCACCTGAACTCGCGCCCGGCATCAGCTATTTCTTCGCGGTGCTGCCGGACGACTGCGCGCGGGCCGAAATTGCGGCGGTAGGCGAACGCTTTCGCAAATCGCATCGGGTGAGCGGCTTGCCGGTCGCTGCCGACAGCCTGCATTTGTCGCTGTGTCCGATGGGCAATCCGGAACGGTTGCGGCAGCCGCTGGAAAGCGCGCTGCTGGCGGCGGCAGCGGAGGTCGTCGCCGACAGCTTCGACGCCACCCTCGATTCGGCGATGCGCTTCTGCGCCAGGGACGGACAGTTTCCCTTCGTGCTGTGTACCGACGCCGCCACCACCGCGGGCGCCATGAAGGTCCGCAAGGCCATCGCCGCGGAGCAGCTTCGCGCGGGCCTGCAGGTGAGTGGCGTGTCCAGCTTCATGCCGCACGTCACGCTGCTGCAGGGCCATGCGGTGGATGCGGTGGAGGAATCGATCGCGCCCGTCCGCTGGCATGTGCACGAGTTCGTGCTGATCCGCAGCTTCTTCGGGCAGTCCCGCTACGAAGTGGTCGGACGGTGGCCCCTGAAGGCGCAGGCCAAGCCCGAGCTGCACGATCTTCTGGAGGAGATGGCCAACATGCCCGATCTCCCCGATCCGTCCATCGAGGCTTGACGCTCGCGCTACCCCGGCGCGGCGCCCGGGCACTTAGCCGGCCGCCGATTCCAGGAACGTCACCAGGTTTCCGTCCGGATCGCTGACCGGGGCGAAACGCACGAAATGCGTCGCCGCCTGCGGCGTCGCGTCGATATGGCGTCCCTGCAACTTGGCCAGCACATCGTCGAGATCGTCGACCATGATGCCTACCGAAGCGCGGCCTTCATGGTGACGCCGGTCGGGCAGGTCGTGCCTGGGCAAAACCTGGATCCGCATGCATTTCGCGATCTGCCATTCGACGCACGACGGGCTCGGGCTGTGGTCGGGAGCGCGTCCGAACAGGCGGGCATACCAGGCACGGGACGCCGCGAAATCGGTCACGGCAACGGTGGCGAGTACCTGGGCAGTCATGGTGAGTCTCCGCGGCGATGCGGCATATTTAACCGGTGACGGATGTCGGGCATGTGAAAGGCAGCACGCGAACAGGTGCGCCGTCCGCAAACATTGGCGTGCGGTGAACACGCAGCTACAGTGCTGCGCCTCCCCCGATTTCGCCAGAGCTCCCATGTCGCTGACTCACCGCTTCCTCAAGGCCATTCGCGCCGCGCATCTGTATCTGGGCGTGTTCAGTGCGCCGATGCTGCTGTTTTTTGCGGTGACCGGTGGCCTGCAGAGCTTCAGCCTGCACGAAAGCACGCGCGGAAGCAGCTACATGCCGCCCGCATGGCTGGCGAGCGCAGCGCAGTTCCACAAGAAGCAGACCACGGTGATGCCGGCGCGACGCCGGCCGCCTGAAGCGGCCGCTGCCAAGGCCGCCGAAACCGCGCGGCCCGACGCGAGCCGGCCCTCATCGTCGGACGCCGGGCGCGCCAGGCCACAGCCCGAGAGGAATCTCGTGCCCATGAAGACCTTCTTCGCGCTGGTGGCGCTGAGCCTCTTGCTGTCGGTGCTGAGCGGCCTCTACATGGCCTGGCGCTACAGCCGCAAGCCTGGGCTGTTCGGCACGGTGCTGCTTGCGGGCGTCGCCGTGCCGCTGCTGCTCATGCTGTTCTGAAAACGCGACGCCGACTAAAGACGGCAGCCTCGATGGCTGCCGTCTTCAATCTTCGACAGCTCGAAGGCGATCAGGCGATGGTCAGCGTGACGTCGATGTTGTTGCGCGTGGCGTTGGAATACGGGCACACGATGTGCGCCTTCTGCACCAGCGTCTCGGCGTCGGCGCGCGCCAGGCCGGGGATCGAGATGGTCAGTTCGACCTCGATGCCGAAGCCGGTGGGGATCTGGCCGATGCCGACTTGGCCGGTGACCCGGGTATCGGCCGGCAGCTGCAGTTTCTGCTGCGAGGCCACGAACTTCATCGCGCTCAGGAAGCAGGCCGAATAGCCGGCCGCGAACAGTTGCTCCGGGTTGGTGCCGTCGCCGCCTGCGCCGCCGAGCTCCTTCGGCGTGGTCAGCTTGATGTCGAGCACGTTGTCGGACGAGGTGGCACGGCCGTCACGACCGCCGGTGGCGGTGGCCTTGGCGCGGTAAAGGACTTTTTCGATGGGCATGGGTATCTCCTGCGGGGGCGTGGTGCAAGTTGATGGCCGGTCATTCGGATTGCAAGCCACCCTTGCCACATTCGGTATCACGAGCATGCTGCGGCGTCAGTTCACCGGCGCCATGAGCACGAGGTCTTCCACCGGGTAGCCGCGCTGGCGGGCGCGGCGCTTGATGCTTTCGAACAGGCTTCGCTCCATGTCGGGACGGCGCGCGAGTATCCACAGGTATTTGCGGCTGGGGCTGCCGACGACCGCCCATTGATAATCCGGGCTCACGTCGATCACCCAGTAATCGGCCCAGGCCCGCGGCAGCCAGCCCAGCCAGGCGGGCGCGAAGCGCACCTTGAAGGCCGCGGGTTGACCGTCGACGATCTTCGCCACGCCATCGACGGTCTGCATCCCGCTGCTGGTCCGGCAGGCATTGTGGACATGGATGGTTCCGTCCGGCATGGGCGTATAGCGCGCGGTGACGGCGCCCAGGCATTTGCGCTGGAAGAACATCGGCAGGTGCGCGATCTCGTGCCACTGGCCCGCGTAGCGATCGAGATCCAGCGCCGGCACGGGCCGGTTGGGAAGCGTGGGAGCGTCGACGGGGACGGAGACAGCCATCGCGAAAGTCAGGAGCATGGCGTGGAACATGCGTGGTTCCTTGGCGGCGGATGGCCGGGACAGCGACGGAGCAGTACGGCTTGGTGTCCGTCGAACGACGATGCAGGCATGACCGTGGCCGATGGGGCATGCCCTGTCAACATCCCCGCCACTAGTCGCCGAGCCGCTTCAATCGCGGTAGAGCTTCTGGCAACGCTCGCAGTAGAAGCTGCGGCGGTGGGTCTTGCCCAGATAGGCGCGAGTAAGCGGGATGTCATGGCGCGGGCAGCGGCTGCGGTTGTGCACCAGCCAGTGCTTGCGCAGCACGAAGGCGCGTTTCCATTCGAGAAATTCGAACGCATATAGGCGCGCCTGCCTGACCAGTTCACCCAGCTTGCGCGGGGGAAGCGCGCCAAGGGTGGACAACGGGTGCACGCCGACGCGGTAGAGCACCTCGTTCTTCATGATGTTGCCGACGCCGGCGAAGATGTCCTGGTCGAGCAGCGCATCGCAGACCAGCGTGTCCGGCATCTGGCGCAGCCGCTTGCGGGCCAGCGCGGGGTCCCATTGGTCCGACATCACGTCGCTGCGCCAGTCGTAGAGTTGGTCGAGTTCGCCTTCCAGCAGACGCACCGAGCAGCTGTAGAAATTGAGTTCGCCGTTGTCGAAGCCGAGGCTGAGCCGGGCCTCGGTGTCCTTGCGCTCGTCGATGCGATAGCTGCCGTACATCAGCAGGTGGATGCGTATGGCGAAACCGGGCAGGGCGATCAAGGTCTGCTTGCCGAAGCTGCGGATCGCGTTCACCCGCTGGCCGGGCAGCCGCTGCATGTCGATCTTGGCGTTGCCTTCGGCGCGCAGCACGATGTGGCCCGCAAAGTGCGCAGCTTCCTCGCGCAGGATGACGATGGAGGGACCTTCAGGCATGGGCATCTCGCGACAGCGGACGAGTGGCAGCTTGCGGACGCAGCCGCCCACGCGAGGTGAAGCCGTCAGCGCAGGCGTGCGTCCATGACGCGTTCCCGCACGTTCAGCGCATTGCCCACGGCGTGCCCGGCTGCGGTGTTGTCGAAGATGCACCAGCGCTGCGCCGTACGGCGGCTGGGGCGTTGCAGCCAGTGCGATATCCGTTGCAGCGCGGGGCCGGTATAGGCGTCGTAGTAGATCCGCGGGGAGCCGTGCAGCCGCAGATACTGCAGCGAGTGGTCGCCGGCTGGCACGGCGGCGCGCGGGAAGCGGGCGGGGTCAGCCGCTACTCGCGCAATGCCGCGTTCGCGCAGGGCACGGCTGATGTGCGGGTCGAACCAGGAAGCGTGGCGCGGCTCGCACGCCACCGGGCCGTCGTGCAGTCTCCGCAGCAGATCCAGGAAAGGCAGCGTGGTCGATGGCTCCCACGCCAGGCTCGGTGGCAGCTGCAGCAGCAGGCAGCCCAGCCTGTCTTCCAGCGAGGCGACCTCGTCGAGAAAAGCCTGCAGCAGAATCGCGCAATCCTTCAGCCTGGCCAGATGGCTTATCGTGCGCGGCATCTTGACCGCAAAGCGGAACGACTCAGGCACCGACGCGGCCCAGCGCCGATACGTGGCCGGCCGGTGCGGACGGTAGAAGGACGAGTTGATCTCGACGCCGTTGAACACGGTGGCGTAGCGTTCCAGCTGGCTGCCGCCCGCATCGAAAGCCGCGGCGTGCGCGGCGGGAATCGACCAGCCGGCGCAACCCACATGGCACCGTGGCATGGCACTGCCATGCGGCTTGCCGACGGCGGGCGGTTTTCCTTCACAGGCCGTGGAAGCACGCGACATGGTTCGGCTCCGCGATTCGGTCGGGCAAGCGTGTCCATGTCGATGTGGGGCCGTCGTGAACTGCGTGCGGCGGCGGGTGGCAGCGATGACGGGCAGGGCATACCATCGGCGCTCCCCACCACCCGCCCAAGGAGATCGCGTGACGCCGATCATTTCCGTCAACCGTCTCAGCAAGGTCTACGCCTCCGGTTTTCAGGCACTCAAACAGGTCGACCTGGAGATTCGCCAGGGCGAGATCTTCGCGCTGCTGGGGCCGAACGGCGCCGGCAAGACCACGCTGATCAGCATCATCTGCGGCATCGTCAATCCCAGCGAGGGCTCGGTGCTGGCCGATGGCCACGATGTGGTGCGCGACTATCGCGCGGCGCGGGCAAAGATCGGCCTGGTACCGCAGGAGCTCACCACCGACGCGTTCGAGACGGTGTGGAACACGGTCAGCTTCAGCCGCGGGCTGTTCGGCCGCAGCGCGAACCCGGCGCACATCGAGAAGGTGCTGAAGGATCTGTCGCTGTGGAGCAAGAAGGACAGCAAGCTGATGACGCTCTCCGGCGGCATGAAGCGGCGCGTGATGATCGCCAAGGCGCTGTCGCACGAGCCGCGGATATTGTTTCTGGACGAGCCGACCGCCGGCGTCGACGTGGAGCTTCGCCGCGACATGTGGGCGATGGTGCGTTCGCTGCGCGCCACCGGCGTCACCATCATCCTGACCACCCACTACATCGACGAGGCCGAGGAGATGGCCGATCGCATCGGCGTGATCAACAAGGGCGAGCTGATCCTGGTCGAGGACAAGGCCGAACTGATGAACAAGCTCGGCCGCAAGCAGCTGACCCTGCAGCTGCAGAACCGGCTGCAGGACATTCCCCCGGCGCTGTCCGATTACCCGCTGGAGCTGTCGGCCGACGGCCAGCAGCTCGTCTACACCTTCGACGCGCAGGGCGAGCACACCGGCATCGACGCGCTGTTGCGGCGGCTGGGCGAGGCGGGGGTCGACTTCAAGGATCTCAAGACCAGTCAGAGTTCGCTGGAGGACATTTTCGTGAACCTGGTGAGGGAACGCGCATGAACATCCACGCCATCCGCGCGATCTACCTGTTCGAAATGGCGCGCACCTGGCGCACGCTGCTGCAGAGCATCGTCTCGCCGGTGATCTCCACCTCGCTTTACTTCGTCGTGTTCGGCGCCGCGATCGGCTCGCACATGAACGGCATCGACGGCGTCAGCTACGGCGCCTTCATCGTGCCGGGGCTGATCATGCTGTCGCTGCTTACGCAGAGCATCTCGAACGCCTCGTTCGGCATCTATTTTCCGAAGTTCGTGGGCACCATCTATGAGATCCTGTCGGCGCCGGTGTCGCCGTTCGAGATCGTTGCCGGCTACGTCGGCGCGGCGGCAAGCAAGTCGATCATCCTGGGCCTGATCATCCTGGTCACCGCGCGGCTGTTCGTGCCGTTCCACATCGAACATCCGCTGTGGATGATGGCGTTCCTGCTGCTCACCGCGCTGACCTTCAGCCTGTTCGGTTTCATCATCGGCATCTGGGCGGACAATTTCGAGAAGCTGCAGCTGGTGCCTTTGCTGATCGTGACGCCGCTGACCTTTCTCGGCGGCAGCTTCTACTCGATCCACATGCTGCCGCCGTTCTGGCAGAAGGTGACGCTGTTCAACCCGGTGGTCTACCTGATCAGCGGGTTCCGCTGGAGCTTTTACGGCGTCTCCGACGTTCGCCTGGGCGTGAGCGTGGGGATGACCCTGGTCTTCCTCGCCGCCTGCCTCGCCCTGGTGTGGTGGATATTCCGCAGCGGCTATCGGCTGAAGGCGTGATGGTGCATCGAGGCACGACGACGTGCCGGGCGGCGAACAAATGCGCCTTGCGCGAGTCCAATGACCACGATGAAGCCGAAAACGGGAAGAGCGCATGCGTAAAGAATCATCTGCGGCAAGCTGGATCGGCGCGGCGGTGGTGGTAGTGGCCATCGTCGCCGCCGGCGTTTACCTGGCGCGCAAGGCGACGCAACCTGGAGCACCACCGGCGACCGCGCCGGCCGCCGCTTCATCGGTGCATTCGGCTGCGTCGCCCGCACCGGTCCAGCATCCGATCAGCCAGGCCACGGCCAGCCCGGCCGCAGCGTCGACGGCGGCGTTGCCGCCTCTGGCCGACAGCGATGCAAGCGTGGCCGCCGAGCTGGCATCGCTGGCCGAAGGCACGGACCTGCCGTCGCTGCTGGTTCGCCAGCAGATCATCGCGCGCATCGTCGCCTATATCGATGCGCTGCCGCGGCGCAGTCAGGCCAACCTGATGTCGCCGCTGCGAGCGCCCAAGGGCGCTTTCGTGGTGGACGAAGCAGACGGCATCACGGTGATCGGCGCGCAGAACAGCGCTCGCTACGCGCCGTACATGCGCGTCGTCGAAGCGGCCGATCCGCAGGCGCTGGTCGCCTGGTACGTACATGCCTATCCGCTGTTCCAGCAGGCCTACCAGGAGCTGGGTTATCCGAAAGGCTATTTCAACGACCGCCTGATCGCGGTGATCGACAACCTGCTGGCGGCACCGGAGCCGACCCAGCCATCGGCGCTGGTGTTGTCCAAGGGCTACTACGTTTACAGCGACCCCGCGTTTGAATCGCTGTCGGCCGGGCAGAAACTGCTGTTGCGCGCCGGCCCCGCCAACGAGGCGCGGATCAAGGCGAAGCTGCGCGCGATCCGCTCTGCGTTGACCGGCCAGGTTCTGCCGCCTGCGCCAGCCGCGGCGGGCAGTGCCGGCTGATCGCGCTTGGTCGCGTCCGCGGGGCGGGCGCGCGCTTCCATCCAGCAGGAAAGGGTGGCGCCCTTGTGCTTCCGCGGCCGATGGGCATGCTGCATGGACGGCTGATCGGTTTCTGAACATGCGCCGCGCTACAGTGGCGCATCGTCACGGTGTTGCGGAGGCGGCGTATGCATTGGCTGCGGCTGGCTTGGCTGGGGCTTGTTCTGGCGCTGCCGATGTCGCTGGTGTTCGCCACCGGCGTTGCCCCCGGACGCGCGCCAGGCGCCGGCATGGTGGCGCAGATTGCGCTGGACGGCCCGATCGGTCCGGCTGCCGCCGAGTATTTCGATGACGCCTCGCAACGCGCCGTGGCCGATGGCGCGGTGGCGATCGTGCTGCGGCTGGACACGCCCGGCGGTCTGGCCGAATCGATGCGGCAGATCATCGCCAGCATGCTGGCGTGCAAGCTGCCGGTGCTGGTGTACGTGGCACCCGCCGGCGCGCGCGCGGCTTCGGCCGGCACCTACATCCTCTACGCCGGGCAGATTGCGGCGATGGCGCCGGCCACGCATCTCGGCGCGGCGACACCCGTGCAGCTCGGCGGCGCGACGCCGATGCCGGACGCCGCGGACAAGCCGGCGGCTGGCGCCTCGGCGGAACATCCATCGGCGAGCGGCGCCGACGCCGAGTCGCACAAGGTACTGAACGATTCCATCGCGTACCTGCGCTCGCTGGCGCAACTGCGCGGACGCAACGCCGCCTGGGCCGAGCAGGCGGTGCGCGGTGCGGCCACGTTGACCGCCAGCGAGGCGGCGCAGCAGCAGGCTTCGTGGCCACGGACGTTGCCGATCTGCTGGCCAAGGCCGACGGCCGACGCGTGCAGGCAGGCGACCGCGGCATCACGCTGCGACTCAAGGGTGCCTCGGTGCGCGACTACGCGCCAGGCGCACGCACACGTTTCCTGGCCATCATCACCAGCCCCACCATCGCGTACCTGTTGTTGCTCGGCGGCATCTTCGGACTGTTGCTGGAAGCGTTGCATCCCGGCGCGATGCTGCCGGGCATCGTCGGCGGCATCTGTCTTTTGATCGGCCTGTATGCCCTGCAATTGCTGCCGGTGAACTACGCCGGGCTGGCCTTGATGGCGCTGGGCGTGGCTCTGCTGGTGGCCGAGGCGGTGAATCCCAGTGTGGGTGCGCTCGGCGCCGGCGGGCTGGTGTCGTTCGTGATCGGTTCGGTGATGTTGATGAAGACCGGCGTGCCGGGTTACGGCGTCGACCTTGGCGTCATCGGCGGACTGGCCACCGGCGCGGCTGCCTTGCTGGCGCTGATCGTGTGGCTGGTGTTCCGTTCGCGGCGCGCCCATCGGGTCAACGGCGACGATGCGATGCTTGCGGAGTTCGGCGAACTGCTGGAATCGGTGAGCGCCGGCGGCGAGGCTTGGGCGATGCTGCGTGGCGAACGCTGGCGCGTGCGTTGCGATAACGCCTTGCCGGCAGGCGCGCGCGTGCGCGTGGAACGGCGGGAGGGCCTGTTGCTGTGGGTCGTACCTGCCTGATTGGAGAACGGAACCTGGTTTGTGGTAGCGACTTCAGTCGCGATCGAGGATCGCCCGTGGAGCAGGGGCATCGCGACTGAAGTCATCCCACAACGCCTTTGGCAGTCTCACGGTCTACAGGAGTCAGCGTCATGTTCGGATTTGTCGGGATACTGGTCATCCTTGGTGTGCTGTTGTTGTTCTCCGCGGTCAAGATCCTCCCCGAATACCAGCGCGGCGTGGTGTTGACGCTGGGCCGCTACACCGGCACCAAGGGGCCGGGCCTGGTGCTACTGGTACCCGCGATTCAACGGATGATCCGGGTCGATCTGCGGGTGACCGTGATGGACGTGCCGCCGCAGGACGTGATCTCGCGCGACAACGTCTCGGTGAGGGTCAACGCGGTGGAGTAATTACGCGTGGTGGAGCCCGACAAATCCGTGCTGCAGGTGGAGAACTTCCTGCAGGCCACCAGCCAGCTGGCGCAGACCCGGTTGCGCTCGGTGCTGGGCCAGCACGAGCTGGACGAGATCCTGTCGCAGCGCGATTCGATCAATCACACCCTGCAGACAATCCTCGACGAGGCCACCGACCCCTGGGGCATCAAGGTCGCCAACGTCGAGATCAAGGACGTCGACCTCAACGAGACCATGGTGCGCGCGATCGCCCGTCAGGCCGAAGCCGAGCGCGAACGCCGCGCCAAGGTGATCCATGCCGAGGGCGAGATGCAGGCCGCCGAGAAGCTGCGCGATGCCGCCGCGATGCTGTCGCAGCAGCCGCAGGCGCTGCAACTGCGTTATCTGCAGACACTCGCCGACATGTCCAACAACGGCAAGTCGTCGACCATCGTGTTCCCGCTGCCGCTGGACCTGATCCGGCCGTTGATGGAGGCGTTTCCGTCGAAGCGGGATTCGGGTACAACGGACTGATTTATCCGCAGGGGCAACACCATGGATGCAGCACGTACACCCGGAAGCCTGGTCTGTGTGGGCCTCGGCATGACGCTGGGTTCCCACCTTGGCCCCTTGGCACGCAGCCACATCGAGCAGGCGGACGTGGTGTTCGCTGCCCTTTCCGACGGCGTGGTGGAGTTGTGGTTGAACCGGATGCACGCGGACGTGCGCAGCCTGCAGCCGTACTACCGCGAAGGCAGCTCGCGCATGGACACGTACTGGCAGATGGTCGAGGCCATGCTCACCGAGGTGCGCGCAGGCAAGCGGGTCTGTGGCGTGTTCTACGGTCATCCCGGGGTGTTCGCCTGGGTGCCGCACAAGGCCATCGAGATCGCCCGCGACGAGGGCTACCACGCGCACATGGAGCCCGGCGTTTCCGCCGAGGACTGCCTCTACGCCGATCTCGGCATCGACCCGGGCGCCTATGGCTGCCAGCATTTCGAGGCCAGCCAGTTGCTGTTCTACCAGCGCCGGATCGACCCGACCGCCTATCTGATCCTGTGGCAGGTGGGGGTGGTCGGCGATCAGTCGATGACCCGCTTCTCCACCAACGCGGCCTATCGGCAGGTGCTGGTCGACGTGCTGGCGCGCGATTACCCGCTTCGGCACGAGGTGATCATCTACCGCGCCGCCACCTTGCCGATCGAGCGGCCGCGCATCGAGCGGGTCGCACTGGGCGCCTTGCCTCAGGCGAAAATCGGCATGGCCGAGACGGTGGTGCTGCCGCCGGCGCGGCCGCTGCAGGCCGATCCCGCCATTCTGGCGCGGCTCGATGCGCTGGACCGAGCGGTCGATCTGGCATCCTGAAGACGCCCGGCATGCGCTGGCCTCCGACTTGCGGGGGCGCTATGCTGCCGAATGCGTTCGGGGAGCGGGGGCCTCAGGCGGCAAGACGTTTTCACGGGTGGGCTTGATGGTTCGGTGTTCGTGACGGCGCTGCCGCCATCGAATGTACCCTCCGCGGCCCGGACATGTGCGCGAATGCATCACGATACGAGTCAGGGGGAATCTTGTCAGACATTATCGATTTCATGGAAAGGATGGGCGGGGACGCGCAGCTGTCGCAGGCGTCGAACGATGAGTTGGCTGTGGCCTTGTCCACCACCGACGTGACGCCTGAGTTGCAATGTGCAGTGCTTGCTCGGGATGCCCAGAAGTTGGGCGCTTTGGTGGGAATGAAGCCGGCATGCGTGTTAATAGCTCCGCCGGGGCCGCCAGGATCTCCGTTGCGGGAACCGACGCCGGCAACCCAGCCGCCTCCTCCAGAAGAAGAGGACGACGAAGCTCCCTCATCCTCTTTTGGGCTTCGTGGCGCCGCAGAAAACACAGTGCATCGTCGCAACCCTACGCGGGATTAGTTGATGCGCGTATCCGGCACTTGGCGTCGGAACGTGCTGATCGGTGCGGTCGGCGGCGTAGCCTTGCTCGCGAACTTGGCTCCATCGGCAGCGTTCTCGAATGGTTCCGATGGAGTGGAGCTGTTGCAGCAAGCCGAAGCGCAGGCTTGCAGCACCTCGCTTTCAGAACAGTGCGCTAGTCTGCTTCACCGTCTGGATCAGAAATCCAGCCACTTGGCACCGGAACAGCAGCAGCACTTGCATTATCTGCAGGCTTGGCAGGCCGCCCTTCGTGGTGATTTCCAGAAATCCGATGCACTAATAAGCAGCATCCTGAGAGCATCTCGGGATGCGAGCCTGCGTCTCAAGGCTGCGATATTGCAAGTGAACTCGTTGTCAGAACAATCCCGTTTTGAAGAGGCCTT
>Ga0207664_10001392_pt1 | contig 15888 bp, 12 predicted proteins | sample LARL83metaG_FD_184349 | JGI IMG/M metagenome (GOLD analysis project Ga0207664, IMG submission 184349) | Corn, switchgrass and miscanthus rhizosphere microbial communities from Kellogg Biological Station, Michigan, USA - LAR L8-3 metaG... | ecosystem: Host-associated > Plants > Roots >... | reverse complement strand
GAGCTTCATCATGGTGACAGAGAGCCCGCGCGCTTCGAGAATGGAAGCGAGCGACGCCGCAGCAATGCCCTTGCCAAGCGAGGACACCACACCGCCGGTGACGAAAATCAGGGGGGTCATGGAAAGCAGCCGTGCTGGAAATTAGGCATTTTAGCTGCAGAAGCGTCCGGCTGCGAGATGGCAAACGACAATTCGCCGTTTTCGGTTCATCTGTGCGCCTCGCCATGCATGAAAAGGCCGCCGGGCGCCTGCTAGCATGCGCCGGATGAACAGCCCCGTCCCCGCCCGTCTCGCCGCGCTGCGCGCGGCCATGCGCCAGCATGGCGTTGCCGCCGTGCTGGTGCCCAGCGCCGATCCGCATCTGTCCGAATATCTGCCGGCGCACTGGTCGGCGCGCGAATGGTTGTCGGGTTTCACCGGCTCGGCCGGCACCCTGGTCGTCAGCCAGGAGCACGCGGGGCTGTGGACCGACTCGCGCTATTTCTCCCAAGCCGAGCAGCAGCTCGCCGGCACTGGCGTGACGCTGATGAAACTGCGTGTGCCGCATACGCCTGAACATCTGGAGTGGCTGCAGCAGCACCTGCGCGAAGGCGAAACCCTGGCGGTGGCCGGCGACAGCGTGGCGCTGACCACCCAGCGCGAGATCGAGCGCCGGCTGGCGGCCGGTGGCGCCCGCGTACGCACGGATCTGGACCTGCCCGGCATGGTATGGGCCGATCGCCCCGCCCTGCCGCAGGCGCCGGTCGTCGCGCACGACCTGGCCTATGCCACCGTCAGCCGTGCCGAGAAGTTCGGCCGCCTGCGCAAGGCGATGCAGAAACTCGGCGCCAGCCATCACCTGCTGTCCAGCCTCGACGACATCGCCTGGCTGACCAACCTGCGCGGCAGCGACGTCGAGTGCAATCCGGTGTTCCTTGCCCACCTGCTGGTGCAGGCGGACGGTCGCGCGACCTTGTTCGTCCACCGCGCCAAGCTCAGCGATGCGCTGGTCGCCGCACTCGCCGCCGATGGCATCAGCATCGCCGATTACGCCTCGATCACGTCGGTCCTGCACGAACTCGGCGCCGCCGACCGCCTGCTGCTGGACAGCGGGCGGGTGGTCAGCGCCGTCGCCGCGGCGATAGCGCCGGCAGTCGCGCGGATCGAGGCCGCCAACCCGAGCACGGCCTTCAAGGCGATCAAGAACGCCGCCGAGCTCGACCATATCCGCGAGGTGATGCGCCGCGACGGCGCCGCGCTGGTGCGCGGGTTCCGCCGGCTGGAACAGCGCCTTGCCGCCGGCATGACGCTGACCGAACTGGACGTCGATGCGCTGCTGTACGAAGAGCGCTCGGCGCAGCCCGACTACGTCGGCGAAAGTTTCGCCACCATTGCCGGCTATCAGGCCAACGGCGCGCTGCCGCACTACCGCGCCACGCCGGAATCGCACAGCACGCTGCAGCCCAAAGGCCTGCTGCTGGTCGACTCCGGCGGCCAGTATCGGGGCGGCACCACCGACATCACCCGCGTGCTGGCGCTGGGCGAGACCACGCCGGAACAACGCCGCGACGCCACGCTGGTAATCAAAGGCATGATCGGCCTGTCGCGCGCGCGCTTCCCCAAGGGCGCCAGCGGTCCGCAACTGGATGCGCTGGCACGCGCGCCGCTGTGGGCTTCGGGCATGGATTACGGCCATGGCACCGGCCACGGCGTCGGCTATTTCCTCAACGTGCATGAAGGCCCGCACGGCATCCGCGCGCCGGTGGCTGGCGGCGCGCTGGTGCCGCTGGAGCCGGGCATGATCAGCTCGATCGAGCCTGGCCTGTACAAGCCGGGCAGGCACGGCATCCGCCACGAAAACCTCGCGGTGGTGGTCGAGGCCGAACAGACCGAGTTCGGCGAATTCCTCGCTTTCGAGACCTTGACGATGTGCCCGTTCGACCGCCGTGCGCTCGAACCGAACCTGCTCAATCCGGAAGAGCGCGCCTGGCTCGACGACTATCACGCCAGCGTGCGGGCCGCGCTCAGTCCGCTGCTGGAAGATGCCGATCTCGACTGGTTGCAGCGTCACTGCGCGCCACTGTGAAGCGCGGCGCCGACCGGTAGATCAGCTGCGCTTGGGGGGTACCAGCCTGAGCCGCGGCGCCGCCTGGGGTTGGTTCGGGCACAGCAGGTGCTGGATCTCCTCCGGCTTGAGCGGGTAGGAGTACAGGTAGCCCTGCCCCTCGATGCAGCCGTTGCGCACCAGGAAATCGTGCTGCGCCTCGGTCTCGATGCCTTCGGCAATCGTGACCAGTCCCAGGCTGCGCGACATCGCCAGCATGGCCGCGGTGATCGCCGCATCGTTGGCGTCGCCGGGCAGCCCGGTGACGAAGGACCGGTCGATCTTCAGGTAGGCCACCGCAGGCAGCTTGAGGTAGGCCATCGAGGAGTAGCCGGTGCCGAAATCGTCGATCGCCACGGCGATACCCAGCGTGTGGAGGGTGCGCATGGTGCGCTCGGTATCGTCGCCCAGTTGCAGCATCGCGCTTTCGGTGATCTCCAGTAGCAGGCGCGTGGGCGAGAGCTGCATCGATTGCAGGGTACGGCTCACCCCTTCGACGAACGCGGGGTGGCCGAACCAGCGCGCGGAAATGTTCACCGCCACGCGGATCGGCGGTACACCGGCCAGGTCCCATGCCTTGATCTGCGCGCAGGTCGCCTGCATGACCCATTCGTCGATGCGGCGGATCAGCCCCAGCCCTTCCGCCACCGGGATGAACTCGGCGGGAAACACCTCGCCACGCTCCGGATGCTGCCAGCGCAGCAAGGCCTCGACCGCCACGATGCGTCCGGTGCGCAATTCGACGCTGGGCTGGAACACCAGCTGGAACTCGTTGCGCGCCAGCGCCTGCCGCAATTCGGTCGCCAGCTGCATCCGCTGGCGGGTATCGGCATGCATCATCGGCGTGTAGAAACGGAAGGCGTTGCGCTCTTCGGTTTTCGCCGCGTACATGGCGGCGTCGGCGTTCGCGATCAGTGCCGCCGCGTTGTCGCCATCGAGCGGATAACCGGCTACGCCGATGCTGGCGCTGAGCACGATCTCGTAATCGTCGACCAGCAACGGCTCGGACAGCGCGCCCAGCAGGCGGCTGACCAGGGCACGGGCGTCCTCGCGCAGGATCAGCCGCGGAACCAGCACGGTGAACTCGTCGCCGCCGATGCGCCCGGCCACGGCGCCATCGGAAAGCTGCCGGCGGATGCGTTCGCCCACCTTGATCAGCAGCCGGTCGCCGATCGCGTGGCTGTAGCTGTCGTTGACGATCTTGAACGCGTCCAGATCGATGAACAGCACCGCCACCGCCAGCCGTTCGCGCTCGGCGACTGCCAGTGCTTCGGTGCAGTGGCGCTCGAACTCGGCGCGGTTGACCAGGCCGGTCAGCGGGTCGTGCCGCGCCAGATGCTCAAGCCGCCGCTGGTTGGCCTTCGCTTCGTGGATGTCGGTGAACACCGCCACGTAATAGACGACGTGGTTGTCCGCGTTGCGGATCGCGCTGATGCTCAATTGCTCGGGATAGCTGCTGCCGTCGCTGCGGCCGCTCTGCACTTCGCCGAGCCAGTTGTGGCCGGCCGCCACGTCGTTCCATATCGATTGCGGCAGCTGCCGCCCGTCGGGCAGGCGGCGGGTGTCGTCCAGTCGTTTGCCCTGCAAGGCCTGCAGGGTGAAACCGGTGAGGTCGGTATGCGCCGCGTTGGTCGAGATCACCCGGCGGCCGGCGTCGGCGATGATCACGCCCTCGGCGATGCTGGCCAGCGCCTCGGCGGCGACGCGGCGTTCCTGCTCCATCGCCAGCCGCTCGGAAATGTCGCGGATGATCGCCTGGCGCACCGGCTGGTTGCCCCAGTTGACGAGGCTGGTCTGCGTCTCCACCGGCCGCGTGCCGCCGTTCGCGCCCAGCAGGGTATTGGTGGCGGCGCGGCCGGCTTCCTGGCGGGACAGCGATTGCACGAACAGGTGCACGAAGCGGTCGCCGATCAAGTCCTGCACCTCGCGGCCGGTCCATGCCGATGCGGTGCGGTTGGCGTCGACGATCCGGCCACTGGTTTCATCGATCATGACGATCGCATCGGCGGCGCTGTCGAACAGCAGGCGGTAACGCTCCTCGGTGCCGCGCACGCCCGCCAGGATGCGGCGCGCCATGCTCAGCCACATCAGCATGGCAATGCACGCCACGCCCAGAACGCTGCCGAACAGGATCCGGCCCACCCAGGCGGCGCCGTGGGCGATCTCCAGCGAGAAGATGTTGGTGCGCGGTTCGATGTACCGGCTCAAAGCGTGGATCCGCGCCCGCTGGCGGGCGATTTCCGCCACCGACAAGCCATCGCCCGCACGTGCCTGCTGCAGCTCGCGCGCGATGTCGCCGAGCTCGGCGATCGAATCGTCGGTCGAATACCACGCCGCGAGCGCCTCGCTGATGTGCGGCGCGGACGGAAAATGCTGGAGGATGAAGATCATCCCGGGGACCGCGCCGGGGATCACGCTGCCGCGGCTGAACGCCTGCGCCACCTTGCTGCGGTCGAAGTTGCCCGACGCCACCGCGTCCCGTGCCCAGCGGTCGGATTCCAGCACCAGGTAATGCTGCCTGAAGTTGGCGAGGTCGGCGGCGGCGCCGCCGGTCGCGTAGGCCTCGAGGTCGATGACCGACTGCTTCTGCGCCTTCGACCACAGACTCTCGCCGTTGAGGAAACCGGCGAGAGTGATCTGTACCTGCAGCGTGCCCCAGGTCAGGGCCAGGATCAGCCCCACCATGGCGACCAGCGCGTATGCCAGCGGCATCAGGCGTCGAGACAACGGCCGTTGCAAGGTGGTTCGGGCGATCCGCATCATGACTCTCGCGACTGCGTCGTGAAGCTATCGTCGCACTTTGCCGCGACCGTGTCCCGTTTCTTCAGGCAGCGGCTTCGCTCACCGGCTCCAATTCGTGACAGGCTTCCATGCAGCGATCCATGCTGATGCGCATGCTCACGTAGCTGCGCTTGATGCAGTCGCGCACATGCGCCACTTCCTCCGCCGCCGGATCGGTACCCATCAACGTGCAGACGATTTCCAGCGCTTCCCATGGATGGGTATCGTCATAAGCGGCGTGCAACTGTAGCCACCTCAGGCTTCCTGCCCTGACCTGCGAGGGGAAACTCTCGGCGTAGGTCGCGCTTTCGTACACCTTCTGCGACCACTCGCCGGTCGCTCCCTCGACGGCGTAGTTGGTGGCGGCGATGCTGGCCGCCAGCGAACCGTTGGTGCAGATCTCCTCGCACCAGCTGGCCAGCGTACCGGTGCCGTGCGGCGCCCGGCCGTGCAGCACGGCTTCGCGATCCACCCCTGCGCCTTCGGCCCAGTTCAGCCAGTACTCGGCGTGGTTCTGTTCGACGCGGATATTGCGCACCAGCCAGCGCCGCGCGAGGTTGTCGCCGGGGCTGCGGCCGAAGCGTGTCTTGAGCAGGCTCAATGCCATGTAAGCGGGGAAACGCTCGATGACCGGCCAGATGCCCATCATGAAGTTGGCGGTGGAGAGGCGGTCGAGGCTGGCCGAGCGCATCAGGTCCCACATGTCGTGTTCGACGACGCCTCGCTTGGCGCTTTCGCAATCGGCCACCATGTGCTGGGCCCATTGCGGATAACTGGTCAGTTCGGTCAGCGGGCCGCTGCGTTCGAAACGGTTGGATTGGCTGGAATGGATCATGGGATGTTCCTCGGAGTTGGGCGGTTCAGTGGTTGCTGCTTCGCTTTGCCGGCGCGCAGCGATTGCCCGCTACCGGCCCTGTCCGGTGCCGCGATGCGATACCGGAATCCCTGAATCGTGCCTTCTGCCGATGGCCGCAGCGGCGCCTGCGACCCGGATGGGCCGCGCCCTGCTGCCTGCTTCACACAGTTGCGGATGGCCCGGCGAGGTCACGCTTTGCCGGCTCAGGGTAACCCCGTACCGTCGATCAGCGGACCGCAGCGGCTCCGCTCAGCCGCTCACCCCGAACAGCATGCCGACACCCGCGGTCACCGCCATCGCCCAGCGCGCCCAGAAGGTGACGCGCAGGGTGCCCACCAGCACCTTGGCGCCGCCGGTGCGTGCGGCGAGCGCGCCCAGTACGGCGAGGAACACCAACGAAGTGGTGAACACCAGCGGCAACAGCGCCGATGCCGGAGCCAGCGCTACCACGGCCAAGGGCAGCGCCGAGCCCACCGCGAAGCTCAGCGCCGACGCCGCGGCGGCCTGCAACGGCCGGGCCTTGAAGGCATCGGTGATGCCCAGTTCGTCGCGCGCATGGGCATCGAGCGCGTCATGCGCCATCAGCTGGTTGGCCACCTGCCGGGCCAGCCCGGGATCGAGCCCGCGCCCCACGTAGATGGCCGCCAGCTCCTTGTGCTCGCCTTCGACGTCGGTCTGCAGCTCGTGGTGTTCGCGTTCGAGTTCGGCGCGTTCGCTGTCGGCCTGCGAGTGCACCGACACGTACTCACCGGCCGCCATCGACATGGAGCCGGCCACCAGCGCGGCGATCCCCGCGATCAGCACGCTCTGCCCGGCGGCATGCGCCGCGGCCACGCCCATCACCAGGCTGGCGGTCGAGACGATGCCGTCGTTTGCGCCCAGCACGGCCGCGCGCAGCCAGGCAACGCGACCGGTGCGGTGTTTCTCGGGGTGACGTCGACGCATGGGCGATCTTCCGGTCGTGGTTTGGAACTGCGCAATCAAGGTCGGCGCCGCCGACGAACAACCCGTCGTGCCGCCTGCACGGTGCGATGTCTTCGCCGCTGCTCGCCGGCCGACGCCACGCGCGGCGACATTGTGTACGCCACGCCGCGCAAGGCATGCAAATGCTTCTCGTCCGAATCGCCGCCCGGCGTGGCCCGCGTGCGACGCAAGCCGCTCTCCTGCTATGTTCGCCGATACGCAATGCATCCTGCGGACCGATCGGTTGACGCGCGCATTGCACCGCCTGGAAAGAGAAAAGGGGATGGCCATGCAGACTCGGGCAACCACGAACATCCGATGGCCGGTGCGTGCGCCGGTGCGCCATCGTCATCTGCACGTCCTGCTCGCCAGCGCGCTGCTGTTGTGCGGAGCCGCCGGCGTCCGCGCCCAGACGCCCAATCAGGCGCGCTGGCAACGGCAGGCGGCGGCCGTCACCATCACCCGTGACGACTGGGGCATCGCCCACGTCCACGGCAGGACCGACGCCGACGCCGTGTTCGGCATGGCGTACGCGCAGGCCGAGGACGACTTCAACCGGGTCGAGACCAACTACCTCAACTCGATCGGCCGGCTGGCCGAGGCCGAAGGCGAGTCGGCGGTCTGGCAGGATCTGCGGCAGAAGCTGTTCATCGATCCGGTGGTGCTGAAATCGCTTTATGCCAAGAGTCCGGACTGGCTGCAGGCGCTGATGAACAGCTGGGCCGACGGCCTCAACTACTACCTCGCCAAGCACCCGCAAGTGCACCCGCGCGTCATCACGCACTTCGAGCCGTGGATGGCGCTGAGCTTCTCCGAGGGCAGCATCGGCGGCGACATCGAGCGGGTTTCGCTGGATCAGCTGCAGGCGTTCTACGGGCATGACCGCGCGGCCATCGCACGCGTCGAGCCACCATCGAGCTGGACCGAGCCCACCGGCTCGAACGGCATCGCGATTGCGCCGAAGCTGAGCGCCGACGGCCATGCCCTGCTGCTGATCAACCCGCACACCTCGTTCTTCTTCCGCTCCGAACTGCAGATGAGCAGCGACGCCGGGCTCGATGCCTACGGCGCCGTCACCTGGGGCCAGTTCTTCATCTACCAGGGCTTCAACCACCACATCGGCTGGATGCACACCTCCACCGGCGCCGATGTGGTCGACGAGTTCGCCGAGACCATCGTGCGCAAGGACGACAAGCTGTTCTACCGCTACGGCAAAGAACTGCGGCCAGTCACCACCCGGACGATCGACGTGCCATACCGCGCGAAAGACGGCTCGATGGCCACGCGCCATTTCACGGCGTTCTTCACCCACCACGGCCCGATCGTGCGCGAGGCCGACGGCAAGTGGATCGCCACGGCGCTGATGAACAAGCCGATGGAGGCACTCGAGCAGAGCTGGCTGCGCACCAAGGCCAGCGACTATGCCAGCTACATGAAGGTGGCCGAGCTCAAGGCCAATTCGTCCAACAACACCTTGTTCGCCGACGACAAGGGCGAGATCGCGTATTTGCATCCGCAATTCATCCCGAAACGCGACGACCGCTTCGACTACACGAAGCCCGTCGACGGCAGCGATCCGGCCACCGACTGGCAGGGCCTGCTTCCGCTGGACAAGGCACCGCACGTGCTGAACCCGCCGAACGGCTGGGCGATGAACACCAACAACTGGCCGTATTCCGCCGCGGGCGAGTACAGCCCGAAGCGGGCGGACTATCCGCGCTACATGGATACCTTCGGCGAGAACCCCCGCGGCATCCACGCCACCGCCCTGCTGACCGGCGCGCGCGACGTCAGCATGGCCGGGCTGATCACCAAGGCGTTCGATTCCTACCTGCCCGCATTCGCGCGGCAACTGCCGATACTGATCGCCGACTACGACGCCCTGCCCGCCAGCGATCCGTTGAGATCCAGACTGAAAGGACAGATCGCGATGCTGCGCGGCTGGGACTATCGCTGGGGCATTGCGTCGATGCCGACTTCGCTGGCGGTGTACTGGGGCGACACCTTGTGGGACGAGGTCAACAAGGCCGACACCTCCGAGAGCCTGTCGATCTACGACGTGATGGCCGAGAAAGCCGGTGCGAAGGCACGCCTGGGCGCGCTGGTCGAAGCGTCCGACCGGCTGACCAGGGATTTCGGCAGCTGGGGCGTGCCGTGGGGCGAGATCAACCGCTTCCAGCGAATCAACGGCGACATCGTGCAGCCGTTCGACGACGCCAAGCCGAGCATCCCGGTGCCGTTCGTGTCCTCGCGCTGGGGTTCGCTGGCCTCGTTCGGCGCGCATCGCTGGCCGGGCACGAAGCGCTACTACGGCACCAGCGGCAACAGCTTCGTCGCCGTCGTCGAGTTCGGTCCGAAAGTACGCGCCCGCGCGATCACCGCCGGCGGCGAGAGCGGCCATCCGGATTCGCCGCATTTCAATGACGAGGCCGAACGCTATACCACCGGCAACCTGCGCGAGGTCTATTTCTGGCCCGAGCAGCTCAAGGGACACACCGAGCGCGTCTATCGTCCCGGGCAGTAAAGGCAAAGCGCCATCGGTGCGGGAACACCGCGCCGATGGCGCGAACGCGCGGAATCAGATCGCGGCCGCGATGCGGCCCACCTCGGCCAGCACGGCATCGCACTCGTCGGCAGTAGCGCCGGACGGCGCGTAGTACGCCGTCACCAGCAACGGCTGGCGGCCAGGCGGCCAGAGGACGGCGATGTCGTTGGTCTCGGAGCGCGGCCCGCGACCGGTCTTGTCGCCCGCGCGCCAGCTGCGGGGAATGCCGGCGCGCAGCAGCTTCGTCCCGGTCGTGGTGGCGCGCAGCCATGCGGTCAATTGCTCGCGGGACGCCACGGCAAGTGCCGGCCCCAGCAACAGCGTCTGCAGGTCGGCGAGCATCGCGCCTGGCGTCGTGGTATCGAGCATGCCGCCGGGGCTGGCCAGGTTGAGCCCGGGCTCGTTGCGGTCGAGCCGGGTCAGCCCGTCGCCCAGACTGCGCGCGTAGGCCGTCACGGCTGCGGGGCCGCCAAGGTCGGCCAGCAACAGGTTGGCGGCCGTGTTGTCACTCACCGTGATCGCCGCTTCGCACAGCTCGGCCACGGTCATGCCCGGCACGCCGACACGCGTTTCGGTGATCGGCGCATGGGCCAGCAGCGCGTCCTTGCCGAAGACGATGCGCCGCCCGAGCTGTTCCATACCGCGATCGACGCGCGCCAGCACCGCCGCCACGATCAGCAGCTTGCACGTGCTGCACATCAGGAAACGCTGATCGGCGCGATGCATGATGCGGCGTCCGTTGCCGGTGTCCAGAACCGCCACACCCAGCCGCCCGCCGTGGCGGCGTTCCAGTGCCGCAAGTCTCGCCAGCGCATCGTCAGCGCCGCCGGCAGCCAGAGAGACCGCGGGTCGAAGCAGCATGGCGGAAGCACCGAACAGGGCGCCTTTCAGCAGGTGTCGACGCTTCATCGAATCTCCAGATCGGGTTTGCACAGGGACGAAGCCGGCACCGGATGCACCAGCCCGCTCACCCTAGCGAGCGGCCGGGACTTTTTGCGGCGGAGGACATGGCCCCGACGTGGCATCAACCACGTCCCGGAATCTTCAGCCCGCGCTGCACGGCCGGACGTGCCAGGCCACGTTCGAGCCAGGCCACTACGTTCCGGTAGCCGTCGTAGCCCACCAGGTCGCGCGCCTCGTAGAAAGTGATGAGGTTGTTGACCCAGCCGAGCGTGGCGATGTCGGCGATGCCGTAGTCGCCCATGATCCAGTCGCGGCCGTCCAGACGTCCATCCAGCACACCGAGCAGACGCTTCGATTCGTTGACGTAGCGCTCCAGCGGCCGCTTGTCGGCGATGTCCTTGCCGGCGAACTTGTTGAAGTAGCCGACCTGGCCGAACATCGGCCCGATCGACGCCATCTGGAAAAACACCCACTGGATCGTTTCCCAGCGCCCGGCAGCGTCGGCAGGGATGAACTGCCCCGTCTTGTCCGCCAGGTACAGCAGGATAGCGCCGGATTCGAACAGCGCCAGCGGTTCGCCACCGGGTCCATCGGGGTCGATGATCGCGGGGATCTTGCCGTTCGGATTGAGCGACAGGAACTCGGGCGCATGGCTCTCGTTCTTCATGATGTCGACGAGATGCGGCTCGTAGGCCAGCCCGGTTTCTTCCAGCATGATCGACGCCTTCACCCCGTTCGGCGTGTTGAGCGAATAGAGCTGGATGCGATCCGGATGCCGCGCCGGCCAGCGCGTGGCGATGGGGAAACGGGACAACGGGGACAACTGAGACACGGCTTGCTCCTCGATCGGGATGATTGGCGATGATGCGGGACGGCTGCCGATCCGGCATGGCAACCATATGGAGGAACCGTTCCGCCATTGCAATGCGGCCACCGTAGGCTTGCGCGGGGTCGACCTGATGTTCACCCGCGCCGGCTCACGCTGACCTTGCCGGCCGGGCGGCTTGCTCCCTCGACGGCATTCCACCATCGCAGGCGCGTCCTGCGCATCGAGGATATGGCCGACTCATGGAATACCTTGCGTGGATCGGAGCCATCGGCGGGCTCTTGCTGCTGACCTCGCTGCTGTCGGGCTGGATCCACGACAGCCCGATCACGCACTTCGCCATCTACCTGCTCGCCGGCATCGCGGCGGGACCGTGGGGGCTCGATCTGGTGCGTGTCGACCTGCGCGGCCACGGCAGCTGGCTTTCCGGCATCACCGAGATGGCGCTGGTGGTGTCGCTCTTCATCACGGGCCTCAAGCTGCGGCTGGGCTTTCGCAACCCGGCGTGGCGACATGCACTGCGGCTCGCATTTCCGGCGATGGTGCTGACCGTGGCCGGTGTCAGCGTCGCGGTGCATTTCTGGCTGGCGCTGCCGTGGGGCCTGTCCCTGCTGATCGGCGCGCTGGTGGCGCCGACCGATCCGGTGCTGGCCAGCATCGTCGCGATCGACGATGCGCGCGACGACGACCAGATGCGGGCTGCGCTGTCCGGCGAAGCGGGTTTCAACGACGGCTCCGCCCTGCCGTTCCTGGTGCTGGCCCTTGCGATGATGGCGTCACCCGGCGCGCTCGGCTTTCCTGCAGTCGTGCATTGGTTCGTGGTGGACGTGCTGTGGTCATGCACGGCCGGGCTGGTGCTCGGCTTCGGCCTGGGCTGGATCATCGGCCTGCTGGGCTCGCGGCTTCGAACGGCGTCGAAGGATCTGGCGCCGAGCGACTTCCTGGCGCTGGCGCTGATGGCTCTGGCGTATGCCGGGGCCAGATCGCTATCGGCCTCGGGCTTCCTCGCCGCCTTCGCCGCCGGCCTCGGATTGCGCAGCGCGGAACTCCATGTGGTCAGTCGCCATCCGCATCCGCGCTTCACCGACGCGCCCGCAAAAGGCCGGATCGAGCAGACGCATCCGCCGGCGGAGCTGCTGGTCAATCCCAACCGGCGCGAAGGCGACGAGGCGGAACAGCCCGCCGCATCCGTGGGCATGGTGGTGTCCGATGCGCTGTCTTTCGGCGATACGCTGGAGCGGCTGATCGCCTTCGCGCTGGTGTTGCTGGCCGGCGTGGCATGCGCACGCTACTGGAGCCTCGACGGCGTGATCCTCGCCGCCGTGCTGTTCGTGCTGATCCGGCCGCTGTCCGTGGCCGTCGCCCTGCTCGGCTCCATCGCGCCGCCGCCGCGTCGCCTGCTGATCGGATGGATCGGCATACGCGGCATCGGCACGCTGAATTACCTGGCGTACGCCATCACCCATGGCCTCGGCACCCGGGATTCCATGCTTGCAGCGCAGCTCGCCCTCACCTTCGTGGTGCTGAGCATCCTCGTGCACGGCGTGACCGCGCAACCGCTGATGGCCTGGCGCCACGCGAGGATCAGCGCGCGTCGACACGCCAGGGGCGATTGATGCGCAAGCTCGACGCCCTCAACGCGCGCGGTCCATGCAGCGCTGCCAGCGCTCGTCGACCCGCCGGGCGAACCATGCGGTGGTGAGCTTGCGCGTGATCTTGGGGCTTTTCAGCGTGATCCCCGGCAGCACCGCCCGCGGCAGCGGCTTGCGCTCGACATGCTCGGCCAACGCAAACACGCGCTCGTACAGTTCGCTGTCATCGAAATCCGCACGCTCGCCACGTTCCAGCGCGCGATGGACCGCCGCATCGCTCATGTTCCATCGCGCGGCAAGCGTGCGCACCGCCCGCTCCGTCGCGCCAGGCGGATCACCGATGCCGGCGTCGGGCGGCACGAGGTCGCCGTCCAGCGCGAGCGCGATGCCCGACGCCACGCTCACCGCGTTCTGGAACGCGGCATTGCGGCTGGCGTACCAGCCGGCATTGAAGTCGGCAAACCGGTAGATCGGCTGCGCATAGCGCGCCGGATAGCCGAGCAGATGCATCACGCCGAAATACACGCCGCCGCGCCGGCTGAAGACTTCGTCGCGGATCGATCCCTGCACCGGATACGGATAGTCCGCTGCGTGCGCCTCGGCAAACGCGATGCTCACCTGCATCGGTCCGCCGGTGCGCACCGGGTTGAGATCGCCGAACAATCGCCGCCCCAGCGGCACCATGCCGATGAAATCCTGGAAGATCCCGCTCAACTGTTTTTCGGTACGCGCGCTCCGCAGCCGTTCGCCGTAGCGGCGGCCATCGGGCGATTTCAACCACAGCGCCGCGTCCACAAGGAAGCCCGGCACGTGCCGCGCTGCAGCGCGCCGATCGATTTCCCCACGCGCGATCTTGCCGAGCCCCGGCACCGCCGGATCGACCTGGTAACCCGACTCCTGCCCGGCCACCGCCAGCACCGAGCAAAGGTTGGAGGTGGTCGGTGCGATCGCTTGCGCCGCGAAGGCCACCTGGATGTCCGTGGCCCAGCCCTCGCGATCAGGCGTGCCTGCCGGCATCAACCGAACGATCGCCGCTCGCACGTCTGCCGGGCGCGGCGCTTCCTGCGTGCGCTGATGGGCGCAGCCGGCGAGCAGTACGCAAGCGGCCAGCCACGCCGCGGTGATGTGATTGCGCATGAAATCCTCGGACGCCGCTGCGATGGCCGACCGCAGCTTGTGGATGCCTTCGTGCCGAGCGTAGCTCGCGCAAGCATCGGCATCCACGTTTCGCCCTCTTCTCGCCGCGCCGCTGGCGCCGGCGGGCACCCTGCGCCATTCTGAAGATGGCCGGTCAGCTGGCGGTGCTTGTCGCTACCGGCGCATGGCTGGCCGCGACACTGGGCACGCTCACCCGCGAGGTCAGCATGGCGCCCAGGACCAGCACGCAGAGCAGCATGCAGGCGGCGAACAGGCTGTGCAGCATCAGGGATTCGAATTTCATGACGGCTCTCCTCGGTGTGGATGAATGAAGCTTTCGAGGTAGTGAATGCAGATGCCGTGCCAACGACGCCGGACCCGCGCCAGCCGCATCGCGGCGCCGTTTCTTCGCATGCCTTCGGGTGTGCCAGGACTGTCCGCGGACGGTCGTCCGGTTGTCCGAACACTCGCGAACGGACAGCTCGGAGCGGACTGGCCTGCACACCTTGCGTGAGCTGGAGGTCGGCGAGGCAGCTGCCGGGATCGGCGCGGAACAGCCGTCGATCCGGCCGCGAAGCGGGCTCATCCTGCGTGCCGCAAATGGCAACCTAAAGGTTGCATTTCATGGAAGCCGGGTGCATCCTGACACCAACCAGGAGGTGGCCCATGAGCGATCGCATAGAAAAGCAGATTGAACTGAACGCGCCGGTGTCGCGGGTGTGGCGCGCGTTGACCGACCATCGCGAATTCGGCGCATGGTTCCGGGTCGACCTGGACGGGCCGTTCGAGCCGGGCAAGGAAGCCGTCGGACGGATCACCTATCCGGGCTACGAGCACGTCGTCTGGCGTGCCGTCGTGCAACGGATGGAGCCGGAGCGGTTGTTTTCGCTGAGCTGGCATCCGTACGCGATCGAGCCGGGGGTCGACTACTCCGCCGAGCCGCCAACGCTGATCGAGTTCCGCCTCGAACCCGCCGGTGCAGGCACCGTGTTGACCCTGACCGAATCGGGCTTCGAGCGCATTCCGGCCGGTCGCCGTGCGGAAGCGTTCCGCATGAACGACCAGGGCTGGACGCAGCAGATGGAGAACATCCGCCTGCACGTCGAATCCATGCCGGACGCGAGCGGCCATGGCGGCTAGCGCGCAAGCCAGGATCGCGCGCCAGTCGGCGGGCGCGGCGAATGTGTTTGCCGCGCTCGGCGACCCCACCCGGCTGGCCCTGGTGGCCCGGCTTTGCGATGGCTCGCGCCGTTCGATCGCACAGCTCAGCGACGGCCAGCCGCTGAGCCGGCAAGCCATCAGCAAGCACCTGCGCGTGCTCGAGGATGCCCATGTCGTGCGCAGCGAGCGCGCGGGCCGGGAGAGCCTGTTCGTGCTGAACCCGAAGCCGATCGACGATGCGCGCCGCTACATCGAGCTGGTTTCCGCCGAGTGGGACGCGGCACTGTCGCGGCTCAAGTTGTTCGTGGAATCGTAGCGGAGGTAACGATGCCGGGCGGCGGCGCCATGCACGGCTTGCACTTCAAACCGTGCGCGCCATCGCCTCGCCGCACGCCGTTACGAACCGCTGCCTGAAACCGCGCTCGACCACCATCTGGATGACGCCGTCCCAATCGTCGTTGCCTTCGACGATGACCGGGCCGTCATCGGTGATGGCGACGTCCCATCCCACCGAGTGGATGCGCGGCAGATATTCGTGCAGACGCACGACCAGGGCCATGGCCTCGGCAAAGAAGGGAATCCCGAAGCCGTCGAAAACCACGCCGCTGTCCGGGTGGACGGCGGTGCGGCCGCCGTAGCCCGGCTTGAAGAACCCGTCGCCGCGCAGCTCGCCGCTGTCGAGGTCGATCCGCACGATCAGCCCGCCGGCCGCCCAGTTGTCGACGTTGCTCTGTCCGGTGCCGACGCGCAGCGCGCCAAACGCGACTTCGGCTTTCTGCCGATGGCAGAAGGAAACCAGCCGCAGCGTATTGACCGACGTGGCGTTCAGACGGCGCATCGCGGGGTGTTGCTCGATGCGTTGCTGAAACAGGAAGCGCCCCGTCAGCCGCGTCCGCAAGTCTTCGATCGACACCGGCCTGCCGGCGATCGACAGCCCGTCGCCGTCGATCCGCAAGGGGAACGCGCCGCTGCCCTGCATGCCGGAAAATTTCTTGCAGAAGCCGTCGATGATGGCGCCGGCGGACCCGCTCAGTTGCTCCA
>Ga0207664_10001390_pt1 | contig 15893 bp, 7 predicted proteins | sample LARL83metaG_FD_184349 | JGI IMG/M metagenome (GOLD analysis project Ga0207664, IMG submission 184349) | Corn, switchgrass and miscanthus rhizosphere microbial communities from Kellogg Biological Station, Michigan, USA - LAR L8-3 metaG... | ecosystem: Host-associated > Plants > Roots >... | reverse complement strand
GAGGACCGCGACGCGGCGGTCGATCACGTGCTTGGGCAGCTTCGCGTCCGGGACGCCGAAGCGCATCAGGCCGCCGGGGCCCTCGTCGCGCTCGTAGACCGTCACGAAGTGGCCGGACTTGTTCAGCTCGGCGGCGACCGCGAGGCCGGCGGGGCCGGAGCCGACGACGCCGACCGTCTTGCCGGAGCGGCGGTCGGGCGGCTCGGGGACGATCCAGCCCTCCTCGTAGGCGCGCTCGACGATCGCCAGCTCGATCTGCTCGATCGTGACGGCGTCGCTGTTGACCGCCAGCACGCAGGCCGACTCGCACGGCGCCGGGCAGATGCGGCCCGTGAACTCGGGGAAGTTGTTCGTCGCGTGCAGCTGGACGATCGCGTCGTGCCACTTGCCGCGGTAGACGAGGTCGTTCCAGTCCGGGATCAGGTTGCCGAGCGGACAGCCCTCGTGGCAGAACGGCACGCCGCAGTCCATGCAGCGCGCTCCCTGTCTGCGCAGCTCCTCCTCCGGCTGGAGGTCGAAGTACTGCGCGTAGTCGCCGACGCGCGCGCTGGGATCGCGCTTGTCGAAGCCGACCCGATGGATCTTGAGGAAGCCGCCGAGCTGTCCCATGGCTCAGGCTCCAGCGGGCTCGGCAGCCTGCACGGCCGCGGCCTTCGCGGCGCGCTCGGCGAGCGCGCGCTTGTAGTCGCGGGGCATCACCTTCACGAAGCGTCCCACGCACGCGTCCCAGCCGTCGAGCATCCGCTGCGCGACGGGCGAGCCCGTGCGCTCGGCGTGCTCGGCGACCAGGTCCTTGCACTCGGCCTCGTCGTGCTCGGAGAGCGGCTCCAGCTCCACCAGCTCGGTGTTGCAGCGCCCGGCGAAGTCGTTGTGCTCGTCGTAGACGTAGGCGATCCCGCCGCTCATGCCGGCGCCGAAGTTGCGGCCGGTGGGGCCGAGCACGACGACGCGGCCGCCGGTCATGTACTCGCAGCCGTGGTCGCCGACGCCCTCGACGACCGCGTAGGCGCCCGAGTTGCGCACGGCGAAGCGCTCGCCCGCGAGCCCGCGGAAGAACGCGCGGCCGGCCGTCGCGCCGTAGAGCACGGTGTTGCCGACGATCACGTTCTCCTCGGCGGCGAAGGCGACGTCGCTCGGCGGGTGCACGGTCAGGACGCCGCCGGCGAGCCCCTTGCCGGCGTAGTCGTTCGTCTCGCCCGCGAGCGTGAACGTCACGCCGGGCATCAGCCACGCGCCGAAGCTCTGCCCGGCCGAGCCCGTCAGCGCGACCTCGATCGTGCCCTCCGGCAAGCCGTCCGGACCGAAGCGGCGGGCGATCTCGCTCGACAGCAGGCCGCCGACCGTGCGGTTGACGTTGCGCACGCTCGTCGCGATGCGCGTCGGCTTTCTGCGCTCGAGCGCCTCCTGCGCCTTTCGGATCAGCTCCCAGTCGAGCGCGTCGTCGAGCACCGGGTCGGGCGGGCGCGTGCGATGGCGCGGCGCGCCGTCGGCGACCTCGGGCATCGCGAAGACGCTCGCGAGGTCGACGCCGCGCGCCTTCCAGTGCTCGATCGCCGCGTCCATCTCCAGCAGGTCGGTGCGGCCGATCAGCTCGTCGTAGGTGCGCACGCCGAGCTGAGCCATCAGCTCGCGCGCCTCCTCGGCGACGAAGAAGAGGTACTTGACGACGTGCTCGGGCGTGCCCTGGAAGCGTCTGCGCAGCACCGGGTCCTGCGTCGCGATGCCGACCGGGCAGGTGTTGAGGTGGCAGACGCGCATCATGATGCAGCCCATTGCGATCAGCGGCGCGGTCGAGAAGCCGACCTCGTCGGCGCCCAGCAGCGCGGCGATCACGACGTCGCGGCCGGTCTTCATCTGGCCGTCCGCCTCGACCGTGATGCGCGAGCGCAGGTCGTTGAGCAGCAGCGTCTGCTGCGTCTCGGCGAGGCCGATCTCCCATGGGATGCCGGCCGCCTGGATCGAGGACTGCGGCGAGGCGCCGGTGCCGCCGTCGTGGCCGGAGATCACGACGTGGTCGGCGTTCGCCTTCGCGACGCCGGCGGCGACCGTGCCGACGCCGACCTCGGCGACCAGCTTGACCGACACTTCCGCGCGTGGGTTCGAGCAGCGCAGGTCGTAGATCAGCTGCTTGAGGTCCTCGATCGAGTAGATGTCGTGGTGCGGCGGCGGCGAGATCAGGCCGACGCCCGGCGTCGAGTTGCGCAGCCAGGCGATGTAGTCGTCGACCTTGTGGCCGGGCAGCTGGCCGCCCTCGCCGGGTTTCGCGCCCTGCGCCATCTTGATCTGCAGGCGGTCGGCGTTGACGAGATAGTGCGGCGTGACGCCGAAGCGACCGGAGGCGACCTGCTTGATCGCGCTGCGGCGCTCGTCGCCGAAGCGCGACGGGTCCTCCCCGCCCTCGCCCGTGTTCGACTTCGCGCCCAGGCGGTTCATCGCGACCGCGAGGGCCTCGTGCGACTCGCGCGAGATCGCGCCGAGGCTCATCGCGCCGGTCGAGAAGCGCTTGACGATCTCCTCCGCCGGCTCGACCTCGTCGAGCGGGATCGGCTGATCCAGCGTCCGCAGTCTCATCAGGCCGCGCAGCGACGCCTTGCGCGCGGCGTCGTCGTTGACGCCTCTCGCGAACTCGCGGTAGGTCTCCAGGCCCTCGCCGTCCCGCGAGCGGACAGAGTGCTGCAGCAGCGCGACCGTGTCGGGGTTCCAGATGTGCAGCTCGCCGTCGCGGCGCCACTGCAGCACGCCGCCGACCGGCAGCACTTCGCGGCCGGTGCGGGGGTAGGCGCGGAAGTGGCGCTCGAGCGCCTCCTTCGCGAGCACGTCGATGCCGATCCCGCCGATGCGCGAGGCGGTGCCGGTGAAGTGCTGCTCGACCAGCTCGGGCGCCAGCCCGACCGCCTCGAAGATCTGCGCCCCGCAGTAGGACTGGATCGTCGAGATGCCCATCTTCGAGAACGTCTTCAGCAGGCCCTTGCCGATCGCTCTGACGATCCGCTGCTCGGCCGTCTCGCGGTCGAGGTCGACCGGGAGCAGGCCGCGGTCGGCCAGCTCGTCGAGCGACTCGAACATCAGGTAGGGGTTGATCGCGGCAGCGCCGAAGCCGATCAGCGTCGCCATGTGGTGGATCTCGCGCGGCTCGCCCGTCTCGATCACCAGGCCGCAGCGCAGGCGCGTGCCGGCGCGCACGAGGTGGTGGTGCACCGCGGCGACGGCGAGCAGCGACGGGATCGCGACGCGCTCGGGCCCGAGGTTGCGGTCCGACAGGATCAGGATGTTCGCGCCGCGCTCGATCCAGGCCGAGGCCTCGGCGCAGATCGCCTCGACGCGCCACTCCATCCCTTCCGCGCCCAGCTCGATCGGCCACGTCAGGTCGATCGTCGCCGCATGGAAGACGTCGTGGGAGACCTGGCGCAGCTTCTCCAGCTCGTGGTTGCGCAGGATCGGCTGGCGCATGAACAGCTGGTGGGCGTGCGCGGGCGACTCCGTCAGCAGGTTGACCTCGGCGCCGACGGACGTCGCGAGGCTCATCACGATCGACTCGCGCAGCGGGTCGATCGGCGGGTTCGTGACCTGCGCGAACAGCTGCTTGAAGTAGGCGAACAGCGGCGGCTGGCGGTCGGACAGGACCGCGAGCGCGGCGTCGTTGCCCATCGAGGCGGTCGGCTCCTCGCCGTTCGCCGCCATCGGGGCGATCACGAGCCGCAGGTCCTCCTGCGAGTAGCCGAAGGCGAGCTGCTTGGAGCGCAGCGGCTCGACGCGCGGCGCGCGCGGGGCGCGCTCCGGCAGGTCGTCGAGGTGGACGACGCGCTCGGCGTGCCACTCGCCGTAGGGGCGCTGGCCGGCGACCTGCGCCTTGACCTCTTCGTCCTCGACGATGCGGCCCTGCTCGAGGTCGACGAGGAACACCTTGCCCGGCTGCAGGCGGCCCTTGCGCACGATCTCGCTCGGCGGCGCCTTCACGACGCCCGTCTCGGAGGCGAGCACGACGTAGCCGTCGGCGGTCTGGACCCAGCGGCCCGGGCGCAGGCCGTTGCGGTCGAGCGTCGCGCCGACCTGACGGCCGTCGGTGAAGGCGACGACGGCCGGGCCGTCCCACGGCTCCATGACGCACGAGTGGTAGTCGTAGAAGCCGCGCACCGCGGGCGGCAGGTCCGTGCGGTCGCGGTAGGCCTCGGGCACCATCATCATCACCGCGTGGGCGATCGGACGCCCCGCGAGCACGAGCAGCTCGAGCACGTTGTCGAACGTCGCCGAGTCCGAGCCGCCCTGGCGCACGACCGGCATCAGCTTGCGCAGGTCGTCGCCGAACAGCTCGGAGGCGAGCTGCGACTCGCGCGCCCGCATCCAGTTGACGTTGCCGCGCAGCGTGTTGATCTCGCCGTTGTGGGCGATCATCCGGTACGGGTGCGCCAGCTCCCAGCTCGGGAACGTGTTCGTCGAGAAGCGCGAGTGCACGAGCGCGAGGCGCGTCGCGAAGCGCTCGTCCTTGAGGTCGGGGTAGTAGCCCGACATCTGCGGCGCCGTCAGCATGCCCTTGTACACGACGGTGCGCGAGGACAGGCTCGGGATAGCGAGATCGGCGCCCGCGGCCTTCTCGATCAGCCGGCGGATCACGTACAGCTTGCGCTCGAAGACGTCGTCGTCGGCCAGCTCGTCGGCCGCGGCGATCAGCACCTGACGAATGCTGGGCGCCGCCTCGCCCGCGACCACGCCGACGTGCCGATCGTCGACCGGCACGTCGCGCCAGCCGAGCACGCGCTGGCCCTCGTGCGCGACGACGCCCTCGATCAGCTCGACCAGCTCGTCGTGGCGGGCCCGCTCGTGCGGCAGGAAGCACATGCCGACGCCGTAGCGCCCGAGCGGCGGCAGCTCGAAGTCGAGCACCGCGCGCAGGAACGCGTCGGGCAGCTGGATCAGTATTCCGGCGCCGTCGCCGGTCGTCGGATCCGCGCCGGCGGCTCCGCGGTGCTCGAGGTTCTCGAGCGCGTAGAGCGCGCGGTCGACGACGCCGTGGTCGGCCCCCTCGGTCAGCTTGGCGACGAACGCGACGCCACAGGCGTCGTGCTCGTTTTCGGGGTGGTAGAGGCCAACGGCCTGTGGGGGCTTCATCGCGTGCATGGATCGTGTGTTCCCGATGGGCGGCGTGAACACTGAGAGGGGCCCACAGGGTACCAGTGGAGGACCCTCGCGCATTGCGCCAGCGGCCGGTCCGTCAGGTGCGGCGCGCTCAGGAGCGCGACTTCGCTCTGGCTCTGGCTCTCGCGGGCGCCGCGGCGGCCTTCGCACGCCGCTTTCTGGCGGGTTGTGGCGCGTCGGCGGGGCCGCCGTTCGCGCGCACCGCCGCGACGCTCGCCTCCAGCGCCGCCATCAGGTCCGGGACCGCCGCCGGCGCGGCTCCCGCCGGCTGGACGGCGATCTCCTCGCCCGCCGCCTTGCGGTCGATCAGGTCGAGCACGCGCTCGCGGTATTCGTCTCTGTAGGCGGTCGGGTCGAACGGCGTCGAGAGCGACTCGATCAGCTGCTCCGCCATCGCGACCTCGGCTCTCGTCGCCTCGACGTCCGCGAGGCCCTCCAACTCGTCGAGCCGCTCGGGCGCGTTGACCTCGTCGCCGAAGAGCATCGTCGAGAGCATCAGCACGCCGTCCGCCGGCCGCAGCGCGCAGATCTGCTGGCGGGTGCGCAGCACGAAGCGGCCGATCGCGACCTTGCCCGCCTGCTCCATCGCGGACAGCAGCAGGGCGTAGGGCTTCGCGCCTCCGGTCGCCGGAGCGACGTGGTAGGCGCTGTCGTAGTACACGGGGTCGATGTCCGCCAGCTCGACGAACGCCTCGATGTCGATCGTCTTGGTGTGGCGGGGATCGAGCGCGTCGAGCTCCTCCTGTCTGACGATCACGTAGCGGTCGGGCGCGATCTCGAAGCCCTTGACGATCTCGTCGTAGGAGACCTCCTCCCCGTCGGCGGGGCAGACGCGCTTCTGCTGTATGCGCACGCCGTCTCTCGCGTGCAGCTGGTGGAAGCGCACCGTCTTCGGAGACGTGGCGCTGTAGAGCTTGATCGGCACGTTGACCAGCCCGAAGCTGATCGCGCCGCTCCAGATCGCGCGGGGCATGTGGGCGTTTCTACTACCCCCGCGCCGCCGCGGCAACCCGCGACCGCGGTCTTGCGCGCGCTCAGGCGCTCAGCGCCGAGGGCCCGATCGTGTCGGCCATCCGCTCGAGCGAGCGGCGCAGCAGGCGCGAGACGTGCATCTGCGAGATCCCGACGCGCTCGGCGATCTCGCGCTGCGTCAGGCCGGCGAAGAAGCGCAGCAGCAGGATCCGCCGTTCGCGCTCGTTGAGCGTCGCGAGGCCGCGGCTCAGCTCGACCCGCTGCTCAGCGGCCTCGTAGCCCGGGTCCTCCGCGCCGATCCGCGCGACCGGCTCGCCGTCCTCGCCGAGCGGCTCGTCGAGCGGGACGGTGCTGTAGGCCTGCGCGCCCTGGAGCGCCTCGAGCACCTGCTCGGGCGTCGTGCCGGTCGCCTCCGCGAGGTCCTCGATCGTCGGCGAGCGGCCGAGCTTGGTCGAGAGGCGGTCGACTTCGCGCGCGACCTTCGCGCTCAGCTCCTGCAGGCCGCGCGAGACGCGCACCGACCAGGCGCGGTCGCGGAAGTGGCGCTTGATCTCGCCGAGGATCGTCGGGACGGCGAACGTCGAGAAGCGCAGCTCGCGCTCGAGGTCGAAGCGGTCGACGGCCTTGATCAGCCCGACGAAGCCGACCTGCTCCAGATCGTCGAGCGGCTCGCCGCGGTTGGCGTAGCGGCGCGCCAGCGAGCGCACGAGCGGCATCATGCGCTCGATCAGGAGGCTGCGCGCGTGCTCGTCGCCCTCTTCGTGCCAGCGACGCAGCAGCTCATGCTCGTCGACCAGGGGATCGACCGGCAGGCGAACGACCGTGGCGGACATGTCGTGCCTTTCTTCGTGGCGGAAACCGGCTGTTCGTCATCCTCTCCGGACAAGCCGGCGTGACAAGGTGGACAGACGCGGTCACTGGCGCCGACGCGTCCGCTGCGGTACAAAAGAGAGGTGGACAAGGGTGGGCAGACCGTCAGCGCCACCGAGTTCGCGGAGCTGACCGGCATCTCGCGCGAGCGCCTGCGCACCTGGGAGCGGCGCTTCGACTTCCCGCGGCCTGCGCGCGTCGCGCACGGGCCGCGCCGCTATGCGCTCGCCGACGCGCCACGCGTGGTCGCGGTGCGACGCGCCGCCGAGCAGGGCGTCCCGCTGCCGCGCGCGATCGCGGAGGCGACCGGCGCGCCCGCGCCCGAGCTGTCCGACGCGGCGCTCGTCGGGATCGCCGCCGTGGCGCCGATCCCGGTCGTCGTCGTCTCCGGGCCCCAGCCGCTGCGGATCGCCTACGTGAACGCGGCGCTCGCGGCGCTCGACGGGCCGATCGCGCCGGGCGCGCGACTCGACGCGCTGCCGTGGTTCATGGGCAGCGACCTCGAGCGCACGCTGCATACGCTCTTCGCCGGCGACACCGCGGTGCTCGAATGCGCCCATCCGGCGTGGGTCGGCGACCCGACGATCGAGCGCTCGATCGCCTACCGGCTGCCCTCGCGCGCGGGCGAGCCGCCGGCGGTCGCGCTCGTCGGCGTCGACCGCGACGAGGAACGGCGCGCGCGCCGCGAGGTCGGCGAGCTCCAGCAGGAGCTGACGCGGCTGCGCGTGCGCGAGCAGCGCCGCCAGCGCTGGCTGGCGCTCGCCGCCTCGCTCGCCGAGCGCTTCCAGCGCGACGCCGGCGAGGCGCTGCTGACCGCGACCGTCGACACGCTCGTGCGCCGGCTGGGCGCGGTCGACGCCGGCGTGGCGCTCTACGTCGCGGGGCAGCTCGCGCTCGGCTCGACCAGTCGCGGGCTGCTCGGGCCGCACATGGTCACCGTCACGCGCTACGACGACCTCGCGGCGCTGATGCAGCGCAGCGCGCCGGAGTGGCTCGCGCCGGCGACCGCGAGCGCCTTCGGCGTCCACGCCGGCCTGCACTGCCTCGCCGTGCCGCTCGGCGTCGTGGGCGAGCGGCTCGGCGCGCTGCTGATCGTCTTCGACGAGCCGGGCCCGCTCGACGAGGACATCCGCAACGTCCTGACGGTCGTCGCGGCCGGCCTCGGCTTCGTCGTGCTGCGCGACCGGCTCGTCGGCTCGACGCGCGGCCCGCAGTCCGGCTAGAAGAGGCGGCCCTCCGGGGCGGCTGGCGCGCCGAGCGTGCGCTCGAGCGGCCAGGAGCAGAGCGAGCCGCGGCCGGGACAGCCGTCGCAGACGCGCGGGCCGGGGTCGGGGGCGACGGGGAAGCGGCGTGCGAGGATCTCCTCGGCGCGCTCCCGCAGCTCGGCCTCGAGCGCGGGCAGATCGGCGGCGACGTAGGTCGCGACGGCCGGCTCGCCCGGACGTTCGAGGAAGGCGTGGACGACCTCGACCTCCGCTGCGCCGTCGCGCAGCGCGGCAAGCGCGTAGGCGGCGCGCTGGAGCGCGTAGTCCTGCGCGGCCAGCCGCTCGGGATCGGCGTCGGGCGCGAGGCGGTCGCTCTTGTAGTCCACGACGACGGTGCGCCCCCCCTCGCGCCCGATCGCGTCGAAGACGCCGACAAGCGGGATCTCCTCCCGCGCCTCCGTCGTCAGCCGCAGCGAGAACGGCTGCTCGCGACGGAGGTCGTCCAACGCGGCCAGACGCGCGCGCAGGTCGCTCGCGAGGAAGTCGGATACCAGCTCGGAGATCTCGTCCGCCGCGGCCTCGCTCAACCGCGCCCCCGCCCGCTCGGCCTCGGCGGCGACGTCCAGCGCCTGCGGCCGCGCGAAGTCGACCTGCTCGAGCAGCCCGTGGACGATCCGCCCACGCACGCGCGGGTCCAGCTCCGCGCGCGCGCCGGAGCCGAAGCCCAGGTCGGTCGGCGGCAGACCCAGCACGCGCTGCAGATAGAAGCGATACCCGCACGCAGCGTGCTGTTGGAGGCTCGTGTAGCTGAGCGCGGCGACCGGGGCGCCCGTCGGCACGGAAAGCGCCGATCGGGCGGGTGGCGCGACGGAGAGCGATCGCGCGACCTCGCTCGCGCAATCGCCCCGCGCCGCGACAGGGCCCGTCCGATCGGGGTCGGGCCCAGCGCCCGAGGGCGCCGGAAGCGCAGCGAGCACCGAAGGTCGCGCGATGGTGACGGCCACCGAGACCCCGTCATGCGACGCGACCGTCCGCGGCTCCGCATCCGGCAGGCAGCGGCGATCGAGATCCGGCACGAACGCCGGTCCGAGCCACGTCAGCGGCGCGGCGCCGGGCTTCGCGCCCGACCACGGCTCGCAGGCGACCGCGCCGGACAGGATCAGCCGCTCGCGGGCGCGCGTGACGGCGACGTAGAAGAGGCGCGCCTCCTCGTCGGCCTCGGCGCGGCGCTGCTGCTCGACGAGCGCGCGGTAGGCGAGCGCCGGCCGCGCGCTGCCGCCGCCGAGTCGTCTGAGGCGGATCCCGACACGCCCGTCGCGGCCGACGCGCACGAGCTCGCGGCCCGCGGCGGGCGACTCGCGGCCGAGGTCGGCGACGCATACGACCGGAAACTCGAGCCCCTTCGCGCGATGAATCGTCATCACGCGCACGGCGTCGAGCGCCTCCCCCTCGACGGGCGCTTCGCTCTCGCGCTCGTCGCCGGAGCCGTCGGCGCCGCCGACCAGCGCGCCGACGACGTCGGCGAAGCCGCGCAGGTCGCGCCCGTGCTCGGCCTCGTGCTCGCGCGCCAGGCGCATCAGCTTGCGCACGTTCGCGAGGCGACGCGCGCCGCCGTCCATCCGCAGCAGCGCGCGGTCGTAGCCGGTGCGCGCGAGTGCGCGGTCGATCAGCGCCTCGAGCGCGTGGCGTGACGCGCCGCGGCGCTCCCGCGGCAGCCAGCCGCGCAGCCATTCGATCCGCTCGCAGTCGTCGGGGTCGAGGCGCCCGAGCAGATCGCCGTCGTCCGTGAGCGTCCACCACGCGTCGCGACCGCTCGCGCGCGCCGCCGCGGCAAGCTGCACGAGGCCACCGCTGGAGAGGCCGACGAGCGGCGAGGCGAGCAGCGTGTAGAGCGCCAGCCCGTCGCGCGGGTTCGCGAGCACGCCGAGGTAGGCGACGAGGTCGCGCACCTGCTGCTGGGACCAGTAGCCGCGCCCGCCGATCACGTACGTCGGCACGCCGCGCTCGACGAGCGCGCGCTCGTAGACGGCGAGGTCCCCGGTCGCGCGCAGCAGCAGCACGATCTCCCCCGGCGGACGACCCGCGTCGATCAGCTCGCGCACGCGCGCCGCCAGCAGGCGCGCCTCGGCCAGGCGCCACAGCGGCGCCGGCGGGACCGCCCCTGGCGCGACGAGGCCGACCTCGCCCCAGTCGGCGGCACGGTCGACGACGAGCAGCTCGACGCGCGGCTCGCGGTCGTCGCGGCCGGCGTCGGCCTCCTCGCGGCCCGCTCTCAGCGGCGTGAAGCTCGCGCCGAAGCGGGGCGCGAACGCCTGGTTGAAGGCGCGCAGCAGGGCCTCGTGGCTGCGGAAGTTCGCCGCCAGCGCGGCCGTCGCGCCGCGCTGCGCGAGCGCGGCCCGCAGGCCGCGGAAGAGCCGCACGTCGGCGTGGCGGAAGCCGTAGATCGACTGCAGCTCGTCGCCGACGTAGAAGAAGCCCTCGCCATCGCCGACGATCCGCTCGAGCAGCTCCAGCTGGAGCGGGTTCGTGTCCTGGAACTCGTCGACCATCACATGGCGGAAGCGCTCGGCGTAGCGGGCGCGCAGCGGCTCGTGCTCGCGCAGCAGGCGGTTGGCACCCAGCTCGAGGTCCTCGAAGTCGAGCGCCGAGGCCGCCCGCTTGGCGTCGGCGTAGCGGCGCGCGAACGCCTGCAGGAGCGCGTCGAGCAGCGCGTGCGCCGGCAGCGCGGCGGCGTCGGCGCAGGCGTCGGCGTAGGCGGCGAGCGCGGCCTTGTAGGCCTCGCAGCCCGGACCGTTGAGGGCGACGCCGTTGCCTCTGAGCGCGAGCGCGTCGACCTGCTCGGGTGCGGGCGCGGCGTCGAGCGGGCGCTCGAGCAGGGCCGCGCAGGCGGCGAGCCGCTCGCGTGCGCGCTCGACCGTCTTGCCGTCGCGCGCCTCCTCCAGCTCGACGGCCGCCTGCGCCCGCGCGATCGCGAGCGCGCTGTGCGCGGGGCCGAGCGGCGCCGGCTTCGCCGGCGGCAGATGCGGCTGCTCGATCCCGCGGCTGCGCAGCTCGCCGTGCAGCGCCACGATCGCGTCCCGCAGCTCAAGCGGCCGGTAGGCGGCGATCAGCTCCAGCGCGGCGTCGCCGTGCGCGGCGACGAGGTCGTCGAGCGCGACGCGGAACGCGTCCGCCGCGAGCCGCCGCGCGACGCGCTCGTCGAGCACGGCGAAGCGCGGGTCGAGGCCGGCCGCGAGCGCGTGCGTGCGCAGCAGACGCGCGCAGAAGCTGTGGATCGTCGAGATCCAGGCGCCCTCGGTCGCGCGCGCCCGCTCGAGGTCGCCGAGCGCGTCGAAGCGCGCGCGCACGCGCTGCTTCAGCTCGGCGGCGGCCTTCTCGGTGAAGGTGATCGCGAGGATGCGGCCGACGTCGGTCTCGGGCTCGGAGGCCAGCCGCACGTAGCGCTCCGCCATCACCGAGGTCTTGCCGCTGCCGGCGTTGGCGGTCAGCAGAAGCCCGCCGCGGTGCTCGATCGCCGCGCGCTGCTCGGGCGTGAACGGAACCGCCGCGCTCATTGGTCGGCCGCCCGGCAGATCCCGGGATACGCGCAGCCGTTCGGCGAGCACGTCTCCGGCGTCGCCCGCAGCTCGCCGCCGCGCAGGTGCGCGGCCAGCTCGCAGGCGCGCGCGGCGGCCGCGTCCAGCTCGGCGTCGAGCTGCTCGCGCGAACGGCGGTCGGTGTCGAACGCCAGCTCGCCGACGTCCGCGTCCTCGCTGAGCAGACCGCGAGCGCGCAGATCCTCCCCGCGCAGCGGCTGGTAGACGCCGCCGACCGGCTCGCGTCTGAGCAGCTCGCGCACGGCGACCATGTAGAGCGCGACCTGGAGCTGGTCCTCCGCGCGCCATCTGGCGACCGGCCAGCCTCTGCCGGGCTTGCCGGACTTGTAGTCGCGCACGAGCGCGCGGCCGGCGGCGTCGAGGTCGACGCGGTCGATCACGCCGCGCAGGCGCAGCGCGCCCCCACCCAGCTCCAGCGCCGGCATCGCCTCCTCCCCCATCCCGAACGCCAGCTCCAGGTGCGCGGGCGCGAACGCGCCGCCGCTCGCGGCCTCGTGGTCGAGCAGCCGCAGCACGTCTGCGGCGATCTCGTGCGCGGCGGCCGCCTGCGCGGCGGCGCCGCGACCGAGCACGAGCCGCGCGGCCTCCTCGGCGACGACCTCGGGCACCAGCGCGCGCGCGTCGCGCAGCGCGGCGGCGTCGAGCGGCCAGGCGAGCTGGGCGAGCACGCGCTCGAGCACGCGGTGGATGCAGCTTCCCCGCGCGATCGCGTCCGGGTCGGGCTCGAAGCGCTCTGGCCGCAGCTCGCTCTCCACCAGCCAGCGCACCGGACAGCGAGCGTAGTTCTCCAGCCCGCCGGCGGAGAGCACCTCGCGCTGACGCAACGCCGCCTGCGCGGCCGGTCCCAGCGCGGCGAGCGGCGGCGGCGTGACACGCGGGGCGGCGAGCGCCTCGGCGCGCGCGCGTTCGGCCTCGGTCGGCGCCTCCTCCGCCGGCCACGTGACGGCGGACAGCGGACGGTGGCGGACGGGCAGCCCGTCGAGCACGGCGCGCACGTCCTCGACGAAGAACGACGGCAGCGCCGGATTGCCCTCCTCGTCGGCGTCGCGGCAGCTCAGGACGAGGCGGCGGGTCGCGCGCGAGGCCGCCGCGTAGAAGAGATAGCGCTCGTCGGCGAGGCGGTCCTCGCGCGCGGCGAGCCGCAGGCCGGCGGCGCGGTTGAGCGCGCGCCGCTCCTCGTCGGACAGGAACGGCTCGGGCGCCGCCGGCCGCGGGAACTCGCCCTCCTGCAGGCCGCACAGGATCACCGTGTCGAAGCGCCGCGCGCGGATCGCGAGCGGGTCGGCGACGAGCACCGCGCCGATCGCGGCGCCCGCAGCCACGGGCACCTCGATCCGCTCCAGCGCGTCGAGCAGCGCTGCGGGATCCGGCGCGCGCCGCGGATCGGCGGCGGCCAGCTCGGCCAGCTCCTCCAGCGCCCGCAGCAGCGCGGAGAGCGCGTGCGCGTCGGCCTCCTCCTCGGGCGCGAGCTGGGCCGCCTGCCCGCGGCGGGGGGCGACGAACAGCGAGCGCGCCTCGCGCGCGAGCGCGCCGAGCAGCGCCTGCGCGTCGTCGGCGGCGGCGCCGCGCAGGCGGTCCAGCTCGCGCAGCGGCCAGCCGCCTGGCGCCTCCTCCCATGCACGGCGTGCGGCGGCGAGATCGGTGACCGCGCCGCGGCGCAGCGTCAGCTCGAGGCGGTCCGCCAGCTCGAGCCGCTCCAGGCGCCCCGGCGTGCGCAGGTAGGCGAGCAGCTCCCCCGGGCCGGCCTCGTCGGGGCGCAGCGCGCAGCGCGCGAGCGCGAGCAGGCCGCGCCCGAGCGCGGTATGGCCGAGCGGGATCCGCCGCTGCAGCGCGTGCGGGACGCCGTAGACGGTCAGGACCTGCTCCAGCAGCGCGGCGCCGCGATCAGGCGAGCGCAGCACGACGGCGATCTGCTCCGCCGGCACGCCTTCGTCCAGCAGCGCGAGCAGCTCGGCGGCGACGAGCTCGGCCTCGGCGCGCTCTCCGCCGGCGACGAGCAGCTTGACGGCGTCGCCGGCCGCGATGCGTGGAGCGCCCGGCTCGAACAGGTGGCGCTCGACGTGGTGCAGCGCGGTGCGGGCGACGGGCGCGTAGTGCTCGTCGTCGGCCGGCAGCGCGCGGACCTCGCCCGCCAGCTGGCCGAGCTCCGCCACCAGCTGGGCCGCGCGACCCGCGAACGCGGTGCGGCCCGCCTCGTAGGTGAGCGAGACGACGACCTCGGCGTCGGCGACGCGGGCGAGCGTCTCGACCGCGTCGCGCTCGAGCGACGTGAGGTCGTCGAAGCCGTAGAGCAGCACGGGCGTCTCTCCCCACGTCCGCGGATCCGCACGCAGCGCGTCGAGCGCGCGCCAGGCGAACAGCTCGGGATCGACGCGCCCGAGGCGCTCCAGCGCGCGCGCGTAGCGGCCGTAGATCGCGGCGGCCTCGTGCGCGGCCGGCGTCGCCTCCGGCCACGCGCGGACCGCGGCGGTGAAGCGCTGCGGCGTGATCAGCGAACGCTCCAGCTCCGCGACGAACGCGAGCGCGGAAGTGAGGAAGCCGCGCGTTCCGGCGACGGGCGCGAGCGCGGCGAGCGGCGCCTCGGCGATCGCCTGGGCGACGAGGCGCTCGCGCTGGAGCGGCTCGATCGTGCGCGCCCACCAGCCGGCCCGCCGCGCGATCTCGCGCGCGAGCCCGGCGAACGTCGTCACATGGCCGGGGCGAGTCGCGCCCTCGCCGCTCAGCTCGCGCTCGAAGGCGGCGACGTCGTCGCGCGTCGGCACGACGAGCCACGGCACGCGGCGGCGGCGCGCACGGAAGGCGTCGAGCACGACGCCGGCCTTCGCCGAGTTCGCGGGGCCGGTGACGAGCGTGAGCGGCATGGGTCCGACATCGTCGCGCGCGGCGGGGACGCCTCAGCGGGCGAGCAGGGCGCGCAGCGTTCCGGCGACCCAGCGCGGTCTGTCGACGAGCTGCGCGTGGGTGAAGCGCACGACGGTCCAGCCCGCCCGCACGAGCGTGGCGTCGCGGGCACGATCGGCCTGGAACGCGGCGCGGTCGTGGTGGAAGGCCCAGCTGTCCAGCTCGACCGCGAGGCGGAGGTGCGGCCAGGCGGCGTCGAGCTTGAAGCCCTCGACGGGGTGGTTCGTCAGCGGCCGCGGCAGGCCGCGGGCGTCGAGCAGTGCGAGGAAGCGGTCCTCCAGTTCGGAGCGCGTGAGCGAGGTGGCGAGACGCTCGTGCGCGTCGAGCGTCGCGCGGAGCGCTCTTGCGGCCCCGTCCCGCCGGCCCGCGACGCGCTCGCGCGCGTTCTGGACGGTCGCGGCCGTGAGGCGCCCGGCGCGGTCGGCTTCACGCACGAGCTTCGCGAGCTGCTCCGCCGCGAGCGTGCCGGCGAGGTCGACGAGCGTGCGCGGGAGCGTCGTCACCGGGACGGCGCGCCGGGTCGCGAGATCTCCGGCGTCGAGGCGCGTCGTGCGATGGATCAGGACGCCGCGCACCGCCACGCGTCGCGTGGTCGTCACGTCGAGCGCGTCGCTCTCGCGGATCCCGTGCAGCGCCGCGGCGGAGCGGTGGCTCAGCGCCGCGCCGTGCCCGGCCGCCAGCACGGCCGCAAGCCACCGCCCCTCGCGGCGGAGCTGCGCGTGGCCGACGGCGTAGACGCCGCGGTGGACGCGCACGAGGTGGCCGCTCGCCACCCGTCGCTCCGTCGCGCCGGCCGTGATCCCGGCGTCGAGGAGCTGCCGCCGGGAGACGACGCCGTGCTGGCGCGCAGCCAGCCTCCCGATCACTCCATCTCGATGACTGTCAAGTTTCCCTCGACTACCGAGGGAAACTTGCAGATCGGGCGCCATGCCGACGATCGTGGCAGGGATCGTGTGACGTGTGGGGCGCGGATTGCGACGGAGCTACGCGACGGCGGATTCGGCGGGAGCGGTGGCGCCGTCGGCGCTGAGCGCCTCGGCGGCGGCCTCCTCGACCTCCGGCGGCTTGGCGCCTTCGCGCGCCCAGGGCTCGTCGAACTCGACGCGCCAGCGGCCCTCGTCCGTCTGCTCGAGCGCGAGGCGGGCGCGGAAGGATCTGCCGGCGCGGCTTCTGAAGCCGGTGACCGGTCTCTCGGTGCGGCCGGTCCTGATCAGCT
>Ga0207664_10001389_pt1 | contig 15905 bp, 15 predicted proteins | sample LARL83metaG_FD_184349 | JGI IMG/M metagenome (GOLD analysis project Ga0207664, IMG submission 184349) | Corn, switchgrass and miscanthus rhizosphere microbial communities from Kellogg Biological Station, Michigan, USA - LAR L8-3 metaG... | ecosystem: Host-associated > Plants > Roots >... | reverse complement strand
TGCCACTCGTCAAGCTGTAGTCACCACGGCGCGATGCCGGCAGGATCGAAGAACGTCCCCGTCGGCCCGTCCGCGGTCACCAGCGCGGCCGCCACGATCGGCGCCGCGCCTTCGGCCACGGTCTGCGTGCCCTGGAAGCCGTTGAGGTGGGTGGCGGTGTAGCCCGGATCGACCACGTTGATCCGCAGGTCCGGAAAGGCCTTGGCGTACTGGACGGTGAGCATCGACACCGCCGCCTTCGACGTGTTGTACGACAGATTGGCGATGGTGGACTCGAGCCGGTCCCGATCGGTCACCCGGCCGAACGAGCCGAGTCCACTGCCGACGTTGACCACGACGCCGTGCTCACTGCGCTTGAGCAGCGGCAGGAACGCTTGCGTCATCCGAACGATGCCCACCACGTTCGTGTCGAACACGAAGGCCAGGTCGTCGCCGGTGATCTCGCCGACCGGCTTGCGCACGCCGGTGATACCGGCGTTGTTGACCAGGACGTCCAACCGCCCCTGTTCGGCGGCGATCCGGTCGGCCGCGGCCCGCACGAGCGCGTCGTCGGTGACGTCGATCAGCAGGGGCAGCGCGTCCAGTTCCTTCGCGGCCCGTTCGGCATTCGCCTGGTCGCGCGCTCCGACGTAGACGGTGTGGCCCGCCGCGACGAGTTGCCGCGCGGTCTCGTAACCCAGGCCCTTGTTGGCTCCGGTGATCAGTGTGATCGTCATGCGTCGACTCTCGCCGGCGCCGCCGACCCCCACCAGCGACCGTTCTTCCTGGTAACGGCGATACCACCCACCGGGGATCAGTCCTTGCGACCATGGACGGATGGACGACACCGGCGAACTGGCCCGCATGCTGCGCACATGGCGCGCCCGCCTGGCCCCCGCGCAGGCCGGCCTGCCCGCCCACGCCGACCGGCGGACACCCGGTGTGCGACGCGAGGAACTCGCGGTGCTCGCCGGCGTGTCGATCGACTACGTCGTCCGGCTGGAACAGGGCCGCGCGTCGGCGCCGTCGGCACAGGTGTGCGTCGCCCTGGCGCGGGCGCTGCGACTGTCCGACGTGGAGCAGGCCCACCTGCTTCAGTTGGCCGGCCACGCCATCGGTCGGGGACGGGTCGGCCGGCTGATCCCGGCCAGCGTCCGACGGCTGACCGACCGCCTCGACGAGAGCCCGATCGCTGTGTTCGACGCGATGTGGACACTGTTGAGCTGGAACCGGATGTGGGCGGCGCTAATGGGCGATCCGTCCACATTGGACGAGAAGGATCGCAACGTGGTTTGGCGCTACTTCACCAAACCGTCGGGCAAGATCGAGTTCACCCCGGCCGAGCGGGAGGACTTCGAGACCTCCACCGTCGCCGACCTACGACTGACCGCGGCCCGCTATCCCGACGACCCGCGCCTGCGCACCCTGATCGAGCAGTTGTGCCAGGTCAGCGATAAGTTCCGCATCCGGTGGGAGGCCCGCGCTGTCAGCGAGCACGTACACGCCGTCAAGACCGTTCGGCACCCCGAGATCGGCGCGTTGCGACTGGACTGCGACGTGCTCAGCACCCAGCAGGGTGACCTGCGCGTGGTCGTCTATACGGCGGCGCCGGACAGCGAGGCGGCCAGCAAGCTCGCGCTGCTCGCCACCATCGGCACGGAGGTCGTCACCACGCTGTAGTCCACAGGTCCACAAAGTTGTCCACAGGCCAGTACATCCACCTTGGCCGGCCCTTGCATCCCGGGTTGACTGGGGATCGAACAAAAGTTCGAGCCAGTCACAACAGGGAGGCCGTCATGACCACGAACAACCGCTCAGAGCGTGATGCCGCGCTGGTTGAGCCACTCCTCGGGATCGATCTTCTTGCCCGTGGGGTCCCACACCTCGAAGTGCAGCGTGTAGCCGGTGCTGAACCCGCGATCGCCCATCGCCGCGATCGGCTGGCCCGCCGTCACGTGCTGCCCGACCTGCACCGAATACGTGTCCATCCGGGCGTAGACCAGCACCGTGCCGTCGGAGAGCTGTTCCTTCACCCACAGGCCGAACCCGCTCGTCGGGCCGGCCGCGATGATCACACCGTCGGCCGACGCCACGATCGGCGTGTCCTTGACGTTTTTGATCTCGATGCCGTAGTGGAACGAGCCGTACTGCCCGCCGAACGTCGAGATCACGGTGCCCTTGGCGGGCGCGGCGAACGTGACACCGGTGGTCAGACCGGCCGCGGTTCCGGCGTCGACGGTCTGCTGCCCGGTGATCCGCTGGCTCTCCGCGAGCTGCTGGGCCTCGGCGGACGCGTCCATCGCGTGCCCGACGGGCTGCACCTCCAACGACTGCCCGTCGTCGGCGTTGGTCCCGATCACGGCCGACATACCGGCCGAGTCGGCCAGGACGGTCGCGTCGTGGTGCTGCACCTTGGGCAACAGCGACTGTCCCGCCGTGGCCGCGGCGATCGCGCCGAGCGCGACCGCGGCGAACACCGCCCGGCCACGCAGGACCGACGATGGCGCGTGTGGGGCCAAAGCAGGTCCTTCCATGCTGTCCGGGGCGCGGCCGTGATCAGACCGTGACGGCTGGGACAGTAACGAAGCGACGCAACGCGCGGCAACAGGCCGGCTACGAAGCGGACTCGGCCGGACGGCCCACCGCAGGTAAGCGTTTTGGACCTTGCCCAGGTCCCACCCGTAGTGGCACATCACACGATTGAGTGTGATGTGCATCACATTATTGCTGCGGTCGGCGCGTCGCTGCACCAAGCGGGTGACAGCCGCATCGACCCGCACTTCTCAGCCAACCGGACCAACGAGACGAACGCGAAAGGACCGATCATGCCGCCCCGTACCGGGGGGCTCGTGGCGCTCGACCTTGCTAGCGTCAGCGAGGTGACCGCGCGGACCCCCTCCACCCGAGCGCGCCCGGCGGAGGTCTCGCCGGCCGAGCCACCCGACGCCCGAGGACCGGCCGCCTGGTCGACACTCCCCGTCCGACTGCGCTGCGCGATCGGGGTTGCCCTCGTCGGCGGCGTCCTCCTGGCGGTCGGCTCGCTCCTGCCGGTCGTCAGTCCCACGACTCCGCCCGGCTTCACATCAGGCCCGTTGTTGTTCGTCCTCGGCCTGCTGCCGGTCGGCGTGGCGATCACGCTGGCCGCCATGGGCTCCGGTCCGGCCGCCCGGGGCGCGCTGCTGGCCGCCGCCCTGTTCGCGCCCGGCCGCGCCATCGCCGACGCGCAGCTCGCCGTCCAGGGCACCCTCGCCGCACGCCCGGAACTCGCCATGCCCACCGCGCTGGTGCCCCTACACGCCGCCACCGGCGTGTGGCTGCTGCTCGCCGGCGAGGTCCTGGTCCTGGCCGCCGGCCTGCTGACCGTCGGCACCGGCGACCAGCCCACCCCGACCGACCGTGCCACCGGCTACCGAGGCCCGGTGCTGATCGCGTTGGGTCTCGGCGTCGTCGTGGCACTGGGCCTGATGACCACCCCGTTCGGCTCGTCCACGCCGTTCCTGCTGGCCAAGGGCGTCCTCGACGCACCGGCCATGGCGCTGGCCGGTGGCCTGCTGATCGCGGTGGCCGCGCCGCTGTCCGCCACGATCGCCGTGACGTCGGCCGAACCGGCGGCCGCGCGGGGCTGGCTACTCGGCGGCAGCGCGGTCGTGCTGGCCATCGCCCTCCCGCGCATCGTCGCCGGCCTCGCCGTGGCCGGCCTGCACCCGGACTGGGGCCCGTACGTCGCGGTCGTGGCCGCCCTGGCCCTGGCCGCGCTCGGACTGTTCACCGAACGCGCCGGCACCACCGACACGGCCGACCCCGAGGAAAGCGCCCCCACCGACCTGCACCTGCCCGCGCAGTCCCGCCTCCACGCCACCACCGGCGTCCTGGGCCTGCTCGCGGCCGGCGTCGCACTCGTCGGCGCCGACACGAACCTCTACGTCGTGGCCGCCGACCCGTCCCAGGGCACCGACCAGGCCGGCCGGCTGCTGATCCCGGCGGCCGTTCTGATCGGTATCTGCGCGATCGGCATGCTGATCCCGCGCTGGGCGGCCACCGTCCGGCCCGCGATCACCGTCGCGTGGCTCGCGGTGTTACTGGCCGGGTTCAGCGCGATCGACACCGCGCTGACCGCGACGCAGATCGACGGCGTCACCATCGGCATCGGCACGTGGGCCACCGGCCTGGCCATGCTCGCGGCCGTCGCGGCCGCCATCTGCGCCGCGCTGGCGGGTGGCGTGGAACGCGACGACGTGGACCTGACCGAGGTGCGCTGGCGCCCCATGGTCCTGGCGCCGTCCATCGCGGCCGCGCTCCTCGCCGTCGGCGCGTTCGGCTTCCCGATGTTGCAGGCCAACGGTTTCACGCCGCCGGGCTTGTGGTCGGACTTCCGGTTCGCGTCGTGGGGCCTGCTGTTCGGCCTACTCGGCGTGATCGCGGCGGCGGTGCTGGCCGCCGTGTGCCGGCCGCAGCGCGGTGCCGCGTTACTGCTGGGTGCGGCCGGCGTGGTGCTCGTTCGCCTGCTGTCGTTGCCGCTGAACCACACGATCGCCCCCGGCGTGACCGCCGGTCGTGGCCTGTTTGTCGCGATCGTGTGCCTGGTCGCGCTCGTCGTCGCAGCCGGCGTGGCCGGCGGCCTGGCGCACCGAGAGACCGCCGCGTTACGCCCGCGCCGCCGCTGAATCGATCTCTCCCAAACGGTCATCGTCGAGCGAATCGCCGCTCGTCCGGTGTGGGTGCGGGACGCTGGTCACATGCGGGTGGACGTGGGGATCCGGCCCTCGCGGATGGCTTACTCTGCGGTCGCGGTCCCCGACGACGATGCTGACGACGAGGCTCGAGGAGGAAGCCATGACGGGCAGGATCCGAGTGGTGGTGGCCAAGCCCGGCCTGGACGGCCACGACCGGGGCGTCAAGGTCGTCGCGCGAGCCCTGCGGGACGCCGGCATCGAGGTCGTCTACACCGGCCTGCACCAGACGCCCGAGCAGATCGTCTCGACCGCGCTGCAGGAGGACGCGGACGCCGTCGGCCTCTCCGTGCTCTCCGGCGCCCACATGACCCTGTTCGCCGAGGTCGTGCGGTTGCTCGCGGATCGGGGCGCGGACGACGTCGTGGTGTTCGGCGGCGGCATCATCCCGGACGAGGACATCCCGAAACTGGCCGAGCTCGGCGTCGCCAGGGTCTTCACGCCGGGCGCGCCGACGCAGGACATCGTGGACTGGGTGCGGGCCAATGTGGGAACCCAGGATCCGGCCGAAGCGTGACCTGGTGACCGAATTCACGACCGCGGTGACCGACCTCACCGCCCACCGGCGCACCGGCCCGGATCGGGCTCGATAGGGTCGGACCCGGTTTCGGCCCTGCCGTCGGTCCAGCCCGGCCCGCCGACCACACAGAAACTTAGTCAGGAGACTGTGAGTGGACCTGTACGAATACCAGGCGAAGGATCTCTTTGCCGCGCATGGCGTGCCGGTGCTGCCCGGTGCCGTCGCCAGCACGGTGGACGAGGCACGGGCCGCTGCGGCGGAGTTCGGTCAAACGGTCGTGGTCAAGGCCCAGGTCAAGACCGGCGGCCGCGGCAAGGCGGGCGGCGTGAAGCTGGCGCAGACCCCGGACGAGACGGCCGCCAAGGCCGAGGCGATCCTCGGGATGGACATCAAGGGCCACACCGTCCACCGTGTCCTGGTCACGCCGGCCAGTGACATCGCCGCCGAGTACTACTTCTCCTTCCTGCTCGACCGCGCGAACCGCACATTCCTGGCGATGGCGTCGGTCGAGGGCGGCATGGAGATCGAACAGCTCGCGGTCGAACGCCCCGACGCGCTCGCGCGGATCCCGGTCGACGCGATCAAGGGCGTCGACGACGTGAAGGCCCGCGAGATCGCCACGGCGGCCGGCTTCCCGGCCGACGTGATCGACCAGGTGGTCGCGGCGATCGTCAAGCTGTGGGACACCTTCGTCGCAGAGGACGCCACGCTGGTCGAGGTCAACCCGCTGGTGCGCGACCCGCAGGACAAGATCGTCGCACTGGACGGCAAGGTCACGCTCGACGACAACGCCGCCTTCCGGCACCCCGGGCACGCCGACCTGGTCGACCACCAGGCCGAGAACCCGTTGGAGGCCAAGGCGAAGGCCAAGCACCTCAACTACGTGAAGCTGGATGGCCAGGTCGGGATCATCGGCAACGGCGCCGGCCTCGTGATGTCCACTTTGGACGTCGTCGCGTACGCGGGTGAGGCGCACGACGGCGTGACACCGGCGAACTTCCTCGATATCGGCGGTGGTGCGTCGGCCGAGGTGATGGCCAACGGCCTGGAGATCATCCTGTCCGACCCGGCGGTGCGCAGCGTGTTCGTGAACGTGTTCGGCGGGATCACCGCGTGCGACGCGGTCGCGAACGGGATCGTGCAGGCGTTCACCCTCCTGGAAGGCCAGGGACAGCCCGTCGACAAGCCGATCGTGGTGCGGCTGGACGGCAACAATGCCGAGGAGGGCCGCCGCATCCTCACTGACGCGCACCTCCCCGGGGTGCGGTTGGTGGACACCATGGACAACGCGGCCGAGGTCGCCGCCCAACTCGCCGCGACGGGAGCCTGAACCATGGCGATCTTCCTCAACGAGAACAGCAAAGTGATCGTGCAGGGCATCACCGGCTCCGAAGGCACGAAACACACCAGCCGGATGCTCAAGGCCGGCACGCACATCGTGGGCGGCGTCAATCCGCGCAAGGCCGGCACCGAGGTCGACATCAACGGCACGCTGCTGCCGGTGTTCGCCACCGTGGCCGACGCGATGGCGGCGACCGGCGCCGACGTCACGGTCGGGTTCGTCCCGCCCGCGTTCGCCAAGGACAGCGTCATCGAGGCGATCGACGCGGGGATCCCGCTGTGCGTCGTGATCACCGAGGGCATCCCGGTGCACGACACGGCCACGTTCTGGGCACACGCCGTCGCGACCGGCAACCGGACCCGCGTCATCGGCCCGAACTGCCCCGGCCTGATCTCGCCCGGCAAGTCCAACGCCGGCATCATCCCGGCCGACATCACCGGCCCCGGTTCGATCGGCCTGGTCTCCAAGTCCGGCACGCTGACCTACCAGATGATGTACGAGCTGCGCGACATCGGGTTCTCCAGCGCCGTCGGCATCGGCGGCGACCCGATCATCGGCACCACGCACATCGATGCGCTCCAGGCGTTCGAGGACGACCCGGACACCCGCGTGATGGTGATGATCGGCGAGATCGGCGGTGACGCGGAGGAACGCGCCGCCGACTACATCTCCAAGCACATCACCAAGCCCGTGATCGGCTACGTCGCCGGTTTCACGGCCCCCGAGGGCAAGACCATGGGCCACGCCGGCGCGATCGTGTCCGGCTCGTCCGGCACCGCCGCCGCCAAGAAGGCCGCGCTGGAAGCGGCCGGCGTGCGGGTCGGCAAGACCCCGAGCGAGACCGCCAGCCTCGCCCGCGAGGCGGTCCGCGAACTCGGCTGACCGGAACGAACGAACCGATGAAGCCGGACGCTACTCAGCGTCCGGCTTCATCGTTATTTACACCGCAATTCCACCTAATCGCCGAACGTGCTCTCACCCGTATGCGTCCCTGTTCTACGGTTCGTTACTGTTCCGCTGCCAAGGCAGCGGCTGTGTGGCCGCCCTGTGGCCGGCCGCCCAAACCGACGATCGAGAAGAGAGTGAGCGATGTCGTATCCCAGCGGTCCTCCCGGTGGTTACCCCGGTCAGCAGTCGCACGCCGGCGGTGGACCCGTGTTCGGCCAGGCGCCGGCCGCGCCGAACCCGCTCGGTCGGCTCGGTGTCTCCGGTCTGCTGGTGCTCGGCGTCTTCGTTCTGTCGCTGGTCGCGTACTTCGTCAGCTTCGGCGGCGGTTCCGGCTTCGAGGTGCTGTCGCTGCTCGCCGGCGGCCTGCTCGCCGGCCTGACCCTGCTACCCAACGGCCCGGCCACGCTCCCGTACGCGGCCGTCCTGAGCGTCATCGGCGGGCTCGGCCAACTCGACACCGTGATCAACATCTCGGGCGGCTCCGTCGGCACGTCGATGATCCTCATCCTGGTCTTCGGCCTCCTCCAGGCCGTGGCCGCCGTCGTCGCGCTGCTGCTGGAGCACGGCCTGATCAAGCTCGCGCCACGTCCGGCCGTTCCGCTCTCGGCCTACCCGCCCAGCGGCCCCTTCCCCGGCCAGCAGCCTCCGCCGCCGCAGCGCCCGCAACCCGGCGCGCCGTCCGGTCCGCAGCAGACGCAGTCCACGACGTACATGCAGCCGCCGCCCCAGTCCACGCAGTTCCTGCAACACCCAGGTCAGATCAGCCATCCCAACACACCGCCGGAGTAACCGGGCATCGTTCGGGTGAGCTGTTGATCATTCGTTCGGGGCAACCCAGGCCCGGCGTGGCTCACCCGAACGGCCCAGCGGCTTTGTCAGAGTGGGGGTATGCCCGCCCCCCAGTCCGTTGTGTACGGTCCTGCCGACCAGGCAGGCACCGGTGCCGGGCCGGGCGGCGGCCATGCCCGCCGGGTCCTGGCCGCGGCCGCGCTCACCCCACTCGTCGCCGGCTACCTCGGCATCGCCGCCGTTCTCGCCCTGATCACGGTCACCGGCGGCACGTTCACGCTGCCCGGCGTCCTGCTCGCCGCCGGACCGGCCTGGCTGGCCGCGTTCCACGTGCCCATCACGATCACCGGCCACGACCTGGGCGTCCTCCCGCTGCTGCCGACCGCCCTGCTCCTCCTGCTGGTCGCTCGCGCCGCCCGCACCGCCGCCGACCGCCTCGACCTGGCCGAGCCACGCGCGGCCCTCCGCGTCATCGCACCCGTCACCGCCGCCCACGCCGTCCTCGCCACCCTCATCGCCCTGCTGGCCACCGGACCGGGCACCGCGTCCCCGATCCTCGCCTGCGCGATCACCGGCGCCCTCGCCGCCACGGCCGCGACCACCGGCGTCGCCCGCCCGTGCGGCCTGCTGTCCGTCGCCCTCCGCCGCGCCGACCACGTCGTCGAAACGGGACTCCGCGCCGGCCGCCTGGCCACGTTCGGCCTGGTCGCCGTCGGCGCGATCACGTTGGCGGCCGGCCTGATCGCGTCCTGGTCGACGTCGGTGGCGCTGTTCCGTACCGGCGCACCCGGGTTCGCCGGTGGCCTGGGCATGCTGCTGCTGTCCGTGGCGTACCTGCCGAACGTCCTGATCGGCACGCTGTCCTTCACAGCAGGCCCCGGCTTCGGCATCGGCACGATCGCGATCGCCCAGTGGCGATTCCACGCCGGCCCCGCCCCCGCCGTCCCGCTGCTGGCTCCCCTCCCCGCCGACGAGGGCCACTGGTGGATCTTCCTGATGCTGCTGCCGGCCGCCATCGGCGTCCTGACCGGCCTGGCCTGCCGAGGCGTGTCGACCCTGATGATCGTCCGGGTGCGGGCAGTGGCGCTGGCCGCGCTGGTGGCCGCCGTGAGTTGGCTCGTCCTGGCCGCCCTCGCCGGCGGCTCCCTGGCGGCCGGCCCGTTCGACCCGGTCGTCGTGCCGGCTGGATCCCTTGCCGCATCGGTGTTCCTGCTCATCGCGATCCCCGGTGCCGTCACGGCGTGGCTGGCCGACCGTGCCCCAGCGCTCCTCGCCCCCGATGACGATGAGGACGACGACAAGTACGACGTCGAAGACGAGGACGACACGCCCGAGGAACCGGAACCAGAAGAGGAACCGGAACCAGAAGAGGAAGCGGAGCCCGATCCCGACGTGACCTGAGCCACGGGTTCGGGCCGGTCACCGCCGCCCACGGGCGACCATTTACGCTGGCCGGGCAAGCGAAACCCGCTGTCAGGAGTACACGCTGAGCCCGTCCGACACCACCGAGGTCCATCGGTTTCCCCGACCGGTCCGGGTCGTCGTGCTCGTCTCCGGGTCCGGCACTCTGCTGCAGGCCCTGATCGACGCGACGGCCGACGCCGACTACCCGGTCCAACTGGTCGCCGTCGGCGCCGACCGCAGGGGCATCGAGGGCCTGGCTAGGGCGGAACGCGCGAAAGTGCCGAGCTTCGTGGTCCGGCTGGCCGACCACCCGGACCGAGCCGCCTGGGACACCGCGCTGACCAGCACGGTCGACGCCTACCACCCCGATCTGGTGGTGTCCGCCGGTTTCATGAAACTCCTCGGCCCGGCGTTCCTCGCGGCGTACGGCGGCCGCATCCTGAACACCCACCCGGCCCTGCTGCCGTCCTTCCCGGGCGCGCACGCCGTGGCCGACGCGCTGGCGCACGGTGTTCAGGTCACCGGTTGCACGGTGTTCCTGATCGACGACGGCGTGGACACCGGGCCGATCCTGGCCCAGGCAGCGGTCGACGTCGAACCTGGTGACGACGAATCGGTACTGCACGAGCGGATCAAGGTGGTCGAGCGACGCCTGCTCGTCGACGTCATCGGCCGGCTGGCCGGCGACGGCTACACCCGCAACGGACGAAAGGTGAGCATTCCGTGACCACTCCCGAATCCACAGTGGACGGACGTCGCCCGGTCCGGCGCGCGCTGATCGGCGTGTCCGACAAGGCAGGCGTGATCGAACTGGGCACGGCGCTGCACGCGGCCGGGGTCCAGATCGTGTCCACCGGCAACACCGCGCGTGCCCTCACCGCCGCCGGCGTCCCGGTCACGCCGGTCGAGGAGCTCACCGGTTTCCCGGAGAGCTTCGGGGGCCGCGTCAAGACACTGCACCCGAAGGTGCATGCCGGCCTGTTGGCCGACCTGGACAACCCGGAGCACGTCACCGAGCTGGCCCGCCTGGACATCGCGCCGTTCGACCTGCTCGTGGTGAACCTCTACCCGTTCACCGCGACCGTGGCGTCCGGCGCGAGTCCGGCCGAGTGCGTCGAGCAGATCGACATCGGCGGGCCGGCCATGGTCCGCGCGGCCGCGAAGAACCACGCGAACGTGGCCGTCGTCGTCGACCCGGCCCGCTACGACTGGATCGCGGAGCAGGTCAAGGCGGGCGGTTTCACGTTCGCCGAACGCCGCGCGCTGGCCGTCGATGCCTTCCGCCATACCGCGAGCTACGACATCGCGGTGGCGTCCTGGATGGGCAGCGTGCTCGCACCGGAACCGGACACGATCTTCCCGGCGTGGGTCGGCGCGAACTGGCACCGCGGCGACGTCCTGCGCTACGGCGAGAACCCGCACCAGCAGGCCGCGCTGTACCTGTCCGACCCCGCCCGCCCCGGCCTCGCCACTGCGCAACAGTTGCACGGCAAGGAAATGTCGTACAACAACTACGTCGACGCCGACGCGGCATGGCGCGCCGCACACGACCACGAACTGCCGTGCGTCGCGATCATCAAGCACGCCAACCCGTGCGGCATCGCGGTCTCCGCGCTCGACGAACCGGCCGCGATCGAACAGGCCCACCGCAAGGCGCACGCGTGCGACCCGCAGAGCGCGTACGGCGGCGTGATCGCGAGCAACCGCGAGGTCAGCGTCGGACTGGCCGAGCAGATCGCCGAGGTGTTCACCGAGGTACTGGTCGCTCCGTCCTATGCGGACGGTGCGCTGGACGTGCTGCGCCGCCGCAAGAACCTGCGCATCCTCACGGCGCAACCGCCGACCCGGCACGGCGCGGAGATCCGGCCGGTGTCCGGTGGCCTGCTGATGCAGACGATCGACGCGGTCGACGCGCCCGGCGACGACCCGGCCGACTGGAAACTCGCGTGCGGCGAACCGGTCGACGCGGCCACCCTCGCCGACCTCGCTTTCGCGTGGCGGTCGGTGCGCGCGGTGAAGTCCAACGCGATCCTGCTGGTCCACGATCTGGCCACGGTCGGCGCCGGCATGGGCCAGGTCAACCGTGTCGACGCGGCCCGGCTGGCCGTGATGCGGGCCGGCGACCGCGCGTCCGGCGCCGTCGGCGCGTCCGACGCCTACTTCCCGTTCCCCGACGGCCTCGAGGTGCTCACAGCGGCCGGTGTGCGCGCGATCGTGCAACCGGGCGGCTCGGTCCGCGACCCGGACGTGATCGCGGCGGCCGAGGCGGCCGGCGTCGCCATGTACCTCACCGGCACCCGCCACTTCGCCCACTAGTTACTTCGACCTGAAAAAGTGATCGGCCTGGTCAGGGCATGTCCTGGCCCCGGCCGGGGGACCTCACGCGGGACCATGAGATAGACCTGTTGCGCGGCAAGGGGACCTGGCCGGGGGGCACTCCCCAGGTGATGGACAACGAGGACGGTGTGGTGCTCGATTACACCGTCGAGGAAGGTAATCCCGCCGATGCACCCCAACTCGCGCCGGCTGTGCGGCGCGTGGTTGAGCGCATGGGGACCATTCCTCGCGCGGTGGCCGCTGATCGCGGTTACGGCGAAGCCAGGGTCGAGACCGAACTGCACGACCTCGGCGTGCGCAACGTTGCTATCCCGCGAAAGGGTAAGACTGGGCTCGCGCGGCAACGGCACGAGCGCCGGGCCGCGTTCCGCACGCTGGTCAAGTGGCGCACCGGCTGTGAAGGACGGATCAGCAACCTCAAACACCGCTACGGGTGGGACCGCACCCGGCTGGATGGCATCGACGGTGCCCGGATCTGGACCGGGCACGGCGTCCTCACGCACAACCTCGTGAAGATCACCGTGCTGGCAAGTGCCTGCACTGCCTGATCGCAGCCCCGCAAGGGCAATCCCGCTGCGAGCCGGGCACAGCCCACCACACACGGCTCTCCTCGAACCTACTTTTCAGGTCGAAGTAGTTAGCCGAGACCGGCGATGCGGTCCGCCAACGGCGGCGCCCAGTGCGCCCCGTAGGCGGCCCGCAACTCCGGCAATCGCCAGTCCGCACCCGTGACCACACCACGGCACTCGGCGCTGCCGCACGAACACGGCATCGACCACGACTCGACACCGGTATGGGTGGCGTAGTCGATGGTCAGCTCGGTGTCGGCCGACACGGCGGCGCGTAGCGCGATGGTGGTCGCGTCGACGTGCCACAGGTTCGGCGCACACGAATGGTTGCCGTAACGCACCGGATGCTCCGGATGCAGCAGCAGGTGCACGCCGTCGGCCACCGTGAACGAGCTGTAGGGCGGCCGGAACGCGGCCAGTTCGGCGTCCCCGATCACCCGCCCACCCAGCCGTTCGACAACGGTGCCCTCGGGCAACGCGCGTATCGCGAACAGGCCCAGACCCGCGATCGTCGACGGTCGTACCTGGACATCGGGCGAGAGCCAGCTCGATCTCGGATACACCGCACCATCCTGCCCGCACACACCGCTGACCTGCCAACACTTCCGAGTGATCGGCTTGACACCCCCGCACCCCAGCACTAGATTGGATCTCGTCGATCGAACATACGTTCGATCGGGATGGTCGACACGGGGTTGGTTGATCATCGGGCATCGCCGTCTCCCCACGGCGGCCCGTGTGCATGGGGCGTGTGCACGGAGCAGTGGCGGAGGTGGACGGTGTCTGGGTCGATGGTGGCTCGGGTCGCGGCCGCGTCGGTGGACGCGCCCCGAGCGCCATCGTCACACACGACGACGTCCCATCCGCATGGTGCCGGATCGCTGCGCTGGCAGCGAGCCCGGCTGGTCCTGGACCAGCACCAGCGGAACACGGATGTCGCCATCAAGCCGGGGCAGGTCCTGCCGGTCAGCGCGGGCCTGGCGGACCTGTTCCCGCAAAACGGCTTGCGCCGCGGCAGCACGGTGGTGGTACGTGGATCCACCACCCTGCTGCTGGCGCTCCTGGCCGAAGCGACCACGCGCGGTTCGTGGGCGGCCGTCGTCGGCATGCCCGACCTGGGCCTGGTGGCCGCGGCCGAACTCGGCGTCGCCGTCCAACGCCTGGCCCTCGTTCCCCATCCCGGCGCCGACACGGCGGACGTGCTCGCGGCCCTGCTCGACGGCATAGACCTGGTAGCCGTAGCCCACAACGTGATCCCCACCCGCGGCACACCGACGTTGCCCCGCCGCCTGTCCGCCCGAGCCCGCCAACGCAGGTCGGTCCTCATCGCCACCGGCGACTGGCCCGGCGCGGACCTGGAACTGACCTGTACCAGAACCACGTGGTCCGGCCTGGGCGATGGCCACGGCCACCTCGTGTCCCGCGAGTCGACGATCACCGTCCACGGCCGGGGCACGGCGTCCCGCCCCACCACCCACCGCCTGACCCTCCCCATCCCAGACCAGCCCGATGAAGCGGCCGTCGACCTCCCGGACCGGGAGGTCGGATGACGGGCGAAACCCGACTGCTCGTCGTCTGGTGCCCGGATTGGGCGGCGGTCTCCGCGGCGGCCGTCGCCGGCTTGCCACCCCACACCCCCGTCGCCGTGATCGCGGCCAACCGGGTCGTGGCGTGCTCGTCGCCGGCCAGGGCGGAGGGCATCCGCCGTGGCACCCGTCGGCGTGACGCGCAGTCCCGCTGCCCGGATCTCGTCGTGTTCGAACCGGATCCGGACCGCGACGCCCGGCTGTTCGAACCGGTCGCCGCGGCCGTCGAGGAACTCGCGCCCGGTGTCGAGGTGGTCCGACCCGGTGTGGTCGCCGTGCCGGCCCGCGGACCGCTCGGCTACTTCGGCGGCGCCGAGGTGGCGGCCGAGAAACTGATCGACCAGGTCGCCGCACACACCGGCGTGGAATGCCAGGTCGGTGTCGCGGACGGACTGTTCGCCGCCCTCCTTGCCGCGCGCCGTGGCCTGATCGTGCCGCCCGACGGCACACCGGAGTTCCTCGCGGCACTGCCGATCGGTGAACTCGACGAGCCCGCCGACCGGTTCGGCCCGGTCCGCCCCGACGGCCGGATCGACAACACCGACCGCGCCGACCTCGTGGACCTGTTGCGCCGCATGGGAATCCGTACCCTCGGGGCGTTCGCCGCGCTCAGCGAACGTGAGGTCGGCAGCCGGTTCGGCACGACCGCCGTCCGCGCGCACCGACTGGCCGCCGGCCGCGCCGAACGTCCGTTGAGCCGTCGCAGGCCACCGCCCGACCTCGCGGTGGACATCGTGCTGGACCCGCCGGCCGACCGCGTCGACTCGGCCGCGTTCGCCGCCCGGGCCGCCGCGCGCCGGCTCTACACCCGGCTCGCGACGCACGGTTTCGCCTGCACCCGCCTGGCCATCCACGTCCGGACCGAGTCCGGCGAGCAACGCGACCGTGTCTGGCGTTGCGCCGAACCGCTCACCGAGTCCGGCATCGCCGACCGGGTGCGGTGGCAGCTCGACGGCTGGCTCCGTCAGGTCGACCGGCAACCCACCGCGGGCGTGCACCTGCTGCGACTGGTGCCGGAAGAAGTGATCGACGGCCGGGCCCTGCAGTCCGGCCTCTGGTTCGGCGAGGCCGATCCGACAGTGGAAACCGAGCGGGCCGGCCGCGCGCTGGTCCGGGTACAGGGCCTCCTCGGCCCGGAGGGAGTGTGCACCGCGGTGCTGGGTGGCGGTCGAGGACCGGGCGACCAGGTTCGCCTCGTCCCCTGGGGTGATGAACGCGTGCCGGCTGCCGATCCGGAGCCGCCGTGGCCGGGGCGGCTGCCGCGGCCGTCGCCGACCGTCCTGCCCAGAGAGGTGCCGGCGCTGGTGACCGACGAGGCCGGCACCGAGATCCGCGTGACCGGATGGCATCTGCTCACCGCGGTACCGGAACGAGTCGTCGTGGCCGGCGTCGAACAGACGAAGGTGCGCGGCTGGGCCGGACCGTGGCCGGCCGTGGAGCGATGGTGGGACACCGGTCCACGTCGGGCCGTGCGGCTACAGGTGGTGCTGACCTCCAACGAAACAGGCGACACGGACGACACGGGCGAGACCGACGAGACCGCGGTCCTGCTGCTCCGCGAGGGCGGCCGATGGCTGGTGGAAGGGCTGTACAACTGATGAAACCGGAGAAACTCCAGCACACCAGGTGGTTCCACGAGCTCGCCGACGAACTGTCCGATGTGGATGGATCGGCGGTCGTCTGGCTGGCCCGCCCCGGCGA